>ENA-UOWO01003482-UOWO01003482.1-activated-sludge-metagenome-genome-assembly--contig:-NODE-3482-length-18192-cov-5.473342_pt1 | contig 18192 bp, 11 predicted proteins | sample MGYA00238148_ERZ761564 | MGnify/ENA primary metagenome ERZ761564 (study PRJEB28885, sample SAMN05720194) | activated sludge metagenome | isolation source: Anaerobic digester | place: USA...
CCGGAAACTTCGGTGGTGGTGGAACACAAACCGAAGGCGGGCAGTCGGGATTGGATCCGGGAAGCTTTGGTTTGGGCGGAAGCAATATGGTTAGCACAAGTACTGTTTCTGGTGGAGGAGGAGGTTATTACGGCGGAGGTGTTGGTAACCCAGCTGGAGGCGGTTCAGGTTATATCGGCGGTGTTTATGATGCAGAAACCACAGAAGGTGTTAAAACAGGCAACGGACAAGTGGTTATTCACTGGGAAACTAGTTATGTGGTGCAGACCACCGGACTTCCGACAGGTTCAGAATTCCCTGCTGGTACTACAATTAATACTTTTGTGTCGACTGATGCATCGGGAAACTCTTCTTCATGTAGTTTTAATGTGGTTGTTAACGATAATGAACCTCCAGTGATATCATGTCCTTCCAGTTTTGCACAGAGCACCGACCATGATGCATGCACCTATACGATTAATAATCCGGTAGTTGTAAATTCAAAATCCTATTATATCGCACCAGCTAATTTGTTTAACCTTTGGGAATGCGCGACAGGAATCTTTTTTAATGAACCTGGCAATTGCGGATTTAGTTGGAATGATGATCAGTTGGGTACAGCTACTTCAGTGAATCTGTCTTTCAGTATAGCGGCGGAGTATCTTGGTGAACCTCGAAATACCTTTCTAAATGGTTATGCCGAAAGTAGTTATAACGTATCTAACTCATATGGTTGTTCAATAAATACAAATGCCGATCATATTGTCAGTATGAATCTTGATGCAGCACATTATGTTGTGGGTGGTGGAAATACTTTTTGGGTAGAAGAAAATGGCATGACCTGGGGTTTGCAAACTGATGAGATTCTTAATGGGTATATTTCTCGTATTGATGTTGACTACCTTAAGAATGCTGATTACGACCCTGTGTATTCCGATAATTGCCCCGGGGCTCAAATTACTTATGTGCTGACAGGTGCTACAGAAGCAACTGGATCGGGTAGCCTCGAAGGAGTTAGCATAAACAAAGGTATTACTCAGGTTGAATGGACTGTGACCGATGCAACAGGAAATACTGCTTCCTGCAGCTACCAGATTACGGTTACCGATGATCAGGAACCGGAGATTACTTGTCCACAAAATCTATCGGTAAGTACCGACGATGGGCTATGCACTGCAAGTGGTGTGGAATTAGGAACCCCGATTGCATTTGATAATTGTAACTATACCTTAAGTAACAATGCAGTTCAACCCTTTTCGTTGGGTGAAACTGTTGTAACTTGGACAATACTTGACGGTTCAGGGCATTCAGCCACCTGCCAGCAGACAGTTACCGTTACCGATAATGAAATTCCGGAAATTGAATGCCCACAGGATGTTTCGGTACAAACTGATGCAGGGTTATGTACAGCCAGCGGAGTAGATTTAGGAACAAGTATAACATCGGATAACTGCGGAGTGTTTTCTGTGTTGAACGATGCAGTTGAGCCCTATTTATTAGGTCATAACATTGTAATATGGACGGTAAATGATGTACATGGGCATTCAGTCACCTGTCAGCAAATGGTAACAGTATCCGATAATGAATTCCCTGAAATTATCTGTCCGCAAAACATTACAGTCAACACCGATGATGGTTCTTGCACAGCTTCTGGGGTGGAACTTGGCATTCCTTCTGCGGATGATAATTGCAGTTATGAGGTAATCAACGATGCAACAGAGCCATATTCTTTAGGTGAAACGTTAATCACCTGGACGGTAATTGATGCATCGGACAATACAGCCACATGTCAGCAAATTGTAACAGTAACCGACACAGAGCTCCCCGAAATTATCTGCCCGCAGAATATTTATGTAAACAGTGATGCCGGTGCATGTACTGCCAGCGGTGTGGAATTGGGAATTCCCACGGCAAGCGACAATTGTAACTTTACAGTAAGCAATAATGTGTTGGAACCCTATGTCTCAGGCGAAACCACCGTAATCTGGACAGTGACAGATGGGTCTGATAATACAGCCACCTGCCAGCAAACTGTTACAGTTAATGATAATGAAATTCCGGAAATTACTTGTCCTCAGGATGTTTCGGTACATACTGATGCAGGGATATGCACGGCCAGTGGAGTAGATTTAGGAACGCCCATAGCATCGGATAACTGCGGAGTGTTTAATGTGGTAAACGATGCTGCAGAGCCCTATGTAACCGGCCAGACCGTGGTAACATGGACAGTTACCGACGTTAATGGCAATTCAGCCTCTTGTCAGCAAATGGTAACGGTAATTGATAATGAAATGCCGGTTGTTGTTTGCCCCGACGATGTGGTTGTTGCAAATGACTACGGGCAGAATTATGCAACTGGAGTTGAACTGGGAGAGATAAGTGCCGGCGATAATTGCGAAATTGCTTCCATCGGTAACAATTCTCCGGAATATTATCCTATAGGTACAACTGATGTTGTATGGAATATAGCTGATATTCATGGTAATACGGCAAATTGTACGCAGCAGGTTATTGTGGAAGATCACACATCGGTTCAATATGTTAAATCTGATCCTATCGGGTTGACAATACGCCCCAACCCTGTGCAGGCAACTGCTGAAATTGGAGTGGTGCTTACAGAAAATGCGGTTATTTCGTTGCGAATTGTTGATGTATCGGGTAAAACTGTGGCTATTCTTGCCGATGACAATGCATTTTCTGCAGGAACTCACTTCTTTAATTATTCTGTAACATTACATGGAATAAATCCGGGTATGTATTATGTGCAACTTATATCGGGCAGGGCAACGCTAAGCAAAAAGCTGGTTGTGTATTAAGATAAAGGTTTATAAACTTCGACAGGCCCTCTACATTGTAATAGTGTACTCCATAATATCTGGGTCACTCACACCGGACTTGGATGCGAACAAAACTTAATAAATTGCGGAAAGATCTTTACTGAATAATAACCGATTTAAATATCTCGCTGTGGTAGAGCTTATTGTTGAATTTGAAAATATACTTTCCGGCAGGTAGTAAACTTACATCAATTTTTTCTAAACTATACACCTCTCCTGAAAACACTTGTACCGAGGCAGCATTGTAGATTGTCAGATTATATTCAGGTATTTCCGATTCCCATTGCATTTGAATGTAATCAGCAGCAGGATTCGGAAAAACTGCCAACCCATGTGAAGTGGTATTTGGAATAGAAGTGTTCACATACAGTGAGTAATAATAGGTTCCCTGATAATTGTCTTGCCAGTGCTCTTCGTTCCAGATGGACTGATTTACCACTGTGATCATTGTACTATATTCAAAACTGGGAGGAACAAACAAGTCGCTCAGCTCGTATGCGGTGTTATACTCATAATCGGTTTTTGTGTTTGGTGTCCACTCAATATCTTTTTCCCAGATAGTATTACCAGTATTGGAATAGATCGAGGATATAATATTCCCGAGAAAATCGTAGGTATATTCATATTTATCATAATACATCCAGACGTGCTCGTAATAGTCGAAATAGGAAACATATTTTTCAGCAACCTGATTTTCTTTATTATAGACAAATTCGGTTTTTGAACTGCCAATCCAATCATTACTTTCGCTGTCCCAGTAAAATTCAGTATTTATAATAAGATTTTCCGATTCATCATATTGCAGTTCGTTGCGATAACTGTTTCCCCATTCTCCGGATTCTGCATTCCAGTAATAGCTGGTATTGAGAATCAAATTTCCGTTGTCGTCATATTCCTTTTCATATTTCTCCGAAAAAACCCATTCGTCGTTCCATGTGTAGCTTGTCGAAAGTATTTCCTGAATATTCTCGTTGTATTCGTAGTCGGTTCGAGAATAATTGCGCCATGTGTAATAGTACCATTCCTGACCAATGACCTGTGTTACCATACCTTGTAAATTATACGTGTAATCGTTGGAATATTGAGGAATCCAGAAGTTTATCAGCGTATTCCATGAAGAGGATGTTATGTTTGATAGTTCGTTGTTATCAGCATAGGAATACACCAAACGACTCGAATTTTCCCAGTCATTTGCTTCGCTATCCCAATAGGCACTGATATCTTCGGTAACCAGATTGTTATCGTTGTACTGATATTGTTCGCGCGAAGAATTCTGCCATGCGCCGCCCATATAATCGCTATATGCAGTAATCCAGGTCAACAAGTTACCTGCATCATCGAATTCGTATTCTTCTTTTGAACTGTTTTGCCAGTTCCCCGATTCGTAATATAACCATACCAGTGAATCGAGCTGATATATCTCAGCACCGTCCTTTATTTTGCTCCTTAAAATATTTCCTGAATTATGCTTAAAACATGTTACAGAAGTTTTTTTACCAGTGTCTGCATTTTTTATACTGCCCTGATGTGTGTTTACGGATATCTGAGCCATACTGGTAACCGTGGAACAAAGTAGTATCACAATTACATAGGTTTTCATAATAATACGATTACATGGTTTATCAAAAATATGGGAAATTTTAATATTTATTACATTGCATGAATCAAGCCAACAATAGAATAGATTTTTCTTATCGGTGCTGAATGCCTTGATTAATGCAATATGTAGCTTGCTTTATAAATAGATTGGATGCAGTCAGGATTTCTAAAATGTAGCTAAATATTTCTTAAAATATTACTGTTTGCAGCTTAAACATACCCTTCCTGTAATTCTTCCAAAGCTGTCGGCAAACAAATCGGAGTTGAGCGAATATCCTTGTTCTGAAAGCGAAGTAACAAACGATATATGGTTCCTGTTCTGCCTGTATTTCGGTTCTGTAATGGGGTGTGCCAGGTAACGGGCAATAGTTTCAGGCTTTTCCGATACATTAAGCACCCCGTGCCACAGCACGTTGTCTTTCGACCTATACATGCTGCTTCCAAGAATTTTACGATTATTTATCACTATATCAGAAGTGCCTTTGATCTCCGCATTAACAACACCGCACTGCTTCAATGCGATCAGGATATTTTGGCTGATTTGATTAAACCATGAACGTGTCTGAGAAATATCCGGACTTTTATCGAGAACCGAAATAATAAGTGTGTTGGGTGATAACAACACCGTATGTCCTCCACTGGGGCGTTTCATAACCATAATTTTATCGGCAATTATCGCATCCCGGTTCAGCGATGTTTCGGGGGTATCGCTTTGCCCCAGAATAACATAAGTCGCATCAGGCTGCCATATTATGAACCCCGATTGCTTAGATTGCAAAAATGCTGCGTCCGCTAATGTATATGGCATTATTTCTATCATGGTGCAACGAAAAAGCAATTTCTCATCCGATTACATTCTGATTTTACAAATGTAGCACTTATTTGTGAATGGCTTTGTCGAAAGCATCAAAACCAGCTTCCATAAATACTTCCGAAATGGTCGGGTGGGCGTGTATCGTGTTCGCGACATTGTAAACAGTGGCTTCCATTTCGATATAGGCAGCTGCTTCAGCAATCATATCTGTGGCATTTTCTGCAATTATCTGAACACCCAATACTTCACCGTATTTTTTATCTGAAAGGATTCTTACAATTCCTTCAGTTTCGTTCTGTATCTGAGCCTTGGCATTTGCCGACAACGGGTAACTACTCAATTTATAATCAATACCAGCAGCCTGAAGTTGTTGCTCGGTTTTACCTACTTGGGCAATTTCTGGAACAGAATACACATTCATCGGATATCTATCGTGGTGCATATCACCTTTTATGCCTTTGATGTGATTAATCACAAACAAACCTTGTGCCGATGCTGCATGAGCCAGGTAGCTTTTACCGTTAACGTCGCCTATGGCATATATACCCTCAACCGAAGTCATCAGAAAATCATTTGCCTCGATAAATCCATCTTCGGTTTGCTGTAAGGGAATTTCGCTTTGGGGAATTACCGCTTTCCTTCGATTGGCATTCAGCCAAAGAATATTTTCAGGAGCTTCCCCATCTTGGCAAAAAACGATGCCTTTTTTGCTAAGCTTGTTTTTCAGGTAATCATTAATATAATCATCAGCATCTGGAATCAAGGGGGTTTTAGGTTCCTGCATGAAAACCTCAATGCCAAGCATATTGAATAATTGCGCAAATTCCACAGCTACGGGGCCGGTTCCCTCAACAGCGATTTTTTTAGGAAGTTTCTCAAGTTTGTACAACGCCTGAATCCCGATACTTTTTCTATGGGTGCTTTTTTCCGGCAGCGACCCAGTGGCAATGATTATATTATCAGACTCAAGGTTGCGGTTATTCACAGTTATAGTATGCTGCCCTGTGATTATCGCTTCACCGGTTTCGAATTCAACACCGTTCTTTTTCAGCAGGAACTCAACTCCGGCTGTAAGACGGGAGGAAACCTCCCTGGCTCTTTGCACTGCTTTTTGCCAGTTGAATTGTACGCTTTCAGGATCGAACCCCTCCACACCATGGATGTTGGCTGTTTTTATTCTGGTGAACAATTTTGCACTTTCAATAAGACTTTTCGAAGGGATGCAACCCCAATTCAGACACATCCCTCCGGGCTTTGCTTTTTCGATAACAAGGGTTTTCATTCCCAACTGCCCGGCTCTGATAGCAGCCACATAGCCTGCCGGACCAGCGCCAATGATTATTACATTGTATTTCATTTTATATTTTTTTATGCTATGATTCTTCATTTTTGCAAGTTAAACCACAATGATTAATATCTGTCCATGTAATTAATCCATAATCAATGTAACCGGATCGTTCAGATATTTAATTACCTGATTCAGAAAACGTGTCACCTCGCCGCCATCTACAATACGGTGGTCCACCGACAACGACAGAGGCATCATGTTATTTTTAATCACCTGATCACCCTGAAACCCTGGTTGTTCAAAGAGCCTACCGATACCGAGAATCGCTGCCTGCGGATAATTGATTACAGGAACGGCATATTTCCCACCAATTGACCCAAAACTGGTAATGGTAAAAGTACCATCTTTTATGTCGTCGAGTCCAAGTTTGCGTGACCTTGATTTTTCGGAGATGGCGTGTATTTCGGCTGCGATCTGACGAATGCTTTTTTTGTCGGCATCTTTGATAACCGGCACCAGTAAACCATCGGGAGTGTCGACTGCAATACCGATGTTGTAATATTTCTTGTAAATGATACGGGAATTTTCCATATCCATTTCAGAGTTTAGGGCTTTGAACTTTTTCAGCGATAAAGCCACAGCTTTAATTACAAATGGCAGATAGCTCAGTTTAATACCTTCTTCGGAGTAAGCATCGCGAAAACGACTGCGTATTTTCACCAGTTCATTCACTTCAGCATCATCGAATACAGTCATGTGGGCTGCATTGTGTTTTGAATTGAGCATGTTTTTAGCTATCGTCTTGCGTAGCTGACTCATGGGCTCAATTTCTACAGGTTTTGCCTCTTGTATTGTCGGAGCTGAGGCAGAGGATTTTGTGTAAACAGTTGTCCTGTGTTTTTCGATGTCTTCCTTCATTACCCTGCCACCTGGACCGGTACCTTTTACTTCGTTGATATCGATATTCATATCGCGTGCTAATGCACGGGCAACCGGGGTAGCAATCGCCTTGGTTTTAATGTGTGCATTATCGGGCTCTGTTTCGATACCTTCGTCGCTGGAAGGTAAAAAGGCATTGTTACCAGCAACCTCGAGGGTGCCAACCACTCCGGCTCCTTCTTCGGCTACAGCATGAATTTCTGATTCTATTTTTGCAGCTTCTTCTACCGCTTGTGCCCCTTCGATACCCTGTAATTCGATTTCGACCAGCGGATCGCCTACGTGAATGGTTTCTCCCTCTTTCCCATACACAGCAGTGATTACACCGGCACGGGGTGATGGGATATCGGTAACTACTTTATCTGTTTCCATTTTTACCAGCGACTGCGAGCTTTCAACGCTTTGTCCTTTCTGCACATACCACTCCAGAATTGTGCCTTCATCGAGCCCTTCGCCTATGTCGGGAAATTTGAAAATATATCTCATTGTTCTATGTTCTTTAAAATTTTACGGTTCTGATAATTTCGTAGAGAATTTTCTCGGGATTTATCATGTAATGATGTTCGCCACGAGGTAGGGGAACAATCGTATCGAATCCCGTAACTCTCCTCGGAGGTGCCTCTAGATGCAGAAACGCTTCTTCAGTGGCTATGGCTGAAATTTCAGCGGATACACCAAACGATTTTGGCGCTTCTGTAACAGTGATAATACGTCCTGTTTTTTTGATGCTGGCAGCAATGGTTTCTTTATCAATCGGATATATGGTTCGCAAGTCGATGATCTCCACCGAAATGTTTTCCTTTTTTGCAAGCGCAGCGGCTTTCTGCACCTCACGTATCATGGCACCGAAGGCAACTACAGTGATGTCGGTACCTTGTGATATGATTTTTGCTTTCCCGATGGGAATACTGAATTTTTCTTCAGGCACTTCTTGCTTGATCGCCCTGTAAACCCGTTTGGGTTCCATAAAAATTATCGGATCGTCCGATTCAATGGCTGAAATAAGCAATCCTTTGGCATCGTATGGTGTTGATGGTATCACCACTTTAAGCCCGGGAATATGTCCCCACACTGCTTCAAGACTTTCGGAATGGTGCTCGAGGGCATTGATACCGCCACCATAAGGCATCCTAATTACAATGGGCATTTTGAATTTTCCACGGCTGCGGTTGTGCAAGCGAGAAACATGACTTACAATCTGATTGAAAGCAGGGTAGGCAAACCCCGAAAACTGCATTTCTATTATCGGTTTAAGTCCGGCAGCAGCCATTCCGACTGCTGTTCCTGCGAGTCCCGATTCTGCCAACGGGGAATCAAAAACACGATTTACTCCGTATTTTTGCTGCAATCCCTCGGTAACCCGAAATACACCTCCTTCAACACCCACATCTTCTCCATAAACAATTACTCTGTCATCGTTTTGCAGCATAATATCCAACGCATCGTTCACTGCGTTGACCATGTTCATTATTTTATTCATGACCTGAGCTCCTTCCATTTTAAAAATTTTTCCTGTTCCATTTGCTGATGCTTTAAATCATCAGGCATATCAACATACATATATTTAAAGGCATCTTCCAACGGATAGGGTTTATAGTTTTCAGCCTCAGTAAATTGACGATCGATTTCCTTTTTGTATTCATCAATCAGCTTATTCTCGTCTGCATCATTATATACGTCTTTATTAGTAAGGTATGACTTTAAACGTTTCAGTGGGTCGGTAGCATCCCATTTTTCTTCTTCTTCTTTGGTACGGTATTTCGAGGGGTCGTCAGAAGTGGTATGCGCTCCTTTCCGGTAGGTTACTGCTTCAATTAGCACAGGACCATTACCCGCTTTAATATGCTCGATGCTGTGTTGAACGGCTGAATACATCGCGAAAAAATCGTTCCCGTCAACCTGAATTCCTTCAATGCCATATGCCATGGCCTTAATGGCTATTCCATCGGAAGCGGTTTGTACTCTGAATGGTGTGCTTATTCCATATTGGTTGTTTTGAACAATAAATATAACAGGCACGTTCCAGACTCCTGCAAAATTTAGAGCCTCATGAAAATCACCTTCAGAGGTACCGCCATCGCCAACGAAAGTGTACACAATTTCATCTTTTTTTCGATAGTTAATTTCATAACCTATGCCAACGGCATGCAACAGCTGCGAAGCAATGGGCACCGACATCGGCAGCATATGATTCGACTTCTCGAAACGAGAACCGTCTTCGTATCCCATGAAATACAGGAACAGCTCTTTTAGTGTGGCACCCTTAGCCAGGTACAACCCCATTTCGCGAAAGGCAGGAACTACCCAGTCATCGTTACGTACAAGCTGTGCCACAGCACCTGCAATGGCTTCTTGACCATAATTCGGAGGATAGGTATATATTCGCCCCTGACGCTGATATGAAACAACCATAAGGTCTGCAGTACGTGCAAAAAGCATGTCTTTGTATGCTTTCAGTACTTCAGTGTCCGATAATTTGGGAAAGTATTTGCTGTTGATGATTTTCCCAATGTTATCCATCACCCTAAATTGCTTTTTCTTTGTTATATGATATTCTTGAAACATATTTTCCTGCAAATTAATTTCTATTATAACCGGTAAATAAAAAACTTGTTTAGAACTATTATAAATAAATTTAATTTATGAAACTCTTGAAGCTTTATTTGAACCCGGACAGTGCAGGAGTTAAAAAATATTAACTACTAGGGTTGTGAAACGAAAAATTCAAACACGCTTCAACACTCCTCTATGAGTTAAACTCCACTATGTTTTACCAACTATTTTAAAAGCTATTTTATGATAATCTCATCAGCAAATATCATTGACTCGTAGCCTGATCCTGCATGATGCCATTCCGGTAATTTACCGTAATAATAGGCTACAACTCTGATATATCGGGTTTTAACATTCGTGAATTCGGCTGTAAAATCCTGCCTTAATTCGCCTTTCGCTTCCGGCCCAATTTCATTAACCAGAGTTCTTAACAGTACATATTCATCGGCTATGTTATTTTTAACAAAAATCTCTATTTTCTTTGGAAATATTACCCATGTATCTATGTTTTGATAAAAGCCCATCGAAAATGAATTAAAGGATTGAGGTTTTTCTAAATCAATCTCTATATCAATATTCTGACCCGAAAAGCCTTGCCATTTTCCACTTCTTAAGAATTCTGGTTCTCCCTGCTTTCCATCAAGTAAAGCGTATTTCCCACCACCATCATAACTTGGATGATATTTGCTGCAATTCGAATACATCTTGTGCAAACGTCCTATTCCTTTATGGTATAGAATCTTATATTCAGTAGCATTAAACGATTTTCCATCTTTAACAGCATGGGCTTTGATATTTGCATCATAGTCTATAACCAAAAGTTCGGTATATTTTTTGGAGAAATCCGGAGCTTCTTCATTTATCGAGTAATAAACTGGCAAATCGCCGAATAGTGAACGCATAGTAATCTTTCTTCCTTGATCTGTAATTTTATCATCCGCAGAAATAATACAATACCCCTCAAGGTTCTCCAAATCACTTATTAAAGCATCAAATTTTTTCAAATTAACTTCGAGCCAATCGGGTCTGCTTTCTTTATTCCATAAATCGGCATATTCATTTTTTAGCAATCCAGCCTCATTAATAAGTTCAATAATTTTCGATTTTAATACCTCGTCAGAAATAATTGTGCTGCCATTTAAATATTGGTATAAATCTATCCTGAGCAAATTCTTTTTCAAACTAAACTCAACCTGCTTCATGGCAAATTTAAGATAGGCGATAGTCTTATTATTTCTTTTTATTTGTGGTTCCAGCTTTAAAATTTGGTCATTAAAACCTTCGAGTTGATTTAACAAATCAAGATTCTTTTCTCTCATTTCATCCGAAACGTATTCGTTATAAATTGGAAAAATGGGTTCGAAGAAGTTGCCATTTCTTAGAATATCTCTTACCCCGGATTGATGCAAACGGGAAAAACTAACCAAAACTTTTGTAATTGAACCGCCATTTAATCCGTAAAATAACCCGTCATAGGCAATATTAAATTCATTATATCTGGCTTCCATTTCCTTTTCTGATTCTTTTGTTGAGCTTGTGCAGACAGGAGCTTTCCAACTGTTTTCGGCACCCCATATAAATCCGTGCCAGTTGTTGTTAAAAAGGTTTGATCCGTCATCGTCCCAGCTTGTATTCAGAACGCCCGAGGCTTTATGTTTATATCCGTCGCGAATAAAATTGTAAACATTAATTTTTGTTTCATAAAAATTCGGGAATATATTCGACCAGCAATTAATCCCGGGTGCAACCCAAAAATTAATTCCTGTAGATGATATTGGATTAATTGCATAGTCAAAACTTTCGGCTGCATGATACCCCCAGACTATAACGGTAATATCCTCAGGCAATTTTTTAACTGAGTTCGGGTAACTGCCAACAATATCTCCCCACATCAGAACCTTTTTGTTGTACTTCTTAAGTAGTTCATTTAGTTTGTTGATATGATAAATATACACGCCATCAATCCCCATGCTATCAACCATGCTTTTCGATTTTCCCTCACCCAGGCCAAAGGTTTCATCACAGTTGATATTAAAATACGCACTGTTAAATACCGGAACGATCTCATCATAAACATCGCTCAAAAACTTATATGTTTCAGGTACTGCAGGAGAAATAATATGCGAATTTTCTGCTAAGTGTTGATATTCGGGAAGTTTCAAGGTCTTTTCCATGTGTCCGAATGATTGATAACCTCCAATCAACTGCACATGATATTTACTTGCATACGCCGTAAGTTCTTCTATCTGTTCTTTTGTGATACCGTCGTTCGGCGCAATTCCAGTATGGTTTTCAAGTTTAAAGACGTGTTCGATATATAAATAAAAATAATTCAACTTATACGATGCCATTTGCCTTATCTGTTCTTTCAGTAGTTCCATTGTGGGTATTGGCCCACGGCTTATATCATCCTGCCAGGCACGAACAGCAAAATCGGGATAGTCATAGATTGTTAAACAAGGAATACTTTCACCGGTTCGATTAGCAGCAATGAGTTGTTGTAAAGTTTGAATGCCATAGAAGATTCCGGCATCTGTTAGTGCAATAATCATAATTCTCTTTTCGGAAATATCTAAGACATATCCCTCTGCTCCGGTTCTAAATTCAGAATCTAATTTATTCCTATTTAAAACATTAATCAATTCTTCATCATTTTTTAGTCTGATAAGTTCAATCGAACTTTTACCCGGCTTATCAATATTATTTAGCTGAAGCGACATCTCCTGATTAATAAAAATCGAAAGTTCTTCAGCATAAAACAAATCGACATTTGTGCATATTAAAGCAGTTTTATCGTAAATCCTAAAGCTGGTGTTTTTATAATCAATTCTTTGTGGTGTTGGAATTAGTTTTACCTGTGCAGTCAAGCAAAATGCAAGTGAAGTAAAGACGATAACAAACAGAATTCTTTTTTTCATTACAATTTCAAGTAAGTGTCGTTCGGTAAAGATAGAAAATTTTCATATTGTTAATTTGGTTACCTGCATCCCGACATCTTTTGCAACAAACTCCCTGTCATGCTGAGTACTGGAGCGAAGCGGAAGGTTAATCGAAGCATAGGCAGGGGTTACGGAGAAATGTCTTCGGAATCACCGTATATCGACCTCGTTTGCAACGAGGTCGGGTTTAATCTAAGCATTTGCAATGCGGTAATTTAAGTGCATTAAAAATACACCGGTAAATAAGTCCTCGTTGCAAACGAGGACTAGTGCATATATCGACCTCGTTTGCAACGAGGTCGGGTCTAATCTAAGCATTTGTAATGCGAATCAAAATTAATTTCATAATTTTACGCAATGTCAGGAGATAAATACATAATCAGAAATCAAAATGCAGTACATTTTCTAACTTTTACTGTTATAGACTGGGTTGATGTTTTTACAAGAAAAGAATATAAGCTTGAGCTTGTCGATGCAATGAATTACTGCATAAAAGAAAAAGGTTTAATTGTATATGCATGGGTAATAATGAGTAATCATATTCATTGTTTATGGCAGGCATCAGAAGGATATAACTTGTCGGGTATAATTAGGGATTATAAAAAATTTACAGCAAAAAAGATTATTAAACTTATTGAAGAATACCCGGAAAGTCGTAAAGTATGGATGCTTAAAAAATTTGCATTTGCGGGTAAACGATTGAACCGAATTACAAAATATAAATTTTGGAAAGATGATAATCATGCCATTGAGATTGATAGTTTTGATACAGAAGTGCTTCTGCAGAAATTAGATTATATTCATAACAACCCAGTTAAAAGCATGATTGTTCTAGAGCCGCAAGACTACGTGTTTTCTTCAGCAAAAGATTATTGCAATGAAAAAGGACTTGTTGATATTATTGTAGTGCATTAAAAATTTATTAATAAATAAGTCCTCGTTACAAACGAGGACTAGTGTCATGGACGTGTGTATGCAAAAAATCCCGGATTATCTTACTATAATCTCATCCACAAAAATCCATGTTTGTCCTTTGGATCCGTGCCATTCGGGAAGGGCTCCGATGTTTTTCAGTTTTATATTCAGGAAACGACAGTTTTGGGAGGTGGGAAATTCAATAATAAAAGGAACAATCGACTTTCCCGTATTATTTCTTGCCTCTGCATTAACATAAGTCGCAATTTCAGAATATTCGCTGCCGTTATTTGATACCTGTACCGTGATGCTTTCGGGTGCAAATATCCAGCTTGCCTGGTTAATCAGGCAATTCAGCTGAATACTGCTTACGGAATCTTCAGATCCCAGATCTATCGTGGCATCTATGTCTTCGCCATACCATCCCTGCCACAACGAAAAATAATTGTCAGTGCCGCAAACCCCGTCTATCAGTGTTTGCAGACCATTGGCCGAATATTTTGGAGAAGCGGGTGAAACAAACGAAATGCTTTTACCAACCGCTTTGTGCATCTGAACACCATTCTCAAAATACGCTGACATTCGTTCGTAATATTCCTGTGGCTTAATGCTTATTTCATGAAAAAGTATGGGACCATAGATGCTTGCAGTATCGCATAATTCCCTGAGGTATTGCCTGGCTTTTTCTTTTACACGATATGATCCTTTTTCATCCTTTTCAAACAGCCAGTCATCGGTAAACGGAAGCGATTTTGCGACCTCGAGCCAGGCATAACGTAAGGGCTGCATGGCCATTTGTATGCGATGATGGTACACTTTGTTCCCTTGGGTAGCCATAAGGGCATCATCAAATAAATCAAAATAGATATCAATGTTTTCAGGTGACAGGAAACCCTGTGCATGTGCCGACATGGGTTCGTACAGGGTCAGCGCCTTGCCCGATGCTAAAAGGTTCTGAGTGGAAAGCTGAATGTAACGGTACACATATTTTCCTCCGGGGCCATAATAGCCATGGCAGAAATCCTGCATCAGGCTGTCGGTGTTAAGCGATGAATCCCATAACAGTTTTGCCAGCACATAACACCGCAGCTCAGTGAATTCACCGCTATTATGAGGCCAACCCTGTTCAAAAACCATGGAAACATGATTTTTTTGGAATAATTGCAGATTGGGCTTCAGGACGTGAAAGTTCGGGAAAGGCCCTATAATGTTGGAAAAATTAATTACATAATCCCAGATTAACACATTATCGGTAAGCGCACACCAGTCTTTTAAGTCTTTGGTAAAACTTCCTTCGAGAGAATCCTGACTGATTGGCTTATTCCGGTCGCATTCGATGGTGCAAAGCATAATGTTTACATTGGGCAAAGGCTTTACATTGAGTGGTGCCTTTCGTGAGTATTGATACGCCAGCGTGGAAATTATTTTATCGGGAAACTCTTTGGCAATGGCATTTGCAAAGCTTATCAACGATCCGGATGGAGACCCGTTAGCTTCGTCGATGGCCTTGCACTTATCGCACATACAATAATTGAAATTATCCATTTGGCTTACTGACCAATAGAGTGCTTCGGGGTTTTTCTTCATTTCTTCACGCAACGATTCTATAGTGATATTTAAGACATCTGGATTGCTGAGGCAAAGCTGATCTTTTACACGGACTCCGTTACGTAGTGCAAAATATTCCGGGTGCGAATCAAACCATTTTTCGGGGGGCACCAGTGTATGCAGCGTATGTACCCACAAGCCCCATTGTTCCGAAACTTCGAAACCTCCGGTATTGGTGTTTCGTGGTTTGTTATGCAGCCCATGCCATTCACCGAAATTCTTGTTAAAAGCATCTCCGTTATAGTCGATCCGGAATTCGAAAGCGGGATTCTGCAGCGTGTTTATAGGTGAAATTTCTATTTCTTTGTTCTTTGGGATGACCTTCGCATCGACTGCAAAAAAGCGGCAGCTCAGCTGATGCTCCAGAAAATAATACACAGCATTCCGAAAACCGGCAGCATTTTTTGCATAAATGTAAATGTTTTTACCAAGGGTAGAAATGATAAAACCATCGTTGCGCAGACTGTCGTGGAAGGTTCCGGCATTCAATTCTGAATAATCAACAAAACTGATTTTGTTGTTTTTCCCTTGTTTTTTTTGAGATATTGGTAAAAGAACTCCGGAAACCGAATCTACATATTGTTGAAGAATACAGGCCGCATTGGCAGCCGCCGGAGATTCGGCTTGGATGCAGTAATTGGCTTTTCCTTTTCTGACAATAATTAAAGATTCTTTGTTCTGTGCCTCACCGATAAGGGCAACAAACGAAAGTAAAAATGTTAAAACAGTTTTCATTTTTTACAAGCCTCCCTTAGCTTTGTAAAGCGACACCGGTTTATCGAATGTGACTTTCAGTACCGTCATATATTCATCCTGAACGCCTTCGGGAATATCAATATAAACAAGACCCGGAATATCGCTCCACGACATTTTTCCAATCACTTTATGTGAGAGTTTCGTTTTGTTGCCAACCACTTCAATGTTTTTAATATCATTCGTAATTCCTTTGAGAATGATGCATCCGCTTTGTCTGCCCTGTAGAAAAAGATACAGGTTGCATGAATCCTTCGAAAGGGTAGTGGGTCCGTAAAAATATCCCGGGGGCAAACCACCCAGCGAACCGAAAATGGCTTCGCTGTGCTTACTTGTCCAGATGCCGAGTGTTGTAAGCAGGAATTGTTGCTCTTCAGGAATGCTGCCATCTTCACGTGGGCCGATGTCAAGCAGCAGGTTTCCGCCCATGCTGATGCAGTCGGCAAAGATGCTGATGATCTCGTACGGTGTTTTATAGGAATTGTCTCCGATGTAGTATCCCCATGAGTCGTTTGTGGTCATGCACAATTCCCAGTTTTTCATTGCAGGACGTGTAACCGGAAAACTTTGTTCGGGTGTGTCGTAATCGCCGTACCCCTGCAACCTGCCATTGATAATGGTTCTGGGATTACTGTCCAGGATCATCTGACGGATTTTTGCAGCCTGCCATTCTTCGGCATTATGTTCCCAGTCGCCATCGAACCAAACCAGGTCAGGGTTGTAGGCTTTCAGAAGTTCCGCAATCTGGCCGTGACAAAATCTTAAAAAATGTGTCCATCGGGCTGTGTCGTTTTCAATCTTGTATTTTGAAGAATCCCTTAAAAATCCCGGATAATCAGGATAAGTCCAGTCGATGAGGGAGTAGTACAGACCCACTTTCAGGCTGTCTTCACGCAACTGGTTTACAAATGGTGTCAATACATCCTTTTTGGCAGGTGATTTTTTAGGAATACTCAGGTCGTTCATTTTAGTATTCCACAGAGCCACTCCATCGTGATGTTTAGAGGTAATGACCACATATTTTGCACCTGATGATTTGATGAGTGCAGTCCATTGTTCCGGTTTGTAATTTTTGGCTGTAAATTCGTTTATCTGCGCCATATAATCCTTATGGCTGATGTGCCCGTTGTAAAATTCCCAGGATTCCGAAGTTTTTCCGGTGGAATAAATTCCCCAGTGAATGAATATTCCCAGTTTGGCATCGCTGAACCATTGCATTTTATTGGCGTCTGAGGCTGGTGGACTGACCTGAGCCTGTATTCCGATGCCTGAAACAAGGAATAATAAGATTAACACCGGGATGTTTTTACACATTGTTTGCATTTGACAGTTTTTTTAACTCATACAAAAATACAATTATTTCAATTCGGGAAACCCGGGGTTAATTCCCTATGGGTAACGATTTGGTTGCTGTAGAAAGATTATGCTAAATTGAAGTCGAAACTTTTGTTTTTAGTGGCATTTTGCAAATAAATTTGCAATGCCATGTAAATGAAAAATGACCCTAATCGGGTCATTTTTCTGATGGTTGCGGAGAGACAGGCTCCGTAAATAGGTTTATATGTTGCTGATAATAAGCGGATTACAATAGCAAAAAATCCGCTGGTAACTAAATGGTAACAAAGTAAAGAACGAGTGGCAAAAATCAGTTTGCATCATTTTGCTCTATTTTTCAAACCCGCATCAAATCTACAAAAAAGATTAATACGATGCAAATTGGACCCAGGGTTCGGGAGAAATTGGGAGTAAATATCGAAAAACGTAAAGCACAGAATATCAGATATATACCGATTTTGGAACAAAAAAATTTAGCTCAAATTTTTTGAAATTTCGCCAAAATGTATGGTTTTATTATATATTTAAAAAATGATAGGTGTATGGGTTGGATTTTTAATTTTTGTTCACGAACTTTAACACGAATACAATTAAAACTATTTGGCCATGAAAAAGACCTGTATTGTAGCTGTT
>ENA-UOWO01003483-UOWO01003483.1-activated-sludge-metagenome-genome-assembly--contig:-NODE-3483-length-18186-cov-4.466825_pt1 | contig 18186 bp, 21 predicted proteins | sample MGYA00238148_ERZ761564 | MGnify/ENA primary metagenome ERZ761564 (study PRJEB28885, sample SAMN05720194) | activated sludge metagenome | isolation source: Anaerobic digester | place: USA...
ATGAAGGCCCAGAGGATGAGGGCGACGAGCAGGATGAGCAGCGCCCACAGCACCACGCTGTAACCCAGGCTCACCTTCAGCAGCAGCCAGAAGGTCTCACGAACCCGGGAGGCGTTTCGCGCGCCGTAGTTGTAGCTTATTATGGGCTGCGCGCCCTGGGCCACGCCCTGAAGCGGCAGCATGGCGAACTGCATGCAGCTGGTGAGTATGGTCATGGCGCCCACGGCCGTATCGCCGCCGTAGCGCAGCAGCGAGGAGTTGAAGCACATGGCGATCACGCTCTCGCTGCTCTGCATGATGAACATGGCCGCGCCCAGCCCGATGCACGGAAGGATCACGCGGGGCCGGAGGCGTATGTTGCACATTTTCAGGCGCAGAATGGTGTTCCTGCCCATGAGGAAGGCCACCACCCACACGCAGGATACGGCCTGAGAAATTATTGTGGCCAGCGCGGCGCCCGCCACGCCCATGTCCATGGCGAAAATGAAGATGGGGTCCAGGATGATGTTGCACACCGCGCCTATTAGCACCGAGAGCATGCCGGTGCGGGCGAAGCCCTGGGCGGTGATGAAGGCGTTCAGGCCCAGCGTGAGCTGGACGAAGACCGTGCCCAGCGCGTAGATGTTCATGTAGCTCACCGCGTATTCGATGGTGTTCACGCTGGCGCCGAAGGCCAGAAGAAAATCCCTGTCCCAGATGAGCAGCGCTGCGGTGAGCGCCGCGGAAATTATCACCTGAAGGGCGAAGCAGCCCCCCAGCGTCTTTTCCGCGCTCTCCCTGTCGCCGCCGCCCATGAAGATGGAGGCGCGGGGCGCGCCGCCGGTGGCGCAGAACGCCGCGAAGGCGGAAACGATGAGGATGAGCGACATGCACACCCCCACGCCTGTGAGCGCCAGATCGCCCACTCCCCTTATATGGCCTATATAGATGCGGTCCACAATGTTGTAGAGCATGTTTATGAGCTGTGCCGCCACCGTGGGCAGAGCCAGCCGGGGCAGCAGCTTTTTTATCGGCTCTCTGCCGAGAAATTCGTTGTTATCAGACATTTGAGGCGATACCGGTCCCTTTCATTGCCGAAGCGGCGTTTTCGTAAATGCGCGCGGAAAGCGACTCGTAGGCGCGGCGCTCCTCCGGCGTGAAGCCGGCGAACAGCCTGTTCTGGAACTCCTCCCGGCAGGCCGAAAGCTCCCGCAGCACCGGCCGGGCCGCGTCCGTGGGCAGCAGATGTATGCGCCGCCTGTCGGCGCCGTCCTTGGAGCGCAGCAGGTATCCGCCCCTTATCAGCGCTTCCACCGCCTTGCTCACATAGCCCTTGGGCAGCATGCGGTACTCCACTATGTCGCTGGCGGTATCCCGCTCCGGATTGTTGTCCAGAAAGGCCAGTATGTCCGCCTCCGTCTGCGTCAGGGCGTGGCGGGCGCAGACCTCCCGCTCGGAAAAATCAAAAAAGCGTATCACTCCGCGCACATGCCGCAGCGACTGGGCGTTGAATTCCATGGCTCCGCCTCCCGCGTCCAAAATAGTTCTCCTGGAGAACAGTTCACATTAGTGACTATTATAGCGCGGCTCTGCCGTTTGTCAAGGGCGAAAAGCGCGGGCTGCCATCTGACGATTGCCTCGATTACCTACTACGGGAGATGAGGTTATGGAACAGGAACAGAAATTCAGAAAAGTATATGTAGGCGTTATGCTCAAGGTTTCGCCGGAGGGCGATATTAGGCCGGTGAACATCACCTATATTGACGGTATCACCTACGAGATTGACCGTCTGAAACAGTGCTGCCGTGCTCACGCCACAAAGGTTGGCGGGACAGGCATACGCTACACAATTGTCGTAGGAAACAAGGAAACATTCCTCTTTGAAGATGAGGGAAAGTGGTATGTTGAAGGCAAAGCGTAAAGGAGGAACTGCCCTTGAAATGTTTATCACGCGCGGATATTGAAGCAATCGCCGAACGAGTATTGAAGGCGTACTACCAGCTTCCGCAAAACAAGGATACGGAAATCTACCGTATCGACCCGGAACAGCTTGTAACAGAGCTGCTGGGGCTTAAAGTTGAATATGAGCATCTCTCATATGATCGCCACATTCTCGGCGCGACGACGACAGCCCCTATGATAATTGAAATTTACATGGGAGACGACACCGAACAACATTATGAGCTGGACGGTAATACGATATTGATTGAAAGAGATTTACGGGATGACTGCACCCAGCTTGGGCGCTGCAATTTCTCGCTCGCGCACGAGGGCAGCCATCAAATCCTGAAAATGCTGTATCCGCATGACTACGATGCAAGCCCACAGACGCAAAAGGTACACTACTATCAGGCTAATTCAGAAAAACGCCGGCCTATTGCCGATTGGTATGAATGGCAGGCCAATGCTCTGGCATCCGCAATCCTCTTGCCGCGGGATTTGATTTGTCGTGGGATGTACATGTTCTCCCTCGGAGAAAAAGTCAAAACGCTGAACAAGGTATTCTTTCCAAAAGAATATGAACATTTTTCAGATATGGCGTCTTTCCTCGGTGTATCAAAAACCGCCCTGGCAATTCGCATGAAGCAGCTCGGCCTTTTGGAGAACAATCACCTTGATGATCCTTATTGCATCGTAGATATCGACTATGACGGAGGTAACTGAGAATGGCAAAAGTGGATGTTCAAAGAGCCAACCCGGAGCTTTACGAGCAGGTAAAATCCGAGCAGAATAAAATGAAGACGCATTGCAGGGCACAGATGAAAGTTGCAAGGCTCTGCCCCTATTGCGGCCATAAGATAACGACGATCTATAAAGGCAGCCATGGCTATGCAGATGAGAAATGCCCGAACTGCGGTGAAGAAGTGATTTTCCCGCCCATATCCTTCCGCGTATCATCAAGTTAAACCTTTGATGGAAACGACAACTGAATAATTGAAATAAAGCAAGCTTTGTGCCCCGGAGCCGCTTGATGCGTTGACTTCCCATGTGCCACTTGATTTAGAACCATAGTATCAGCCTTTATAGGTTGACTGGTTCTATTCGTGTGGCATTATGGCAACGCATCAGGTGGCTTTATTTTTTACGCTCATCAGGCTCCGAAAAGGAGATTCTGATGAGCATTTTTAATTGGCAGAGCGCCATAGCGAGATACCCGTGACCTCCGATTTTTGGTTCCCATATCAAAAATCAAAATTTCGGAGGTTACACAAATGGCTAAAAACTACAATCGTTCAGAGTATGCGCTGAATAAGTTCAGCGATTCTATTGTTTATTCCGGCTCAGATGGAGCATATGAGCTCACGAAAGAAGCCTTTCTCGCGAGTGATTCCACCTTGACAGAGGAAGATTTCAAATACTGGAAGCTCTTTTCTGACAAAGACTATCTCCATTCTATCAGAAAAGACACTTTTGAGAGCAAACACACCGTTCTTATTGACGATGTCCCCGAGGCTACTCTTGCAAGCGACCAGAGCACCGAGGATGAAGTACTGGAAGAAATGGAACCGACTCCAAATCCCTATACCTATGCGAACGCTTTGCGAGTGTTGGATTGCTGTCTTACGCCAGTCCAAAAACGGCGCTATTTGTTATACGTCTCTGAGGACATGACTTTGAGACAGATTGCTTCGCTCGAAGGTGTTGGCTATTCAAAAATTCAGAAAAGCATCAATCAAGCAAAAGAAAAAATAAAAAAGTTTTGCTCTAAGGGGGTACAAACAGCCCTTTTCTGGACATTAGGTGAAGGGCAATGAAAAGCCGCACATGCGACTGAGCTTATCTCCCTTCAAAACAACTGAATAATCACGCATTTGGAACCTTCCTGCCGCTCCGAGCTAAAAGAGCACTGCGCCAAGACCTCCCAAGGGAGCGAGCGAGAAACAGCAAGCCTGAAAACATCGGGCAGCTCCCGATGAGGCGATGACGGGCGGCAGGGTCAAAGATACTCATGTCCAGTCACAGGCCGAGCGCCCACGCGGTAATTACCGTGATCCGTCGCAGCCAATGAGGGCATCCGGGTGAGAACCACACCGGGGGTGAAAGTCCCGTGGAGCTGATTCGCCGTCAGCCGCCAAATGCGTCCCTTCTGTGTTGAGGGGTGTCGAGGACAAATATCAACGCTTAGATAAAGGAATGCCACGGCGGAAAGAAAGAAAGTTTTTGTACTTCTCCATTTTTCTCCTGCCGCGGTATCCCTACATACGAAAAACGAGGGGAGTTTACACAATGATAAACAAGACAAAGGGCGCGTGGATTCTTGCGCGCAACACTGGAGAAACGAAATATAACCTTGCTAAAAACCAAATATCAGCCATGCAAAGCGAAATCCATGATGAGGGATATGTCCACACTGGTACAAGTACATTGCACTTTCCGCTTCAAAGCGAGCTTGGCCGTGTGGAATTGAACCGTGTGCTGACAGCGGCATCTGCCGGAAGAATTTCTGCTGTTTTTGTATTCAGCATTAGAAAGCTTTCGGAGGACGCTGAAGAAGCTTTTCGACTGGTGGACAGGCTCAATGAACTTGGCGTCATTGTCTATGACAACGAGGGCTATCAGTATTCCTACGACTGGCACTGTAAGCAGATCGGCAAAAGATTCAAAGGAGGTGATCAGTGATGATTCAGGATTGCAGCCGTGGAGATATGTTTTTTGCCGATCTCTCTCCGATTATCGGATCAGAGCAAGGCGGCAGACGGCCTGTTGTGGTGATACAAAACAATATCGGAAATCAGCACAGCCCAACTGTCATTGTCGCGGCAATCACAAGCCGCATTGCAACAAAGACAAAGTTGCCCGTTCATGTTGAGTTGCCATGTGGCCTTGGCTTGGAGAAAAACTCTATTGCGCTCTTAGAGCAGATAAGGACAATAGACAAATCCCGACTTGAAGATTACATCGGGAAGCTGAATGAGCGGACTATGCAAAGGATTGATAAATCGCTTGGCGTCAGCGTCGGGTTATCCCACAAGATTGACTGGAGCAAAGGCATTGAGCTTTGCCTGTGTGGAAGATGTGCATCTGATTTCTATAATGTGCCGGGACACTACATCAAGAGAGTGGACAAGGATCAAAAGGTAAAAGAAACATGTACTTACTGCAATAGCAGGTTGGGCTATGACTATATCATCATTCAGGAGTACAACTGATTGATGCCGATAAATTTAAGGTAAGGGAGGCTGGTGTTGTTGAATCAAGATGAAAGAATAAAAGCGGTTCCAATTTGGCAGAAATCGAACCTAACGCTGGAAGAAGCCGCTGCCTACACAGGGATCGGTATCAATAAGCTGCGGGATATGTCCAACGATGAATCTTGTCAATACGTCCTGTGGGTCGGAACCAGACGAATGCTGAAGCGCAGGAAACTTGATGAGTACCTGGACAATGCTTTTTCCGTTTAATCTGTCAAATGTACAAATCGACGGTTAGAGGCTGATTTGCACCTTTGTGAAAGAAGAAAAAAACGGCTAATCTCTATGTGACCGGAAGCGGATTTGCATGGAGGTGAGCGAGATGAAAAAAGCAGAAAAGGATAATGTCGTTCCGATTTGGGAGAAAACGAATCTGTCTCTTGAAGAAGCGGCAGCATATACCGGAATTGGTATTTGTAAGCTCAGAGAGCTTTCCAACAATGAGTTCTGTGATTATGTGCTTTGGATCGGCAACAAGCGACTTCTAAAGCGCAAAAAGCTCGATGAGTTTTTAGAAAAATCTTATTCGCTATAAAAAGGAGGAAGTTCATATGAATCAGAGAAAAACCACAAAGCCGACCTCAGTGAGACTGGACAACCATCGCGTGCGGCTTCGTACCGGAGAAAGCCAACGAAAAAACGGCTCGTATGTGTATCGCTGGACAACTCAGGATGGTATCCGGCATTCGGTGTACGCATCATCGCTGGAACTGCTGCGTGAGCAGGAAGAACAGATCGTTGTTGACAAGCACGATGGTATTAAAACGGATGTAAAGGCTCTTACCGTCAACGACTTGTTTCAGTTGTGGCGTGAGCTCAAGCGTGGGATCAAGGACAGCACATTCAAAAACTATATTTATATGTATGAGATGTTCGTCCAGCCGACCTTCGGAAGAAGCCGGGCCGTCCGTGTGAAAAGATCGGATGTTAAGCGCTTCTACAATCAACTGGCGGATGATAAAGTGCTCAAAATTGCCACGATTGATAACGTCCACAATGTGCTTCATCAGGTGTTTCAGGTGGCTGTGGATGACGACTACATTCGGAAAAACCCAACGGACAAGGTGCTCAAGGAGCTGAAGCTTTCCCACCAGTTCGATTCTGAGAAGCGCAAGGCGCTCACAGTTGAACAGCAGAATCTGTTCCTGAATTATCTTCGTTCACAACCAAAGTATGAGCACTGGTATCCCGTGTTTTACATTATGGCGAATACTGGGATGCGCGTCGGTGAGATCACCGGCTTACGTTGGCAAGATGTTGATTTGAAAAGAAAAATCGTCAGCGTGAACCATACGCTCGTTTATTATAATCACCGCGATGAAAAGGGATGTTATTTCAGTATCAACACTACAAAGACCGAAGCGGGAGAAAGAGAGATTCCGGTAAGTGATGAGGTGTGCCAGGCTTTCCTTATGGAACGTAAGTATCAGGAAGAAGCTGAGATAAAAAGCGTTGGTCGGGTTGACGGCTTTGATGACTTCATCTTCGTAAACAGGGATGGAATGATGCAGCATCAGGGGACGCTTAATAAAGCCCTGAAGCGGATCATGCGTGACTGCAATGATGAAATCCTTGAGAAAGTCGATCCGGACAGCGATCCGGTTCTTTTACCAAACTTCAGCTGCCACAATTTGAGACACACATTCGCAACTCGTCTTTGCGAGTCGGGAGTAAACATCAAAGTGATTCAAAGTGTTCTTGGACACGCGAACATCAGTACCACAATGGATGTCTATGTAGACGCGACATACGAAATCTCGCAGAAAGAGCTGGAGACATATGCAACATACATGAAGGCTAATTCGGGGTCAGCAATCAGCGCTCATGTGTAACAGAATACGATAAGCCCTGCAATCCTAATCCGGTTGCAGGGCTTTTTGCACATTTCTCTTTTCGTACATATATAACTATACTGGAGCAAAGCAGATGAGGGAGGCTTCAGTATGGATAATAGTCTTAGCAGCAAAAAGCCGGAGTTGGTATCAGAATGGTCAACACGAAACGGTTCATTGACACCAGACAACATATCATACGGGTCGAATAAGCCGGTGTGGTGGAAAGGACACTGCGGTCACGAATGGCAGGCAAGTCCTAAGAGCCGTTCATCCGGTGAAAACTGTCCCGTCTGTTCAGGCGCGAGAGTTGCCGAAGGAATCAATGACCTTGCAACGCTTTACCCGCGAATTGCGGCGGAATGGTCTCCCAAGAACGGCGAACTGAAGCCGACACTGATAAGCATCGGTTCTCACAAGAAAGTGATTTGGGCTGGTTCCTGTGGTCATGAATGGACAGCAGCGGTAAAAAGCCGAGTTCAGGGAACCGGATGTCCCTATTGCTCTCATAATCTCGTGCTTTCCGGTTTCAACGATCTGGAAAGCCTTTTTCCAGAGGTTGCCGCGGAATGGTCGGATCGTAATCTGCCTTTGTTGCCCTCAATGGTCACAGCGTTTGCGAACCGAAAGGTTTGGTGGAAGTGCAGCCACGGGCACGAATGGAACACGCTTATTTCAACGCGCTCCTATGGCAGCAAATGCCCTTATTGCAGCGACATTCTGCTGCTGAAAGGATTTAACGACTTTGCGACAAAACAGCCGCAGCTTGCCGGGGAATGGTCAGATCGCAATTTTCCTCTGACGCCAGATGCGGTCAATGAGAAATCTCAGAAGAATGTTTGGTGGCACTGCAAGACCTGCGGTTTTGAATGGAAGTCGCAGGTCAAGTCACGAGTTAGAGGAGCAGCCTGCCCCGTATGTGCGGATCGAGCTGTGTTGTCGGGGTATAACGATTTTGCAACGACGGACCCGGCGCTTATGTGCGAATGGGACACGGAGAAAAACAAAGGAATCATGCCTGGAAGCATTTCGAGAAATTCACTGCGCAGCGTCTGGTGGAAATGTGCTTACGGGCATCAATGGAAGGCGCGCATCCGCGACAGGGCAATAGACGGTTTAGGATGCTCGGTTTGTGAGAAAGAGTTCCATGAACTTGTACCTCAACTTCTCATCATTCTTTATGCCGGTCGCCAAGGTATGAAACCTATAATTAATTCTGACGCAGAGATCGGCATTCCGCTCGAAGCATATATCCCGGAATTAAGTCTTGCAATAGAGTCTTCCGGTGCATCAAGGGCTGGAGCCGTTAAAGAGTACATATGCAGCAAGAGACACATCAAACTGATCCGAATCCCTCACAATAAGGATGTGAAAGAGACGGCATACGCCCGTGAGATAAAGAAAGCTTTCCAGAAAGCGCACATATATATTTCATCTGACGAGGACGATGATCTTGCTGTTATACATAAGAATTTCTCGGACTGGCGATCAAAAATAAAGGAATCCGTTGCGGAACCGAGATAAATATGGTACAATACTTTCGCGTAATTTCGGTGCCTCACATTTGAGGCTTACACCACTTACGCCACGATTTACTCCACGGCCAACAGGCCAAAGATAGAGCATCGTGGAGAATCGTGGAACGGAAGAAGAAGTTATGAGGAAAGAGGTAGGGTATAGTATGGAACAGTATAGTATCGTGCGAAGCCTTACTGAAATCCCGACGATGAAGCCTTTGAGCTAATATTAACGCTGGGAACCCTTGATTTTAAAAGGTTTGTGATTTTGAAAACGCCGTTTAGGATGCCAATCGGATGCCAAAGTCCCCAAAGCTCGATAAAATCGTACATTTTACAAATTAGATTTTCTATAGGACCACGAGAATTCATACCTCGTGGTTTTAATTTGTAGAGATTAGTGAACTTCTGTTCTAGAAGTGTAGAGGTCTGTAAGATGAAGTCACGGTAATTTTGGAAATTCCATCGCACATTGGAAATAATTAGCCCTGCTCCATATCCTTATCTTAAGGATATGGAGGTGAAGATCATGACTGTAATTTGGGGAGCAAACCTAGCAATTGCCTTGGGCAGACTTATTTCCGTTTATGTTAGGTCACGAAAATTGCGAGTTTATTGATTATGGCAGTGTGATTTGTTCAGTAATAGCAGCTATTTCTTCTTCAGATAGCTGCCCCATAAGAGTTGCGGAATAGGGTAAATTGAGTTGTGCCGGATATGTTTCCATGATCACACCGTCAAATTGGAAAACGAACATATCACCTTTTTCAGACTCAATAGCATTCCCAAAAACATCCTGTGATGGCATAACAGCAAGGTTTCCACTATCAGTTGAATACTCATTCAATCCATATAAGCAGTAACCATCTTCTACAACAGTAACATAGAGATACTGGGATTTAGTCAAAGATATAACGTTTCCATCTTCCACTTCTGCAATTAAATACTCTGTTGCACCTTCAAGTGGAACTGACCAAAATCTCCTATTATCAACCTCCTGCGGTTCACCCCAATTTGCAATAAGAGATTCCTCATTTATTTGGGAAGCAAGTTCCTGTAATTCTTCTTCTGTGTATTGTGAGACAACCTCAACATCCGGAACTGTTGTTGATTTACAAGAAACAAGAATAAAGAGTGAAATCATTATACTTATAATAAAAACTATCATCTTTTTCATATTGCCTCACCTCCAATATAAAGAAAATCATAAGTTAATTGACTACTTCGATGTAATTATATCATTCCAATATTTATCCCCTGATTAATTTAAAACTGCGATGCTCCATTAAGGGGATAAGTCAGAATCAGGATTGCAACCTGAGGGAGGCGATAACAGATACAAAGTAGTTATGTAAAGATGCGTTTGAAATCTGTAAGGAACTGAGATACGCATTTCAAAATGTAGCCTTCATAATTTCATTGACGTGTACATGCGCGAAAAGATCAAGAGAATGCTTAAAGAGAGCACTCTTACTATGCTGTTTGTAGAGCATGACAAGAGCTTCGCAGAGGCTGTTGCGGATTATGAGATTATTGTTTGACAAAGCTAATTAATATTCTTATAATCTATCGCATGGGAAAAATTAAGAGATTTATTATAACTACAATTTTATTTATATTTGGCGCGTTATTGATCCTCGGCAGCATTTTTTATAAATCTGGTGATGAAGAAGGCTTGAATGGTTTTGACCTGACAGACAATATGATAGGTAAGACTGTCACTATGGCGGGTACTATTTCTGGGTTCGATTCTCCTAATAAGGATCACGCTTATATCGTGTATCACGATGAAGATACAGGGGATTATTCTCTGATACGTTGTGATCTTCCTGTGGATATACAGGACAGCTTCTATGATGAGATATTGGATGGCAGGACTTATGTGGCTGTTGTTCATAAAGCTGATAGCGGTGTGCAAGAAGATGTCTACGACGTTACGCTTGATTACTACGATTGGATAGAAGAGACAACTGACATCGAGATTTCTGAAGAAGAGAGGGAAGAGACCTGGAATCATATCTCGCCCTACTATCTTGAGGTTATCGAGATGACAAACGAGTCTGACATTCCAAGAGTTGCTTTATGCATTACAGGTGCAGTGTTCGTATTGTTCTCGATTGTTGTTCTGATAGCACTCCTTATGAAGAAGTCACCTCTTAGGGCTATTCTGATTACCACTGTTGTACTGGTGATTGTTGTAGGTGTGGCAGTAGTTATCACATTTAATAAATTAAGATCTTTCCTATCAATAGAGAATGAAGGAGATGGGCTCTATTCTATGACTTACTATGGTGATCTTAAGACAGACGAACTTCTTGAGGCCAATATTACTTCCACTGATGAACTCGTCGAATTCATCAGAAGCGAGGAGTTCTTCAATGCTCCTGTTGAGGTAGATGAGAGCAACTTCGGATGTGCTGCATTTGCTTCGGCAACAGAAGATGGTGATCAGCTTTTCGGACGTAATATGGATTATCCTGATACAGATACACTTGTGATCTACACTGATCCCAGCGACGGATATGCTTCATATGCATGTGCAGACCTTGCTGTCCTCGGTGTAAGCGGTGACTATGGTCTGGATTCTGATTCGACAGTAGGCAGACTCCTCATGCTTGCTGCACCATATGTATGCTGTGATGGAATTAATGAGACAGGATTGGGTATAGCGTTACTTGAGCTTGATATTCCTGAGACGCACCAAGATACCGATAATCCGGATGTAATCTTCTACTCGATGATTAGAGTCATACTCGACAGCTGTGCTTCTGTTGATGAGGCAATTGATCTGCTAGGTCAGTATGACATGAACTCAGCACTTGATGTTACATACCATCTGTTTATCTGCGACAGCAGCGGAAGATCGGTCGTAGTAGAGTGGATAGAGAATGAGATGTATGTTAACGAGGCAGATACCTGTACGAATTCAGTTCTCACGCCTGGTGAATGGTTTGATATCGGTGCCGATGAAAGGCTTGGAATTCTCGATGACACACTTGAAGATAACAATAATATATTAACCCCCGCACAGGGAAGAGATCTTCTCGAGGCAGTCTCACAGGGAGACTTTACGGAGTGGTCCTGCGTATATAACCTCACAGACTTCGAATTCGATATATATGTTGATGGAGACTACGAAAATGGATACAGCTTCGGACGATAAGAAACCTTATATGTTTAAGCGCGCCTGGAGACAGTGATATTAGCACGACTTTACAGATTTATGCTGATGTTACAAAAGACTTAAATAAACGCGAGTTTGATGCTTTTGATGATTTCATGAAGACAGGATGTTCAGTAGTGTGATATACACCCAAATCTCGAAAATATACGAGAAGTTATGCAAATTTGGTGTAATCAAGAGGTACTGTAAGAAGCGTAAATGACGCCTGTTGAGAAGATATAAGTGAATACGAATAGAGCTAAGATGAGCTCCCAACGATGAAGCCGCTATCTTAGAGGATAATGACGAACGATCATAGACAGCCATAAAGTGTAGAAAATGGCTGTGTCAACTAGAGATGTAAAACTAATTTCGACACCTATGGAAGTCAGTATTTCAAACTGAAAGCAAGTATTTTGCTTTCAAAATGGCAATTTTGCATATACCTTCCTGATGAAACGTTCTAGCTTTCCGGCTCGACAATATGTATGCAGAAATTTATGGTGATTCTTAATACAGGCCGGGCAATTGCCTTTGTTTGGGCATTTTAAATTAACGCACTGACATTTTGGATTCAAATTCGTCTCCATTTCTGTTAGAAGGAATTATTAGGTTCAATCCAACATCTTATTCGCTGATTCCAGCATGTTCTGTATTTTCTCATAGTTTTGATCATCGAATTCATCCAAAAGAAGTCCCCACTTTTTGTTTGATTTTTCATGGTATTCTTTATGATCCAAATAACAGACATGCCCCTTTTCGGTAAGCGTTAATTCAACTTTAGCTTCTGACTCTTTTGATATTGCTTTATTCACTAGGTTTTTTTGCACCAACTTACGGATCATCTGAGAGACAGCTCCATCGGATACTCCTTTGAGTACGGCAAGCTTATTGACTCCGATCCCCGGATTGTCTCCAATGGCTGCAATCAAATGAATCTCAGTTCGTGATAATAGAACACCGGCGCCATAATCTCTACTACTGCTTTCTATCTGATTATACTTATTTATGAACTGTTCAATTTGATCAAGTAACCTATCATAATCCCGCATAATTATCTACCCACTTTCTGTTACTCGTTGTTTTTCCGTGTCCATAATAAATTTGCAATTCACCAAGACCCGTTATTTTTTCTGCGCTTTTAAGCATTTCGTTCCTATTCTCATAAATGAGTGATACTCTCGGAGTCAGTATATTCATCAAGGCATCCCCAACAAAAATACAATCATCAAGCTTTATACCAATAGACCCTTCAGTATGTCCTGGTAACTCCAAAATCTCCGCATTCACACCATATTGATTAAGATGATCCCCTTCCTTCAAAAAGATGTCTGGTGTGAAATCTCTCATTCTCGCACCTTTTGCACTCAGTATGGAAAAAACACGTACAATATGACCGAGCAGTCCTTTCGATTTCATCTCACGACACAAATTGTCACGAACTAAATCTAAATCATATCGGCTCATAGCAATTGGTACATGAAGTTGCTCAGACAGAAATGCAGCATTTTGAATATGGTCTAAGTGACCATGTGTTATTACAATAAGCTTTACCGGCAGATCTTTACAAGCCGCTAATATTTTCTTCTCATTTCCAATAAAGCCTGTATCCACTAGAATTGCAGATCCATTCTGCTGAATCAGATAGCAATTTGAACCGGCTTTAATATGAGTTATTTTACTCATGTGGCCTCCTTGTATTTAGTTGTTATATAGTTTAGGTGATTAAATGTTTAGGTGCTAAAACAATTTCTATCACCTTATACATGGAATGTCAATATCCTTGTTAATGTGGACTAGTCAGTTTCATTCACCTTCATACTCATATTGAAGGTAGCAAAAATGCTTCAAGAAGCAAAAGTGAGGAGTGGAAGAAGAGGAAATCAAGCGAGAGTATTATTTGAACAAGCTGATAGCAAAACAACATAAAAGATAATACTTCTAATGGAGAATAAAGTTACTTAGAAGATACTATGTTAAAGTATAATTACTATCAGTCATAATCGGTTTTGGAAGTCTGAACGCAAAGTCTGAAAATGACTCTTGGGGATAGGAGCAGATATGAAAAGTCCATTGACAGTACTTTGTTATATTAAGAATCAAGAAAACTATCTAATGCTACATCGAACCAAGAAAGAACAAGATATTAATAAAGATAAATGGATCGGAGTGGGTGGCCATCTCGAATCGGGGGAAAGTCCACAAGAATGTCTTTTTCGAGAGGTGAAGGAAGAAACAGGACTAACGTTGCTAGAGTATGCTTTTCGAGGAATTGTAACCTTTGTTACGGAGACTGGATTTTGCGAGTATATGTGTCTGTATGAGGGATATTCCTATGAAGGCGAATTGATTGAGTGTGATGAGGGTGTATTAGAGTGGGTTTCCATTGATTCGCTCATCAACCTTAATCTTTGGGAAGGGGATTACATTTTTTTGGATTTGTTGAAATCTCATAAAGAATTCTTTTCTTTGAAACTTGAATATAATAAGGATAAATTAGTGAGTGCTATCTTAGATCAGAAGGAACTAGAACTTTTTGATATTTGTGATGAAAAAGGCGTATTAATAGGTAAAACAAGATGGCGCAAATTAGTGCACCAGTATGGAACTTGGCATCGAACATCTCATGTTTGGGTTGTTAGAAAAAAACATGGCTTATATGAAGTTTTATTACAAAAAAGAAGTAAAAACAAAGATTCATATCCAGGGTGTTATGACATTTCGTCTGCGGGGCATATTACAGCAGGTGGTGATTATTTAGAATCAGCAGTCCGCGAATTGAATGAAGAACTAGGTATAGTGGCTAAAGAAGATGAGCTTATTGAAATAGGTATTCGAAAAATAGAGTTCGAAGAAGCATTTGAAGAGGTTTTATTCATCGATCGACAAGTAAGTAAAATATATATATTAGAGATGGACTTGCCGGAAAAAGAATTTACATTGCAAACTGAAGAAGTCGAAGAGGTTATGTGGATTGAAATCAACAAGTGCATTCAGGGTGTTCAAAATAATCAATTCAAGCACTGTATCTTTATGGAAGAACTAGAAATGGTAAGAAAATGGTGTGAATTAGGTTCTCCCATTGTAAGATCGCTATCTTCAGATAAGAAGAAAGAATACTACAGAATCCAAAAGAATGATATTGAAAGTAGCTGATTGAAAGAACTCACCTATTAGAGAGGATATATTCTAGACTAATCTAGAAGGTATCCTCTTTTATTATTCTTAATGGCCTTAACAAATTTGGTCAGTAGTATTAGTATACGAAATATACTAACCGAATCGGTCAGGAGGTTCTTTAATGAACGAAGGTTTCTAAAGAGTTTGATAGTCAAGGAAAGCACATAGCCAGTATTTGTGTAGCCGCCTTGCCTCTTGGGAAAAGTGGTATTCTTAATGGTCGAAAAGCAACTACATATCATCTTCGTAACGGTGTCAGACAGAAGCAATTAGCTGAGTTTGGAGTCAATGTCATTCCTGACGAGCGGATAGTAATTGATAACAATGTTATAACTAGTTTTTGCCCAGAGACAGCAGCAGATGTGGCATTCCATTTGCTTTCTCACTTGATTGGATATGATCAAGCGAGTGAAGTAGCCAAAGCGATGGGGTACACAATATAAGAAGATTCGTCTGAATCCTTTTCGAGCATTATGTAAGAAAATCTACTGAATAATGCGTTACAATATTAGTAGTAAATCAATCGGAAAAGTTTATGAGTTTGGAGAATCAATATGGATAACGTAGTAGACGCTTTAATTGAAATTCCACTTCATTCAAAGAACAAGTACGAAGTCGATCACGAGACGGGGAAGATAAAGCTCGAAAGAGTTTTATATGCTTCAATGGTATATCCTGCTGAGTACGGAATTATTGAGCATACTTTAGCTCCAGATGGCGATCCACTTGATATTCTCGTGATTAGTGATAATCCGACTTATCCTGGATGTTATGTTCCTGCCAGAGTGTTGGGATACCTTGAGATGATTGACGGTGGCAAGATTGATTATAAATTGATTTCAGTTATCGACTGTGATCCGAGATATGATTCGTATCATGATCTTAAAGAGTTGCCCGCGTTTATTCTAAAGGAAATAAAGAATTTTTTTGATAACTACAAAGTGCTCCAGAAGGTAGAGGTTACTACCGGGGATTATCATGATAAAGAAGAAGCTGTCCAAATTATTGAAGAGTGTCGAGCTAGATTTCAGGAAGACATCTAAGCAAGATGAAGACGGATAAGGTTAGCAAACAATACTTTTCGAGAACCGAACTAATTATTTGGGGGCTATCGGTCACGATGGTAGCGCTTGGTTTCTTGATTTTTGATAGGTCGAATTATCTAGCCTTTCTGGCGTCGCTTATTGGCGTTTCCGCATTGATTTTTATCTCCAAGGGCAATCCAATTGGACAAGTCTTAACGATAGCTTTCAGCATTTTGTATGGCATAATCTCCTACTCGTATGCGTACTATGGTGAGATGATTACATATCTTGGTATGACTGGGCCGATGGCGGTATTAGCCTTAATTTCTTGGCTTCGTAACCCGTATAAGGGTAACAAGTCGGAAGTTGAAGTAAACAGTCTCAAAAGCAAAGAGTATTATTTTCTTGCTATTCTTGCTACTGCCGTAACGGTAGGCTTTTATTTCATACTAAAGTTTTTCAACACGCAGAATTTGATTCCAAGCACTGTCTCAGTAGCTACAAGCTTTGTGGCTACATATTTGACTTTCCGAAGAAGTCCGTACTACGCGATTGCATATGCTTTGAACGACGTGGTGCTGATAGTGCTTTGGACACTTGCCTGTATAGAAGATACATCATATATTTCAGTCAACATTTGTTTCATGATGTTCCTTCTTAACGACGTTTATGGCTTCATTAATTGGTCGCGAATGAAGAAGAGACAGCAGGCCTTAGGGTAGCCTTCTGCATCTCGAAAAGAGAGTCTAATCCTTACAGCCAGCCCTAGCGATTCTACTCGAGTAAGATTGCATTAATTAGAATGACACGGCATGTCTCATCGCTATTTGCTCATTCTGTGTCCTGTTTTTCGAAAGGAAAAAAGCCTAACCTACCATCATAAAGGAGGTCGTCAGAAATGGATCAAATCAAAATTGGTAATTTTCTATCAGAACTTAGAAAAGGTAAGCGCTTAACCCAAGAACAGCTAGCTACTAAGTTGAATGTTGCAAGAAGAACCGTATCTCGTTGGGAGACGGGGAGCAACTTGCCAGACATTGATATATTGATTGAACTATCTGATCTATATTCTGTTGACCTTCGCGAAATTTTAGATGGCGAAAGGAGAAACGGTAAGATGGAAGAGGAAATGAAAGAAACAATTTTAAGAGTCGCAGAATATGAGAACGAGGGCAAGAAACGCAGTTCGAGAGTTGTAATCGTATATTCTGTTCTTGGAATAATCGCTCTTATTGCGAACGTGGTAATGAGCGAATTAGAATTGCCTGAGACTTTCCTTACAGGTTTTCTTGAAGGAGCAACCTTAGGATTAGCTGTTGGAGCAATGATTTTGAGTATCATCTTCGCTACCGGAACAATGTCCAAGCTCTATGCAGCTAAGAAGAGGCTCGTTGCTAAACAGGGCAAGTAAAGCTTCTGCTTAGTGTAAGTAACTTAGGTGTAAGTGACTGAGGATTTTTTGCATCATTAAGAGATTCTGTGTTAACATTAAAGTCGATACGGATACGAAGTGCTATATTTCGTATCCGTATATTAAATTTGTAGGAGATTCTTGTGAGAGCAGAATTGATACTATAGTAATCACAGAAATTTGGAGGATGAGGCATGCCACATGTTGAGATTAGTTGTTATCCAGGTAGGACCGATAAGCAGAAAGCTGAATGCGCCGAAGGCGTAGCTGAGATTATAGCAAACACTTTGGGCTGTAATGTATCAGGTGTTTCTGTCGCCATAAAAGAAGTCAATCAGGCTGATTGGAAAACAGAAGTTTGGGATAAGCAAATAGTACCAGCAGAAGAATATCTCTACAAAAAACCGGGATATACCTGTTAAGAAGCTTTTGTTATCTTAGGAATTAGATGTTTCAAAATGAGGTTATTGAGGGTAATTATTATGTTTGAAAGTGATTATGCAAGAACTGAGTATATAGAAAAAGATAATGCTGTTTTACACACATGGAAGAAAGAAGCTCACTTCGATGATTATCGAAAACCAGTTGAAGCTTCTCTTGAAATGCTTCGTGAACATGCAGGCAGCGTATTTATTGTAGATGCCAGAAATGGTTTTGAAGATGTAACTGAAGACGTTGAGTGGGGCTTTAATTACTTCCTTCCTGAATTAAAGAAAACAGGATGCTCAATTTGGGGATTTATTCTTCCTAAGGCTTCAGGTATTGAGGGTGAAATTGATTTGTGGACAAGAGAAGTTGAGAAGAATTTTCGCGTAATTAGAGCAGAATCGTATGAAGAAGTTTTAAGAGATATATAATTAGAAATGTAGAACTTTCGTATAGAGAGA
>ENA-UOWO01003485-UOWO01003485.1-activated-sludge-metagenome-genome-assembly--contig:-NODE-3485-length-18175-cov-11.259382_pt1 | contig 18175 bp, 12 predicted proteins | sample MGYA00238148_ERZ761564 | MGnify/ENA primary metagenome ERZ761564 (study PRJEB28885, sample SAMN05720194) | activated sludge metagenome | isolation source: Anaerobic digester | place: USA...
GTACCGCATCCTTGCCGGCCTCGGGGCGTTGATCCTTCGGCTTGGTCACGCTGAGCGCCTCACGCGCCTTATCGAGCATCTCGTCAGTATCGTGGTCAGAGTAACCCATAAAGGCTTGAGCGCTCCGATGACGGGTAATCCGCGCGGCGTCACGCGGGCCGATGGCTTCGGCGAGACGAGTGGCCGCGCCGTGGCGGCCCGAATGGAGGACGAGGCGGCGGGCCTGTTGGCTGCCGGGCTTGGGCGGACGCCCTTCCTTGGAAGCCTGGCTGTCGTCCTCGATGCCGATGAGGGCGAGGGCGCGGTGGAAGCCGCGGCGCAAGGTCACCTCGGCGGCGGGAACGCCCCGTTCGGCGTTGTAGATGACGAAGTCCTCGGAGGCCGCGCGGCCGAGGCTCAGGGCCACCTCACGAAGCTTCAGGAGCACGGTCTCGAGTTCCTTGGCAATGGGGACGATACCATAGCTCTCGCGCTTGGGTGCCTTGAGCCCGTCGGCGTCGGTGAAGTTCTCCTCGATGGAGATGAGCTTCTTCTCGAAGTCGACGCATCGCCAGCGCAAGGCGCGGATCTCGCCTCGTCGCATGGCGGCGAGCTCCGAAAGGAGGACGACGGCCTTCATGCGCACGTCGATGGGGGCGGTGCCCTCGTGCTTGTTGTCCTTGCCCTTGAGGCGGGGGCGGGGCGTCACGCTGTCCACGGTGGGGAGGGCGACGATCCGGGCCACCTCGGCGCGGCTCAGGATGCCGCGCTTCTTGTGGTGCTCCTTGGGGCGGACGATGGCGGCCATGGTGAAGCTCTCGTCGAGCAGGTTGCGCTTGTTCGCCCAGGACAAGGGCGTGCGGAGGGCGGACATCGCGTCGACGATGACGTTGGCCGACACGCCCTCGCGCTTCAGGTGATGCATCCATTGCTCGATGAGGTAGAGGCTCGCCTCGCGGAGGGGCGTCCGCTTGAAGGGCTGGTAGCCGGCCGCATGCTTGATGATGTAGCGGCTCTGGTTCTGGATGTAGTAGGCCGCGAGGGGCTTCTCGGCGTCCTCTCGGTCGCGGAGGTAGTCCGAGGCTCCGGGCGTCCAGAACCAGGTGAAGAAGGCGGCGAGGTCCATGTTCCGGAGGCGCTCTGCGGCCTCGAAGCCATCCTGGTCCTTGGCGGCCTTGGCGCGGGCGAGCTTCTCGAGGGGGAGCTGGGCGAGCAGCTTCCCCGCCGCGACGAGGGCCTTGGCCTCTTCCGCTTCGCCCGTGGAGCGGTCGGCGAGGACAAGGGTTTTGCCCTTCTCGAAGAAGCGGGCGTAGTAAAGCTGGCCCTTCGGAAGACTGCGCAGGTAGAGCTTGAAGGTGAAACGGTCGGCGGCGAGTGGTGATTGTCTTGCCATACAAAAACCCCCGGTCAGTCGCACTGTTAAGTTACAGTGCACTTTCCAGGGGTCATTGTATAGCTAATTTCTTTTGGAGAATAGGGGATTCGAACCCCTGACCTATAGATTGCGAACCTATCGCTCTACCAACTGAGCTAATTCCCCGTTAAGCGAATGCGACTATAGCGAAAACAAGGCGTTTAATCAAGTGCCGATACGCTATCATTATGGTTAGGAACGAGTCCTGGAAGGAGCTTCGTATGAGAAGAGCCGGCATTGCCCTATCGTGCTTCCTCGCGCTCGGAGTCGCGGCATGGGCGGACGGTACGCGCTACGTATACGAGATCAGGGCGCTCGGGAGCTCCGGGACCGACCCGTGGTCGATGAACATGGCCGTAGCGGCGGAGGCGGCGCGGGCGTACGCGCCAGTATCGTTCAAGAGGACCGGGACGGCGGTCTCGTTCGCGATGGACACGGAGCTGTCGCTGTCGCTCGGACCGGAGTCGGAGCTGGAACGCTCAGCGGAGCGGGTGTTGGTACGGCGCGCTGTGACGATCCGAGGCGAGCGGGTGCTACCCAAGGCGCGGAAGAAGGCCAGGATACGGTTCAGCTTGTCCGACCTGATGGCCGAGGACGGCAAGGCGGCCCGTTCCCCGCTCGAGTACGCCTTGGCGAAGGCCGTCGAGGCGTCGCGCTACGCGAGCGGCAGGGCCTGGGTTGTCTCCGCGGAGTACGACGGCGCGGGGCGCTTCCTGGTCGTCGTGGCGCTGACCGACCGCTAAAGCCGCGCGCTGAGACTATAATCGTCCGCGCCAATATACTATATTGGGTTGAGTATATTCATTGACGGAGGTGGGCGATGCCAGGTATTTCGTGCTCATGGCGCGGCGATATGTCCTTCTCGACCGTGGTGAACGGACACGAGATCATCATAGACGCGGACGCAGAATTCGGCGGCAAGGATTCGGGGCCGAGGCCCAAGCCATTGATCCTGGCGGCCCTGGCCGGCTGCTCGGGCATGGACGTCGTGTCGATCCTCAAGAAGATGCGCGAGCCCATAAGCTGGTTCAACGTGCGCGTCGAGGCCGACCAGTCCGACGAGCAACCCAAGACCTATACGAGCATGAGGATTATCTACGAGTTCAAGGCCTCGGACGGTCTCAAGGACGAGAACGTGCGCAAGGCGGTGGACCTCTCGCTCGAGCGCTACTGCGGCGTGGCCGCCCTGCTCAAGAAGGCCGTACCGCTCGGTAGCGAGATAGCGTATCTCTAGGCCCGCCAGGGGCGGCGGCCGCACGGCCGCCGCTTTTTAACCGGGATATCGTCGTCCTGAGGCGATAGGCTGACGATTCATCCACGATCGCCTCGATTTCTACGTTGCAGTATCGGCGATCTCGACTCATAGTAGTACCGAGGACGCCATGATAGACAAAGCTAGGTACAGGCCGCGCGCCCCCCGTTGGTTCAACCGGGTGCTGCGGCATACATTCGGGCTCTTCCTGAAGCATCGGTTCAGGATCCGCGCCGTCGGCTCGGGGCTGTTCAAGACCGTCAAGCCGCCGTACGTGATCGTGCCGACCCATCAGGGCACGCTCGACCCGTTCATGGTCGGCTATTTCGTGCCGGAGCCCGTCTATTGGGTAACGAGCGACGGCAATATGCGCTCGTCGATCATGAAGCTACTCCTGGGCATGGTCGGATCCATCCCGAAGTCCAAGGCCATCCCCGATATGGAGACGATAGGCTGGATCATGGACGTGATCCGCAAGCGCGGCGGCGTCGTCGGCATCTTCGCCGAGGGCCAGGCCAGCTGGAACGGGCATACGCAGGAGATCATCCCGTCAACCGCCAAGCTCCTCAAGCTGCTCAAGGTGCCGGTGATCGCGGCGGTGCTCAAGGGCGCCTATTTCAGCCAACCGCGCTGGTCGTGGAACAAGCGGCCCGGCGATATGGAGATCGAGTTCAAGCTGGTGATGGATGGCGACGAGGCCAAGGCCAGCACCACGGAACGCATCCACGAGGCCCTGGTCGAGGCTATGGAGTTCGACGAGGAGGAATGGCGGGCCGACCATCCGGCGCGGCACCGCGGGAACGGCAGGGCCAGGCACCTGGAGCTGGCGCTATTCATGTGCCCGGTCTGCGGGAAGGCGGGCTCGATGAGGAGCCACGTCAACCGGCTGTACTGCCGGTCATGCGGCCACGTCGTCAGGCTTTCGCGTAGCTATGCGTTCACTCCGGTAGGCGAATGCGAGCCCAGGTTCAGGACCATACGCGAATGGGACGCCTGGCAGGCGTCCGCCTTCGAGTCGGCGCTCAGGGGAGCGGCCTCAGGCGAGCCTATCTTCTCCGACGGCGGGGTGATGCTGCTACGTGGGTATCGCATGAACCCGCTCAGGAGGATCAGGACCGGCGTGATGATACTCTATCGCGACCGTATCGAGCTGGCGACCCTGCTCGGCGAGCGGCTCGCCTTCCCTATCGCCGATATCGAGGGCGCCGGCGTGCTCAAACAGCAACTGTTCGAGTTCTATATAGGAAAGTCGCTGTATCAGTTCCGCTTTCCGAGGCGCTTCCAGTCCGCCCGCAAGTGGCACGGCGCCGTGAGCGTACTGAAGCGCCTAGCGTCCGAGCGCAGCGACGGCTCCTAGTCCTCGAGCCAGAACCTGTGCGGCTTGGCCAGCGACCTGGAACGGGCGACCAGCGCGTACGCGACGATCGAGTACAACAGGTAGGCGGCCGCGATGCCGATCATCGTCCAGAACGGCCCGAGCGAACCCGACTGCCCGGCCTGGGCGGGCAGGTTGACGGCCAGCACGAACGGTAGCATCAGGGCGAAGGTCATGCCGGCGGACAGCATGTAGTCGCTCGACACCTTGGTCTTGAATTCCGGGTCGAGTATCCGCAGCAGGGCCAGGCCGGTCGACAGGGTACCGGTCGAAACGCCGAAGATCATGATCATCCGCTCGTAACGATGGTCCCTGAATATCCTCGAGCACAGCCACGGTATGGTGATCGCGACGATGACGCCGCCGAAGGTGGACAGCAGTAGCAGCGGTAGCCAGTACCGGCCGACAAAGACCAGTGAAATGGCCGCGAGCGACCCGGTTACCATGTAGTCGACGGCTATGCCGGATATCCTGGATAGGCTGTCGTCATCGAGGACGTAGCCAATCCGTAGCTTATCGACGATGGCTCGCACGAGCATGGCGGTCAGGGCGGAGAAGATGAAGTTCATGCCCCAGAGGTTCACGGCCAGTTCGCGACCGGCGTTCCCGGCGAAGCCGAGCGCCCAGGTCAGGGCCTTGAGCAGCAGGAACGACAGGATATAGGTACAGGCTACCGCGGCGGCGTGGAGGCTCATCGGGTCGATCGCCTCGAGGTCGGTCGTGTTCCTGGAGCCGATCGGCTTCTCCCGCTCCCTGGGCATGATGCCGGTCAGCATGGCGCGGTCGGCCATGGCCGTCTGGGCGTTCTTAGGCAGGTAGCCGCACCTGACGCCGAGGTTGACGAGGGCCACGCCGACGACGCAGGCCCAGAGGTAACCGAGGGCGGCCATCGTCAGGCCCACCGAACCGGCGCCCTCGAAGCCCATGCCTTCCCAGCCCTTGCCGATCGCGTAGGCTTGGCCGGGTCCCATCGCGAAGCCGAGCGGTAGCGTCAGCCAAAGGCCGGGTTCAGGCCCGGCAACACGGTCGAGAACAGGACCCAGGTCAGCAGGAGCCCGAACAGGGCCTGCAAGGAGTACTGCGAGATGATGGCCGTCGACATGGCCCAGACCGAGTGGGACGAGTCCTTGGCCGGCCCCTTCGGCTTCGAGCGTAGCGTCATGGCGATGAACGATATATTGAGTAGGTGGTAGACCAGGTCGCCGAGCCGGTTCTGGGTATAGCCGAGGGCCGGCATCAGGTAATTGTAGACGGGCAGCAGGAGAACGCCCGCCGTCAGCGAATTCGGAACCATGAAGCGCTGCAAGAAGCGGAGTTTCGTCCGCAAGAAGGTGGCGACGATAAGCGCCGCGGAGATGATGCCGGCGTCGATGATGATCTTCCATGAGAAGTCCATAGTAGTCCTTTCCCGCCTAACGGCCAGAGCCGGCCCTCGGCGCCTCGACGACGAGTCTACCATACGTATGGCGATAGAGAACGCTTTTCAACCGGGGGCTTCCGTAGTACACTCCCTGCCATGGATTTTAACCGCTTCTCGGAAGGCGTTCGTGAACTAGTCGAAAAGACGCAACTCTTCGGATCGGAGCCGCTCGAGGCGGTACTGCTCGCTAATCCCAGGGCCGGCGGTTTCTCGAGGCCCGCCAGGGCCGCCGCGCTGACGCGCGACCTCGCGCAAGCGGTCTCTGACGCTTCAGCCCTGCCGGCTCGGTCCGCCAGCCTGTCGTGGCGGGTAGCCCAGACCTCGGGCCCCAGGCACGCCACCAGGCTCGCCTCCGAGTACCTCGAGGAAGCCGCGATGAAGCCGGGCAGGGCCTGGCTGATCGTGCTCGCCTGCGGCGACGGCACCAGCCTCGAGTTCCTCGACGAGCTGTCCAGGGCGCCAGACGAGCTACGAAGCCGCTTTACGGTCCTCCGGCTGCCCATGGGTACCGGCAACGACGGCTCGGACGGCCGAGAGCTGTCCGACTCGCTCTCCAGGCTTACCGGACGCGGCGCCATCGCCGTGCAGCCGACGCTCCGCGTGATTCCTGCCCCGGGCGGCCCCGCGTCGCGGCGCGCTCCGGGCGGCGAATGGAGAGCCTTCAATATCGCCAGCGTCGGCCTCGACGCCTACGTGACCGATACGACCAACAAACTCAAGACGAGCCTACCCGGCGACTCGTATAAGCTCGTCCTCGACCTGGCGTCGGTTCTCTACGACAAGCTGTATCCGCCTAGGGAGATGATCATAACGGCCCGCTCGTCCGACGGGACCGAACTGTCCAGGCGCGAGGGGCGCTTCCTCCTGGTGGCCATGGGCGTGTCCGGACGGCGCACCTACGGGTCGAATAAGCCCATTCTGCCCGACGACGACAACGTCTGCGCGGTTGACCAGATGCCACTCCTACGCAAGGTCGCCCTCAAGGGTCCCGTGTCATCGGGCAAGATACGGGACTTCCCCGAGGCCTCGCTTTTTTCAGCGGACCTCGTTGAAATCGCGTACGCCGATCGTATACTAGTACAGATGGACGGAGAGGCGGAGCTCCTGGTCGCGGAGGATTTTCCGTTGCGCTTCGAGAAGACCGCGCCGCTCATCCGTCACATAGCGCGAGCATAGCGGCGAAGGCGATTCGCCGACCGCGAGCGCATAGAAAGGAATCGTATGCTTAACAAAAGAGGTGCGGTCCTGGCGTTCGCTCTCTCGGCGATAGCGATCGGCGCCTGGGCCCAGGCCAAGCCGACCGTCGGCGTACTGTCCGTCGACAGCCCGCTCTACTCGTCGGCCGTGGTGAGCGAATCCAAGGTGGCCGCGAGGCTCGTCGCCGGAGATCCCCTGCTCATCGTCGGCTCCCAGGACAAGAAGATAGCGATCGACGGCGTGCCGACGCTCTGGTACCAGGTCAAGACCGCCGAGGGCACCGCGGGCTGGATACCGGGCTCCAGGCTGGCGTTCTCGCCGACCGCCTTCAAGCGCTCGGCCTTCCATAGCGAGGAGCAGTACTCCGCCTACTTCCTGATGGCCGTCAGGCCCGGCGACAAGGTCATCGCGGCTCGCAGCTACGAGAAGGTGGCCAAGGGCGACGTCGGCTACTACGTCTCCTACCACGACGGCGGCCTGCCGATCGCAATCGTCTGGGAACGCAACCTCGCGGCCACTCCGGCCGAGGAATACCTGCCATCGGACTTCCCCGAGGCTCTGCAGCAATTCGTCTACTACGTCACGTTCCCCGTCGTCGAGCTCGCAGGCGAGTCAGGCGTAGCCTCCTTCAGCCAGTTGGCCAAGGACCTACCCAAGCGCTACCCCTCCGCCGACGGCTTCTACGCCTCCGAGATCGACGAGGAGTTCCCCTGGTATACGCCGCCCGAGGCCTCCTACGGCTATTCCGACGGCTACGATGACGATTACGGCTACTACGACGACTACGGCGACGAAGACTACAGCGACTACGACGAGGACTACGTCGAGGGCGTCGAGAGCTACGGTATGATCAAGGTCGGCAGCACGGTGATCCTCGGCAAGCACGACGACGTCAATGGCGGCGCCAACTGGGCCGACGAGATGGACGCCTACGTCGGCACCGAGGCCGTCGTCTCGTCCCTGCCGGGAGCCGACAGCCAAGGCTTCCTGGTCGTCAGGGTCAACGGCAACGGCTACGTCTGGCGCGTCCGCAACCTGACGCTCCAAGGCAGGGGCGAGGCCGGCAGCTACGGCTACCAGGTAGGCGACAAGGTCATAATCGGCGCCCACCGCTACATCGACGAGGACAACAACTGGGCGAGCGATATGCTCGAGTACGTCGGCCGCACGGCCACCATCACGACGATGGAAGGCACCGACGGCTCGGAATGCTATATCGTCCACGTCGACATCGACAACGGCGACTGGTACTGGCGCGTCGAGACGATGCAGCCGGCCAAGTAAGGCCGCCATCCCGATTCCGAGGAGCCCGCCGCGAGGCGGGCTCCTTCCATATAGGGCGCCTATCGTCCCTCCCCTGGACGACCGGCCCGGCGCCGCGATATAGTCGCGTTACTATGGAAACACTCAAGCGCACCGTGACCTGCGGCGCCCTGACCGGGGCCGATGCAGGCAAGACGGTAACCCTGAACGGGTGGGTCAATCGCAAGCGGGACCACGGCGGAATCAGCTTCATCAACCTCCGCGACCGCTACGGCACCACCCAAGTGGTGGTGGACGCCGACGCGCCCGAATCCCTCAAGGCGATAGCGAACGAGCTCAAGAGCGAGTATTGCGTCGCGGTCGAGGGGACGGTGCGCGCCAGGCCCGACAGTATGGTCAACCCCGACATGGCTACCGGCCAGATCGAGGTCGTCGCGTCGAACCTCGTCGTACTGACCAAGTGCGACGTCCTGCCCTTCCAGATCGACGACGAGACGGACGCGAAGGAGGAGCTCAGGCTCCGCTACCGCTACCTCGACCTACGCTCCGGCGGCATGCAGCGCCGCATCAAGCTGCGCAACGACGTGGCGTTCGCCGTCCGCGAGCACATGATAGGCCAGGGCTTCTACGAGATCGAGACCCCGACCTTCATCAAGAGCACGCCGGAGGGAGCCCGAGACTACCTCGTGCCGAGCCGCCTGTACCCGGGCAAGTTCTACGCGCTACCGCAGAGCCCCCAGCTATACAAGCAGATCCTGATGGTCTCCGGATTCGATAAGTACTTCCAGATAGCCCGCTGCTACCGCGACGAGGACGCGCGCGGCGACAGGCAGCCCGAGTTCACGCAGATAGACATCGAGATGTCGTTCGTCGGCCGCGACGACGTGCTGGCCATGGTCGAGGGCCTGATGGGCCACGTGTTCAGGAAGACGATGGGCCTCGAGCTGCCCGCCGCGTTCAAGCGCCTGTCCTACGACGAGGCGCTCGAGCTGTACGGCACCGACAAGCCGGACCTCCGCTTCGGGATGGAGATGCGCGACTTCGAGCCCTACGTCGCCGCGTCCACCTTCCAGGCCTTCAAGGACGCGCTCGCCACCGGCGCCGCCGAGCGGGAGGCCAACGCGGCCAAGGGCGTCACGATCCAGGGCGGCGGCGTCAAGGCGCTCGTCGTCCCCGGCAAGGCCGACTACTCGCGCAAGCAGATCGAGGAACTCGAGGCCGCGGCCAGGATATACCGCGCCAAGGGTATGGCCTGGATGAAGGTTGTCGCCGCTAGCGGCGACTCGTCCGGCGAAGGCGGCAAGCCCAGCCTCGAGGGCGGAGCATCCAAGTTCTTCTCAGCCAACGCCTCGGAGATCATAGCCGGCCTCGGCGCTAAGCCGGGCGACCTGATACTCCTCGTCGCGGACGCCAAGCGCCGCGTGGCCAACGTGGCCCTCGGCGCGGTACGGACCAAGCTCGGCCGCGACCTGGGACTCTGCGACCCGAAGCGCTTCGAGTTCGCCTGGATCGTCGACTTCCCCATGTTCGAGTGGAACGAGGACGAGCAGAAATGGGACACGGCCCACCACATGTTCACCTGGCCGCAGGAGAAATACCACCCTACCCTCGAGTCCGATCCCGGCTCGGTCAAGGGCGACCTCTACGACCTCGTCCTGAACGGCTTCGAGCTGGCCTCAGGCTCCATCCGCATTCACGACCCGGCCCTCCAGAAGCGCATCTTCAAGATCGTCGGCTTCGACGAGGCCGAGGGCGAGAAGAAGTTCGGCTTCCTGACCGAGGCCTTCAAGTACGGCGCCCCGCCCCACGGCGGCATAGCGCCCGGGCTCGACCGCCTCGTCATGCTGATGGCCGGCGAGACGAGCATCAAGGAAGTCATCGCCTTCCCCAAGAACTCCTTCGCGGTCTCCCCGATGGACGACTGTCCGAGCGAGGTCGACCAGAAGCAGCTCGACGAGCTGCACCTGTCGATCCGGTATCCTGAGAAGTAGCCGGACTGGCCGATAGACAGACATTTAGTATGAAGCCCGGCCGTGCGCCGGGCTTTTCATTTGACGAACGGCGTTTCACAACTCTATTCTATGTATACATTATATGGAGGTGACCCATGCCGGATTTCGGTAATCCTTTCAGCGGTCTCAAGCATGAGCGCAAGCTCACCCACGAGGAGCTCATCCGAGCCGTACGCTTCATGGTCTCAGCCGAATACGAGGCTATCCAGCTCTACCAGCAGCTGGCCGAATCGACCGACAACGGCTTGGCCCAAAAGGTGCTCTACGATATAGCCGACGAGGAGAAGGTCCACGCCGGCGAGTTCCTGCGCCTGCTCAAGGAGCTTGATCCTGAAGAGGAAGGCTTCTATAAAGAAGGCGCCCAGGAGGTCGAGGAGGAATTCCTCGGAGGATCGAGCGCTTCTCCGACCTCGGGCCAGGGGCTCGGCATCGGCGGGATCAAAAACTGAAACGAAAGGAGCGTCGGATGGACAAACTACGACGGGAACTGGCCCCCATTAGCCAGGAAGCGTGGAACGAGATCGACGCCATGGCCAGGGAAACCCTCAAGGCCAGCCTCTCGGGGCGTAAGATTGTCGACGTCCATGGACCGCGCGGCTTCGACTACGCCGGAGTACCGCTCGGCAGACTATCCGTACCCAAACAGCAACCCGCCGGTGAGGTACGCTACGGCCTGCACCAGGTCCTGCCCCTCGTGGAGACCAGGGTGGACTTCAGCCTCGATATCTGGGAGCTGGACAATATCGGCCGCGGAGCGCGCGACCCGGACCTGGACGCGCTGGTCGAAGCCTGCCGCAAGATCGCGGCCTTCGAGGAGAAGGCGGTCTTCGACGGCTTCAAGGCCGGCTCCTTCATCGGGCTGCACGAGTACGCCAAAGACAGGAAGGTAGGCGCCGTCCTCAATTCCGACGCCTTCCTGGACGCGGTAGCCGAAGGCCAGGCGATGATGCGCCGGGACGGCGTCGACGCCCCGGCCAACCTGGTCGTCTCGGTGGATATCTGGAAGTTCCTAGGCAAGAGCGTGCCGGGCGGTACGCTCAGATCCATCGTCGAGCGCCAGATCGGAGGCAGGGTCGTCTATTCCGAGGCGGTCAAGGACGCGATGCTCGTTTCGGCCCGCGGCGGAGACGCCGAGCTGACCGTCGGGCAGGACCTGGCCATCGGCTACAATGGCCACGACACGACGAAGGTAAGCCTCTACCTGCTGGAGTCTTTCGCCTTCAGGGTCATCACCCCGCAGGCTATCGTCGGGCTCCGGCTCTGATAGACCGTCGCGTAGCCTGAAGCGAACTGGGGTCCGGCCTTGGCCGGGCCCCAGTCGCTTCTCGGAGGAGTACCATGGCCAAGGAACGGACCTTCACGATGCTCAAGCCCGGCGTGCTATCGAGGCGCATCGTCGGCGAACTCATCTCCCGGCTCGAGCGCAAGGGTTTCGCGATCGTCGGCGCCAAGCTGATGCGCATATCGCGTCCTCTGGCCGAGAAGCACTACGCGGAACACGCCGACAAGCCCTTCTTCGGCGAACTAGTCGACTACATCTCGAGCGGCCCCGTCATCGCGATGGTTCTCGAAGGCGATGGCGCCATCGCGAGGCTACGCTCGCTCTGCGGCTCGACGAGGGTCGAGGACGCGGCGCCCGGTACGATACGCGGCGACTACGCGATGCATACCGGGCTGAACGTCATCCACGCCTCCGACTCGCCCGCGAGCGCCGAGCGTGAGATCGGCCTCTTCTTCCGGCCCGACGAGATCGTCGGATGGAAGGACGGCAACGACCCTTGGATCTGACTACTCGAGGCCGACGATAGGCGTGCCCTTCGGGTACTCCACGCTGAATGAAAGGGGTAGTCTCGCCTCCTGGCCGGCTCCCAACTCGAGCGTCCAGACGAAGCGCTCGCCCTCCACCTTGGCGAGAGTCGCCGTATCCTTGCTCCACGCCGGCTCGAGGCCCTTGACGACGATCTGCTCGTTCGCCGAGATGGGCAGCTGATCGGTGACGACGAGCCTGATGGCGGCCTTCTTGCCGTTCTTGACGCTTATGGCGTACTGCCAGGTGGTCTTCTGCTTCTTCGAGACCACGCCGGTGGTCTCGTCGAACTTCTTGACGAGCTTGCGTTCGACCGAGACGGCTTCGTCGACACCCAGATCGGCGCTGAAGCTCCCACCCGGTGGAACGGCTCCTATGGCCGAGTCGGCCACGTAACCGCCGTCCACGTAGACATGGGACCGCCCCGCGAGTAGCGGGTAGTCCGAGTCGTTCGTCGCCTCGGCCCTGAAGTAGGCATGAGGCGACAGCTTAGGCACCGCCGCGTACGAGTAGCTGACCGGTAGCTCGAGCATCGCGACGGTAACGGTCCGCTCGCGGTTGTCCGACGCGACGATCGTCGCCCCGGGCACCGTGAAGGTCACCGCCGTAGCTCCGACCGAGGCTACGGAACCGGCGTAGCCCATGGCCGGAGCCTCGGCGGCCGCCTCGAAGAGCTCGTCCTGGGCCACGGCGGCCGGAGCCGGAGCGGCCATCGCCTTCGACTCCTTGGCCGACGCGCGGTAGGAGACCGGCGGCTTGTACACGTCGATGTACCATGGCTCGAGCTCGGGCGCCGAGCCGCCCACCTGGGGCCTGGCCGTCGAAAGGCTGAGCGCCACGCCCGACCAGTCCTCACCGGTGCCTTGCCTGACCGTCGCCCGATAGTGGAGCGACAGCTTGCCGCCAGCCGAATCGGCTCGCACGACGTAATCGGGCATCCAGGACGGCCCCGAGACTAGGTATGACAGTACGAGCCGAGCCGTCGTAGGCGCCTGCGCCTCGAGCGACAGCTCCGCCTCGACGACGGAAAGGCCCGAGCCACCGCCGAGCGCCCGCAGCTCGCGGTTCACCCGGTCGACCTCGGCCTGCAGGGTGGTTATGCTCGCCTTGGCCTCGCGTACCGCCAGGTTCAGGGCTTGGTAGCGGCCACGATAGAAGTCGAGCATCCTGGCCCAGGCCGCCGTATCGAGCGGCGCCTTCTCGTCTTCGCTCGCCGCGCTCGTGACGCGCTTGGCCATATTGTCGACGAACGTTCGTTCGGCCTCCGCCTCGCGCACGCGGTCCGACTCGATCGCTATCGAGGCCTCGTAGGCTCGACGCTCGTCCTCGAGCGCCTTGCGCTCGGCGGAAACGTCGCGAGACAGCTGCCTCGTAGTTACCCGTACGTCGCGTAGCGTGAACAAACCGGAGCCGCTCACCTGAAGGCTGGCGGGGTCAATCGCCGCAGGCAGGTCGGTGAAGACGAGCGTCGTCTCACCGGCCTGAACGCGTAGTTCGGCTGTCCGCCTGACGAGCGCGCGGTCCGAGAACACGGTAACGGCGCTTATGGCCGAGGCGACCTTGAGCGGCTCGGCGGACTTGGCGGGTACCTGGGCGCTCGCCCCGGCCGCAGCCAGGAAGAACGCGATCGGGGCGTATATGCTCCTACGTAGTCTCACGGATAGACCTCCATTCGATACCTCTAGTGTAACGCGTCGGACAGGTTTTCTGTAGTGCGGGCTCGCCGTCGGCTTGGTCGTACCAGCTGACAGTATTGTAATGAATGTCTTGCAAGTATATGATCTTAACACTCCAGGGCTCCCGGACACGGCGTGGCGCCTGGAAATCTGCGACAAAAGTCCCGGTGAGGTTCTCGTCTATGGCATCATTAGGCATCAACATTGGCTCCTCGAGTCTCAAGCTCGTGCTCGCCGAAGGCGATACGATAGTCTGGTCGGCGTCGACGCCCCACGAGGGCGATTTCCATTCCGCCGTTCGGAAACTGCTCTCCGAGAAGGCCATCCCCCTCGGGACGAAAGTCCTGGTAACCGGCAACGAAGGCCGCTACCTGTTCAACGCCGCCGGCACCCTCGAGCCGCTCTGCGTCGAGGCCGCGCTCAAGGCGTCGGGCCTCAAGGCGGACGCCGTCGCGAGCATGGGCGGCGAGGACCTCGTCGTCTACTCGCTCGACCAGAACGGCAAGATAGTCAACAACTTCTCGGGCAATAAATGCGCCTCGGGCACCGGCGAGTTTCTCAAGCAGCAGCTGGCCCGCATGGACATGACGCTCGCCGACATCGCGAAGGTGCCAGATAGCGCCAGGGTTCTCGCGCTGTCCACGCGCTGCTCGGTGTTCATGAAGAGCGACTGCACCCACAGGCTGAACAAGCGCGAGGCCACCAAGGACGACATCGTGTTGTCGCTGTCGAACGTGATGGCCGGCAAGGTCGTCGACTTCCTCAAGCGGGCAAAGATCACCGACGGCAGGGTCATCCTGACCGGCGGCCTGACGCTGAACAAGCACATGCTGCGCTTCATCAAGGAGCGGGCGCCCGGTATCGACTTCATCGTGCCTGATAGCGCCTCGGTCTTCGAGGCCTACGGCGCCGCGGTGCTCGCCGAGAGCGCCGGCTCCCCGCTGCCGTCGACCGAGTCCCTGCTCAAGCCCAACGTGGTGCGCTTCGACACCCTCCCCGACCTCAAGAAGTGGCGCGACAAGGTGCGCTTCTTCGAGAAGGGCGAGGGCAAGGTCGTCGCCGGCAGGAAGTACGTACTCGGCGTGGACGGCGGCTCGACGACGACGAAAGCCTGCCTCGTCGACGCGGAGACCGACGAGATCGTCGCGAGCCACTACGGCCGCACCCACGGCGACCCGGTCAAGGCCCTCAAGGAGTGCCTCGCCGTCATCCGCGACAAGATCATCGCCGATACGGGCGACGCCAAGGTCGACATCGGACTGACCGCCACGACTGGAAGCTCCCGCGAGATACTCGGCGTGTTCCTCGAGACGCCCGGCGTGTACAACGAGATCATCGCCCACGCCGTCGGCACCGCCTACTTCGACAAAGGTGTCGAGACCATCTTCGAGATCGGAGGCCAGGACGCCAAGTATGTGCTGCTCAAGAACGGCGTACCGATCGACTACGCGATGAACGAGGCCTGTTCGGCGGGCACCGGTAGCTTCCTCGAGGAGTCGTCGTCCGGCGACCTCTCCATCCACAGCGCCAAGGACATCGCGCCGATCGCGCTGGCCGCGGACGCGCCGCTCAAGTTCGGCGAGCACTGCTCGGCCTTCATCAACTCGGACATCCGCAAGGCCGTTCAGCAGGGAGCGACGCGAGAGAATATCACCGCCGGCATCGTCGTATCCATCGTCGCCAATTACCTGAACCGCGTCGTCGGCAACCGCACGATAGGCGGCAAGGTCTTCCTGCAGGGCGGTGTGGCCAAGAACGAAGCCGTACCGCTAGCCTTCGCGATGATGCTCGACAAGGAGATCCTCGTCCCGCCGTCGCCCGAGCTCATGGGCTGCTTCGGCGTCGCGCTGCTCGCCAAGCGCAAGCGCGCCGAGGGGCTCCTCGACGATACGGTCGTCGACCTCGAGGCCGCGATCAACCGCGACATCGTCTATGAACGCGTCTTCACCTGCAAGTCCTGTGAGAACAACTGCCCGATCCAGGTCCTCAAGGTCAACGGGCACCCCTATATGTTCGGCGGACGATGCAACAAGTACACGAACACCCGCAAGGCGCTCAAAGACGTACCGGTCTTCGACTACGTCGAGAAAAGGCAGAAGCTACTCTACGAGACCTTCGCGGCACCCGCCGACGCCATCGTCGCCAGGCGCGACTACACAGTCGGCATCCCGCGCGCCTTCTCGACGCACAGCCTCTATCCTCTCTACTCCTGGTTCTTCCACGAGCTCGGCATCAAAACCGTACTGTCCACCGAAGTCGCCCAGCAGGGAGTCGTCCGCGTCGAAAGCGCGTACTGCTTCCCGGCGGAGATCGCCCACGGCGCGGTGCAGGACTGCCTGGACAAGGGCGTCGACTACGTGCTCCTGCCCCACTTCCGCGACATGGCCTCCTACGAGGACGACGTGCACGCGAACACCTGCCCCATCACGCAGAGCCTCCCGTACTATATAGCAAAGGCCTTCCCCGAGATCGACGAGCAGAAGTTCCTACCGCTCGTCGTCAGCTTCAAGTTCGGCGACAAGAAGGCGCTCGAACTATTCTGCACCATGACGGCGCGCCTGGGCATCGGCGAGGCCGAGACGAAGGCCGCCTTCGATAAGGCGCTCGCCAAGCAGCGCGAATACTTCGCCGCGGCCGCCGCCCTTGGACGCGAGGCCCTCGAGGAGGCCAAGGCCGCGGAGCGCCCGGTCATCGCCGTACTCGGCCGCCCGTACAACGCGTTCACCCCCGAAGCGAACATGGGTATTCCGAGGAAGTTCACCACACGCGGCTACTCCGTCATACCCTTCGATATCCTCCCGCTCGAGGAGACCGATAACCGCTTCCCGAACATGTACTGGTACTACGGCCAGCAGGACATGCGCGCCGCGCAGGTACTCAAGGACAACCCGAACATCTACGTGACCTGGATCACGAATTTCTCCTGCGCGCCCGACTCGTTCATGTTGCACTACCTCAAATGGACCATGGGCCAGAAGCCCTTCCTTGTACTCGAACTGGATTCCCACTCCGCTGACGCCGGCATCGATACTCGCGTCGAGGCCTTCCTCGACATCCTGGACGGCTACCGAGCCAAGAAGGCAGAGATCGAGGCGGAACGCTACGACAATGGCTGGAAATTCAAGTACGGCGACGGCGAGGACCTACGCGTCGTCAACTCAAAGACCGGCGAGAAGGTCATGCTCCGCGATAATAAGCGAGCCAAGATACTGCTATCGAACATGGGCAACGTCTCGACCGAGTTCATGGCCGCGACGATCCGCGGGCTCGGGCTCAACGCCGAAGCCCTGCCGGTCGCCACGAACAAGACGATCCAGGTAGCCCGCGCCCACGCCTCCGGCAAGGAATGCGTGCCGAGCCACCTGCTACTCGGCAGCGTGCTCCAGTACCTAGCTTCGGAGAAATACCGTAAGGACGAACTGTACCTCGTCTTCGTACCGATCACGACTGGTCCCTGCAGGACTGGCCAGTACTTCGTATTCTACGAGAATCTCTTCCGAGACCTCAAGCTCGAGAATGTCGTCGTATTCACGCTATCTGCGGATAACTCCTATAACGAGCTCGGGCCGAGCTTCGCCAAGGAGATGTGGAAGGGCCTCGTCGTCACCGACTACATGAAGGACATCCAGAATGCCCTGCTGACTACCGCCGAGGATCCCGAGAAGGCGGTTCATGCCTTCGAGGACTCCTGGAAGGGCATGATGGAGACCGTGGAACGTAGGCCAGCCGACCTCTGGAAGGAGCTCAGGCGCGTCGCCGGAGACGTCAAGCGTATCCCGCTCAAGCGCAACCTCGCCGACTGCCCGAAGGTGCTCGTCGTCGGGGAGATCTACGTGCGCCGCGACGATTTCGCGGTCGGCGAGCTCACGAGGCTGATGAGCGACCGCGGTATCGCCGTCAAGGTCTCCGGCATCGGCGAGTGGATTCACTACCTCGACTTCGTGCGCGAGTACGCACTCAAGAAGCTCATCCGACTCCAGCCGGCCGGTACGCGTCTTGCCTCCAAACCGTCACGCGACTTGCTCAAGCTCCGCATCGAGGAATGGTGGAAGCACTCGATCGAGAAGAAGGTTCTGTCCATTCTCGAACCGACGGGCCTCATCCCGAGAACGCCGCACGACATGCGCGAGATTATGAAGAACACCCAGGAACACTTCGTCAACCTCGAGCTCAACTCGGAGATCGCCGTATCCTCGGGAGTCGCCGCCACCGCCATGATGAGCGGCGGCTATTCTGGTATTGTCAACATCTCGCCGTTCGCATGCCTGATCGGCCGCGTTATCGAGGGACTCTTCGCCCCTTGGGCGCGCGACCGCAACTATCCTACCATCTCGGTCGAGGTCGACGGCAACCAGCTTCCGCCGAACATCGTCAACAAGCTCAACATTTTCATGGTCAACGTGCTCCGCTTCGAGAGCGACAGAGAACTGTCGAGCCTTATAGAGCCCGCGAATAATCCCCTCGGCTCTACATTGAAGCTCGAACAATTCCATGACGACGTCGCCCCATCATCCGCTTGCGCTCATTGCTCAGTTCGAACTGACGACGATGAGTGCCTCGGATCTTGCGGCAGATAAAATGAAAGGCCCTCCCCGGCTCAATGCCGGAGAGGGCCTTTCATAGAAACCGCCAATACTTTCCGTCTTGCGTTCTGCTTAAACAGGCTGTTAATTCCCACAACCCCGTTTCCATGGCATACTTGCTGTCACAGTCGGCGATAATTTGATAACCGCTAATTTCACCCCGTCTTGACGGGAAGAAGAGCATTAGGATCGAGCGC
>ENA-UOWO01003487-UOWO01003487.1-activated-sludge-metagenome-genome-assembly--contig:-NODE-3487-length-18171-cov-6.108192_pt1 | contig 18171 bp, 16 predicted proteins | sample MGYA00238148_ERZ761564 | MGnify/ENA primary metagenome ERZ761564 (study PRJEB28885, sample SAMN05720194) | activated sludge metagenome | isolation source: Anaerobic digester | place: USA...
CATCGAAGAACGCTACGAAGCCGGCATGATGCTGCAGGGCTGGGAGATCAAGGCCATACGCGCGGGCCAGGTCCAGTTGACCGATGGCTACGTTGTCATCCGAGACGGCGAGCTGTTCCTGATCGGCTGCCGCATCAATGCATTGCGCAGCGCATCGACCCACATCAGCCCTGAGGCAGACCGCACCAAGAAGCTGCTGTTGCACAAGGAGGAAATCAAGCGGCTGGTCGGCAAGGTCGAGCAGAAGGGCTACACGCTGGTGCCGCTGGACCTCCACTACAAGGGCGGACTGGTCAAGGCCGAGATCGCACTGGCCAAGGGCAAGGCCGAGCACGACAAGCGCGACACGGAGAAGAAGCGGGACTGGGATCGGGAAAAGGGACGCCTGATGAGACACAAGGTCTCATCGAAGGCCTGAGGCTTTCGCGCCTCGCATCACCCCGCAGTCGGCCAGTTTCCGCGCCGAGCCAGCTGCCAGCCTGTCGCGCGACAACGCGTGATCCAGCGCATCAAGGGAGCCTCGGCCAGCCGATGGAACAGCGCACCGGCCCAGACGCTGGCACACCAGGCCAGCAAGACTCCGAACGCTTGCAGCCAGGGATCGGCTGGAACGAACGCATGGAAGGCTGCGTTGACCAGCAGGCAGACCGAAAAGTGCATCAGGAACACCGAGTAGCTGATCTGCCCGAGGTGGTGCAGCACAGCGATGGCGCGAGCACCCACGGCACCGGCAGCGAAGGCCCAGCCGCTTCGCCACATCTGCCAGCACCACAGTGCGACTGCCACCGCGCTTGCCAGAGCCAGCCGGTCCCGCCACTCCAGCCACAGGCCCAGGATCACGCCGCACATGGCCAGGCCGAATGCGGCACGCGCCGCCCGGCTGCTGCGTGCCCAGGCAGCCAACACACCAAGCCCGTTGGCGGCAAAGAAATAGGGCGCGCCGACATCCCACGCCGGATCACGGTTGACGACAAGCGCCGACCAGACCACCGCGCCAGCGACGCCCCACGGAAGCAGCTGCCGAAGCGCACCGCTCTTCTGACTGCAGCGAGCGACCAGGGTCATCCACAGCAACAGCGCGGCATACAGCTGCAAGTCGATCGCGACGTACCAGATGCCCGCCGACAGCGCCTCCTCACCCACCAGATCCTGGGCCAGCAGCAGGTGCCAGAACAGCTGCATCGGACGTGGTGCATCGGGTATCGAGTGGTGATCCATCCAGCCCCGTGCGACCGAAGACGCGGCGATCGCGAAGAACAAGGCCACCGCCAGCGGCAGTGCCAGACGCAGGTAACGCTCGAACAGGCGCGAACCGACCCGTGGCGGCATCTTCAGGTGCGCGTCGGGCGCCAGGCTGAGGGCCGCCAGGTAGCCGCCAACGACCAGGAACACCTGCACGACCATGCGCGCAGGATCGGCCAGCCAGTGGATCAGCCCCGGCATCAGCGCAGCCGCGTGGTCGGACATCGGCCCGTAGAACGCGAGGTGATGGAGCACGATCAACTGCGACGCGATCACCTTCAGCAGGTCGATCAGCGGCAGGCGTTTCGATGCATGGCCGCTCATTCCAGTGCGGCCAGTGCCTGTTCGCAGTCGCCGATCAGATCGTCGACTGCTTCGAGGCCCACCGAAAACCGCACCAACGTGCCTTTCCATGCGCACTGAGAGCGCATGGCGCCCAGGTCGTAGGGCACCACCAGGCTGACGGGGCCGGCCCACGAATAACCAATCTTGAACAGGCGCAGCGCATCGACGAACGCATGCACCTGCTGCGGTTCATACCGTTCGTGGAAGACGACAGAGAACAAGCCCGCCGACGCGGTGCAAAGGTGACGCCAGGACGCATGCCCCGGCGACCCGGGCAGCGCCGGGTGCAGCACCTGCACGACCTCCGCTCTTCGATGCCACCAGTCCGCCAACCGACGCGAGGCCGCATCCTGCTCGTGATACCGCAAGGCCAGTGTCGGAAGCGACCGCAGCAGCAACTCGGCATCGTTGGCACCCACACCCCAGCCCATCCGCATGTGCGTGCCCTTCAGCCGCAGGTGCAGGTCGTGATCGCGCGTGGTCACCGAGCCCATCAGGATGTCCGCGCCACCCGAGGGGTACTTGGTCAGGGCCTGAACCGAGATATCGACGCCCAGACCCGGTTCGACCTCGAAGGGGTTGAACGCGATGCCGGCGCCCCAGGTGTTGTCCAGCACGACCGCAGCACCGTGCGCGCGGACCAGGCGGATCAATGCCGGCAGGTCCGGAAACTCCATCGTCACCGAACCGGCCGCTTCCAGCCACACCAGTCTGGTGGCCGGACCCAATGCGGCAGCGAGCGAAGCCGGATCCATGGCGTCGTAGAACCGATGCGAAATGCCCCACCGCGAGAGCTCTCCCCGGGCCAGATCCTTGCCCGGTCCATAGGCGTTGTCGGGGATCAGCACCTCGTCACCGGAGCGCAGCAGCGCCATGTCCACCAGGGCGATCGCCGCCAGCCCGCTGGGCAGCAGCAGGGTCTGCAAGCCGCCTTCCAGCGTCGATATGCGCTCTTCCAGCGTGAAGGTGGTGGGCGTGCCGTGCAGGCCGTACGTGTAGCCCGTCTTGTCTTTCCACTGTCTGGAGTGCAACGCGTGCGTGTCGGCGAAGATGACCGTGGATGCCTTGTGCACCGGCGGCTGCACCGCCACGAATCCAGCCGGCGGCGCATAGCCGTGATGGATCAGCGCGGTCGCGCCGACGGAGTCGCCGTCAGGCTTGCCGTCGGCCATGGTCAGACCGGCTGCGCAATCAGGTCGTGGCCCTGCGTGCCGACGATGCGTGCGCGCGTGAATTCGCCCACCTTCAGCGTCTTCGATGCCTTCTCGGGAGGCAGCAGCTTGACGACACCGTCGATCTCGGGTGCATCGGCGTAGCTGCGACCGGTGCCGCCGCGGCGGCCCAGCGCGGGCGCGGCGTCGACCAGCACCTGCATCGTCGCACCGACCCGGCGGGCGAGCTTGGCGGCGGAGACCGCTTCAGCCACTGCCATGAAGCGAGCGCGGCGATCTTCACGAACTTCTGCAGGCAACGCCCCCGGCAGTTCGTTGGCCGCAGCGCCCGACACTGGTGAGTAGGCAAAGCAGCCGGCCCGATCGATCTCGGCTTCGCGGATGAAGGTCAGCAGGTGCTCGAATTCGGCCTCGGTCTCTCCCGGGAAACCGGCGATGAAGGTGCTGCGGATCACGATCTCGGGGCAGACCTCGCGCCAGCGCTGGATGCGCTCGAGGTTGCGCTCTCCGCTCGCCGGGCGCTTCATGCGCTTGAGCACATCGGGATGCGAATGCTGCAGCGGCACGTCGAGGTACGGTAGCACCAGTCCCTGCGCCATCAGCGGCAGGATCTCGTCGACGTGCGGATAGGGATAGACGTAGTGCAGCCGCACCCAGGCGCCATGCGGCGCGGCGAGTTCACCCAGCTTCTCGCACAGGTCGAGCATGCGGGTCTTGACCGGCTTGCCGTCCCAGAAGCCGGTGCGGTACTTGACATCGACACCGTAGGCGCTGGTGTCCTGGCTGATCACCAGCAGTTCCTTGACACCAGATTCGAACAACCGCTGCGCCTCGCCCAGCACGTCACCGATCGGACGCGAAACCAGATCGCCCCGCATGCTGGGGATGATGCAGAAGGTGCAGCGGTGGTTGCAGCCTTCGCTGATCTTCAGGTAGGCGTAGTGGCGAGGCGTCAGCTTGACGCCGATGGCATCGGGGGCCGGAACCAGGTCTGTGAACGGGTCATGCCGCCTTGGTGCGTGCTGGTGGACCGCGTCCATCACCTCGTGAGTCGCATGGGGACCGGTGACGGCCAGCACGCTCGGGTGCATCTGCCGAACCAGGTTGCCACCGCCGTCGCCGGCCTTGGCACCCAGGCAGCCTGTGACGATCACCTTGCCGTTCTCGGCCAGCGCTTCGCCGATGGTGTCGAGGCTTTCCTTCACGGCATCGTCGATGAAGCCGCAGGTGTTGACGATCACCAGGTCGGCCCCCGCATAGGTCTTGGAGGTGTCGTAGCCCTCGGCGCGCAGTTGGGTGAGGATCAGTTCCGAATCAGTCAGCGCCTTCGGGCAGCCGAGCGACACGAAGCCGATCTTGGGTGCACTTGGGGTGGCAGTGGTCGGAGACGCGGTGAGGGCTTCTGAGGTCATCCGCGCATTTTCGCCTCAAAGGCCCGCGCGGGCCTGGAGGGTGATGCGCCTCAACGCTTCGGCGGCTTGAAACCAGGCATGCCGGGAAAAAGCGTCTCCGCCTGCTTGGCCATCTGTTCCTGCATCTGCACGAACATGGACTTCGACTGTTCGAGGTAGTTGCTCATCAGGCCCTGGACGGCCGGTGCCTGACCATTCAGGAACTGGCCCCAGATCTCCGGTGTCAGCGCGGCCGGGTCGTAGAGACCGAGCGCTGGATCGGCCAGCCGCCCCTGGATCTCGGTGAAGGTCTGCAGGTTCTTCTCGAGGTAGGAGCCCATCATCCCCTGCATCGCGTGGCCGTAGAACCGGATGATCTGCGCCAGCATCTGGCTCGAGAACATCGGCACACCGCCACTCTCCTCCTCGAGAATGATTTGAAGCAGGATGCTGCGCGTCAGGTCTTCGGATGTCTTGGCATCACGGACCACGAACGGCTGGCCGGACAGAACCATCTTCTTGACATCGGCAAGCGTGATGTAGCTGCTTGCCATGGTGTCGTAGAGCCGACGGTTGGGGTACTTCTTCAGGATCCGGGTGTCTGCGCCTTCGTTGTCGCCTGCCGTCTTTGCCTCCGCGCTCTGAGCATTCGGCTGCTGGGCAGAGCGTCGGGTCGATGGCATCGGAAATTCCCTGAAGTTCAAATTGTGCGTGTGCAGCAAAAATTGTAGGAGCGCGATCGAGACGACTCAGCCGGATTAACCCGCGCTGACCCGCTCTTCGAACGCGATGGTTTGCCAAATCACTCTGGATTCACAGTCGTGCAAGAATTTGTCATCCGAAGTCATCCTCGGACGTTAGCTGAGTTCCCAACAACGGAGATCCCCTCATGAGCAACACCAATCGTCGTACCTTCATGATGCAGGTCGTGGCTGGCGGCAGCGCCCTCGCCGCCTCCCGCGTGATGGCCCAGGCAGCTGTCGCCGAAACCGACGCCAATGCTGTCTCGCTTGGCTACAAGGCCGACGCGACCAAGGTTGACGCCAAGAAGTATCCGGCCCACAAGCCCACCCAGATGTGCAGCAACTGCGCCCTGTTCCAGGGCAAGCCGACCGATGCAGCAGGTGGCTGCCCGCTGTTCGCTGGCAAGCAGGTCGCGGCCAAGGGCTGGTGCAGCGCCTACGCGCCGAAGGCGGCCTGATAGAGCAGATCGAAAGATCTTGAGGGTCCGCAAAGCCGGGCCCCCTGCAAGAAAAGCCGGGTCGCTCACGCGACCCGGCTTTTTTGTCGATCGGCTTGCGAAGCTCAGCGCTGCCAGCGTGCCAGGAGGTCGCTCCAGTGGGCCAGGCCGGATGCAAGCAACCACATCGCGACCCAAAGCCACCACGAACCGACCACGGCGCTGAGGAGCGCCATCATCAGACACAGTCCGGAAGCCCAGTTGGCGACGAATTCACGGCCCGGGACACCCTTGCCCGTGCGCAAGCGGTAAAGCCACAACCCCGCCCCCTCGAGCAGCGTGAAACAGATGACGACGGCAATGAGCCGCTGCGGCGCAAGCCAGTCGCTGTCGACCATCAGGCGCGGGCCAGGCCCATCAGGTGCGCCATGTCCTTCAGGAAGATGCGCACATGGGCCATCGGCTTCTTGCGAGCGAGTTCCTTGTTCATGTAGGACTCGAACGTGAGTTGCTGAACGTCCTTGTCCTCACAGATCTTGACAAAGCTCTCGCGCCGCTTGTCGTTCGCATACCAGAACCACTGCATGATCCCGAGCACCCGGAACACCGTGCCGTGCGCCTTCATGAAGCGCTTGCGTGCGAGTCGCAGCGACTTGACATCGCCGGTACGCAGCAGCCCGTCGACAGATTCGGCGGCCAGTCGCCCGCCGACCATCGCGTAGTAGATACCCTCGCCCGAGGCTGGGGCAACGACACCAGCGGCATCGCCTGCCAGCACCACATCGCGCCCGTTGTCCCAGCGCTTGAGCGGCTTCATCGGCAGCGGCGCACCTTCGCGACGCAGCGTTTCGGTATCGCCCAGGCCCGAAGCCTGGCGCAAATCGGCCACGGCGCCGCGCAACGAGAAGCCCTTGTCGGCGCTGCCAGTGCCGATGCTGAGCGTGTCGCCGTGCGGAAACACCCAGCCATAGAAGTCGGGGGACACCGTGCCTCGGTAGATCACGTCGCAGCGCGAGCCGTCGTACCCGGCTGGCTTGACGGCCGGTGCCCGCACGATCTCGTGGTACGCGAACACATACTCGGTGTCCTCGGCACCGGGCACTGCCTGGCTGGCGACCTTGGAGCGAGCGCCGTCGGCTCCGATGACCGCGCGGGCACGCACGCTGGTCGGCACGCCTTCGGTCAATACGCCAGGCTTCGCGCTGCGACGCTCGCGGCCGCCCTCGCGCTCAGTGAAATGCACGACGCTGACGCCATCTTCATCACGGGTCAGTTTGTCGAACGTGCCATTGCGCCGCACGGCACCGCTGTCCGCCGCGCGCTGGCGCAGCCACTCGTCGAACACGTCGCGATCGACCATGCCGACGAAACCGTCCTCGATCGGGATGTCGACCCGCTTGTCCTTCGGGGAGATCATGCGCGCCGAGCGTGCCTTGGCCACCAGCAACTCGTCGGGAATGCCGAAGTCCTTGATGAGGCGCGGTGGAATGGCCCCGCCGCAGGGCTTGATTCGGCCGACGCGATCAAGCAAGAGAACCGAGCGGCCCTGCTGCGCGAGATCGTGCGCGGCAGTTGCCCCGGCGGGCCCGCCGCCCACGATCACGACATCGAATGTTTCGACAGTACTCATCGTATTCACCTCGATTGGATGGCGGCGACCTGCACTTCGCCAGCTTGCACTTCTCGCCCCGCCGCTCGCGGTGCTGAGACCAGGGTGGCACCGCGATGCGACGCCATGGAAAGGTCCGGATCCGCTACTGGCAGTGAAGCAGCACTGCCGCGGGTCCCGTGAAACGCCAGCCAAGCCGAGGCAACGAAGAGCACCGCCTCGAATGCGAAGACCGCCGAATAGGCGGGCCCGGCCTCGCCAAACCACCAGCGCGCCAGATCGCTTGCGCCCGTGCCGACCAGTCCCCCGAGCCCGAAAGCCACGGCCTGGGCGGCACCCCACAGTCCCATGCGCACGCCTTCGCGTGATTCACGGCCCTGACTCGCCAAACTCATCATCGAACCGATGGCTGCAATCGAGAAGGCACCGTTGGCAGCACCCAGCAGGAAAACAGTGGCCTTGAACGGCCAGGCCCCGCCGGTGAGTCCGGCTGCCGCGAGTCCGATCAAGGCCAACGCCGAGGCAATGCAACCACCGACGGTCCAGGCGCGCAGAGAAGCAAGGCGGTTTGTCGCGGCCCCAGACGCGTTCTCCGCAGAAGCCGTTCGGCGCGGGATCAGACGGCCGGCGACGCCACTGCCCGCCAAGGCGACCAGCACCATGCCAAGCAGGACGCCCGCGTGCTGAACGCCGGACAACTGTGTCGATTCACCCGGGGTGTAGCCGAACACCGAACCAGCAAAGGGCTCGAGGATCAGATCCTGGGAGCTGTAGGCCAGCATCGAGACAAACACGAATATCGTGAAGCGGCGCGCGGTCGGCTCTGACCACACCTGAGACAGCGCGACCCGGAATCCGGGACCCGCCGCGTCTGCACGCTGAGCTTCTCGGGAGGACTCGTCCGACTGGCCTTCCAGGCCACGCAACGCCAGCAGCGTCAGACCAAAAGCCAGCAGGGACACGCCACTGGTGACGACAAGCAACCGCTGCGGTGAATACGGATCGAGCAACTTGCCGGCCACGCCGGCTGTGATCGCGAAGCCCGCAATCATCATCATCCACACGATGGTTGCGGCGGCAGCTCGGCGATGGGCAGGCACGCGCTTGGCCAGCATCACCAGCAAGGAAGTCCCACAGGCGCTGACACCCAGCCCGATCAGGGAGAAGCCGACCACCGCGAGCGCGATCCCCGCCACGGGTTGTGTGGCCATCCAGACCACGGCGACCGCCGCGGTGACACCACCGACAGACAAGGTGCCCATGCCACCGATCAACCAGGGCGTGCGGCGCCCGCCGACATCGGACCCGTGCCCCATCCTCGGCCGCACGACCTGGATCAGATAGTGCAGCGCCACCAGGACGCCCGGCAACAGTGCCGGCAATGCCAACTCGACCACCATGACTCGGTTCAGGGTCGACGTCGTCAGAACGACCACCGCGCCGAGGCAAGCCTGCACCAGGCCGAGCCGCGCAATGCCGAACCAGCCGAACGTTGCGCTCATGCAGCGCCCGTTCCCAGCGTACGCAACGCGAAGGCGCTGACCATCATGCCGGCGACGAACAACGGCACACCGAAGCCGCTGTACAGCAGGGCTCGCTGGATGGGTCGGTCCAGGAAATGATCCATCAGGATGGCCTGCAGGAGCATCAACCCGCCGACTGCCACTGCGTGCACCGGTGCGCCCCAGAAGATCAACAGCAGGACCACCACAAACTGCGGGGCCAGCATGCTCAGGCATGCCACCCGTGCGGCACGCTGCGCACCGAGCTGCACCGGAAGCGATGCGATACCCATGCGCCTGTCGCCTTCGATGGCCTTGAAGTCGTTGAGGGTCATGATCCCGTGCGCCCCCGCGCTGTAGAGCGCGGCCAGCGCGAGTGAACGCCCGTCAGGCATCGCTCCGCCGGCCATGACCGCGGCACCGGTCAGCCAGGCCAGCCCCTCATAGCAAAGACCGCAGGCCGCGTTGCCCCACCAGCCGTTCTGCTTGAGCCGCAGCGGGGGCGCACTGTAGGCCCAGGCCAGCAGCAGACCTGCTGCCCCTGCGGCAAATCCCCAGGTGCCCAGCGTCGTGGCCACCAGCAGCGAAAGCAGCGTCCACGCGATCGCGATGTAAAGCCCCCAGCGACCCGGCATGCGCCCCGAGGGTATCGGCCTGTGGGGCTCGTTGATGGCATCGACATGGCGATCGAACCAGTCGTTGACCGCCTGGCTGCTGGCACACACCAGCGGGCCAGCGAGCAGGATGCCGGTGACGATCACGAACCACCGACCATCGGGCGATACGCCCGACGCGATCACCCCGCAGCAGAACGCCCACATCGGCGGAAACCACGTGATCGGCTTCAGCAATTCGGCAACTACAGGCCAGGAGGGCACCGACGAGGGAGGAGTCATGGCACGGGTGGTCATGCGGAAGATTCTGTGATTGACACTTTGATGTGTCAATCTAAACTTACACTCATTGCGGGCGCCCGGGGTCATCGAGACACTGGCCAGCCGGCACCATTGAAGGACAGCGAGACAGATGAAACCCAGTTCCTTCCTTGAGCGTGGATTTCTGGCCCCCGTGGATACGAGGTCGGCGCCGCCACCTGTCGCGTCGGCCCCGACTGCAGTGGTGATCGGAAGCGGTTTCGGTGGCCTGGCCGCGGCCATCCGTCTGCAGGCACGCGGCTACCAGGTGACGGTGCTGGAAAAGCTCGATGCACCCGGCGGTCGAGCCTATGTGCACCGGCAGGACGGCTACACATTCGACGCAGGGCCGACCATCATCACCGTGCCCTTCATGCTGGAGGAGTTGTGGGCGCTGTGCGGCAAGAAGCTGTCGGACGACGTGGATCTGCGACCGCTGGACCCTTTCTACCGGATCCAGTTCGACGACGGCACCCATTTCGACTACAGCGGTGACCTGGATGCGATGCGTGCCGAGGTCGCACGCTTTTCCCCGTCCGACCTGGCCGGCTTCGACTCGTTCATGGTCGAGTCGGACCGCTGCTACAAGCTGGGATTCGAGGAACTGGCAACGGTCGCCTTCGACACCGTGGGCGACCTGCTCGCCGCGGTTCCGTCGATGATGAAGATGCGCGCCTGGCAAACGCTGTACGCGATGACGGCCCGGCATCTGCGCGACCCCAAGCTGCGCATCGTGTTCAGTTTTCATCCGCTGCTCATCGGCGGCAATCCATTCGCCTGCACCTGCGTCTACAGCCTGATCACCGCGCTCGAGCGCAAGTTCGGTGTCCACTGGGCGATGGGGGGTACCGGCACATTGATCAAGGGGCTCGCAGGTCTGCTCGAAGGCAGTGGCGGACGACTGCGGCTGAACGCCGAAGTGCGCGAGATCACCTGTGTCGCGACTGCGGGCGCGAAGGCGCGCGCCACCGGCGTCACGCTGGCCAGCGGAGAGCACCTGCAGGCAGACATCGTCGTGTCCAACGCAGACACCGCGTGGACCTATCGGCACCTGATCCGCCCGGAGTTTCGCCGCCACTGGAGCGATCGCAAGATCGACAAGGGCCGCTACTCGATGAGCCTGTTCGTCTGGTACTTCGGGACGGATCGGCAATACCCCGAAGTCCCCCATCACATGATGGTCCTGGGCCCGCGCTACCGCGAATTGCTGAATGACATCTTCAAGGAGCATGTGCTCGCCGAGGACTTCAGCCTTTACCTGCACCGGCCGACGGCATCGGATCCGTCGATGGCACCGCCGGGTTGCGACGCCTTCTATGTTCTGGCGCCAGTGCCGCATCTCGACAGCGGAACCGACTGGGAATCCAAGGCCGAACCCTACCGACAGGCGATCGCCGACGCGCTGGATCGCAAGGTGATGCCGGGCTTTCAGAAGCACATCGCGACCTCCCGCATGACGACGCCGCAGGATTTCCACGACCGCCTCCTGTCGTTCAAGGGAGCGGCCTTCGGCCTGGAGCCGGTACTGCTGCAAAGCGCCTGGTTCCGCCCACACAACCGCAGCGAAGACGTCGACGGCCTGTTCATGGTCGGCGCCAGCACCCACCCTGGTGCCGGCGTGCCGGGCGTGCTGGGCTCGGCAAAGGCGCTCGAATCGGTCGTGCCCGACGTTTCTCTGCGCGGCACAGCTGCCGCGCCATCCCAGTCCATTGCGCAGGTCAGCCCATCCCGGGCATGACTCGCAGCGAAGGCCGTACCCGAGGACTCTCATGCAGCCACACCTCGCCACGCTCGATTCCCGAACCGATACAGCGTTGACTCAGGAGTCCCAAGACCCCGAAGCCAGCTTCGAGGTGCGCAGGCGCATGGACCTGCGCGACTGTGAGGCACTGATGCGTACCGGCTCGAAGAGCTTCTTTGCCGCCTCGCTCGTGCTGCCCGGCCGCGTGCGCGGGCCGGCCACCGCGCTTTACGCCTTCTGCCGCCTGGCGGACGACACCATCGATCTCGAAAGCCACTTGTACGGCGGACCGATGGGCGCACTGCAGCACCTGCAGCAACGACTGCAGCGAATCTATGACGGACGGCCTTCACCGGTGCCGGCCGATCGCGCCCTGGCCGCAGTCGTCGCCAAGTTCAAGCTGCCCAAGGCCCTGCTCGACGCGCTGCTCGAGGGCTTCGAATGGGATCTGCAATCGCGTCGCTACGACACGATCGAGCAATTGCACGACTACGGTGCCCGCGTGGCGGGTACTGTCGGCTCCATGATGGCCGTGATCATGGGTGCGCGCAGCCCACAGGCGCAGGCGCGTGCCTGCGAGCTGGGTGTGGCGATGCAACTGACCAACATCGCACGTGACGTGGGTGAGGACGCACGCGCCGGTCGCCTGTATCTGCCGCGCGACTGGATGCGCGAGGCCGGCATTGACCCGGAAGCCTGGCTGCAGGCACCGTCTTTCACATCCGCACTCGGCTCGGTGGTGTCGCGCCTGCTGGCCGAAGCCGATGTGCTGTACGAGCGCGCCGCACTCGGCATCTCTGCCCTGCCGCGCGATTGCCGGCCAGCCATCCAGGCGGCGCGGCTGGTCTACGCGGAAATCGGTCGGGAGGTCGAGCGCGCTGGATGCGACTCGGTATCGCGCCGGGCGAGCGTCTCGTCGCAACGCAAGCTCGGACTGATGGCCGTGGCCTTCGGAGCTGCGGCGGTGTCACCCGCACGCCGCAGGTCCGGCGACGACCTCGATCCGGCACCCCTGCCAGCGATCCAGTATCTGGTCGACGCGGCGGCGATTCCCACACCCACCGGCGACGACAAGCCCCATGCCTTGCGCGGGGTCCGCCCGGCCCGATTCGACCAACGCGTGCTTTGGACGATCGGACTTTTCGAGCGCCTCGAAGAACGCCAGCGCGCCAGCAACTCCTTCAACGGCGCCGGCCAGCAGCAACCTTCGGTATTCAGCGGCTGACGCTCCGGCGGGTTTCGCCCGCTGTCAGCGCACCCGCGGCATCCGCCACGGGAGCATCAGTTGCACTGCCGTGGAAACCAGGCGGGGCACGTTCAGCGTCTCGTGCACCGAGACCACCGATTCGCCCAGCAGCCCGGAAGTCAGCACCGACCGGACGTAGAACGGCGTGTCTTCCAACGTTTGCGTGACGCTCGCGGGATGCCTCGCATCGGTGCGCATGTTGCGGTCGATGCGCCAAGCGGTGCGCGGCAGCGGTTGACGCTCCGGCGCCTTGAAATGCTCGAAGTCGCCAGATGGCTGGAATCGCACGGCGATCACCCGGTCGGCACCCTCCTTCTGGCGCACGTCGTAGATCACGCCGGTGCTGCCGTCCTTCAATGGCGCACGCGACCAGTCCCATTCGACGAACGGCCGGTCGATCGGCTCGTCGCCCTCGTTCGAATCGAGGTAGGCATGGCCGGTCCAGCTCGCAGCAGGGGAATCGAAGTCGACCTCGACGCGAGCGCATGGCGCGATCGGGCCCCAACGGTGCAATCCCTTGTCGTCGAGCGCGGCGACAAAGCGGCACAGGCCTTTCGGGTAGACGCGAACCTGACCGCGCACCCGCCTGGGAATCGGCACGCTGACCTCATCGAGGTCGATGGTCAGGCAACTGCCGTTCCAGTGCAGCTGACTCGGTCCGATGACGAGTCGGGTGGCGTCACGGTGGAGGCTGGCACGGCTGCGCTCGGTCATGGACCAGCGCTTGCCAGCCTTGCCGTAGAGCGCCACATTGATCGAACAGTGGTTCTCGGGATCGGTGGCTCCGCCGCGTCGCGCCCAGGCGTAGTAGGGCGAAAAGACGCTTCCAACGAAGGCGATGATGCTCAGCGCATGTTGCCCGTCGTCGCTGATCGCGTCGACATACCACCAGAGATATGCACCCGGCGCGACCGGTTGGTCGAATCGAGGTGCGCCATCAGCGTCTCGGCCGCCAGCCGCCCGGACATCGCGGCCATCGGCACGCCCGGTCCCGGATGCACGCTGCCCCCTGCCAGGTAAAGCCCCGGCAGGCGGCTCACCGCTGCCGGTCGCTGGAACACCCCCATCCACCCGTGAGACGCCTGGCCGTAGAGCGCCCCGCCCGTCGCTGGGAAAAGCCGATGAAACCCGGTCGGCGTCGTGATCACCGTGTTGTGAGCCTGCCGGTCGATGGTCAGGCCGCTGCGCTTCATCAACGCGAAGTGGGTCCGCTCGCATGCTTCTATCTCCGAGGGTTCAAGAGGTGCCGAATCGCCGTGTGCAGGCGCATTGACCAGGCAGAGCAGTCGCTCTGCCCGGCTGCCGTCCGGATCGCCTTCACAAGGAGGCAGACGGCCGCTGTCGTCTCGATCCTGAGCGCAGACGTAGACCGTGCCCTCGCGTGGCAGCCGGGCGTGCTGGAAGATGTCCCTGAACTCCGATGCGTAGTCGGAGTTGAAGAACACGTTGTGGCGCACCATCGGAAAACCGGAGGTGCGCGCGTGCATCGACCACGTCATTGCAGACAGCGAGCGCCTTGATGCAGCGATTTCGGGCACCGCTGTCCGAGCCCGATCTCCGAGCAGGCCCACGGACAGCGCCGCTGCATCACCGTTGAAGACGACCGAATCGGCGTCGATGCAGGTGCCGTCTGCGAGCCGCACGCCGCAGGCGCGTCCGTCGCGCACCAGCACCTCATCGCAGGCCTGCCCGTACCGCAGCGTGGCACCGCGCTTTTGCGCCAGTGCAGCCAGCGTGGTCGCGACCGCCAGCATGCCGCCATCGACCGCCCACACGCCATCCATCTCGACCTGAGCGACCAGCATCAGTGTCGCCGGCGCCGCGAACGGCGACGAACCGCAGTAGGTGGCATAGCGACCGAACAACTGCTGAAGGCGCGCGTCGTGGAAATGCCTGGCAAGCGAACGCCAGAGCGAGGCGAATGGCCCCAGCCCGGCCAGCACACCGAGGCCGCTCGGCCCCAGGTCACGCGCCATGCTGAGCATGGTGGGCCGCTGCGATCGGATGTATGGGCCTTCGAGCGTGTCATAGACCTTGCGTGCCTGATCGCAGAACCGCATGAAGCGCCGCGCCTCTCCCGGTCCCGCGAACTGCGCGATCGCATCAGCCGACCGGGCAGAGTCGGCATGAAGGTCGAGCCGCTGATCTCCACCCCAGGCGTGCCGCGCAAGCACGCCGAGCGGCTGCAAACGCAACTCTTCGGTCAACGATGAACCGGCTGCCTCGAATATCTGCTCGAAGACCCAACGCATCGTGAACACGGTCGGGCCGGAATCTACGCCGGCGCCATCGACCACGACTCGACGCATCTTGCCGCCGGGCGTCTCTGCGCGCTCGATCAGCGTGACCTGCAGGCCACGACAAGCAAGCAGGAGAGCGCTGACCAGTCCTGCCACACCAGCGCCGACCACCACAACTCGGTGCGCCCGCAACGCGTCAACCATGGTGGCGTCCCATCCACACGCCACGAGCACCGCATGGAACGAAGCGCACGAACATGGACTCGGAAAAGTAGCCATTGCGCTGCGATGCCTTGATGGCGTCGAGGTGTGCCCCGCTGCGCGCGTAGGCATCCATGAGCGCGACGCTTTCCCACATCGTGAAGGTGGCTTGGCGCAGCAGCGGCGCCTCGCCCACACCGGCGGAAAAGAGGCAGCCCGGCGCATCGACGAGCGAACGCTGCGTCAGCGGCGCCTGCTTCCAGAACGCCCGCGCCAGACCCGGCCGGATCGACGCGCGGGTCAAGGCTGCAACGGGTCCGGACTCAGGCGCCGAAGCGGTGACTGGCAGGGACATGCCCGACCAGCTTCCCCGACTGCTGAAGGGGTGCAGCTTGACAGCGAAGTATTCGCTGGAGCGCGCTTGGTAGGCTCTTGCCGGGGCTGACGAATCGAGGAACCGGTCGGCCGTGTCGTCACCATCGAACACGCAGAAGACTCCTTGCCGCGAAAGGCTCGGGCGCAAGCCGAAGCCGGAGTCGTAGCCACAGCCGAGAACCTTGAAGAAGCGCAGGCCCGGCGTGCTTCGCAGGGCGAACCGTCCGAAGACAAACCGCGTCCAGCCCCAGGCCTTCGATCCCGGAGCGATATCGACCAGGACCATCACTGCGACCGGTCCAGAGGGAGACGCGAGGACGGCCGGCGATTCAGGCGCCGACACTGGAATCATCTGGTGGACTGCACCAGTTGCAAAGACGCGGGAGCCCGCAGCGCCAGCGCCTTGGGCAGCGGACAGTTCCGCTCAACTGCACCCTACTTTTCGCTCTCGGCGACAGGGTCGCTCAATCCGTAACGACGCAGCTTGACGTAAAGACTCTGGCGCGAGAGGCCGAGCATTTCGGCGGCTGCAGCACGGTTGTCACGCGTCAATTCAAGCGCGGCTTCAATGCAAAGCTGCTCGATCAGATCAGTGGTTTCGCCGACGATGTCCTTCATCGGGACGCGCCCGACGAGTTCGGACAACTGACCGACCGAGCGCGGCAATTCCTTGGCCGCACGGGCGTCGTTAGCCAGTCGCTGGCTCACATCGCGGATGGTGAAGCCCAGAAACGACTGCTCACCTTCGGTGACCATCGTCGCAGAGATCTCGACGTCGCTCAGGGTGCCTTGATCGCTGCGCATGGTGGTTGGAAACAATCGCACCGATCCGCGTTGTCGCAGCGTCGATATCAGCACGTTCATTTCGACGCCGGTGCGACCGAGCCAGCGGCCGAGCGATTCGCCACGGACCTGCTTTTCGTTGGGGACCTGAACCAGGTCGATGAAGGAATCGTTGGCGGAAACAATCGAACCGTCGATGTCGGTGACGACCACGCAATCCGGCGAACACTGGATGAGCTTCGAAAGCATCGAATGCCCACCGCTCTTCGAGATCGATGCGCCGTCGGGTGTTGCTGGTGACAACCGCAGAACCAGCAAGGACCCGACCTCCTGGCGAAACATCGAGCCGGATATATTCACTTCACCGTTGCCGCCGGTCAGACTCACGCGCAGATCATCCGCCTTGCCCGACGCGCGCAGCGAGGCCAGCATCGTCTGCACGGCCTCGGACCCCGATTCATCGAGCCCGACGGGAAACGAGACACCAACCAGCTTGCGAGCCACGTCGGCGAACAGCTGGATGGCCGCCGGGTTCGCCTCCTGCACTTTCTGGGTCACGCTGTCGATGATCAGCACGGCTTCAGACGAGCCCTGAAACAGATGCCGATATCGTGACTGGGCATCGCGCAGGCGCCAATGTTCATGGAGTGAGGCCTGCTGCGCATCGACCAGACTCTGCTGCATGGATGCCATCGCCCGCAGGTCACGTCCGAAGACCACGGAATGGCCGGGGGAGTCGGCGCGACTGACATCGTCGACTTTCACGGCACAGTAAGCCAGAGGGAGATCTGCGCCGGCCTCAGACGGGTGATTGACCTGCCGCCAGCGTGGCGCAGTGACCGAGTCAGCTTCGCGGAGCAGCGCCTCGATCTTCGGACGACTCTCCTTGGTGACAGTCTGGATCCAGAGCTGCCCGACCCAACGCTCGTAGCCGAGATCCTTCAGGCTATCACTACCGAAGGCCATGTCGCAGATGACACCTTCAGCGTCCACGATCAGCGCGACATCTGCAGCGGTGGCAATCAGTTTCGCAGCGACTGTTGCACTGAGGTCACCAAGGGTTCGAGTCGGGCTCGAAAATGGAGTCATATCGACCCCCCCTTTGCCATGCCACCGAATGCAATCATGGATCAGTTTTTTCAGTGAAAACCCGAATTTTATCAGGGGCTCTTGGAGAGACTGGCGACGAGCTTCTCGGCAGCAACAGGCGCCTGCTTGCCGTCCGTGCTGGTTGCATCCGCACCGACAAGCGCTGCGTATTCGGGATGCAGCGTGAAAATCGGGCCCCCGACGAGCACGCCAATGGCCTTGTTGCGGGACACCTCCCGCACCGAAACGATGGACGAAGTCAGCCAATCGAGGCGTGCTTCGGTTCCCACGGAAAAGCCGACTACATCGAACCACTCGCGCCGAACCATGTCGATGGCCTCGGTGCGGCGCGCACCCTGGCCGCTGGTGACCTCCCAACCGGCGTGCATGAAGAAGTCCCCGACCATCGACAGGCCGAAGGTGTGTTGCTCGCCCGGCGCCGGGAGCAGCAGCACGCGCCGCGCATTGGCTGGGAACTGAGCCTCGGTGGAAAACTCGGGGCTGAACTCTTGTAACAAGCACTGCAGTCTGCCCAGACCGAGGGTCACGTCGGTGAAGTCGCACTCGTCCGCGGTCCAGAGACAGCCGAGTTGCCTGGCGGCCGGCGCCAGAAGCTGGAGATAGAGCACCTCGATGGAGACCCCCTGATCGCGAAGTGCGCTGACGTGCGCTGCAATGGGTGGTTGTTCGCGTCGAAGCAGCAACTGGACAAATGCATCGACATCGGCTCCGGTGGGATGCGGGCCGGCGACAGAGGCATCAGAGACAGCGCCCGGACAGCGGTGAGCCTCGACGAGTCGGGGAATGATCTCCGCTTCGAGGGTCTTCACCAGGCGGGTCATCCGCTCTTCGGCAGCCGGACGCTCCAGCCTGGCCTGAATCCACCTGGGTGAATCGGAATTGAAGGGCAGCCGATGCCCGTCCGGCCATAAGCGGGCAGCCGCCAAGTCGGCGGCGGCTTCTTCGAATTCAGTCGCAAACGCGCTGAGAGTCAATCGAGTCATCAGTGGTCTCCTGGCGCGGCGCCCGCGCTGGCTGCGCGGCACGTCTGTCGTGGGCGGAGTCCGGGATGCATCGCCTGACTGAGCGCTGCTTCCTGCGGACTGACCTGCCAGAAAAGCCGTCGAGGACATCGAAGCAT
>ENA-UOWO01003488-UOWO01003488.1-activated-sludge-metagenome-genome-assembly--contig:-NODE-3488-length-18167-cov-71.632343_pt1 | contig 18167 bp, 15 predicted proteins | sample MGYA00238148_ERZ761564 | MGnify/ENA primary metagenome ERZ761564 (study PRJEB28885, sample SAMN05720194) | activated sludge metagenome | isolation source: Anaerobic digester | place: USA...
AGCAGCGGACTTTTAATCCGTTTGTCGTGGGTTCGATCCCCGCACACCCTACCAAGATATATAAGGCCTGCAGAGATGCAGGCCTTAATTTCTTGTAGGTTTATTTAAATACGGCTCCGTCAAGGCTCCTTAAGATGATAGTAGATCAAAAAGCAATTATTACTTCAGCTTTAATTAAAGAGAATGTTTTTCAACCAGATTTGTATTGGTTAAAACCTTCTGAAGTTGCAAAATTACTTGGCTTTGACGAAAAGTGGCTTGCTGCCGCTCGGGAAGGCCGTAAAGGGGTTTACGGGCCACCGTTCATTAAAATTGGGAACGGTAAAACTGCTCCAATACGATACCCTTTGGATAAATTAATTGAATGGATGAATTCTTTCCCATTAAATCCAACAGGTTCTCGTCAATTTTTATCGTATAGTGACTTTAATATATCTGCTGGACCATCTGATTTATGGCCATTCATACTATATGAAAACGGGACTTTTGAAGATATTTTCGAATCAATCAATAGCGGAAATTTCACTTCTCAATCAAACACAAGACAACTAATTTGGTTGGCAAAATGCTCAATTCCTAATTAATTGAAATTTATATTTAACTTCCGATAGCACCTGCTCTCAACACCCATTTCCCCTTTGCGTTCTTTCGCCATCCATGTAAGCTAACCTTCCACCCTGCTGCCAAAACTGCAGGCAGGTTTTCATGGCCTTCAATCTTCTTTTTTCGATCTGAAAAAGAACTTGAACTAGTCGTCTGAACCGCCAATGTTAACCCATCTTTAATTGCCAACAAATCAACAAAGCCAAACAAGTCTTGCCTAACTTTAGCATGCGGATTCCACTTCTCTACCACCGCCACAGTATAACCTTGATCCCTCAGATATTTGAGACTACGCTGTGTTGGAGATGTCGCCATAGTTAATATATCTTATTTAAATATATGAGGATTTATTCTGTTTTACTATTTTGTATTATTTAATATTATTTCTTATTACAGAATAATATCCGTCTATGTTAATCGGCGTGCAATACTTTCCAGATTAGAGGTGGAAACAGCGTCCAATAGTTTCCACCTCAGTATGTCACCATCCAGTGTTTTAGCTGGAGGTTTCTGGAGTGATTTATATGGACATGATTTACGAAATACGCAGGCGTTATTTAGTACAAAAGCAAACGATTACGGATATTGCCAAAGACATGGGGCTCTCTCGTCCCACTGTACGCAAACACCTTCTTTCAGTAGATGAACCCAAGTACAAACGAGTACAACCATCAGCGCCTAAACTAGGCCCATTTGAAGCACAACTCACGCAATGGCTTGTTGAAGACGCTAAACTTGCAAAATCACGCCGCCGCAGTGGGCAGCGGCTTTTTGAAGGGCTGCAAGCCATCGGTTACAGTGGCGCCCCAGACAGCGTGCGACGTTTTGCGCGTCGCTGGAAATCTAAGCACCAAAGCCCAAAGTTAAGTGATGCCTTTGTGCCGCTGCTATTTCTGCCAGGCGATGCCTGCCAGTTTGACTGGAGCCAAGAAGAAATCGAACTTGGTGGTGTATTGCAAAAGATCAAAGTCGCGCACTTCCGCATGGCCTATAGCCGTCAAATGTTTGTCGTCGCCTATCCAAGAGAAATACAGGAAATGGTGCTAGACGCCCATGTACGCGCATTCGCCTTCTTTGGTGGCGTGCCTGCACGCTTGATCTACGACAACCTCAAGGCCGTGGTTGATACGGTGTACTCAGGTAAAGAGCGTCAATTTAACCGTCGCTTTTTAACCATGGCTAATCATTATTTGTTTGAACCCGTTGCCTGCACACCAGCCTCCGGCTGGGAGAAAGGCCAAGTGGAGAATCAGGTAGGCAATATCCGTGAATGGCTCTTTACGCCATTAGCACGCTTTGCTTCATTTGCCGAATTGAACGAATGGCTCGCGACGCGCTGCAAAGAGTTAGCGCAGCGCAAACACCCGACACAACGCCAACGTACCATTGCTGAATGCTTTGCTGAGGAGGAGCCCAACTTGCGTCCGATTAGCGCTCACTTTGATGGTTATGTGGAGCATTTGCTACGCGTGTCATCTACCTGCTTGGTTAACGCAGATCGCAATCGCTATAGCGTACCTGCAGGTTATGCTGGTCAGGCGGTTTCCGTGCGGATGACGGCAGATCAAGTGCGCGTGGTCGCCAATAGTGAAGTTATTGCGACGCACCCCAGAGTATTTGGTCGCGATCAATTGGTTTGTGATCCATGGCATTACCTGCCAGTGCTGGACAAGAAGCCAGGTGCCATCAGGGATGGTGCCCCCTTTGTGACATGGGATTTGCCGCGGCCAATCGTCATGGTGCGTGACCGTATTCTGAAGCAACCCAAAGGGGATCGCGCCTTTGTAGAGTTGCTCATGCTGGCAGGCGAAGCAGGCCTGGATGCGCTGACGGTCGCTTGCGAATTGACATTAGAAACTGGCGTCGTCAATGCGCCGGTCGTCATGAATGAATTGCGTCGATTGATTTCTCCACACTTGCCAGCCACGTCAATTAACATCCCCGATGGCATTGCACTTACCATGGAGCCAATCGCTAATTGCCACCGTTATGACTACTTGCTAGGAGCGGGCAATGTTCATTGATTATGCCACCAGTTTAAAGGCCCTCAAACTTTACGGGATGGCGACCGCTTGGAGTGAATTGCAGGCAGAGAAACCCAAGCAGGCGCATCGTCCAGAAACTTGGATGGAACGTTTACTGGCGGCAGAACAAACAGACCGTAAGCTTAAAAGCCTGCGCCATCAACTCAAGGCAGCACGCTTCCCCATTCATCGCGATTTGACAGGGATTGATTGGGCGGAAACGCCGCTATCACAAATAGCGGTTGAGCAATTAGCCAGTGCGGCTTTTATGGAAACAGCACACAACCTGATTCTGGTGGGAGGCACAGGTACAGGTAAATCGCATCTAGCCACCGCTATTGGCGTGGCTGCGATTCATCAAGGAAAGCGTGTGCGTTTTTACAACGCAGTAGATTTGGTCAATCAATTAGAGCGCGAGAAGGCGCAGGGCAAGATTGGCAATCTTGCGAAACAGCTTTGCCTTGTGGATGCAGTGATTCTTGATGAGCTGGGTTACTTACCATTTCCCGCATCGGGTGGTGCTTTGCTATTTCATCTCATCAGCCACCTGTATGAGAAAACCTCTTTGATTATCACCACGAACTTGACGTTCGGCGAGTGGGTGCAAGTGTTTGGCGATGCAAAGATGACAACAGCACTACTTGACCGCATTACACATCATTGTGACATCTTGGAAACGGGTAATGATTCTTACCGTTTTAAGCACCGCAAAAACCGCGCTCAACCGAGCGAAAAAGTGGAAAGAATTGGACGCTGATTAGTGGAAAGTTTTGCGCGCCGATTGACATCCGTCTAGTTCGGCACGTAATAAGGTAACTAACCCCTAGTCCCCATAGCATAAGTACTCTGCTTTACAGGTTTCACTCTAACCTTAGCAATCTCATTTTTAGAGGCCTTGATTGAAAAACTCCCACCGCCATGCTTCCTTTTTCCATAGTGCATTGTCGCGGTTTCGTCCGTTGCGTGGCCCATTAAAGCGGCAATTTCAACTTTTTGTAGGCCAGCTGACTTAGCATTCGCAGAGAATTGGTGGCGACTACTATATAAACTAGGATACTTGCGTTGCCTAGGTAAGTTAGCTCGTGTCAGACGTCTGATTGCACGTCTCACACCCCCATAATAGTTCTCCCAAGTTACGTTATCATTCATGTAGTAGTAAACTGATTGCAGTTGGCCTTTTATAAGGTCGAGGTCACTTTTTGATAGATCGCTTAGATCCAGATGTCTTAGTTTGCCATGGCTACGTCCATTAGTATTCTTTGCGTTAGTGACCTCTAAGTTAAGCTTTCCACTTATGGTTACTAATATAGCCGATCGCCACTCACATGGGCGCAAGCCAACTAAGGTATTTGCAGCAATCCAAAGAACAGCTGGCTTTCGCCATTTCCCCTGATAGCCATTTTCATTTTTTGCAAGTATTTGAATGTCTCCTGGTTTAATGAGCTTGGCTTTTTGACTTGAAGTGTTGCCGCGCCTAGATTTTGATTTTGTTGTAGGCGTGTAATCAGCGGATTTGATGTTAAGACAACGGAAAATTGCATTGTCTAAGTCATCTATTGTGCCGCTATAAACTATCCCAGACATTTGAATATAGGACAACCATTCGCGTGAGGCTGCGATATATTGTCTTCTTGAGGCTGGTTTAAGGGTAGGCAACAAGTCTTCTAGCCAACTAATAAAGCTGCCAGGCTTAAGCACACTTAATGAGATGCCTAAGTTACTTGCTGCCTTTTTCCAGAGGTTTTGACCTCGATGGAGGTAGGCAGCTATGGTGTCAGGTGTCTTGATTGAGCTAACGACCATCCCCCCGTTACTGGTCACTTTTTGGTGAGTAATACGAGTTAATCACATTATCAAAATTAACTTTCTGCAAATCAGTTAACGGATATGTATCACGCCAATTGATTTGCTCCGGGGTGGATGATCTTGTTCTACTTTCAGCATGGAAGTGAAATTTAATCGCCAGGCATAAGGCATCTTTCTCGATTTTTGTCATCGCAGGAAAGTGCTCATCAACTGAATCCAAAGCCTGCTGTAATGTCGGCATCGCCGCCTGATTGTCTTGCTGATTTAAGCCGACAACCAGCTTGCCGAGCATGTCTACAGAAACGGCCAGGTAATTAAATAAACTATCTGAATACTCCGATTCTGCATCAAGATCAGCTTCCAAGGTTTCAATCATCGCTTTATCATAAATAATAGATTCGTCATCTTCGATTCCACTACCAGGTCTAACACCGTCGCCAAATAAACTCGTTTGTGAATGCATTTGAAACTCCAGATTCATAAAATTAACACAATGAATATAGTACACTAAAATAATTATTGTTACAATATATATCTATGATATTTTATTTAAAATCAATTGGTTAATATAAACTAGCTGACGGGCAAGCTGATCTATGATGCCTTAATTTTAGGCGCAGTTGACTCATGTATTTTTCGGGTTGAAAAGTCTACAGATGTTTCCTTATAGTCCACCAATGGGTAGACGATAAGGAAACATCTCTGAGTCATAAAATGACTTAACATAATGTTTTATATAGGTTATTTAGTAAAACGTGCATACACCTATTTTACTGAGTGCCAACAGGTGATTTTTAGGTGTTTTTTTGAGATAAAGCAAGGTGAATCGAAGCTGACTAATACCTAGTTAAAGCGCTGAACGAAGTTGATTTTAAAGACTTAATCGTAGACGCTGCAATACCATGCAGTTTACTGCAAGTAAACATTCTGCTCAAAAATTATAGCTACAGTGTCTTTGGTAAAAAAAAGCCGATAATTTTAGCTATCGGCTTTTAGAAAAATGAGTGAAGCTCATTTATCTAAACCACCTATTCGGCGGCAAATTACAGCAACTTCTCATACCCCACCACAGCTTGGGGTTGTATATCAAGTTGCAATTAGTCATTTTGTTACTTTGACTTCTCATACCCCAAACTTCTGGGGTTGTATATCAGATTGCAACTAGTCATTTTGTTGCTTTTCGTTCTCATACCCCACCACAGCTTGGGGTTGTATATCTGTTTCAACTTACTACTTCTAAACCGCCTATTCGGCGGCTAACATAGAACATACGACAGAGCATCATCTAAGCCACCTATTCGGTGGTTAACTTCTTGTATGTTCAGTTAATTAACATTAACTGTTTATTAACTATATTCATTATAGTTTATATATACTATATGTCAATATAAATTATATTATTATCGTAATTTAAGTGCTAATTTGTGGTAATTAAAGCAAATTTTTAGAAAAAAGACCAAATTTACAACAAACTTTTAAAATCCGGCCTGATTCTTTGCTTTATTTTTACGGGTATCCGTATTTAGTGATTGATACCTGATTTTGTAATTATACACTAAATCCGTATTTTGTAGTTGACATCTCCTTTAATGCAGAGTATAGTTATACCGTATTGTACGATTGATTGTTATAATCAAAATGGAGGTGTTGATATGGTTACTTTAGTAATTCCATCTAAAAATCTTGCTGAATATATATCTGAATTAGCTAGGAAGCATGGAGTGAAATATGTTAGGACGGCAAGTGACGCTTTAGCTGAAGTAATTACTAGGCTATCAGGCGATGATGTTACTTCTGACAATACAGAAGATATTATTGTGGCATTGAAACGAGCTGATGTAATTGATGGACCAACAATGATTTCTCTTCTTGGTAGCTATCTTGATGAGAAGCGCAGTGTTTGATCCGTTCCTAGATTTTGAGACTGCTGGTTATCTTCGCAATGTCAGAAAGGACAAGGATAGTTCTAATATTAAGAGTTTTGAACACACTCTTTTCCGCGCATATTTAGATAAAGCGCTCTCATTTTTATCAAGCAAGAGAAATCTTACGTATCAGGATTTCTTGGAAGTTCATCGCATTTTATTCTCTGACTACTATCCTTGGGCTGGTCAAGACCGCTCAATCACAATGCCAGATCGCGCTGTGGTCAAAGGTGATGTAATGTTTTGCCATCCACGCGATTCTCGTCGTGCTGTTGAAGAAGCTTTGCGTCTTGGTAATGAAAAAAATATGATGAATAAAAAACTAGGCGAAGTGATGGGATTATTTGCCTATGCACATCCATTTCTTGACGGGAATGGACGGACAATGCTTCTTATCCATATTGAATTATCACATCGCGCTGGGTTTTCTATTGATTGGGCGAGCACTAACAAGGTTGATTATCTAAATGCGTTGAGCAAAGAAATTGATCAACCTGGGAAAGGCGTTCTTGATAGTTACTTATTGAGGTTCAAGAAACCACTTATCGATAGAAATAAGTGGAAAGAGGAAATTCTTTCCATAAATGGCTTAGACGGACTCGACAATAATAATCATATTGAGGGTGATTTAACGGACCCTAAAGTGGCGGAAAAATACCGTAAGTTTGAAGAGCAGCGTGGGTACACATATAGGACTCAAGATGACTTTAGGTTATGTGAGAAATGTGGAGCTGTTCCATGTGTTTGTGGAAGTGGAAGTAAGCCAAAAGGTCCTTGAGTCATTCCAATATTAGGAAAAACAAATGAAACCATCTGATGCGCTTGAGAAAAATCGCAATGAAATTCGCAGGATTGTAGAGTTTAATGATGCCAGAAATCCAAGAATTTTTGGATCAACAGTTCGCGGTGAAGATAACGAGGATAGTGATCTCGATATTCTTGTTGACCCAATTCATGGAAAAACAACACTAATGAGTCTTGTTAGTATTGAGATCGAGTTGTCATCACTTTTAGGTGTGAAAGTTGATGTTCAAACACCGTTAGCGTTGTCTGAGCGTTTTCGTAATGAGGTTCTTAATGAGGCTATACCAGTATGAGTAAGAGAACGCTACATGACTGGATAGATGGCCATGCAAAACATTCGGTCTGATATAGGAAGCATGACTGAAACTGAATTTCTTTATGATGGCAAAACATTACGTGCAGTAACTAAGAGTATTACTGATATTGGAGAAGCTGCTCATCAAATGATGGATGATTTTCCTAATGTAGAAACAACAAACCCTGATATTTGGCTTCATCTTAAAATGGTGTATGCGATGCGAATAAAGTTAACGCATAGTTATTTCAGTATTGATGCCGGTATTGTTTGGACTACAGCAAAATTAAGTCTACCAGTGTTTGAATCTGTTATTGAGTCTTTTTTAGAACAAAACGATGGTGGCGGTGACGGCTCTGGTGGTGGTGCAGCAGGCGGACCGCCACCAAAGCCTAGGTAGTCTTAATGCCTGCAAACATCCTCAATCTACCGTCATACACGGTCACAGCACTTCAAGAAAACGACCACGACTACCATATCGACGCCATAGCTAAAGATCGTCCCGAGCGCTGTCCGCATTGTCAATCCGATAACCTGGTTGGTTTTGGTCGCCGTGAACAAATGGTGAAAGACTTACCTATGCAAGGTAAACGCGTTGGTCTTTATGTTGAGACTAAACGCTTTCAATGTCGCTCATGCACAAAAACTTTTTATGAATCACTTCCTGATGTTGATGAAAAACGCATGATGACGAGTCGCTTAGCTGCATGGGTTGGTAAACAAGCGATCAAACGCACATTTGCCTCCATTGCAGAAGATGTTGGCATCAATGAAGGCACCGTTCGATCTGTCTTCCGCGACTACATTAACGAGCTTGAAAGCACTATCCGTTTTGATACACCTAAATGGATGGGTATCGATGAGGTTCACTTAATTAAGCCGCGTGGCGTCATTACCAATATTGAAAATAATACAGTCGTTGAACTATTAGCGAATCGCAACAAAGAAACGATCATTAAGTATTTGTATCAACTTGAAGGCAAACAGCATATTCAATATGTGACCATGGATATGTGGCGGCCGTATAAAGATGCTGTTGAAGAGGTGCTGCCACAAGCTAATATCGTTATCGATAAGTTCCATGTCGTTAAGATGGCTAATGAAGCCTTAGAGCGCGTCAGGAAGAGCTTCCGTGAGTCATTAACACCTAAGCAGCGTCGAGGTTTAATGCATGATCGCTTTATCTTATTGAAGCGTGAATCAGAGCTCAATGGAAAAGAAGTCTCACTTGTTGCCAGTTGGTTAAATAACTACCCAGAACTTGGTGAGGCTTATCGCCTTAAGGAAGATTTTTTTAACATTTATCAGGCTAATTCTAAGCATGAAGCGTTATTGATGTTTGCTGATTGGGAAAAGTCGATCCAGCCCAATGTTCGTGATGCATTTGCTGATTTAATTAGAGCCTGGCGCAATTGGCAGCCTTATATCCTTAACTACTTCGAGGAGGTGAATTTCACCGAAGGTGGAAGAGAGACCGCCCTGGGGTGCCATCCAGTCACCAATGCATATACAGAGTCACTGAACAGCTTAATCAGGGTAATGGATAGACTAGGCAGGGGTTATAGCTTTGAAGCACTGAGAGCTAAGATATTGTTTGCCGAGGGCGCATTCAAAAAGAAATTGATCCGACCTAAATTTGAACGTCGATACGTGCCTGATTATGCAACTATTGGTTATGCTAGGGCTGACGAGGTGAATTTCACCGAAGGTGGAAGAGAAGGTGCCCTGGGGTATGATTTTGCATCATTTCAACAGCAACCACAACAAACTGAAATCAACTATGGGGTGGACATATCAACACTGGTATCCATGATTGAAAATGGTGAGATTTAGGCCATTTCAATCATGGAATACGGATACCCATTTTTACTATATGGCACAAGATGACTGCAAATAAAAAGTTAACTTTCCAGTTATTAATTAACCGAAAATTTAATCAAAAAAAGTGCCGATATCTATATAAAAAATCCGCCAATTTTTCACATGAAATTTATAGGTGCGTGATTTTTTTGATAAGTACTATTAAATCGTATACATAAGTAATAATAATGCTGAAATGTTTTTTCACTTTTTACACCGATGGGTGGAAAAATACAGAAAACATTTCAGCTAATTCAAGCCCCCTTTTAGCTAAGTTCACTCACTAAAGTATTCCAGTCAAAAGAGATATCTAGAGTTGTTTCAAAGTAGCCAGTGATAACTATTAAGGCTATATTGAATGAGTAAATTGGGGACAAACCAGCCGCACAGTTTTGCAACGTAAATGAGTGCTCCCAGCACAAAGCTGTTACTCCAAATTATCTTCAATTCTCATTAATGGGAGAAGGAAAATATCTGTGGTATATTTCAAAATCCTTACTCGTCCACTAAATAAGATTTAAGTCTAAGAATCTAGTGATGTAAGTTAAGGCTTTATTGAATGGATGGATTTGGCATGGATTTAATTTCGCAATATTTCTTACTAGCTAGTGACTATATAAAAATTGTTATTATACCGATTGTTATTGTTCTGCTATTTCTAACCACCTGCTTCTTCTTTGTGCAATTCGTTTGGCCATCACTACGTCTTAATATGCAGCTTCGGGCTGCCATTCGGAAGCTAGGCGAGGTCAAAAAAAGGTTGGCTGGTACTCCAATTATTGACCTTCAAGAAATGCAAGAGGTAATGGTCACGGATGAGTTGCAGCACTTATGGAGTGAGTTTTCCGAAACACTTCACCCACAAAAAAAGCAGGATACTTCTGGGCAGTTAAAAGTCACGTGTTATCGTGCAACAGCAATGGCAGAGGTTTTTTTCTCTGAACAGGCCTTAGTTGAGACGCCGCTTAAAACTGCTTTCTATAAGCACCTGCCAGGCATACTTACTGGCTTAGGTATCATTGGTACATTTTCCGGATTGATTGTTGGTCTAAGCGGATTTAATGTACTTGGTGATGATCAAGCAATAAAAAAATCGCTTGGTGAGCTCATTAGTGGTGTAGGTCATGCCTTCAATGTATCAGCCATAGCCATTGGGTTGGCAATGCTAACTACTTGGTGGACAAATCGTGAGCTAACATTACGCTATAGGCAGGTTGAACGGTTGTGCCAACTAATTGACAGTTTTTTTGACGCTGGTGCAGGAGAAGAGTACTTAGCGCGATTGGTGGAGGCATCTGAGACCTCGGCAACGCAGGCCACCCAACTTAAGGATGCACTTGTAACAGACTTAAAAGAGATATTAACTGAATTGACCGAAAGGCAAATCAGGGAAATGTCTTCCGGTATCGGGCAAAGCTTTGCGGAAAGTCTACGCGAGCCGATGGAGCGCATTTCCAAAGCTGTTGAGGGCGTTGGAGCGAACCAGGGCGATGCAGTGAACAGAATGTTGACCGATGTGTTGAGTGACTTTTCTGCGAGAATGGAAAAAATGTTTGGTGGCCAATTGAGTGGCATGAGTGAATTGCTAGAGAAGACGGCGCAAGCGATGCAGGTTAGTGCCTCCAGCTTCGACAAACTAGCTGCCAATATAAGTACAGCAGGGCAAAATGCTACTGAAGCAATGGCTGAACGCCTTAATCATGCTATCACTTCAATGGAAGCTCGTCAGAGTGTACTGAATAAGCAGATGGGTGAATTTGTTAAACAGATTCGTGAGTCTGTAAGTCAGTCACAATCTGAATCTGCGCAAAAATTACAGGAAACATTGGGTAAGCTTGGCGAGCAAGTAGCGGGTGTAATCGGACAAATTCAAGATCAATCTCGCGAGAATTCAACAGCACAAGCTTCTGCTGCAAGCAATCTTTCCAATCACGTAGAAACTCTCATTGCACAGTTGGTGAAAACGAGTGGAGATTTACAGACCAGTGTTTCAGCATTATCTTCAGCGACCACAAGCTCAATTGAACGCCTGAATTCCGGTGCAGAGGTGCTGGCGATTGCTGCGGATGATTTCGCTAAGGCGGGTCAGAGCGTGGCTGGAACTATGAACGCCACTGCCGATGCGACTGGAAAGATACAGTCTTCCGCACAATCTCTAAGCTCTGCTACAACATCCGTTCAACAGATGTTTGCCGACTATCAGCGCACCAGCGATGCTTTAGCTGCTATGTTGGCTGACCTTAAGTCAACGGTGGAAACGGCCAAAAAAGAAGCCGGCTTAACGACTCAACTTGTCAGTCAACTTAAGGCAGCCGCCGACCAGCTTGGACATGCTCAGCAGTTGGCCGATTCTTATCTACAAGGTATTAATAAAGTGCTCACTGAGTCGCATCAGAGTTTTGCTAACGAGATCACTAACACCTTGCGGCAGGGTAATGCCCAGTTTCAGCAGGAATTGTCCCAGGCCGTAGGTTTTTTGCGCAATGGTATTCAGGAGCTAGGGGATACACTTGATGATCTGCCAAGTAGAAAAGGCTGATAGATTGTGATTGGACTGAAACTTCCTGCTAGAAAACGCGCCCGCGATGAAGCAGAAAAGCCTTTTTGGATTTCATTCGCAGACCTGATGACAGCCTTGATGGTGTTGTTTCTAGTCGCTGTCACTGTAGCATTGTTTGCCGTGACACAGAAACCTGACGAGGTTGCCAAGCAGCAAGCACAACGAGAACGTGATATACAAAAATTGTTGAATCAAATTGCCGATGCAGCCGCTAAGGATTACCCTGGAGTAGTCGTTCGCGGCCATTCAGTTGATTTTGGTAATCAAGCCCGTTTCCCAACAAACGAGCATAAATTCCTTATTGACAAAGACCATCCTGCACCAGATTCAAAATTACGGAGCTTCGTATCCAAAGTTATATTAACTGCAGCAAATAATGAACTTGGACAAAAATGGCTCAAGCGCATTGTGGCCGAGGGTTTTGCAGATCAACGTGGAACTTACATTTACAATCTCAATTTGAGCCTGCAACGCTCTGAGCGCGTGCTTTGCGTATTGCTAGCCTCAAAAAAATTCGTGGACGACGCATTGACTGATACTGACCGATTGCAAATCCGCGAATTGTTTTTAGTAGGTGGGTCCTCGTTCAACGCACTAAAGGCAAGCCAAGATGAGAGTCGCCGCATTGAACTTAGGTTGGAATTTCTCGAGATTGGTGAAAAACGCCAGACATCGCGGTTTGCCCCACTAGACGATGCAACTTGCCCGCTTGACTTGTAATGAACGAGCTTATCCAACTTCAATCGTCACTGGCAGGAACTTTTCATGACGTATTACCTGCTTCGTTAAGTTGGGAAAATTCTAAGGCAATCAAAAATCTGCAAGAAATCAACCAACAATTAGATGGCGTATCCTCTGCGCCCCCTAGTGCATCCATAGCCCAAGTCATTGCGTCATACCGTCAGTCACATATATTGGCCAATTTTCGTGACAGGAAATATATCTGCTACGGCGCTGCAATGCGAATGCACGATGGTTGGTGTATTTTGGGCGATGATAGGTTGCGTAGCGCGTTACTTGCCGATATTGACCAAATAGAAGATTGCAAACGGAGGTTTAGATGCTTTCAAGCCTTATTATGCAGCTATTTCGCCTTTGCACGTTACGATGAGCAGACATCCGAAGTAGCGCAAACTGGATGGGGAATATTACGCGACTGGTTGGCGAGGCAAAAAGTACAATTCCAGCGCGATGGCGAGAATAAGAAACTACGTTTGCCAAGCTGGTTCGCCATATTAACTAAGCATGAAAACCTGCTGACCAATAAACCTTGTGACCGTTATGGGGCAGATATGCTGCGAGGTGATAACTCTAACATTGAAGATGCAAGGCAAGGTTTGGGTATTCCTAGCGGCTCTTGGATCATTGAGGAAACGATACTTTCGCAGATTAAGGCAGCAGAGGCATTGGGTGACGAGCCGTTCAAAGCACACGTTGACCAATTGCTCAAGCCTGTCCTAGGACAAACGGAAGTGAAGGTATCCGAACTTCTCATGCGTCGTGCGATAGCACTGTTGGTTAGCCGTTATACGCGTTGTGTGAGCAAGCCAGAACATCCAGCATTGCGTGATGCTGCGGTGGCCATTATTGGCAACCCTTGGTTGAAACGAACGGCATGGGATGCGTGGGTAAAGAAAGCTAGTAACCAGCCAGATGACGAAGCACGAGAAATGATCAACGGATGGCTAAAGAGGCGGCTGATTACTGATTTTTTCGCGGTGCTAAGTGAAGATGGGCAGGTGGATCAACGGCGACTAAAGTATTGGCTGCGCTTTGAAACAGTAATTGAGGATATTTGGTTAGTGCTTGGACCAGATGCTATGTGGAACAATAGTGAGCCTTATAAAGAGTTGCGCAAAAGATCCGTTGGACGTTTACAGCGCCTCGAAAATGCTGGCTCAGCAAATAACAATGCTTTCATTATGCGTATTGGTGATTGGTTAATTGTTGAGTTCGGCGTAACAGGGAATGCTTGCTATATTTATCCGCTCAATCCAGTCCCCTTTGATTTGCAAGGAAAGTCTATTTCTCTTTATAACTTAAAGAACAGGGATTTAGGGAAACCTCACAACCATGTTGCAAATGGATGGGAATCCAATTTCGATCATGCTATTTGCCAAAAAGTGGGTTATTACCCTCAAGACGCAATAACGCCTCGTCTAGTTAAGCAGGATTTCAATAGTCACCGTATCCCAATATTTGGCAGTTCGTCATCAGCCACCTCATCAGCTTCACTTCAGCATGCAGTCAATAATAACAGCCATAACTTATCTTACGTTGAGCAGTATGTGAATAAATTTGGCCTGCAAACCGAAGATAATAGAGGTTCTGGAGGAGCATTTTGGGTATACACCAAAAGGGGTGATTACCCAGAGGTTGATAGGAATTTGGAGTCGTGGAAGTTTGATTACAGGCCACAGCGTGGCTGGTATAGGGAGTGAGAATGGTCTGGCCTTTCAAGTCTACAAGCAAGGAAAATAGTAGCTCATCTGGGCAAGAAGAACTTCAAGCTCAATATTGCGAAGCGGGTATTGTATTTTCCAGTTTGTTCACAAGAACATCAGAGACACCATCTAGGTTTGTAGGGCAAACCGAACGATGGGCTTTACTTGAACAACTTGAAGAAGAGGGGTTTGCCGAATCAGTTGGTGATAATCTATTATTGTCATGGGATTCGCTTTATCAACTACTAGAATCAGAGGATTATCAAGCATCCGTTTCTCTGCTCGGCTTGCCGCCACTAGAAGCGTGGCGCCCGAAGCTGGAGAGCCGAGGTGGGCTGACTGACACCAACTTTTCGATTCTATTGGCAGGATGGATTGACTCGAACAATTGCCCAGTACAAGGTAATGCGGAGATAAACGGGGCGATGATGAAGTGTGGTCAGCGCGAAATCCTGCTTCCCGAATCCGCATGGAAGACTGTGCGCGCTTTGGGCGAGTTTCACCGTAGGCCAGAAGAGCAATGTAGCGCCGACAGCAATCGATATGCTTGGGCTATTATCCGACGTTACGCACTTGCAGCCAATGCCGACTTGGCCAACTTCCTACAAAAAACTGTGGTGCTGACGCCAGAGCGATTAAACCTTACCTTGCGCAAAACACAGTTCGCAGACAGTAAAACTGTTGAAATAATGCCAGGCTTTGATAATCAGCCTGCACGATGGTTGGAGTTGTTTGATCGTTTCAATACAGTACAAGAGCGTTATGAAATCCCTGATGGCGTTGGTTTAGTACATATCTTGCTATCACCAGAAGCACAAACGGTACTGCGTGAGATTAAGCGCATGCCAGGGCGGCGAGTTGCGGGCGAACGAGCCGAAGCGTTTTTGCGTAACCCTATAGCCGTCTTAGGGCCTGATGCCGCTAAGGTACTTAATCCTGAGGAGTTCGAGCAGGCTAAGGACGCGGCTGGGATTTCATATGCTAGATTTACGGCAAACGTGACCCGTGATTCTGGGGGATTCCCTGTCGAATGTACGTTACTGGTCGAAGAGTCAATTGCTGGCAACATAAGTAGCGAAACTTTGTCATTATCAGTTGATGGCAATTTACAAAAGTTCATTGAAAAACTTAAGTCACGGATCGCGCAAGGTGCGCAGTGTTGCTTCTGGGTAGGCTATGATCTGGAAATATTAGGTGATACGCCAGACCAACTTGCATTGTTAGAGTCTGCACTGAGTGATTTGCACAGGAAGCAGTGGTTTAGTGCCGCCGAAGTGTTTGATCTATCTCGGTATGCTGACGGGAAAATCGAAGGGATTGGCGAAGAGCAACCCTATTATTCAGCATTCATTGCGCGCAAGAACGATGAGTCAAGCTGGTTCCCCGACAACATTGTGTATGGCTTTAGTTTTATTCCTGATAATGAAACAGAGTCTGTTGATTTGCCTCTTACCGAGGAAGGGTTAAAAAAACTCCAGCGAGAGTGTGATCAGGCAAAATCTGAAGGGCTGACGAGCTTTGAACATCCTGGCTGTCCAAAACCAATACCTGTCACAGAAGCGGAAGTGATGATTTCTATCATCGGTGATGCAAAACAAGATATTAGTAAAGGCAAGAGACCAAAGGCTCTGGATAAAAAAACTCGAACGGGGCTAATTCTCAAGCCCAATATCTTAAAGGTTGATTATGAAGAGCGGCGTGGGATGCTTACTATGCCAGCAAGCAATCAAGCCAAGTTACCTAACTCACTAAAAGATGGGATTATGTTGAAGGCTCATCAATTGTCTGGTGTAGCTTGGTTGCAGCATCTGTGGACTCTGTCTCCACATGAATGCCGTGGGGCACTGTTGGCTGATGATATGGGTCTGGGTAAGACACTTCAATTGTTGACTTTCATTGCCAGATGCTTAGAAGAAGATTCTGCGGCAGAGCCATTTTTAATTGTTGCTCCTGTGTCGCTACTTGAAAATTGGCAGGAGGAGATGGATAAATTCTTCAATCCAAATACTTTTCCATTACTAACTCTTTACGGCGTGGACCTTGCCCGTCTACGCACCCCAAAAGATACTATGGATGATGGTTTGGCTGGAATTAACCTGTTACGCCGTAATTGGTTAGGTAACGCAAAGGTGGTTCTGACGACATACGAAACGTTACGTGATTTAGAGTTTACGATGGCAGCTCAGAAATGGTCGTCGGTGATATGTGACGAAGCGCAGAAAATAAAAAATCCGAATGCGATGATGACGCGGGCAGCAAAAAAGCAAAATGTCCGATTTAAAATAGCCTGTACGGGTACGCCAGTTGAAAATAGTCTAGCTGACCTTTGGTGCTTATTTGATTTTGTACAGCCAGGGTTACTGGGAGCACTTAACGAATTTGGGTCGACCTACCGCAAGCCTATTGAAGCTGAAACTGAAGAACAGAAGCAGCGTGTAGAAGAGTTAAGATTGATCATTGAGCCGCAATTGCTACGCCGCCTCAAAGCAGATGTTGCCAAAGATTTGCCATCTAAAACTATTGTTAAAACCTGTCTAAATTTACCGCTTTCTCATCAGCAACGCACCTATTATGTCCATGCGATAGCACAGCACCGCCAACAATCGTCTGAAGGTGTTGGGCTAAAGAATCATCTTGGACTGTTGCAGTACCTGCGCCGCGTCTGCGCTGATCCTCAACCAATGGGACAACTTTCTAATTTGGCTATGCCTTTACTTGAAATTGAAGAGCACTCTCCGAAAATGAAATGGTTATTGGCTGAGCTGCTAAAAATTAAGTCGCAAAATGAAAAAGTGATTATTTTTTGCGAGCTACGGGATGTGCAACGTTTACTGCAACGATCAATATTAGAACGGTTTGAATTTTCGGCAGCTATCATCAATGGCGACACTTCGACAAACAGTAAAAGCACGGAAAGCCGCCAGAAACAGATTGGTGGGTTTCAGGGAAAAGCAGGCTTTGGAGTAATCATCTTATCTCCTCTAGCAGCAGGATTTGGCCTCAACATTCAGGCGGCAAATCATGTTATTCACTATACGCGCACATGGAATCCTGCAAAGGAAAATCAGGCCACCGACAGGGCATATCGCATTGGTCAGAGTAAGGAGGTTTTCGTTTATTGCCCGTTGGTCGTGGCAGAAGACTTCACTACTTTCGATGCTAAACTAAATATTCTGCTCAAGTGGAAAGATGAGCTGTCGGGTGACATGCTCAATGGTGTTGGCGATTTGTCTGGCAATGATTTCGGTGATTTGGAGGCTCCGGGTGGTAAAGTTGTATTTGACAAGGAGCCCTTTGTAGCGACAGACCTACCCTTGATGACTCCCAATGTTTTTGAGAAGTTCTGCGCTGCATTGTGGAGTAAACAGGGATATAAAACCTATCTGACGCCAAGCAGTGGTGATGGTGGCATAGATGTGGTGGGGTTTAAAGGTGGAGTTGGAGTGTTGATTCAGTGCAAGAGCTCGTCCATTCATGGGCAGGCTCTTGGATGGGAAGCGGTAAAGGATGTAATCGCTGGGGCGGCTGCATATGAGATGAAGCACTCTGGAGTAGTTTTTCAGAAAGTTGCGGTAACGAATCAGCTTTTTAATGGTTCTGCAAAAGGACAGGCAAATCTAAATGGTGTTGAATTGATTGATTGTTTCGCTCTTGAGGGTTTGTTGAAAAAATATCCTGTATACAAGAGTCTTGTTGTGTAATGGAGTATCTCTGCCATCATTGTGGTTTCTAAGTTGTGATTTGATCGGTCGATGGTCGTAAGTGGCATATTGATGCTGACAGGCCGCTTAGCGGATTAAGCAGAATATGGGACAAAGCTCCTCTTCACGGCTGAACGGTTACATA
>ENA-UOWO01003489-UOWO01003489.1-activated-sludge-metagenome-genome-assembly--contig:-NODE-3489-length-18164-cov-6.218841_pt1 | contig 18164 bp, 13 predicted proteins | sample MGYA00238148_ERZ761564 | MGnify/ENA primary metagenome ERZ761564 (study PRJEB28885, sample SAMN05720194) | activated sludge metagenome | isolation source: Anaerobic digester | place: USA...
CCCGTACAATATAGTAACCCGCAGGGCGTTTTCATGAAAACAGAAAACATGAAGCCTATGGGATTAATTTCTACTCATTTTCTTTCATATCATGAAATAAAGACTGAGGGAATCGACCTATATGAGGATGCTTTCGGATTCCATCAGCAGTTTGATGATGTGATCGGGTACCTGAAACAGTTAAAACCGGCGCCTGAAAAACGGCTGACACGCCGGCTGATCGGAAAGATCAGAAAACGCTGAAAGAATAATAAAAAACACGGAAATTTACTCCGTGTTTTTTTTGTTAATTATATATTAATTTAATATATTTGTGATATTAAAATAATATCATAATAAAATCAAAATGAAACAAGAGTATTCTGTTAAGCCCATTTCAGGGTATTTAGGTCTGCTTATAGCAGGAGTAATGCTTGGCGGAGCAATTGCCGGATTCGCCTTTGAAATAATCTGGCTGGGTGTGTTACTGACAATACTGTTCGTCCTGATGGTGATAGGATTTACGGTTGTTTATCCAAATGGTTCGTGCGTAATGGTTTTATTCGGGGCATATAAGGGCACAATCCGTGAAAACGGATTTTTCTGGGTGAATCCTTTTTATACGAAGAGGAAAATTTCTCTCAGGGCAAGGAATTTTGACAGTGAACCGATAAAAGTGAATGATAAGATCGGGAATCCGATAAAGATCGGTTTTGTACTTGTCTGGAGGGTACTTGATACATACAAAGCTGTATTTGATGTTGATGATTTTAAGCATTTTGTTCTTGTTCAGAGTGATGCTGCCCTCAGGAAACTGGCCGGTTTGTATCCGTATGACAATTTTGAGGATCATGAAGCGGTAATAGCACTCCGAAGCGGTGGTGAAGAGATCAATGATGAGCTTGAAAATGAGATCCGCGAAAGGTTGAAGATCGCGGGTATAGAGGTTATTGAAGCCAGGATAAACTATATCGCATACGCCGAGGAGATTGCAAATGCTATGCTCCGAAGGCAGCAGGCTGCTGCAGTGGTTTCGGCAAGATTTAAAATTGTTGAAGGCGCTGTTTCAATGGTTCAGATGGCTCTTGAACAGCTTTCCGACAAGAAAATAGTGGAGCTTGACGAAGAGAAAAAAGCCGCTATGGTCAGCAATCTTATGGTTGTTCTGTGCAGCGATAAGGATACCACACCGGTTGTCAACACAGGTACTTTACATAATTAATATGAGTGAAAAGAAAGCATTCATTCTCAGGATAGACCAGAAGAAACTCAGGGCGATCGAAAAATGGGCAGCCGACGAATTCCGGAGTACTAATGCACAGATTGAGTATTTACTCGATCAGGCTCTTCGTAAAGCAGGCAGATGGAAGTTTTCCGGAACTGATCCGTCCGGGAATACAAATGAGACTAAATGACAGATTATCTTCCATCTACTGATTGAGGAAATATATGGAATGGCAGGCAGCAATGCCTGCCGTTTCTGTACGAAGCCGTGCCATTCCAAGGTGAACAGGAACATATCCTTTTTCCACCGCAGTTATGACTTCTTCATTTGAGAAATCTCCTTCCGGACCAATAAGAATAACTGCGTTTTCTCCTTTTTTATAAATATCAGCTATTCGCCGACGTTCCATGCTGTGGTTGCAATGAGCAATCATGAGCCTGCCCCTTCGTTCACGGGCAATAAAATGAGTGAAGTCTTCCGGTGTGTTCAGTCTTGTCATCTTCGCTTTCAGGGATTGCTTCATCGCCGATATTATAAGGTTATTTACCCTTTCCTGCCTGATACTCCGTTTTTCAGAATTTCTGCAGATAAGCGGTGTGATTTCATCGATGCCGAGTTCAACGCTCTTCTCTACAAACCAGTCAAATCTTTCGGGATTCTTTAGTGGTGATATTGCAATATGAAGTGAATAATCTCTTCTCTCAAAACCCTGAATTATTTTTTGTACCTTAATACGGCAACCTTTCGGATCCGGATCTGTAATGATACCCTCATAAAGATTCCCTGTACCATCTATTAATCTTACAGGATCTCCCTTACTCATTCGGAGCGCTCTGACCGAATGTTTTGATTCATTTTCATCAAGAATGAAATCATCACCCTTTATCCCGGGAGCATAGAAGATCTGCATCTGCTTCTTAACTTTAAGTATTTATAACCTTTATATCCTTTGTTTGAACTTTGTGCTACTCTATAACTCACCCCTAAATCCCATAGCCGTCAACTTAACGGAGTTTTGTGGATAAAAGTTTCCCCTCCTTTTTTAAGGAGGGGTGGCCAGACCACAAGATCATCCAATTGGCAGAAATATTGATGTTCTGGCCGGGGTGGTTAATTTAATTCTGAGAAAGAAGTCCACTTCTGGTAAGTCCACATTAACCACCCCGGCCGGGAAAAGGATAATTGTAAAAGCTTCAAAATTAGCAATCCCGGCCACCCCTCCTTTCAAAGGAGGGGAAACTTATTTACCTATATTTCAGATAATTACATTAGTTTTCGCCATTTAAACATTTCTTAGGTTGACGGCTATGCCTTGAATCCCTGCCTGGTTGACACCAGTCAGACAGGGTACAAAGGATTACACAAAGAACACAAATAATTAACTATATAGCGGAGATTGATCATCTTACAATACCTCTGAGAGAATTATCATCTCCTCCCTGTGCATCTGCTTCAGGATCTCCTTCCAGTCTGCGAAGGAATCTCCTGAGCCTGTCATCTGCTGCTATCATATAAGAATATGTCTCTTTGGAAATTTTCTTCGGGATCCTTCTGGCTCTCTGTCTGGTTTTGGATATAAGTGAATTATATGCCTGATTGCTTGAAAGGACCATCATAGTTCCTTTTATATACGAGAAATAGTACCAGGTTTGTTCATTTGCCTTTAGATAGATATCAAACATGTCGCCTGATCTGCGGCGCTGGATCTCTATAGCACCATCCACATAGACATTTACCGGATGGGTACCCACAAATCCCAGACCTATCCTGCCTTTCGACCTGAAGGACGATGAAGACTCATTCCAGTAAAGGGTAACCTCGTTGAGGAAGAGTTCGAAATTAAATTCAGGTGGCAACTCGCCGGTAACTCCGAAAAGATCGAGATCCTGTTTCATCTTGTTCGCAACATCCACACCAAGCAGGTCCTTCATCCCTTTACTATATAGTTCAGAATTCAGGTTAACAGGTTTTACAGAGGGTATGAATTTGATCTCATTACTCATTATTTCAAGAGCTTCGGGGTTGAACCAGAAATCAAATCCCAGAAGTGCCTGTATCTCAACCTTGCCTGAGTCTATATTCTGCGAGATCTTCCCGGCACCTGCCATTACTGCCGGAGAGAAGCTCGTGCCAAGATCCATTTTGCCTTCACCCGAAAGAATGCATTCATTCATGCCAAGAGCGATCATGTCACCATGAAGTGTGGGATCGGCAATTTTTTCAAGGGAAGTGAGAAGGTACCTTGATTTAGATTTATCATAATATAAATAGCCCCGGGAAGTTATTATTCCGACATCCCTCCATGATTTTTGTGCCGAAAGGAATGCCGGATAAATATGCAATGAATCAATATTTATGTATGAACCGGTGTATAGAAGATTCCCTTTCAGGTCAGCCGGTTTATCGGTAATGGGTATAATCACGTTGCGCGGATCAATGAAGGATTTGAATTTAACCGGATAAGATCTCAACGGGCTGCAGGTATTCAAAATGCCTGCAGCACCTGTAAACAGTAGTTGATCCTTGTCGGAAAAAAGGTTTACATCACCTGTAAAAGAAAAAGCCGGACTAAGCATAAATTTTTCACCGTCACTTATAAAGCCTTTTGCACTTGTTGTCATTGTATCAACTCTCACTTCTGCGAAAGTTATATTACTTATCTGGCTTGCTTCGTCGATATAATCATAAATACCGCTTCCGGAATATTTGTTTTTCGATTCTATTGTAATTTCCGATGAATGAAGGAGATGCTTATTGTTAATTGCTACAAGTGCATTCTGAAGCTGACTTATTTTCGCTCTCCTGCCGATTGTTATCTTTCCTCCCTCCGGCTGTATCAGAGCATCCGCAATCCGGATATAATTTATGTTTTCAGCTTCAATATTTTCTTTTTCAATATAATAACTGCCACTTCCCGATGCAAATTTTATTGTATCTCCCATAGTGCTGGTAGCAAAGAAATTGGGCTTTTCGAGCTTATTCAGATCCTGCCTTATCAGCTGATCACGCGGAAGCAATTCTCCGGCAGGTCTTTTATTATCCAGCATCCTGAGTACTTTATCCTGCATATCATATTCGAAATCACTGAGTTTGCATATATACTGGATCTCGGGGAATTTAACAAGTGAAGTATCTGTGTTCAGCTGAAGTCTTGTATTTTTTAATCCAAAATCAATGTCTGCCGAAGTGTTTTCTGCAATGAAGGCATAGCCACCGGTCGATGCAGATTTAAGGAAGAAATCGGAAGTGTCGGCTTTAATTGTCGTAGAAGTAAAACTGAATCCCTGAGAAGTAACTCTTGATTCGGAAGTGTTTAGAATGCCTTTACCGCTCATTGATTCAGGACCATAGGCCAGCCAGCCATCAAACTCGGTCCCATTCCCGTACATACTGAAATTCTTTCCCTTACTGTTCGTCAGCTGCATTTCATCTTTTTCGGTAAGCCATTTTATACCGATATTGTTGCTTGTGAGTACCGGGAACCTGCCGGTGGTATCTTCAATGAGTGTAAATGTTGTAGCCTGCGCTGTTAAAGAATCGGGAAAGAACCTGAATTCATCGGATACTATTCTGGAAGTAAGATGGTCAATTCTTCCTTTTCCCCTGAGCCCTTTACTGCCCATGCTTATGCTGTCGTAAAGTCTTCCTTTACCTCCGTAGATTTCCAGTCCTTCGGGCGGTATGTTCATATCGAACCCGAGCAGGCTGCTGTCCTTGACCACAAGCCGCTCCTGCATGGGCTTGATAATATTTCCTCCGATAAATTCTCCGGGCAGGTCGATGGTTTCAAGCTTGAAATGATCAATATTCTCGTACACGAAGGGGAATATCCTGAAATAAAACTTATCTCTCGGGTAGATGTTTTCCAGACCGGGTATCTGATCATAAAAGATGTACGAATCTTTTTTAACGCCAACCATAGGATATTGTGTCAGGTTCTTAAGGCCTGATTTATTACCGGGATCATCAATGAACAGATCGGCATTGGTAAGTTCCAGCAGGTTATCCATGGCCTGAGTCATGGGATTCCCGTATTGATCTTTCTGGTCAGTTTCAATTGCTATTCTTATAGAATCAATATTGGCAAGGTTTATTTTAAATGTATCATAGCTGAATGAAAAATTATGCCCGTAAATTGTAAAAAGTCCTGCTTCAACGATCCCGTCAAATTTCATGTTCCTGTTCCTGCCAACCTTAATTTGTTGATTATAAGGAATTATGGCAACCTTTTGTGAATCACTCAGATGAATATTTTTGACACCATTAATCGTCATCTGCATGTCATTGATATCGAGGATGGCATTATCCAGTGGTGCTCTGGTTTCACTCTCAAAACGCAGAATATCATAATCCTTTTTCCGGGCATAGGCAGTAAGAAAGTCACTAACCTTCGGCTTCAAAGTAACTTCATTGTATGTCCTGTCGTAGAACAGGAAGCCCTGGTTTGCCATTTCTATACATAATGCAGTTACTGCTTCAACCGGTCTGTTAAGCCATTTGGCGAATTCCACCACAGGGAATGTTTCAGAGTAATACCATTCAGCGAATTTCTTAAGCCGCATCAGCGGGTGATATTCATCAATACCAGCCATTTGCATGAATAATCCGGAATCGAAAAAGGAAGCCGATTCAAATTGTGCCTTGCCGATAGAGGTCCCTCTCGATCTGGAAAGAATGATCTTAGATTCATTCAGGTTCCATGACATATACTCAAATGACATATCAAGCATGTGAAATGAATTGAAACAGGGACTTTTCGATACCGGAGTATTGCCCCTGAAGAAATTCACCTGATGCTGTTCGGCATTATATGAAAATGACAGGTTTGAATGATAAATTGAATCTTTTTCGAGATAGATTGCCGCTGTAACTTCCGGACTTGTCAGTCCTGCTTTTGTAAAGATGAATTCCGGGGTTTTGATATTTATCCGTAAAGTATCATTTTTATATACCCTGACCTTTGCCGGCATGTTATTACCACCCTTCCCCTTGACTGTCGCACCTTCGAAGGCGAGACCTCCTTCATAATCCAGACCTTTGTAAAGGTTTTTCAGAGAAAATTCTTTTGTATAGGTTTCAAACCGGGGAAAATCAGCCTTTTCCTTCTGGGTAAAAGTTATAGCCCGGTCACTCAGCAAACCGTAAACCGGTTTTTTAAAATAAGTCTTATGTGAAAGCAGAGCCGAGTCGACTGTGAAATTGTCTTTGGAGGTATAGATCACAAAGTTCCTGATCTCTGCAGAGACATCTTCCCTGGGGTAGCCCGCCTTTTCCCATGTTACCACACCTTTTGAGCCGTGAAATTCTTGTTTTTCAGGATAATATGATCCCGATACATTATAGATCTCAGTACTGTCCTTCTGATAATAGCAGGTAAGAGTCGCATTTGTAACTACGGCTTTGAAAACCGTATCATGCCTGAACTGAAGTGGATTATTCTTAACTCTCCATCTTATAGTTGTACTCTCCGAAAGTACATTTACAGTCAGCATCAGTTCAGTATCCCTGATATAGCGGTTAATACTCTCAACCGCTATCCTGGGATCAAATACTATTTCGCTGAGCCCTCTCAGCCAATGTGTAAGAAAATCCTTATCTCCGTTAACCCGTATATATGTGTTTAGTGTCGTAAGGAAATTATGCATATGAGGTACCGGCCTCATTGATCTTCCGTAAAACTGGCTTGATACATCGATTATTCTCGTCATATCCTCCTGCCCGAATTTCTGGTTTTCCCAGTTTTCCAGGAACAGATTCAGATTTGCTTTATGATTTTCCTTAAGGTTTGGTCCCATAAAGGATGTAAGCTCATCTTTATATCTCGAAGGATCACCGGTGAATGGTGATATTAACTGCGCATTCAGACCGGCTGTGCATAGCAGACGGAATATGAGTACAGAGATCACCAGTTTCTTTACCATGATCGCAGAATTTCTCTTGATTTTATATCATGCAACCAGCAGACCATTTTTAAAATGTCATCAGACAGCTTCAACAATTGCTGTAAAATCTTCCTTCTTAAGAGATGCGCCACCTATAAGACCACCGTCGACATCCGGTTTCGAAAAAATCTCTGCGGCATTTGAAGGCTTACAGCTTCCCCCATATAGTATTGTCATATCATCGGCAATTTTATTTCCGAATTTCTCCTTTATTAGCCCACGGATATATTTATGCATTTCCTGTGCCTGTTCGGGCGTGGCGGTGAGCCCTGTACCAATCGCCCATACAGGTTCATATGCTATAATTATATCTTTCATCGATTCTGCTCCGAGGGGGAATAGTCCTTCTTCAAGCTGGCGCTTTACGATCACAAAATGATTTCCTTCCTCCCTCTGTTCCTTCACCTCACCACAGCAGAAGATGACCCTTAAACCGCTGTTAAGGGCAAGAACACATTTCTTGTTCAGAAGACGGTCGTCTTCGTTATAATAAGTTCTCCTTTCAGAATGACCTATAATCACATATTCTGCGCCGGTACTCTTAATCATATATGCCGATACTTCACCGGTAAAAGCACCTGAAGCTTCTGAAGCACAGTTCTGGGCTCCAAGAGCTACTTTCCCTCCTTTAATTATCTCTGCAATTTCTGCCAGATGTATGAAAGGAGTACAGATTATCACATCAGCCTTTAATGCCGGCTTATTCCTGAAATACTGGTCCAGGGTTCTGGCAAAAGCAATTCCCTCTTCATAATTCATATTCATCTTCCAGTTTCCGGCAACAATCTTTTTTCTCATTTGATTCTTGTTTTAGATTTAAGTTATAAGTTATTTAAATATTCGTCTTTCAGAAATTCAGAGGAAGGCAATTCTGCCCATGACCATTTACCGACTATAGTTCCTCTTCTGAGTAATATGTATCCGGGATTCGATCTTACAATCGTTTTCAGGGTAATCTCATCAACACTGCAGACAACGTTTCCAGGATCAAAACTTCTTATTTCATCAGCACCCGATGCTGTCAGAATATAAAATTGGCCGCCTTCAGCAATAAACTGGTTCCCCAGACTTATTCCTGCGGATAATCTTTCCGGTTTGGCTTCCTTTAGTTTTTTGGAGATCATTAGTAAAGTATAACCTTCATATTCAAGTACTTCCTGTGTTATGTCTTCATTATTCTGTGTTGTCAGCACAAAATCGTGGATGGGAGGCTGATATCCTTTCTGAACCAGGACTGATCTCTGATCCACAAATTTCCAGGTCGTATCATCGGCCGGATAGTTATCGAGTGTGAATTCCTTCTGCTGACCATCTTTCTCGTAAATAAATGTTGTTTCGTATTTATCAGCAGGCATCCCATCAGGTATTTTCATTTTGTCAGGGATATATGTACCGGTTTTGTATGGAAGGAAATCAATCACGGGAAGATACCTGAGATTGAATTGTATGAAAGCCAGGAAGATGATCGTGGCAACTGATAAAATCGTCCATTCCTTTGTTAATCCGTATTCTGGCATGATCCTCCTGTTAATAAAAAGAAAAACTACAGGGATCAGGAGGATAATATTTTTAATGAATGTCTGCCAGTTTGTAAGATGAATTGCATCGCCGAAACAACCGCAGTCAGTGACCGGATTTGTAAGGGCAAGAACAAAGGTGAGTGGAGTGAAAATAATCATCAGAAGTAAAAGACCCCATATACCTGTTTTCTGCCGGATGTTGAACACAACGGAGAAGCCTGAAAGAAACTCCGCTGTACATAAAAGAATAGCCAGGGGCAGACTGAGAGGGAGGAGGAAATCCATCCCGAATGCCTGAAAATAGTCCTGGAACTTATATGTTGATCCAAGGGGATCTATGGCTTTTACAATTCCGGAGAAAATAAATACCAGTCCGGCTGCAAATCTGCTTATGTAATTCAGAATTTTCATCATAAAAGGTTCCTTTCGGATATCTTTTCAATTATCCTGTCGAAGATCTTATCAGGTGGAAGTATATCTCCATTCTCATTGCTGCAATCTACAAGACAAAGCCTGTTATCGATCCGGGAAACTTTCACATAAATATCCCTCACTTTTCTCTGAAAAGAAAGAGATTCCTCGTGAATATCTCTTGTTCCGTTAAGATATTTTCTGTCTTCTCCTGTTCTGGATACGGTCAGTTTTTTTTCGGTGAATGAATATGGAACATCAAGAAAGATGTTAAGAGCGGGTTCAGGGATCTTAAAATGCCTGAATTCAAGGTCAGTTATCCACATCATCAGTTTTTCCTGTTCTTCCGGACTGCCAAGCTTGGCGCACTGATATGCTATATTTGAATAGGTATATCTGTCAAGCAGAACAATACTTCCTTTATTCAGCCAGTCACGGATCATGTCGGCAGCATCTTTTCTGTCACCTGCATAAAGCATTGCCACAAGCCATGGATTAACTTCACTCAGTGATCCGAATTCACCTCTCAGGAAGCGCGCGATCAGCTCACCGAAAAAAGGGGCATCAGTTCTCGGAAAATGAAGATATTCACACCGGTAACCTTTTTTGGTAAAGTAATCATTAAGCAACCTGATCTGTGTGGACTTGCCTGAACCATCAACTCCCTCAACAACAAAAAGTTTCATATAATAACCCTTACTTTCTGTGCAAATGTAATAAGCGCCCTTTAAAGATTAAAACGAATGAGAGGCAGAAATATGATTTGTTTTCAGCACTTATTAACTACTGCCCGGTAACAGATAGTTCAGGCATCTCATGTTACCCCAAATTGGTAAAAAATCATTATTTTCGGAAATTATTTATACAGGGTTGGCTGATAAACCAAAATACATTAGTGCGGGAGGAAAGCTTATCGATCTGACCATACCAAAGGTGATGGGGATAATAAATATCACTCCTGATTCATTTTACAACGGCAGCAGGGCTTCAGGAGATGCTGAGGTCATTGCTCTGGCTGAAAAAATGTTACGTGATGGTGCCGACATTCTTGATATAGGCGGGTATTCATCTCGTCCCCGGGCTGATGATATTACAGTTGAGGAAGAGAGCAGGAGGGTGCTGAATGCAATAAGTCTTGTCAGAAAAGAATTTCCCGGGGCAATAATTTCCGTTGATACTTTCAGAGCAGAAGTGGCACAGAAGGCAGTCTCCGTTCATGGAGCAAATATTATAAATGATATCTCCGGAGGTGAAACTGATGAAAAAATGTTCGAAGTTGTGGCCCGGCTTAATGTCCCTTATATAATGATGCATATGAAAGGAAATCCCCGTACTATGCAGGATAATCCTCAATATGAAGATGTTGTGGCCGATATCCTGATGTGGTTCGGCAAAAGGATAGTTAAATTGCAGGACAAAGGGGTGAAAGATATAATCATTGATCCGGGATTTGGTTTTGGTAAAACAATTAAGCATAACTTTGATATGCTGGAACGTCTCGGTGATTTTGCTATTGCAGGATTACCACTTCTTGTCGGGATTTCGAGAAAATCAATGATATGGAAATCACTTTCCATAACTCCCGATGAGGCACTTAACGGAACGTCGGTGCTCAATACTGTAGCGCTGCTAAAAGGCGCTGATATACTGAGAGTTCATGATGTTAAGGAAGCGGTTCAGGCTGTCAGACTGATCCAAATGTTAAAAGATAAAATTTTAAACTCCAAACTCCAAACTCCAAACTCCAAACTCCAAACTCCAAACTCATAATGTCTTCCGTAAACCTATAAAAAATGCTTGTACCGATAACAGTTCTTGATATTATTGATATTCTTCTTGTGGCATTTATAATGTTCCAGTTCTACAGGATAATCAAAGGGACTTCTGTTTTCAGTATCGTTATAGGAGTATTTCTGATCTATCTGTTCTGGTTACTTGTAAAAGCCCTGAATATGAATCTTATCAGCTCTCTTCTGGGCCAGGTAATAAGTGTTGGCGTTATCGCACTTATTGTTGTATTCCAGCAGGAGGTGAAGCGATTTCTGCTTGTAATCGGGAACAGGTATTTGAAGAATACAAAGCTTTCGTTCAAGCGCTTTTTTACTACCGAGAAAGATGATTCTGTTATCCCTGCAGTTGTCGAAGAGATAGTAAAAGCAGTTCAGTCGATGAGTTCCAAGAAGATAGGGGCGCTCATAGTCATAGGACGGCAGAGTCTTCTCGGATTATATGCCGACAGGGGACAGAAGGTTGATGCCGCAATAAGTGCAGAACTCCTTGAGACGATATTTTTTAAGAACACCCCTTTGCACGACGGAGCGGTTCTGATTGAGAATGCCCAGATACTGGCTGCACGCTGTCCGCTTCCTGTAACAGACCAGTATGCTTTATCTTCACACTTCGGAATGCGTCACAGGGCAGCTATAGGAATATCTGAACAGACTGATGCTCTGGTTGTTGTCGTTTCTGAAGAAACCGGTCGTATTTCTGTTGCTGACGCCGGGGAGATCCGTGAAAATATAAAACCTGATGAGCTGCGGAATATCCTTCTGATGGAGAAAGTGTGGTAGGTTCGAGTTAAGATTTAAACCCAAACTGACAGGGACTACCTTATTTTATAATATACTTCGTCAGCGATTCCGCATCCTTAATATATACAGCATTCCCTGCGATTACCGGAAAGGCATATATTGCTGTTTCCGAAACTTTATATTTTGCAATCTCGGTATATGCTTTCGGATCAGGGTTGAATACCAGCATGTTACCTGTACTGGTAAGCCCTGTCAATATGTTGCCGCAATCGTTTATGGTTGAAAAATCACTGTTTACTGTATTGTCGATCCATCCGGTCCGGCCGTCAGAAGCGCTGACACAAAAAGCTCTCTTCTGATCTGAAAATCCGAAAAGATACCCCTTCACAAGAACAGGAGTGTTCCATTTTGCTCCGACTTCTGTATTGCTCCATAATTCCTTTGTTATAAACTGATCACCCTGCCTGACCACTTCGATTCCTTTTATTCCCGTTCCCTGACCGGTAAAATAGATTTTATTTCCGTCAATATATGGACTTGAACAATTATAAAACCTTTGTGAGGGGACTGCCGGAACCTGCCAGAGTACTTTCCCGTCAGTAAAATTCAGGGCCAGAAGATTCTTTTCTGTCTGGACTATTATATGTTTCTGCCCGGCAATTGTCATCAGTGAAGGAGATGCATAAGATGGACCATCTCCGTTCCATATCCACTTTTCTTTTCCTGAGCCAAGGTCGACAGCTATAAATTGTCCTTTGTCCTTTGTTCCGACATGAGCAAAACAGATGCCATCAACAATAAGTGGAGACATCCCGGTATAAAATTGCGGGATTTCATTTGAAGGGTTTTCTTTTCTCCAGATAACCTTCCCGGTAGAAGCATCGAGGCATGAAAGGATACCTGAAATACCGAAGGTTACGACCTTTCCGTTTGAAACAGCAGGTGTACTTCTCGGGCCCGGATGTGATGCTGCCGGTCCTGTTGCTGCAGTAACCGGATAACTGTTACGCCAGAGCTCTTTGCCGCTTGATGCATCGATGCAAAGGATTACTTCATCTCCTCCCTGCCTTGTGTGCAGGTACATTCTATTGCCGGTCAGGACCGGGGTTGCATCCCCGGTACCCACTGTGATTTTCCAATCCTGGGTCAGTGCGGCCGGCCACGATGCAGGAGCCTTGAATCCAGTCACTTTACCATCCCGGCCCGGTCCTCTGAACTGGGGCCAGTCCTGAGAAAAAATAATGACTGTACTCATAAGAAAAACAGCCATTGATACTTCAATCTTCCTGTAATTTTTCATCTTGAGTGGTTTTAAAATAAAACGAAGTTCTACAGTATCTCCCGGGTAATCATCCTGTATTCTGTAGTGTGCTGATAATTATAATTTTCCAAGGATTTCAATTACTATATCCTCATTGTCCTTATTACTCTTTTCCCTGAATGCTTCATTAATTATATCCTTCCTGCCAGGGAAAATTTTAATGAGAGATTTTTTGTTCAGCTGGATCTGTCGAAAAATATCATCGGTACCTTTTATGAAATACTTATTGTATGTCTGATATTCATCATATCTCCTGTCAGCGCTGTAAGCAGCTTTGTAATCCGCTTCAATGAAATTCTTCTCCGGGATCATTATAAACTGATGTGGTTCCTGCATTAAGATCCGGCAAAACCTGTTACCTTTAATATCCTTGTCAAACCGTAGTCCATTGGTGGTCCTGAAGATCATGTCTTTGCCGTCTTTATTAGTGATAAGTTCCTCTACGATATCCGAAGAGATCTCCATTAGTTTTCCGGAATTCGGATGCCTGAAGATGAGGGTATTCTTTACAACATCGATATCACTGCTGAACTGGATATACTTTTCCTGACCCCTTACGAGCAGGTATGAACTGATGAGTGTATCAAACAGCCTGGTGCTACCCTTTATGCCTTCATACCTGTTGTCAAATCCCATTCCTCCTACTGTAGTCGGGGAAATATTGGCAATAGCCTGAAGGTTTTCCAGCCCCGTTATTCCTGACTGGTACACATTTATCTTCTGCGAATAGCCATAAGTTATAGTAAAGGCCAGAATTGAAATAATAATTATCTGTTTCATTGTCTCCTTATCCTTAGGTCTATCAAACTTTTTCCTCCAATATCATAACAAATTTATGAAAGTCTGTTATCATTTTCTATAGTTTAGCCGGAATAAATGCTCCGGGCTGGATTTAATTCCGGTGAGACAGTAATTCTTTTTATTAAGTTTGATCGCGTTTTTGTAAAGGCTTTTTATGAATTACAAAGGTAAGGTTCTTATTACAGGAGGTACTTCAGGACTTGGACTGGAACTTGTCAGAGTCTTTCTTCAAAGGGGATTTTTTGTAATAACTACCGGAAGGAGGGAGATTGATGTTTCCGGTTCTGATGGGAGACTGGGATTCTATCCTGTGGATTTCAGTGATCTGGGTCAGACAGCCTGGATTTTCAGAAGAATATGTGATGATCATATACTGGATTATGTCATTTATAATGCCGGGGTTTTAAGTCCTGCTGAATTTATGAGGACGGTTGACGGTTTTGAGTATACCTACCAGGTAAATTTCCTGGCACATCTTCTTGCAAATGAATTAATTATTCAGAATTGTGATCACAGCAAGCCCATGAGGATTGCAGCAGTGACCTCGATGGCATACAGGGTTGCGATGCCACAGTTCAGGTCTGTCGCTTCATCTGCTGAATACAGGGCCTGGCGGGCCTATTCGGATTCCAAGCTTTACCTCGCACTTATGTGCCGTCATTATTCCGTGAAATATGCCCGGAGCCGGATTCAATTTATAAGTTTTGATCCCGGCATTTTTGGATCCCAGTTATACAGAACCCAGTCGGGGGTATTCAGGATCGTCTATCAGACCGGAGTACGAATCCTGAGAAAACCCGGAAAACAAGCCACAGTACTTTCAGATATACTGACCGGAGCCGAAATAATTAACGGAGCGGTTTATGACGTACGCAAAAGGATAAGGAAACTACCGGAACCAGAAAGTTCAGTGAATGATACTTTCTGGGATCGCTCCATCAGAGAAATTGAAAAGTTCCTTGTCTGATAAGGAAATGATCAAGGCCATCGGGCCGTTTTATAGAAAGTCAGAATATGAATACCGGACTTTTAAAAGTATGTAAAGAATTTCTATATTTGGAATGATCTTTAATTTAGAAATATAAATTTCATATGAAACAAGTTAGATTATTTAAAATTATGGTACTATTTAGTTTCTTAGGTCTGTTTGGTTGCAAGGACAGTGATCCTTCAAAATGGAGCAGCAGTAAAATTGACAAGTGGTTTGAAAAGGGAGAGTGGCTGAACGGATGGCAGGTAAAACCTGATGCATCGATCAACAGGAAAGAGTTCGCGATATCCTATTTCAAACAGAAGGACAGATGGGACAAGGCTTTCACTTTTCTTAAGGAGAATGACCTTACAAAGATGGAGCTTAAACGTTATGATATCGATGGTAACAATGTTTATGCCCCTTTCAGTGAATATCTTTCAAAAGAGGATACTGCGGCCCGTTACGAAGCCCACAGGGTCTATGCCGACATTCAGTATGTAATCAGTGGAAGGGAACTGATTGGAGTGGCTCCACTGACTGACCTGAAAGATGTTCTCGTTCCTTATGATGCAGCAAAAGACGTTGAGTTCATGACAGTGAACACCATTAAAAATGTTCCGGCAACTCCTGACAGCTTCTTCCTGTTCTTCCCGTCCGACATTCACCGTCCCGGACTTAAAGACGGTGTTAACTCACCGGTCAGGAAGGTCGTCGTCAAAGTTAAGCTGGACTGAGAAAAAGTCACAATTTCGAAGAAGATTCCTCATTTCGCCAAAACTTCGCAAGCTCAGTTTTAGCTCCATTCGGAATGACAGTACATTTAAAGTGGAGGGGGAGGGAAGCCGGGGCGTTTTGAATAAAATTTGTTCCTTGAAGAAAAGTTCCTGCAAAACGCCCCGGCTTCCCTCCCCCATTTTGTCAAATCCGACCCTGTCATTCCGAACGGAGTGAGGAATCTCATATTATTATAATCCAATAGGTTACAAAATGTTGTCATTAGTTGCCCCGGCCTTAAGCATCCGGTAAAACTACGGCTTAACATCCGGGGCGAAGCAACCCGTTGCATCATTTACCCATCATGGCACCGTCATTGCGAGCCCCGGCCGTAAGCATGCGGTAGAACCACAGCATTACATCCGGGGCGAAGCAACCCGTTACAACTCGTTCCCATGTAATCGGAACTCCACAGTGCCTCCTTCAGTAATCTCCCTGTGGGTAATGAAGTTATTTTTAAGCTTCTTTCCGTTTATTTTTGCTGATTTAATGTAAATACTACTATCGCTCCGGTTAAGAGTTTTAATAGTAAAATATTTATTATCAGGCAGCTGAATTTTTATTTCGTCGAATCCCGGTGAAGTGATTACATATTGGCCCGAGGCCGGACAAACAGGATAAAATCCCATCATCGAGCAAACATACCAGGCAGACATTTGTCCGGCATCCTCGTTCCCGGTCAGTCCGCCGGGACCGGTACCGTATTCCTCCGAATTTATTTTCTTCGTCCAGTATTGTGTCTTTTCAGGATTACCGGCCATAGCAAACATGAAAGGAGCCTGCTGGTCTGTTTCATTGCCGTGCCAGTAATATCCTTCGTCAAAAAATTCGTTCAGCTTATTCAGAAAAGCCTTTCTGCCTCCCATCAGTTTTATCAGACCTGGTAAATCGTGTGGCACGTACCAGGTGTACTGAAACGCTGTACCTTCACAAATGAAGCTTGATTTAATATTCGGGTCGAAGGGCTTTATCCATGATCCGTCAGCATATCTGCCCCTTACATAGCCGGTTTCTCTGTCGAAGACATTTATATAATTCTTTGATCTTTTCATAAGTAATTCATAGTCCTCAGTCTTACCCAGCTTCTTTGCAGTCTGTGCAAGTGCATAATCATCAAATGCATACTCCAGGGTTCGCGATACCTGTTCCCTTTTATGGAATGCATCCCATACACTGTCTTCAAGGGGAATATAACCATATTTAAGATAACCGGGTAACGCTCTTCTTCCTTTACCGTCTGCATATTGTTTACGGTCGGGAGTTTCGAAAGCATTCTGACGCATATATCTGTATGCTGTTTCTGTATCGAAATCGTCGATACCTTTTATATATGCATCTGAGATCATGGTATTGACATGATCGCCGATCATAGCTGCACTATAATTTGCCCACATCGGAAATATTGGCATCCATCCTCCCTGCTTCGCCTTAAGGACCAGTGACTTCACCATATGAAGTGTTTTCTCAGGTTCGAGGATTGTAAGCAGGGGATGTAATGCCCTGTATGTATCCCACATTGAGAAATCGTCGTAATAATCAAATCCTTCAGCTTTATGGATCAGAGTGTCTTCCGCAAAGCCCTGGTAACTTCCGTCGCAGTCGCTGGCCACTCTGGGAAGCAAATAACAATGGTAAAGCGCTGTATAGAATTTGATCTTGTCCTCATCGGACCCGCTCTTTACATCAATTTTACCAAGTGTTTTATTCCATTCCGCTTCTGTTTCATTCATTATAAATTCGAAATCCCAGCCGGGGATCTCTTTTTCCAGATTACGCCGTGCTGCATCTATGCTTGTGAATGAGGAACCTGCCCTTACCATAATATCATTACCGTCTTTAAAGCACAGGATTATAAATTGTCTGCCACCATCGCCCGGAATGATCTCAAACTGCCGGCTGAACCTGAATACAAAATATCCGCTGAATCCTGCCGGTTGTCCCCACCCCTGATAGATCCTGTGGACAGGATTAAATCCTGCTATCTCGTTCCTTTCGCTGTCATACCAAACCTTTCCCTGTTTTTCATCACTGTTTACTCTTATGAAGATGCAGTTCCCGTTATTGCCGGGATAGGTAAAACGTAAAAACCCTGAACGTCTTGTAGCTGTGATTTCAGCAAGTATACCCGGGTCATTCAGAAGGACACTGTAATAATAGGGAGATGATCTCTCATTCCGGTGGCTGTATCCTGAAGCAGGTGTCCGGCTTATTGTGTCAGGTAAGGCAGAAACAAACGGCATAACCGAAATTGTTCCGTATTCCTGTGTGCAGCTGCCGCTCATCCAGTGACTGCCTCTGAATCCTGTGATCTTTGTGTCATCATAATAATACGGAGGAACACATTTTGCTTCAGTGGTACGGGTCTCAGGTGTCCAAAGAGTCATTCCGAACGGATAGCCGACAGCCGGAAAGGTCTGTCCTTTCTGCTCAGTTCCGGCACTATGCCTTAGAGCGCTCACTGTCGTTGCCGGAGCAGTCCCAATCAATGGATCAACATATTTAACAAAATTCTGCGCAGCAGCAGAATCCGAAATCAGAAAAGCAATCAGAAAGATCAGTAACCTGGTATCCATATAATGTTTCATCTTTGATTTTCAGTCCACTGTTATAAGTAATTTTTCCCGGAAGCCGTACGCCGGATGCCGAACGCCGGACACCGGATGCCGTAAACCGTACGCCTTACGCCG
>ENA-UOWO01003493-UOWO01003493.1-activated-sludge-metagenome-genome-assembly--contig:-NODE-3493-length-18155-cov-11.811713_pt1 | contig 18155 bp, 14 predicted proteins | sample MGYA00238148_ERZ761564 | MGnify/ENA primary metagenome ERZ761564 (study PRJEB28885, sample SAMN05720194) | activated sludge metagenome | isolation source: Anaerobic digester | place: USA...
AATCCGTAATTTTTCATCCGTTCGATCAGCATGGCGCGGGAAATGCCCAGGAATTTTGCTGTTTTTACCTGGTTTCCTTTGCAATGCGCAAGGGCTTTGTTTATTATCTCCTTTTCGACCTTTTCGATGACATGTTTAAACAAGACACCCTCGAAATCCTCCATGTTATCCGGAATCAGAGAAGGGTAGGCCGGATGGGGTTGGTCTTTGGTAACAGGGGCATTCGTTTGGATCTCGCTATGCACAAGATCGGGTGTGATGACATTGTTTTTACTTAACAACAGTGCCCGCTTCAGCATATTCTCCAGCTCCCTGACATTCCCTGGCCAGGTATGGCGTAGCAGAGCCTCCATGGTTTCAGGCGGCACGGTAACCTGAGGCTTTTTCATCTCCTTGCAATGCCTCGACAGAAAATAATTTGTGAGAAGGGGAATATCCTCCGGATGGACCCGGAGCGGGGGCAGCGTAATGGAGATGACCTTTAGCCGGTAGTAAAGATCTTCGCGGAAATTCTTCCCGGCAATGGCATTTTCGAGATTTTTATTGGTAGCTGAGATGACCCTGACATCTACTTTCATCACTTTATTACTGCCCAGCCTTTCAAATGTTCCCTCCTGTAAAACGCGGAGCAGCTTGGCCTGGAGTGTCAGGCTCATGTCGGCCACCTCATCGAGAAAGAGGGTGCCTTTGTCGGCCATCTCGAATTTCCCCTCCTTGGTGTGCGAAGCATCGGTGAATGAACCTTTTTCGAAGCCGAAGAGTTCGCTTTCAAGCAGGGTATCGGGAATGGCTGCGCAGTTTATGGCGATGAACGGCTTGTCGGACCGGTCGCTGTAACGATGGATCGCTTTGGCAACCAGCTCCTTGCCGGTACCGCTTTCGCCCGTCAGCAGGACGCTGACATCGCTGGCGGCCACGCGCCCGATCATCTTGTACACCTCCTTGATGGCAGGGCTCATCCCGATGATCTGCTCTCCGGTGTGGGTGTCGGCTGCCGGCAGGATCTCGAACTTCTTGTCCTGGTCGGAGATGCGCCGTGTTTCAATGGCATCCGATATGACCGCCTTGAGCCTGGCCACATCGAAAGGCTTCTCCAGGTATTCGAAAGCGCCGTATTTCATGGCGGCGATAACCCTTTCGGAGGTTCCGAAGGCCGTCATGATGATGACCGGAAGCTGCGGATCCATCGCTTTGATCCGTTGGATGGCTTCCAGCCCGTTGAGCCCGGGCATCTCAATATCCATCAGCACCAGGTCAGGCGAATCTTTTTTTATAGCTGACAAAGCATCAAGCCCGTTCGCGGCTTCGGAAATTTCAAAGCCCGGCTCACGGAATAGCTTTCTGAAGGAATACCTGACGATCTCTTCATCATCCACGATCAATATCTTCCGGATGCTCATATTCAAGGTTTCAACGGCAAATGTACGGTAAATGTCGCCCCTTTGCCCGCATTATTTGAAGCGCTGATCCAGCCGTGGTGCAATTCGGCTATCCGCTGCGAGATCGATAGTCCCAGTCCGATCCCCTGGTCTTTTCCCTTGACAAACGGATCAAACATGGAATCCCGGATTTCGTCGGGAATGCCGGGCCCGGTATCGCTGATCACGATCTGGAACATACCGGTACCCTGGTCATCATCCCTGATAAGGGTTGAAAAGCGCAGTTCGCCTTCCTGGCCCATCGATTCCACAGCGTTCAGCACCAGGTTCATTACCACCTGCCTGATCATATCGGGATCGGCCTTGATTTTCAGGTTCTCCTGCTCATGGATCTCAACAAGGTTGATATTATTCTGCCTGAAGCGGGGTTGCATCAATTGCAGGGTCTCTTTCAATACGGGCACAATCTGCACGATCTGCATCTGGGGCTTGGCCGGGCGGGCATATTTCAGGAAGTTCTGCAAAAAGCCCTCCACCCGGTTGATCTCATGGGTGATGATCTCCAGGTCGTGCAGTTTGTCATTGCTGATACCGGGTTCCTGCATCATGGAATAGATCAGCATTTTGATCGCCGTCAACGGGTTGCGGATTTCGTGGGCCAGTGCCGGCGCTATCTTTCCGATGGCAGCCAGCTTGCTCGAGCGCTCCAGCAGCTCCCTGTTTTTCCTTAAGTCTTCATTGGCCTGGTTGATCCTGCTGATGAGCCGGCTGATATGGACATCCAGTTCTTCCAGCTCTTTACCCGGCGACATTTTAATATGTTCCACCACCTCGCTTCCGGCCGCATCCCTGACCTTCAGCACCAGCTTATAGATTGGGTTCAGGATGATGCGCGCAATCATCCAGCCCAGGACGATTCCCAGGAATATCCCGCCAAAACCGAGCGCATACATCGCGGAGCGGATGATGTTCTCATTCTTTTCAATGCTGGTCTCGTATTCCAGTTGGGCACTTTCATTCTTAATAATAAATGTATTTGTCTTTTCCTCAATGGTATTGATAAGGTCCTGGCTGGCGTGAACGATCAGTTTGTTGGGCTGGGAGATGCGGCCGATCTTGTGCAGTTCCAGTGCGTTGGTCAGCGTTTGCTGATAGTTCGAAAACAGGGCCGATATCTGCTGGATGAGCGTTTTCTCCTCTTCCGTATTGGCCGATTCTTTGGCTTTCTGAAGGAGAAGGATGAAATCGGTCTGTTTTTGCTGCAGGATGGCGATCCGTTCCGGGCTCCTGTCGAAGAGGTAGGTCAGCGAAGCCGCGCGGATATCGTACAATGATAAGGTCAGCTCCTTTGCTGTTTTGGCGCTTCTGACATTCTGGTCCATCAGCGCCGTGGTCTCGTCCTGGATCCGGTAAATGTAAGAGATGATCAGGAAACCGCCTGCCAGGATGATCGCAATGGTCACCAATGACCAGACGATCATCTGGTAGCTGAAATGGAATCTCATCCTGGGCCGACGCATAGATGGAAAGTTTTAGTAAAAATAACAAAGTTTTGTGATGAAAATTCCAAATTCCAAAGTTCCAGGTTCCAGGTTCCAGGTTCCAATTAACACCCTTCTGACCAATGACGCGAGCGCAGCGAGCTAATGACCCCTTACCACCCTCATCCACCGTGGCACCGAATCGGCCAGGATGATCACCAGCGACGCCATGATGATGACCGTGAGCGCCAGGTTGACCGATCCCTGGATCCGCGTTGAGGCTTCCATGATCTGAGGGATGAAAAGGTTTTTGATGTTGAGAAATCCTGCCGTCATCGTGGTGACGCCTACAAATGACATCGGTACGATCGTGATCCAGGCGTATTTTGCTTTCCCGCGGTTTATCAGGTAAGAAGTGCCGATGCAAAGGGCGATGGTCCCCAGCAACTGGTTCGCCGTCCCGAACATAGGCCAGATCGTGCTGACGCTCCCGGTGTAGACGAAATAGGCCCAGGCGAACACGATGATCAGGCTGGTGATCAGGTTGCCGGGCAGCCAGCTGGTTTTACCGAACGGTTTGTATATCTTCCCGAGCGCCTCCTGGAGCACAAACCGTGCGATCCTCGTGCCGGCATCGATGATGGTCAGGATGAAAAGGGCCTCGAACATGATCGCAAAGTGGTACCAGTACGACATCAGCTTCTCCAGCCCGGGGATGGCGGAAAAGATCTGTGCCATCCCGACTGCCAGCGAGACAGCCCCGCCGGTGCGGCCGGCAATGTTCTCACCGACCTCCCTCGACAGCGTTTCCAGGTTCGACTGCGTAAATCCCATTTCCTGCAGCATGGGCAATATCTGGGCAAATTTTTCTACCGGCACGTTGATCTGGAAATAATCGAGCGGGAAGAGGCTGCTGGCGGCTATCAGCGCCATGACGCTCACTGCCCCTTCCGACAGCATCGAGCCGACGGCTATGAATTTGATATGCGACTCTTTCATCAGCATTTTCGGAGTGGTCCCCGAACTGACAATGCTATGAAATCCCGAAATGGCGCCACAGGCGATAGTTATAAAAAGGTAAGGGAACAGCGGCCCGGGAATGATGGGGCCTCCGCCGTGGATGAATTTAGTGAATGCCGGCATGTGCATCTCCGGCATCACGATGATGATCCCGACCGCCAGCATGGCCACTACGGCCAGCTTCATGATCGAGCTGAGGTAGTCGCGGGGCGACAGAAGCACCCAGACCGGGAGGACCGAGGCAAAGAACCCGTAAACCGCGATCAGGATCGTGAGGGTCGGTTTATCGAACACGAACCAGTGGGCTACGGCCGAATCGGGGATGTGCTTTCCGTAAATGACGGCCAGGCTGAGCAGGATCACCCCGATGACCGTCGCCTCGCCCGTTTTCCCTTTCCTGAACCTGAACATCCAGAACCCCATGAACACGGCTATTGGTATTGTCATTGCAATGGTAAAGGTTCCCCAGGAGCTTTCGGCAAGGGCATTGACCACCACCACGCCCATGCCGGCCAGCGCCACCACAAGGATGATCAGGATGGCCAGCGAGGCAATGCCCCCGCTGAGTTTGCTCACCTCCTTCCGGGCGATCTCGGCCAGCGATTTACCGTCGTGATTGACCGAAGCCACCAGGATCACCAGGTCGTGCACCGCGCCGGCGATCACCGAGCCCAGGACCATCCAGAGAAATCCCGGAAAATAGCCGAACTGGGCGGCCAGAACAGGTCCGACCAATGGCCCTGCCCCGGCAATAGCGGCAAAATGGTGACCGAACAAGACCCATTTCGACATCGGGTAATAGTTCTGGCCGTCGTAGAGGCGGTGGGCGGGCGTTTGACGAAGATCATTGATAGTCAGCGCCCTGGCCATGATCCAGCTGTAGTAGAACCGGTAAGCCAGGACGAAAAAGGCAATTGCGCCAATGATTAACGGAGCGGCATTCATCGCTTTTATTCAAATTTTAAAACATTGACCGGATTTGTATTTGCAAGCTTCTTTACCTGAAAATAAATTGTAATCCATGCTAAAATTAGGACAAAAATCACCGGTAAAATAAATATCATGGGATTTATCATGGTCCGGTAAGCAAAATTCCCGAGCCATTTATCCATCAAAAGCCATGCTAACGGAAGAGCTATCACTCCTGCTATGATCACCAGGCGGAGGAATTCGAAGGTGACCCGGCGTGCGATCACCGGAGTTTCGGCACCCAGTACCTTTCGGATGCCGATCTCTTTGCGCCTCAGACTGAAAGTAAAATTGGCCAGTCCCATTAAACCCAGGCCGGCAATAATAATTGAAAGGAAGGAAAACCACAATATGGCCGTAGTTGCGTGCCGTACTCCGTTGTATGAATTCCTGATGAAATCACTCTGGAAGAAATAATCGAAGGGCTCACCGGTTAGTTCGGAATTCCAGGCCGATTCCACCCGGCGTATGGCTTCCTCCCGGTTACCCGGATCAATCCTGACGGATATAAAATTATAGCCGATCCACGGTTGTTTGGTCAGGATGAGCGGTTGCAAGGGCTGATGAAGGCTGGCAAAGTGAAAATCACCGACAACACCGATCACTTTATGTGGCCCGTCGCGGTAGATGGTCTTCCCCACCGGATCGCCCCAGCCCAGCTTTTTAGCCAGGGTTTCGTTGATAATATATGAGGCGCTGTCGGAACCGGATGCTTTATCAAAGCCTCTCCCTTGTATTAACGGGATATTCATGACCCCGAGGTAATCTGCGTCGATGTCAAGCACATTGATCATGACCGGTTCTTTGAATCCTTCCGGGAAATAGCCGTTCATGGTAAATCCCTCACCGGGCACCTCGGAGGATGCCCCTGCGGCCCTGACCGGCGGCAGGCTGTTGAAAGCGTTTATCAAAGCCCGGCTGCCTAATTTGGCCTCTTCGCTAACCAGTGGGATCACCATTACATCCTCTTTATCGAATCCCAGCGGCAAGGAATTCATGAAGCGCATCTGCGTGAAAACAGCCAGGGTCATGATGAGGAGTATCAGCGAGACCAGGTATTGAAAAACAACCAGGATATTTCTCAGCGATGATTTTCCTTTACCCGAAATCATTGTCCCTTTTATACTCATCAGAGGAGGAAAACGGGAAATGAACCAGGCAGGGTAGCTCCCTGCCAGCAAGCTGGTCACGATAAGCAAAAGGATAATTCCACCGGCCATTTTCAATCCGGGAGATCCTGTCAGCGAGAGATCTTTTCCAGTAAGGCTATTGAACTCAGGTTGCAGGAAATCGGCCAGGATCAGGGCAATGATGAAAGCGGCCCCGCTGATCATCATGGTTTCGAAAAGAAACTGAAAGATGATGGTCATGCGGCTGGCCCCGGAAACCTTTCGCATGCCTATCTCACGGGAACGCATGAAGGACCTGGCTGTGGTCAGGTTCATGAAGTGGACGCAGGCGATGATCAGTATAAAAAGGGCGATACTGGAAAAGATGTACAAGGCTTGCAAATCCCCTTCTCCTTCCAGGCCTAAATCCTTTCCTGAAAACAGGTGAATCCGTTTAAGCGGCTGAAGGTCAAGATGAAGAATAAAACCAAATGAACGGTATTTGTAATTGATGTTTTTCTCCATAAAATCCGGGAATTTCTCTTTTAAAGATGAAAGTTCACTTCCAGGGTAAAGGAGGACATAGGTAGAATAATTCCAGCCCCCGTCCCAATCCAGGTATAAACTTTTATCCTGATAAAGGGTAGAGAAGGAGATCAGGGCATCGAAATCAAGATGCGAAGTGGAAGGAAAGTCCTTCATGACACCGGATACCATAAGATTCTCCTTGTTATTAAGCCGGACGACCTGTCTGAGCGGGTCCGAATCACCGAAGATTCTTCGGGCGGCCGATTCGGTGAGGACGACCTGGAACGGCTCTGCCAGTGCCTTTTTGGGATCACCCCGCAACAGTGAAAAAGAAAACACCTCAAAGAGCGACGAATCGGCATAACTCAGTTTCGCCAAAGGAAAATTTCTTTCGTCGGTTGCCAGGAAACATCCTGAAGGATTGGCAAAACGGACAAATTTGTCGACTTCACGGAATTCTTCAGCCATCGACGGGCCGATGGCTGCTGTAATAATTGGTGTGGGCGAAATCTCAGCTTCTTTTTCCTCTTTGATGATCACCCGGTAAATGTGCTTTTGATTGGCATGAAAACGATCGTAGCTGATCTCGTCGAATACATATTCCATGATCAGGATAACGGTTGTAAGGCCGATGGAAAGGCCGGCTACATTTAAGAGCGTTGCTGCTCTGTTTCTCCGGAAAATGCGGAAACCGGTGATAAGAAAGTGCTTTAGCATAATAGCGATTTTCTTCCGGCCACCAGGCCGTCGGTCAATAAAAATTACATCGGCATCTCCGGGGCCCTGGTAAACTCCGCCGGAACAGTCCCTGTTAATGTTTTCAGAAATGTTACGATATCCTTCACCTCATCTTCGGTAAGATCTCTGTTAAGTTGAAGTTTTGCGATAATTTTTACCGCTTCACCCAGGTCGGTCACACTGCCGTCGTGGAAGAAGGGGTGTGTTTTTTCAATGTTCCTTAAAGAGGGTACCTTAAAAATAAACTTATCCGATTCGCTTTTAGTGACCAGGTACCTTCCATTGTCTACCCTGGAGCTTTGGGTAAAATCCCAGTAATTGCCCGCCAGTCCGAACTTCTGGTACATCTGCCCACCCAGGACGGTTCCCGAGTGACAAGCCGTACACCCCACATCCATAAACGTCTGCAATCCTCTCTTTTCATCGGTTGTCAGGGCTTCTGTATTGCCTTTCAGGTATTCATCAAAGCGGGAAGGAGTGATCAGTTTCCGTTCAAAGGCCCCGATCGCTTTTTGCAGGTTGATATAGTTAACCGGTTGTTCTTCACCGGGAAACGCGGCAGCAAACAATTTCCGGTAACCTTCCACAGCCTGGAGGCGTTTCAATACTGCTTCCTGGTCGGGCATAGCCATCTCTACCGGGTTCAGGATCGGGCCACCGGCCTGTTCTTCCACATCTTTCGCCCTTCCGTCCCAGAATTGACTGAAATGGTAGGCGGCGTTCAGCACCGTCGGTGAGTTCCGTTCACCCTTCTGGCCTCCGACGCCACCGGATGTCGCTTCATTATCAACTCCATACGTCTGCAGATCGTGGCAGGAATTGCAGCTCAGGGTTTCATCTTTCGATAAGCGTTTGTCAAAATACAACGTCTGACCCAGAATAACCTTTTCTTTTGTGATCGGGTTATCCGGGTTATCCACCGGTTCCGTGATCGGGCTGAAGGAAGCTTTTGCTTTATCCAGTAACCCGGGAAAGGCATCGGGTGAAGGTTTCTGTGGCGATGGGCCGCAACCGGTCAGGCCGGCCATCAACAATGCCATGAATCCCATTATAAGTCTCATCGATTTGGTTTTTAATATTTTAAAAGGACTCTACATTGATCCATATTATTTGAAGTAAATATACCTTTTTCGTAGAAATATCCGAATGCCGTATTGAAAATATGCGGATCAGGCAGCAGGTTTCCGGAACGGATGCGCCTCCGTGGAAAAAACGCACTCTTTTGGATTAATCCCCGGTGGATTGGCAAAGATCAGGTATAAATACTTCAGGGTCTCAGCTAAAAAGAAAGTTTCCATATGATCCGCCTGTTCTTTGGTGCGCACATCTTTTATATTCGTGAAAGCCACGTCAGTCCTGCAATAAGCCATTATATCATACCAATATTGAGATGCCATCTCAAAATACTTCTTTTCACCCGTAAAATACCAGAGATAATAAGCCGATTCGATGATTTCCGGGTTTAAATTATAGGCCGGATGAAGGATCTCCTTTTTCCCGTAATCATAAACCATAGGCTCCAGGCTATACTTAAGCCACAGGCTGTGCCACGAATCCTGGTAGCGGGCAGCATTTTTCAGATCACCGGATAAGACAAGGACTGCTGGAAAATAAGCATCATAAAGGGTAACCACCCGGTTTACCATCTCTCCGGTCTCTTTGTTTACCTGCCCATACCAGAGTGAAGAGTCCGGTTCTTCCGCAACGAATTTGCGGATCGCAACCAGGCTCTCTTCCCAGGCTCTCTTCAAATCCTCATCTTTAAACAATAACCAACCTTTAAGAAGATACTCATAGTAGCTGTCGATGCAACACCCGATGTGACTGACGCTATCTACCCACTGCCCGGTTTGGACATTGATATTCTCGGCAACCAGTCCAAGTGATGACCTGCGGGCATGAATCGCGAGGCTGGCTTTTTTTGCTGCATCGAAAAAAACGGGGTTTCCGGTAAAACGGCTCAGCATCCCCATCTCGATCAGGCTCGAGCCGCCTTCGGCAAGGTTGACCGTATCGCCTTTGATCTCTCCGGTCCGGAGGTTAACCCAGTATGCCGGGATGCCGGTTCCGGTATTGTATGCTGCTAACAGCCTCTTCCCGAAATCTTCCGCTTTTGCCAGCACCTTCGGATCTTTGGTAAACTGGTACATGGCAACAAGTCCGCCAAGAACGCGGATATTGACTTCGAAAGTCTTGACAAACTGGTCTTTGTCGAAATTGATGGTATCTGCCACATATTTCTGAACCTGGGCAGCCTCCTCATCCAGGCCCATGACCTTCATGGTACTGTAAGCATCGATGGGCGAGATGCCGAGGGAATTCTCATACCAGTCCATGTGGCTTTTTGAAAGCGGGAGAAGCACGTCGTGGCCCCAGGCATATGTTTTATAGGCTTTCCATGAACGGAGGAACTCCGATTTGACCTGGTCTGCTATTTTTTGATCGTCGGTTTTGACGACAGTTGACTGACAGCCGGTAAAAGCCAAAGTCAGAATGAACGTAATTATTCTTAAAGTCCTCATAATTAATATATTCTTAACCTGCTACTTTCAACCCGACAATTCCCGTTATGATAAATACCACCGAAACGATCCTCAATGCAGTAACAGGATCTTTGAACAGGATGATACCGGTTACAAAAGCTCCGACGGCACCTATGCCGGTCCAGACGGCATAAGCCGTGCCCATCGGGATTGTTTTCTGGGCCATCCAGAGGAATAAACCACTCAAGCCCATAGCGGCTATGGAAAATAATATCCAGCCAAATTTATAGGGCGTCGTCTGCGATAACTTGAAGCCAAGGGGCCAGCCGATCTCGAAAGCACCGGCAATGATCAGAAATATCCAGTTCATGTAATTATTAATTTTTAATTCTTAATTCTTAATTCTTAATTCTTAAAGAGGATTAAAGATTGTAAACTGTAGACTGTAAATTCTAGATTAAATAGGGAATCCACAGTCGTGTTCTCTTCATATACTCCCTATATTCCTCCCCGAACCTGGCAATCATCTCTTTTTCTTCAACCCTGCATGTGAGGTAAACGGCCAGCGTGATCCCGGCAGTGATTAAAGCAGTCACCATATTGATCTCTTTCAGGAACATGCCCCAGCCCATAAAAAGAAGCGAAGCGTACATCGGGTGCCGGATGAAGCGGTACAATCCCGTTGTGACCAGCCGGGTGGTGTTCTCGAAATTTTCACCCGGCTTTCCCTTTTTAATAAATATCATAATGCCATAAAATGCATAAAATATAGATGAAATGAATAAAAGCCACGAAATGATCTGCCTGGGTACTAATGGATCATGAAACCAGGTATCGGCCTGCAACAAACCAAGGATCAGCAATCCTTCAAAAACGAAAAATCGGGGAATGCCATGATAACGCTTTTCCCGTAAGGAAACGAACCAGGAGAACAGGATGAGAAGGATGGTTCCTGAAATCAGAATGATCCATTGGGTTGTTGACATAGGAACTTGTTTTTGGTACTATTGATATTCGTCGATTTCGTGTTATCCGTGTGCTTTTTCAGAACGCAAATGACACGAATATTACGAATATTCACGAATCTGATTTTCTTTTTAAAAAATACACTACTGAGCTTGATTTTTTCAAACTGAACAGGCTTTCCAGGTAAGCCAGTTTGCCGATGATCGTCCCTTTGATCATAAAAAACCGGCTCTTCCAGTATTTCTCGCTCAGCATCGAGTTATAAAACGGATCGAGCGGGAGCCTTTTCATCTTAATAATTTTAAGACGATGCTTATCGGCCAGGACTTTGAATGTTGATGGCGTAAAATGCCAGAGATGGCGCGGTACATCGTAGCCGGCCCAGTATTCTTTGTAGTGCCTGGCATCCGGCGAACTGCAATTGGGAAGAGCAATCACAAGTAACCCGCCGGGCAGCAGATACTCCAGCATCCGGTCGATATACAGATCGAAATCATCGAGATGCTCCAGGACGTGCCAGAGGGTGATAATATCGAAATATCCCTGGATTTCACGGTTGAGGAACTCAGCCGGTGTTGCCACATTAAGGCCAAAGGTCTTACGGGCAAACTGTGCAGCGGCCGGATCCACCTCAACCCCGTTCACGCCGAAGCCTCTGCGTTGCATGTAAGCCGGGAAATAGCCCGTGCCGCAGCCGATATCGAGCAGCCGGTCGCCTTCTGACTCGTTTCTGACCATCCTGAACTTCAGGTACAGCATGATTGACCGGGCTGTATGGTACAGCCGGTTCATCACTCCCTTCCGGGTATCGGAATGGGAAACATATTCATCGCTTTTGTAATACTTTCCGATCTCATTTGGCGCCGGAACACCTGCCGTATAAACAAACCCGCAATTGCTGCACTTCAGGAGCGAAAAGCTCTCACCCGAAAGGAAAAAATCCCTAACACGGATATAATCCTTTCCTGTTCCTGAATGGCAAAGCGGACAGCTTTTATTCTCTGAATCCATCATTCAATAAATAAAAAACACAACCCGCCCCAAAGTTAACAATGAATATCCCTGGAGCAACCTTTTATGCAATTTCTTGTATCTGTCATTATTTTTCCTATCTTAGAACCCGGATTAGGAACCCAATAACCCCAAATCCTTAATCATAAATCCCTTTTATAATTAAGCACTAAGCACTAAAATTCAAACATTTAACAGCTATGAATTTCCCTAAAAAAGTAACTATCGGCGACATAACCGTACGTGACGGTTTCCAGCATGAAGAGAAGTTCATTCCTACGGAAGCGAAGCTTTGGCTTGCTGAAGAGCTGCTCCTCTGCGGCTTTAAACATATTGAAGTGACCAACTACGGAAATCCGAAAGGGATGCCCCAGTTCAAAGATGCCGATGAACTGATGAAAGCACTCCGAACAAGCAAGAAAGTGGCCCATCTGCTCGGGGAGGTCAAACTGACCACCATCACCATCCGCGAGAAGGCGATCGAAAGAGCGATCCAGGCCCGAAAAGAGGGTTACGGCCCCGACCGGATCCTCCTGATGGTTTCCACCAGCGAATCGCATCACCGCACGAACTCGGGCATTTCAATCGAGGAATATTTCCGGATGGCAGAAAAATATATCCCGATGGCCCTCGACGCAGGGTTGAAGGTGAACGGCACCGTCAGCACCATCTGGGGATGCCCGATCGAAGGGCCGACTGAGATGAAAAAGGCTATTGAATTCTCCAGGCGCTGGTTCGACATCGGCGCCACCGACGTAGAACACGCCGACCACGACGGGTCTGCCTCCCCCGATCGCGTTTACCGCTATTATTCGATGCTTCTGGATGCTTTTGGCTCGCCCGACAAGCACATCGTACACTTTCATACCACCCGCGGCTGGGGGCTGGCCAATGTGCTGGCAGCGCTGCAGGCCGGGATGACCAACTATGAATCGACCCTGGGAGGGATCGGCGGGCAGCCGGCTAATTTCGTCGATGGCGTTCCGGTGCCCGGAACCGGCGAATATTACTACAAAGACCCGATGATCGTCGGACTCGTCAGCACCGAAGATATGGTCGTGATGATGGATGAGATGGGGATCGATACGGGGCTGGATATCGACCGGTTGCTCGAAGCGGGTAAAATGGCGGAAAGGATCGTTGGCCGCAGGCTGCGGTCGGAGACAATACGCAACGGCAGAATCCCCAAGCACATGAAATAAGTTTGAATGTTAAAGGTTGAATGTTGAATGCGGGAATATTATCTTGAATTTTCCTGAGCTGTTTTGACGATCTTCGTTAAAATATTTATAATCTGATCAACTTCATTCATCAGCGCGGAAAAATCATAACCCTCGATGAAATTATCTTCCTTTAAAAGTTTAAGCCAATACCTCGCTTCTCTTGCTTCTTTAGAAGAAATACTCATCTTTAATGCAAAATCCTTGCGACTGGAAGCAGCACCCGCCTCTTCGATATTTGCCCCAATGCTTGTGGCGCAACGTAGAAGTTGCCTGGAAATAATGAACTCCTTTTGTTTCATTAATTCTTTATAAAGCTGAAGTACATTTAGCGAAAAAGTGAACGATTTAATGACAATAATGTTTTCTTTCATAGGATAATGATTTAATTTTATCCATTAATCCGGTTTTTAGGCTAAAAATACCCGGTTGTTAATAAAAAAATCCCGAATTCAACATTCAACCTTCAACATTCAACATTGATAACAATTGTCGAAACACCCCGCGACGCTTTCCAGGGGATAAAACAGTTCATTCCCACGGAAAGGAAGATCAGGATCATCGACCTGATGATGAAAGCCGGTTTTGATACGGTCGAGGCCGGCAGCTACGTATCCGAAAAAGTGATCCCGCAGATGGCCGATACCACTCAGGTTCTGCGCGGACTGGATAAAAAAAACAGCAGATCTCGGGTCATGGTGCTGGTCGTGAACAAACGCGGCGCCATGAGGGCTGTCAGGCAGGGGACACAAAACTGCCATCCGCCTGCGGAGAATAGGGAACAGGTGGTGGTTGATGATTTGCTGTTTCCATTTTCGACCTCCCCGACATTCTTAAAGAGAAACCTGAACTCGACGGTCGAAAAGGCGAAAGCGACGATCGGCGAACTTCTCGGAATTTGCGATCTTTACAAGAAAAGGCTGATCGTTTACCTTTCCATGTCGTTCGGCAATCCTTACGGCGATCCGTGGGATCCGGGCATCGTAGAAGAATATGCCGGTTTTCTTCACGGTCTCGGCCTCAAGGTCATACCCCTGTCGGATATCCTGGGAGAAGTGGCGCCCGCAACCGTTCACGATGTCTATTCCAGGGTTACCCGCTCCTTTCCCGATGTCGAATTCGGATTTCACCTGCACTCGATGCCGGGTCATGAATATGAGCTGATCGATGCAGCCTGGCAGGCCGGCGTGAGGCGCTTCGATACCGTTACCGGCGGTTTCGGAGGCTGCCCGATGGCCCACGACTACATGGTCGGCAACCTGAACACGTTTGCCCTGGTGGATTATTGCGAAAAAAACGGCATCGCGCACGGACTGGATTTGGAGGTGCTGAGGCAGGCAGCACGGGAAATAAGCAAGACTATTTAGTAATTCTTAATTATGGATCAATAGACAGATGCAGGCCTTCCTCCTATAATTCCCAAGTATTCAGGGTCTTATGACAGGAAATAGTGCTTCACCCCCGGACCATCCTGAACCGGCAATTCAAAATAAATTTTCTTGAAAGTATTTCGAATCTTTTTTCTATTTTTATAACATTATAGAACAAGTCTTATACAATTGCTGAACATTTAATTGGATTTTATGAATACTATCTGGCGATTAAAATCAAACTGTTGACATTTTAATATTTTAATTCTGGACAGATTTATTATTATCAAAAAAATTAAATAAACAACAAGGCGTAACACGATCAATTATTAATCTAAACTAAAGGAGGTGAGTATGAAAAAATTATTTTCATTTTTTCTGGTTATGTTCTTTATCTCTTCCCTTGCGTTTTCACAGAGTGAAACTGTGGAAAAGGGAGATAAAGAATTTAGTGCCAATGGATTCCTTCAAACAACCGTCGGCGGAGGTAGTTCATCTGCTTCTGGTTACATAGGGGGATATTTTGGATAATACGTATTAGATAAACTTCAGATCGGTTTTGGTCCCGGTTTAACTATCTCCGGCAGTGGAAGCGGGACAGACTGGTATCCATCATTATCCGTATTTGGAGCATTCAACTTTACGGTCAAGAAAAAAGCAATTCCTTACATAAAGATTGCCTGGTATCAGATGAGTTTCGTGACGGAGGGGGCCAGCTTTATCGACTATAGTTATGCCCAGGCAGGCTTTGGTGTTAAAGCGTTTATAAATCAGCACCTGGCATGGGATACTTCGCTGAATTATGGTCTCAGTGTATCTGATCCGGCCTATGGCGTCATTATCCTGATGACAGGCTTGAGTTATGTATTTTAATCAATAAATAGATCTGTTACGCCTGTTTTTATTCTTACGACCATGAAACATTCTGCGCTGATTATTACCTTAATCCTGGCATTCCCGGGCCCCGTTACATCCCAGATCTCCACTTATTTGAAAGATGTCATAAACGTTCCCGCCGGGAAAATAACTTCTATGGTCATAAGCCGGGATGACCGTTTCCTATGTTACGGGACTAATGATGGAGATATTTATGTGTGGGATCTGAACTTCAACAGGCAACTCTTCAAACTATCCCAGCATTCCAGTGAAGTTTCCTCCCTCATTATTGATTCGCAGAATAAGTATCTGATCTCTGCGTCGCCGGATAAAAAAGTCATCATCTGGGACTTTTATACGAGGGAGGTATTCAAGATTATCCCTGATAATAAAATCAAGGTGAAAAAACTGGCGCTTAGTCCCGATGAAAAGCAACTGGCAATTTGCGGGAACAGCAACAGTATAATGGTTTACGATTTCCCTTCAGCATTCCTCAAAGGGGAGTTGACAGATGAACACAAGAAAGACCCAATATTTATAACATTTAATAAATATGGTGATCAGCTGGTATCGTTAGGGCTGGATAAAAAGATTGTCTACTGGGATTTGAACCGCTTTAAATCAGTGACTTCATTTGAAATAAGTCCGAATACCATTAGTGGATCAGGGTTTGATGTGTTATCCGGGGAAGCAAGTCATGACAAGCAAATACTGGTTACCGGGATTGAAGAGATTAAATTGGCAAAAGGCGGCAACAGCATGGTCTTTAAATACTTCTATTCATTTTATAACCTGGAAGATCACAGTGAAATAAAACTCCTGGAAGGAAATACAAAGAAACTGGAGATCATATGTATGACACCTGATAAGAAATATATGATTTCTGACAACTCTTCTTTGCAGACTGCTAAAATATCGTTCTGGAATATTCAAACCGGTGTGATCGACTACGACTACTCATTTAAAGTTAACGCTGAAGTAACCAGCATAGCGGTATCACGGAGCGGCAAATGGCTTGCCGTAAGCTATACAAGGGATAATGCTTTATCTGCTTCTGAAATAAACCTGTTTGAAATGACCGGCATCGGGGCATATGACAACCAGTCGTTTACGGATAATGTCATGGAAAGCAGCGGTTCCGGTTTCGGGAGTTCCATAAGGTATACCACACCAAAAACACCTTTGATCGAAATAGGACAGAAGAGAGTCATAGCAGTGATCAATCTCGATAATATAGGCCTGACGGATGATGTAGCGAAAACGGCCACATACCTGCTGGAGTCAAAACTGGGTAATAATGATAAAGTTGTTCTTACAGAAAGAAACCAGGTCGAAAAGCTGGTTGCTGAAATGCAGTACCAGCAGTCGGGTATGACCACATCGGATGTCGTAAGCCTTGGTGAACAATTGAATGCAAACTATATCCTGACAGGAAGCCTCAATAAACTTGGAAATACAATCATTCTAAGCATAAAACTGATTAATATCGAAACAGCGCAGATCATCGGCACAAGGGAAGTCCAGTGCGATAATGCAACGGTAGAGGATATACCGGATATGATCATGCTGATCGCCCCGTCGATTGTGAAATGAAATTAATAGCTGTCATTTCTATTTAGTTCCCTGATTCTGAATCTATTCCTTCCGTTTCGGAAAACCCAGCCAATTTATCGATGGCAAAATCATTTTTCTGTCAGAGGCGTTTATGGCAAGAAGTTTATATTGGCTGATTAAAATGCAACCACGGTTTTAGTACCGGAAAAATACCCAAGAACCGGTAAAAAAGCAAATAAATTATTCAATCCCTGCCGGTCAGTCCTTCAAATACCCTACCGGGTGGTTCAGCATCAGGTGCTGCGAATCCTTCAGGTGCAGCGCATCCCGCAGCAGGTCCTTATCCATCCAGGCACGGGGGCGCGTTCCCAGTCCTGTTCCGGCGCAGAACAACGCAATATTCTGCGAAACAATGCCAGCGTCCATTGCCGCCCAGGTCAGCTTTTCATCGTCTCCGGCCCGGGTAAAGCGCGAAATATCCGATACCAGCACCAGGAATAGCGGAGCCTTCGCGAAATTCGCCTGCTCTCCCGCCACCAGCGCACGATGATCGCCGGCGCTCACAAACTCCAGCAGGTTTTTCTGCGCATTGTACAGATAGGCCCCCGACCGCATGACAACGTAGACGTCGATATCCTGCGAGTTCATGGCCGACGGGGCGGTCCGTTTCCCGTTCTCCGGGCGGTTGATGCCGTTGGCCGCCCACACCAGGTCGGAAAGATCCTGCAGGGCCAGGTCGTCGGGCTTGTATTCATTCACCGATGCCCTCAGCGATAAGGATTTCATGATGCTGAGGCCCCGGTCGGCGCCGGGAGGATTCAACACGATGTTTTTGGATTCCTGGGCGGTGGTCAAACCCGCACTTATGACCAGTAATAACGCAACTATCAGACTTTTCATGAGAATTGTATTTTGAAATTGTTGAGTGAGAAACGTGATTTCATCTTGTTCTGGAACTAATATTATTCGTGAAAATTCGTCTAAATCCGCGTAATTCGTGTTCTATAATGGAACGCGAATAAACGCGAATGCAACGAATTTACGCGAATTATTTTAATTTTCATCCGGTTTTACTTGGTAATTTTGTCATACACAGTGAATATAACCCGATATTATGAAAAACATCATCAGCGTCCTGCTCTTCCTAGTCTTCCTGGCTGGCACTTATGCTCAATCCCAACCCGATTCCGTCGTTCAAAAGATCATCGAAATCGGTAAGGCCGACAACCGCACTATGGAGCATCTCGACGTTTTGTGCAACCGGATCGGCGGGCGTCCGATCGGCAGCAGCGCCTACGAAAGCGCAACTATCTGGGCTGCCACGAAGTTCGACGAATGGGGAATGGAGGTGATCCTGGATAAAGTGGGCGAACTCCCCGTCGGCTTCAACCGCGGCCCGTGGTCAGGGCGCATGCTGTCGGATGAAGGGATGATCCTCCACTTCGCCACCC
>ENA-UOWO01003496-UOWO01003496.1-activated-sludge-metagenome-genome-assembly--contig:-NODE-3496-length-18151-cov-8.687113_pt1 | contig 18151 bp, 16 predicted proteins | sample MGYA00238148_ERZ761564 | MGnify/ENA primary metagenome ERZ761564 (study PRJEB28885, sample SAMN05720194) | activated sludge metagenome | isolation source: Anaerobic digester | place: USA...
GAGTAATTATTTTCGGGATTTAAAAAAAGATACTACTGTTACAGTACCGCCCAGGCCTTCCGATAGTTTAAAGATTAAATCAGGTGATTTCCTGGCCATCACTGTTTCAAGTTTAAACCGTGATGAAGATCTTTTATATAACACTGAAAATGTTCCTGGTTATGAAGTAAGCCAGGAAGGGACCATTCATTTAAGGCGACTGGGTAAATTAACAGTACTGGGACTTACCCGAAAACAGGCAAAACAAAAAATTGAATCCGGGCTTGCTCCTTATCTTAAAGATCCGTTAGTGAGTGTAAAGTTTACCAATCACCATGTAACCTTAATTGGTGCTGGTGGCAGCAAGGTATTACCAATGCCGGAAGAACGGCTTTCGATTATGGATCTATTGGCACAGGGTGGTGGTACGCTTAACGAGAATAATCTACTGTCTGATATTATAGTGATGCGTGACAGCGGCCAAACCCAAAAAACGATCAAACATTTGAATCTTGAAGACAATTCAGTTTTTGAATCCGGTTATTTTTATCTCCAGCCCAACGATGTAGTTGTACTTAACTCAAATGAAAAAGCCATTCTTGCTGAAAAAAACAGGCTCCGTTATCAACAGATTACTACATTGGCACTACAGGCAGTCACGATCGGATTAGTGATCTATCAAACGTTCTTTAGAAATTAGATCCATAAGAAATGAACGAACAGGAATTTTATAAAGAAAAATCGGAGGTCAATGTATTTATACAGGTGCTCCAGAAGTACCTTCCTTTCTGGCCCCTGTTTGCACTTACCATTCCATTGGCGCTGGGTGTTTCTTATATCTATTTTCGTTCTCAAATTCCTATTTACGTTGCTACCGCAAAAGTATTGTTGAAAGATCCCAACAAGGGAAGCAGTGATTCCAAAGTATTGGATGCATTGAATATTTTTAGTGACAAGAAAATTGTTGACAATGAAATAATCGTTTTAAAGTCGTCGGATATTTTGAAACAGGTTTCTGATACACTTGACCTGTATGCAACCGTGTATAACCAGGGTAAGGTTAAACTGGAAGAATTATATGGCATCAACTCACCTGTTAAATTTATTGCTGTAAATAAAGACAGCGTAAAAAACGTAACTACATTTTATTTTAAAATAGACTGGTCAAAAAGAACAGTAGAGATTGACGGCAAAAAAGTTCCTTTTAGCGCCACTGTTAACCTGGCCGGTTGTGATTATTATTTTGAAATCAATGAGCAATACACAAAATCAGTTACGGGGAAAAACTATTTTGTAAAAATAAGGCCCTCTTATTCCGTTGCTATGGAGATAGCTGGTCCTCTAAAAGTTGCTCCTATTTCCAATGCGTCTACCGTACTTGATGTTAAACTGGAAGGGCCGGAACCATATAAGGCAAGGGATATATTGGGCAGACTTTTCCAGATATACAATTCAGAAGGGATCGAGGTAAAAAACGAGATCGCCAAAAAAACATTGAACTTTATTGATGACAGGCTCAGGCATCTGCTAAAACAACTGGATAGTGTAGAGCGAAATATTGAACAATATAAATCCCGTGAATCTATTTATGGTTTAGGCAGTGAGGCACAAGCATATTTTGCTAAAGTAAAAGAGGTTGAAACCAAAAAGGATCTGTCTGAATTTCAGCTGACCGTACTGGACCAGGTAAAAAGATATACGCTATCTAAAGGCTCAGCCCCGGGCACGGTGCCTGCCATTAATATGGTGGAAGACAAGATATTAAGCACCCTGCTTGACCAACTATACGAAGCTGAGTTTGAACAGGAAAAGATAAAAGCAGTTACCGGGGAAAGAAGTGAAAAGTATTTGCTGGCCAATGAAAAGACCGGCCGGATAAAAAAAGATATTCTGGAAAACCTTGCCAACATCCGCGGCACGCTCACTTCACAGATACAGAGTTACAATAATGATATCAGTGCGAATGCTTCCCTTTTATCTTCTTTGCCAGGCAAGGAGAGAAGACTTATTGAAATAAGCCGGGAGCAACTCATCAAAAACAATATTTATAGCTACCTGCTGCAGAAGCGTGAGGAAACTGCCATTTCATCCGCCGCTACTTCATCCGATCTGAGGGTGCTGGAAACCCCAACATCCTATGGCCCCGTGCGCCCGGTTGCAAAGGATTATTATGTTACCGGATTTATTATTGGGTTACTCTCTGCTGTTTTTATTGTACTTTTTAAAGAGCAGTTCAAAAGCAAAATATTATTCCGGTCAGATATAGAGGAAAAAACCAAAGTGCCTTTTGCAGGCGAGATAGTACAGGCAAATACACTGTCGCCTGTAGTTATTGGCGAGGGTAAACGAACAGTAATTGCGGAGCAGTTCCGGTCGTTGCGAACAAACCTTTTTATGAGGGGGCTTTCTGAAAAAGATAAAACAATACTGGTTACATCGAGTGTATCAAGTGAAGGTAAAAGTTTTATTGCCATCAATCTTGCTATCAGTTTCTGTCTTACCGGTAAAAAAGTTGCCCTGCTCGAAATGGATCTTCGAAAGCCAAAGCTGAGTAAGCTGATGGGTATTAACAGGGAGCCGGGTATATCCAACTATGTGCAGGGAAAAGCAACGATGGACGAAATAACAAAGGAGACCAGCGTACCCAATCTCTTTATAATCTCCGCCGGTACCATACCACCCAATCCAACGGAGCTTATTGGTAAAAATTCCTTTACAGAACTGATAAAAACGGTGAAGGCGAATTTTGATTATGTAATTATAGATACTGCACCCATTGGCCCGGTTACAGATGCCCAGTTGCTCAAAGACTTCTGTAATGTTACCTTATACGTGGTGCGGCATGATAAAACCCCCAAGGTTTTTATTCGCATGATAAACGAACTGTATGAGCAGAAGAAGTTCAATAACATGTGTATTGTATTCAATGGACTTAAAAAGCGGGGTATATCGCTTGGTGGTTTTAATAGCAGTTATGGCTATGGTTATGGTTACGGCTATGGTTATGGTTATGGTTATGGATATGGTTATGCAATAGACGACAATAGTAATATGTGGAGCTGGATAAAGCGGTTTTGGAAAAGGATCAAAAAGAATATCAGGGAATAAGTTGGCCTGTTGGCGATGCTCCTGTAAATAAAAAATTACTGCCCTCGTTGCATTTTTAATGTAACTGAGGGACAGCGAAGCTTTGGATGGACACAAATAAATCTTACTGGTACGCTATATATACCAAGCCGCGTTGGGAGAAAAAAGTTGCATTGCTGCTGACTGAAAAAGGATATGAAAATTACTGTCCTTTAAACAAAGTGATCAAGCAATGGAGCGACCGGCGCAAAGTTGTTTTGGAACCTGTTTTCAAGTCTTATGTTTTTGTAAAAACAGAAGATGCAAAAAAATGGGACCTGAGGAAAGTGAATGGGATACTCAACTTTGTTTACTGGCTTGGCAAACCTGCAGTGATAAAAGAAGAGGAGATCAATACGATCAGAAAATTCCTGAACGAATTTAGTGATGTGCAGGTGGCAGAAGAAAGAGGGCTTAAAATCAATACGAAAGTCCGCATCAAGCAAGGCTTAATGATGAATTACCATGGCATGCTGATTGAACTGGCAGGTAACAAGGCCAAAGTGCGTATTGAAAGTATGGGTATCTCCCTGCAGGCGCAATTCGACAAAAAAAACCTGGAGCCCCTTTACCTGCAGGATAAATAATGAAATGTTAACCAACCAGAAAAATTTGTAAAACATAATTTTCCGGCACAACTTTCCTGCTTTGCATTACCTTAATAACACGATATACCTGAAAACCAATGTGCCGTATTGCCGGGGCTTTAAGCCCTTCGTTGCAAAAACAAGAACTGGATGTTATTGTAAATAAGATGTGCTTTGTGCAAAAGCATGGTGGTCCTGATGGTAACGGCACGTATTCAAACCCTGCCTTTAATGGGGTACTTGGACATTGTCGTCTTTCCATCATAGATTTATCTGATGCCGGGCAGCAACCGATGAGTTATAGTCACCGGGATAATAATTATACCATTACCTACAACGGGGAAATTTACAATTATCAAGAGTTGAAGAAAAGCCTGAAAAATTACGGCTATGCTTTCTCCTCTAACAGCGATACCGAAATGATCATGGCTGCTTATGATAAATGGGGCGAAAATGCATTTGAGCTTTTTAGTGGCATGTTTGCCTTTGCTTTGTTAGATCACTCCAAAAATGAATTGATACTGGCAAGGGATGTATCCGGTATTAAGCCATTGTATTATGCCAATACAACCCAATTATTTGCTTTCGCCTCAGAGGTAAGAGCTTTAAAACAGGTTCCCCAGCTTAACAACGAAAATCCTGATTGGCAGGTTCATTTTATGGCATATGGCCACCTGCCCGAACCGGTTACCACGCTAAAAGAAGTAACGCCACTTGCAAAGGGCAGCTACCTGGTGTATGATATAGCCAGGGGCCGAACTACCACCAGCACGTTTGACAGGTTAAGCTATCTTGAGAAAACAGATTCTCATAAGCAAGCCATAGAATTAATTAAACAAAAATTCTCTCAAGCCATTGAAAGGCACTTGGTTTCAGATGCCCCGTTGGGCGTTTTTTTGAGTGGAGGTTTGGATTCAAGCGTTATTGCAATGCTGGCAGCAAAACAAACCACCCTTTCTACAGTATCGCTTCATTTTGAAAACAGCCTGTATTCCGAAAAGAAATACCAGGATGAATTGGTAAAACAGCTCTCCTGCGAACACCATTCTTTTTTGCTGACGGAAGAAAATTTTCATCAGTCATTGCCAGGCATCATCAAGGCGATGGACCTGCCTTGCTGTGACGGTATTAACACCTGGTATATTAGCAGGTTTGCAAAAGAAAGTGGCCTCAAAACGGTGCTGTCTGGTATCGGTGGAGATGAATTATTCGGTGGTTACCCTTCTTTTAGCCGGATCAAAATGGCATCACTCCTGGCAAAAATGCCGGGCAAATTGTTAAGAGCCAGCAGCAAAGGGCAATCAAAAAGATTCAGGCGCCTGGGTTATTTAAGTATCAATGGCGCTGTAGGCAAGTATCTTTTTTTAAGAGGGCATTTTATTCCTTCTGATATTGCCGCCCACCTGGGAATGGATGAAGCCGCAGTTTGGCAGATACTTGAGGAAACACCTTTAGTTCCGGGAATTGACTATTTGTCGTATGGTAACCAGGCAAGCTGGCTCGAAACCAATTTGTATATGCAAAACCAGTTGCTGAGAGATGCAGACGTGATGAGCATGGCCCATGGACTTGAAATAAGGGTTCCTTTTCTCGACAAAGAATTCTTAAAAACCGTATTCGCAATTAGCAGCAATATCAAATACCAGGGAAAAAACAGCAAACAGTTATTAGTGGATGCATTTGGCCATCAGCTTCCCGCCTCCATTTGGAACAGGCCCAAAATGGGTTTTTCTTTTCCTTTTACAGAATGGTTTGCCAATAGCAGGTATGCCGCTACCGGTAACAGGGAAGTGGATGCAGCCTTTATTAAATTTAAGGAAGGCAAACTTCATTGGTCCCATTTTTTTACACTGATGTTGCTGGCTTCTCATAACAATGAGTAAAAATGTGCTGTTTCTAACGCTCCGTGTTTTTTCTGCCACAGGTGGGATAGAAAAAGTATGCAGGATATTTGGAAAAGCGCTGAATGATATTGCAACTGCCGTAAAAGACATACAGGTAAAAGTGTTTTCCGTTTACGACAAGTCAGAAGAAGTTGATCCAAAGTACATACCAGTCAGCAGCTTTACTGGTTTTGGTAAAGCTAAGTTCAGGTTTATTTTCAGTACACTTCGCCAGGCTTCCGCGGCAGATATTATCATTGTAAGTCACATCAATCTTTTATCGGTAGGCTACCTGGCCAAGATACTATTCCCTAAAAAAAAGCTCCTCCTTTTTGCGCATGGCATCGAGGTTTGGAAACCGCTTTCAGTTACCAGGAAAAAAATGCTCAGTAAATGCGATACTATCCTGGCAGTCAGTCATTTTACAAAAAGTAAATTGATGGAAATGTGTGGTATAGCAGACAGCAGGATCGTGGTATTTAATAATTGCCTTGATCCTTATTTGCCTCCACCGCATCCAACCAGGGATGCAGGCTTTATGGAAAAATATGGACTTGAAAAAACTAACACCGTTCTTTTTACACTTACCCGTATGTCTTCAAAAGAATTATACAAGGGGTACGACCATGTTTTATATTCGCTCAATAACTTAAAAGTAAAATACCCGGGTATAAAATATATAATTGCAGGCAAGTATGATGAATCTGAGAAGAGAAGGCTGGATACATTAATTGAAAAAGCCTCCCTTAAAGAAGAAGTGATTTTTACAGGGTATATACCTGATGAGGACCTGGCTGCACTTTTCTCATTGGCTGATGTATATGTAATGCCCAGCAAAAAAGAAGGCTTTGGTATCGTGTTTATCGAAGCAATGTATTATGGTTTGCCGGTAATAGCAGGCAATAAAGATGGTTCGGCAGATGCTTTGGATAACGGCAACCTGGGTATGCTGGTAGACTGCGACAACCGGGCCGATATTGAAAATGCAATAGAAAAAGTGATACAGAACAGGGATCATTATAAACCTGACAGGGTATTGTTGAACCAGTTGTTCAGTTTTGACAGTTACAAAGAAAAATGCAGTTCCATTCTTGCATTGAATTGAAAAGTAAAAATAAATGAGCAGTTATAAAGAGAAGGACGGTGCCTGGGATCTGGTGATAGGTAAAGGTTATTCAGCAAAGAATTACTGGAAAGACCTGTGGCGTTACAGGGAACTCTTTTATATTCTTAGCTGGCGTGATATAAAGGTACGGTACAAGCAAACTGTTGTTGGGGCTGCCTGGAGCGTTATCCGGCCATTGCTTACCAGTATCGTTTTTTATTTTGTTTTTAATAAGATCGCCAATCTTGATTATACTGGTGAGGCGCCTTATATACTGATGGTGTTTGTCGGTATGCTTCCATGGAGTTTCTTTAGCAATGCCCTGAGTGAATCAAGCAACAGCCTTATTGGTAACTCAAATCTTATCACGAAAGTTTATTTTCCGAGGTTGATTGTTCCCGCCAGTTCAGTTATTACTACACTGGTGGATTTTGCCATTTCATTTGGCATTATGCTCGTGATGATGGCCTGGTTCAGGTTTGTTCCGGGCTGGCAAATCGTATTGCTGCCGGCGTTTATCCTGCTGGCGTTTATTTGTGCCTTTGGATTTGGATTGCTTTTAACGGCGCTGAATGTAAAATACAGGGACTTTCGCTACATCATTCCTTTTGTGATTCAATTTGGGCTGTACATAACGCCCGTTGGATATACCAGCAGCCATGCTTTGCAAAAACTTTCACCGGGTCTTCACTGGCTTTTTCAATTAAACCCGATGGTGGGTGTAATTGATGGTTTCAGGTTTTGCCTCTTGGGTGATCCGATAGAGTGGCAGTCGCTATTAAATTCAATCATTATCAGTTTGGTATTTTTAATATTGGGCCTGTTTTATTTTCGCAGGATGGAAAAATCATTTGCAGATAATATCTAAGTATGTCGTCAGTAGTTATAAAAGTAGAAGGTGTAGGCAAAAGCTTTGTTATTAATCACGAACAAAGAGAGCGATATACGGCATTGAGGGATGTTGTGAGTCAAAAAGCAAAAAAGATATTTTCCTTTCCATTTAACACAAAACCTGCTGTAAGCAAAGAAACTTTTTGGGCGCTCAATGATATTAATTTTACTGTTGAGCAGGGAGACAGGCTGGGCATTGTAGGCAGAAACGGGGCAGGCAAAAGTACCTTGCTCAAAATTTTGTCCCGCATTACCGAGCCCACTAAAGGCACCGTAAGTATAAAGGGCAGGGTTGCAAGCCTGCTGGAGGTGGGTACAGGATTTCATCCGGAGCTTACCGGGAGGGAAAACATATTTTTAAACGGTGCTATTTTAGGCATGAGCAGGCAGGAAATAAAAACCAAGTTTGATGAAATAGTGGATTTTGCAGAGGTTGAACAGTTTTTGGATACACCAGTGAAGCGCTACAGCAGTGGCATGTATGTACGGCTGGCATTTGCCGTGGCTGCTCACCTTGAACCCGAAATATTGGTGGTAGATGAAGTTTTAGCAGTAGGAGATGCCCAGTTTCAAAAAAAATGTCTTGGTAAAATGCAGGACGTCAGCAATAATGAAGGCAGAACGGTTTTGTTTGTAAGCCACAATATGCAGGCGATCAACAACCTTTGTACAAAAGGTATTTATCTAAAGAACGGTCAATTGATTTTACAGGATAAGATCAGCAGGGTTACCGATAATTACATGAGCCATGGCGAAACCTTTAAAACAAAGGAAGAATTGCATACTAAAATAGATAAAGCTCCATCTGATCCGGATTTTGAATTACTTGACATAGAAATGTTTCAAAACGGAGACGAAGTATTTTCGAGTGTTGTTAATGGGAAGCCACTGGATGTAAAGATCAAATACAAGCTCAAAAATAAGCTTACTGGTTTCAGGATCTTCATGGATTTATGTGATGACTCAGGAACCGTTATTTTCAGAAGTTTTCATGATGAAGCTACCGATGGTATGCAGGCATTAGAACCGGGAAACTATACTTCTGCAGTTACAATACCAAACGATATTTTATCACCAATTACATATGATCTCCGGTTTTTATTTGGCATACACGCTATACGGATGGTGCAACCCATGGAAGGTGTCACCATCAGGATACATGTGGAACAAACCGGTAATTACAACAAGGCATACAACGGTCAATATACAGATGGAAAAATTTGCCTTTCTTTGCCTTGGGAGATTATTAAAAAAACTAACTAATGACAGAAAAGTATTACGGACAGCACGGGGAAGATTTTTTATTAAACAGGATTTTCCAGGGGAAATCCAGCGGGTACTATGTTGAGATTGGCTGTCTTGATGGAATCGAGTTCAGCAATACCTATTTTTTTGAAAAGAAAGGCTGGAAAGGTCTGTGTATTGAAGCGCACAATGACTTTATTACTCAACTTAAAAAGAACCGGCCCGCAGCCACAATAGTTCACTGTGCCGTTGGTGAAAAAGATCTTGAGGAGGTAACCTTTTATGCAAACAAACTGGGGAGCCTTTCTACACTTGATAAATCGGAGGAGTTGAGGTGGCAACAGGATCATTATAAAGAATTTTTTCATGGTTTTGTTGAACAAAAAGTGCCCATGAAAACTTTGAATACGATTTTTTCTGATACAGGTGTAAAGGAAATTGACTTTATTTCACTTGATATTGAAGGGTACGAAATACATGCACTCAGCGGCCTCGATCTTTCAAAGTACAGGCCAAGGATTTTTATTATTGAGTATAAAGATGATATTCATAAAGCTGGATTAGAAGCGATCCTGTTAAAAGCAGGCTATTTTTTCCATGCTAAAATTGGTTGTAATCTTTTTTATGGCACCCGTAAGGAGGACAAAAAAGTTTTTACCACTTCTCATAACAGTATCAATCTCGTATCCTTTGATGCGGAAGGGAAAGAAAAGATCAATCCATACAAAATACAAAGGAACACCCTCGTCAAGAAAGTAAAAAACCGGCTGAGTATTCTTAAAAACAGCATCACAAAAAAATAATAAGTTAATCCTGAGGTCTCCCTTTCAGAAAGGCGCTGTTATTCTATACATACATTGTCCGGCGTAAACATTTAATTTAATTTAGCTCATTGATGAAAAAAATAAAGCATATCATTTCTTTTTACTACCGGAAATTTTTTGTCAAAAAGATCGATGTTCCTTATGCTGAAAAAAGGCAAGTGATAGAAGGTTTTGCCCGGAGTTATTCTATTCATGCTTTTGTTGAAACAGGAACTTTTCTTGGAGACACTGTCGAATATTTTCGCCAAAAGTTTGATACACTGTATTCTATTGAACTGTCAAAAACGCTGGCAGAAAAAGCAGCGGCCCGTTTTGCCGGCAACAAAAACGTACAGATCATACAAGGTGACAGTGGTGAAGAGCTAAAAAAACTGGTGTTGAAAATTGACGCCCCCACATTGTACTGGCTGGATGGGCACTATTCATCTGAATTTTTTATGGGCAGCGAATATATTGTTACGGCCAGGGGTGAAAAGGATACACCAGTTGTAAATGAATTAAAAACCCTGTTGAACGACAAGCACAAGCATGTGATCTTAATTGATGATGCCCGGCTCTTTAATGGTGAAAATGATTACCCAACCATTAAACAGATAAGAAAAATGCTGCTGGATGCTGCACATCCTTACACCCTTTCTGTAGAAAAAGATATTATCAGAATACTTCCTACCAATTAATTATGCTTTCAAAATTCAGGGCAGCTGCTGTTAAATTCAAAACTTTTCTTTTTCACCAGTATGGTATTCCAGCTGCCAGAAATGAACAAATATCCAAAAGGGTTTTAAAGAGATACCTTCCTGCACGGCCGGTAGTTATTGACTGTGGTGCTTTCGATGGTGCAGACAGTCTTCAGCTGGCGTCATCACTTAATGCAAAAGTGTATTCATTTGAAGCGATGCCGGAGATCTTTGCTCAATTAAAAAAAAATGTGGCAGGCAATAACGCTGTCACCTGCGTTCCTTTGGCATTAAGTAATTTTAATGGTAAACAAAGCTTTTATGTAAGTGAAGGAAGTTCCACTGCCTCCAGTTCCTTGCTGGAACCTAAAGAACACCTGACAGATCACCCCGGAACAATCTTTAAGAAAAAAATTGAAGTGAACGCTGTTACCCTTGATGATTGGGCAAGAGAAAACAACATTGAAAAAATAGATCTTTTGTGGCTGGATATGCAGGGCTTTGAATTAAAAATGCTTAAAGCATCTCCACGTATATTAAAAACAGTAACTGTAATTCATACAGAAGTAAGCACTAAAGAAACCTACGAAGGGGTGGAAGTGTACAGTGAATATAAATCCTTTCTTGAAGCAAACGGGTTTACGGCAGTAATTGAGGCCATACCTGCAGGCTGGGATATGGGCAATGTACTTTTTGTAAGAAAATAATGAAGCAAACACTCAGGCTCTGGTTCACTGATTTTTGGGACCGTTTTATTCCTGCAGATAATCTTTTTTATAATTTGCTTTCCCCGCATTTTTCTATTGTGCTGGATGAAAAGCAACCAGACCTGCTTATTTACTCCTGTTTTGGAAAAGAATATCTTCAATTCAACTGCACCCGCCTTTTTTACTGTGCAGAAAATATGCGGCCCGATTTTAATGCCTGCGACTATGCGTTGACGTTTGATTTTAACAACGATAAAAGGCACTTGCGGTATCCTTTGTATGGATATTATATTGACATGTTTCCAAAACTGCTGAATGTGCCTGTTGACAATCTTTTTGTACAGCGCAGCAGGGAGGAACTGAAAAAGCAGTGGATGCAAAAAAAGAAATTCTGCTGCATCGTTGTATCAAACGGAGCTTCAAAAAAAAGAATTGAGTTTTTCAAAAAACTGAATGCCATTAAACCAGTTGATTCTGGTGGAATGGTTTTAAATAACGTTGGCGGCCCCGTGAAAAGCAAGATCGACTTTATAAAAGATTACCGCTTTGTCATTTCATTCGAAAACAGCTCACACGACGGCTATATCACCGAAAAAATACTGGAGCCCCTGCTCACCGACAGTATACCACTTTATTGGGGCAATCCAAAAGCCAGCCTCGACTTTAATGAAAAGCGATTTTTGAATTATCACGCTTTTAAAACGGAAGACGATTTTATCAATGCAATCCTTTACCTCGAGAACAATCCTGATAAGGCCATTGACATGATAACAGCGGCACCTTTTCCCGGTGGGTTTGTAAAGCCAGCCGATATCAATGATGAAAGACTATTGAAGTTTTTACAAATGATCATTGCAAAATTACCGGCACACAAACCGGTGGCACAAACATACCGAAAGCATCTGCATTCCATTAACCAGCGGATGCAGGCATTCAGATACTCCCTCAGGGCACGGCTTTCAAAGTTCAGCAAGTGAAAAATATTATAAAAGCGATTTTTTACAAGGTTTACCTGCTGGGTTACCGGGAAGCAAGACGCCGTGAACTGGAGGCAGACAGGAAACAAAAATCATCGGATGCGGTAATAGGTACCAGCGTTAATGCCGATGAAGCTGTTATAAAAAACTACCGGGGTAAACGGGAATGTATCCAAATTGGTAACCGGTCTGTAATAAATGGTGAGCTGATCCTTTTTAAACATGGGGGAAATATCCATATTGGTGAAGATTGTTATGTTGGGCCAGGTACAAGGATATGGTCTGCAAAACAAATCAGCATTGGTAACCGGGTGTTGATATCACACAATGTAAATATTCATGATTGCATTTCCCATCCCTTAAACGCAGCGGAAAGACACCAGGACTTTATTCATATTTTTTTCAAAGGAGGCTTCCAGGAAAAAGTGGATCTGAAAGAAGAAGCAGTGGTGATTGGTGATGATGCATGGATAGGATTCAATGTTATCATTCTCAAAGGTGTTACCATTGGTGCAGGCGCTGTTATTGGTGCAGGCGCCGTTATTACAAACGATGTTCCTGCCAACGCCATCGTGGTAGGTAATCCGCAGAGGATCATAAGGTACAACACATAATCATGAAAGGTCTTTTAAGAAAAATAGCCTGGCAGGCAGAACGGATCAAATGGATCATAAAAAATTTCCGTTTGATAAACCAGCATGTTTTTCTGGTGAACCGCATCAGCAGCCACAAGGCAGAAAAACCCAGTTATAATTCTGACGGGCTGGTACTCTTTAACAGCAGCGCCTGCCTGGACGAGCCTGGTTTTAAAAATGCCTACAAAAAATCTTTGGAGGTAAACGACTGGCGTGGAAAGGAGGGTGAATTCTTTGATATGCGCTGGCGTTATTATATCGTTTGTTATTTTGCCAATAAAGTAAAGCACCTGGAAGGAGACTTTGCAGAATGTGGTGTGTACAAGGGCGGCTATGCCATGGCAATAATGGAATACCTGGATTTTTCTTCTTTAAATAAAAAGATGTGGCTGTTTGATACCTACAACGGCCTCGCATTGGATCATTTATCAGAGCAGGAAAAAGAATCAGGATTGTTTACGAAGTACAGTAACTACGAAGAGTGTTACGAATGGGTTTGCAAAATATTTCAAAACTATCCTGTTGAAATTATAAAGGGTACCGTACCTGAAACATTACCGCAATGTAATGCTGAAAAAATTTGTTATCTCTCTATTGATATGAATTGTACAAGCCCTGAAATTGCCGCTGCTCATTTCTTTTGGGATAAGGTCGTTCCGGGAGGCATCATCATGCTGGATGATTATGGGTTTATCGGCCACGAAGAACAGCATGATGCCTTTAATGAATTTGCCAAAGAAAAAAAGGTACAGGTACTGCAATTGCCGACCGGGCAGGGTGTGATATTTAAACCACATAACTGATCTTAACTGCTAAATACATGTTTGGAAAAATCATTAAAATTCTCAAAGACGTCAACCGCAACCTGGGCAATTATAAAAAACTCAATGCCCTCCATGGAGCACATATAAATGATTACAAAAGCCCCAAGGTAAACCTCGGCCAGTTGCAGGCTGCGGCCAATAGTCACAAAAAAAATATCAACAGCCTTGCCGAAGTGGAATTCCAGGTATTCTCACAATTCGGCGATGATGGTATTATACAATGGTTGGTTCAGCAACTGCCATCCATCAATCCAACATTTATAGAATTTGGCGTTGAAAATTACCGTGAGGCCAATACCCGTTTTTTATTGGTTAATAATAATTGGTCGGGTTTTGTAATGGACGGAAGCGAAGAAAATATTGATTCACTTAAAGGAGAACAACTCTATACATTTTTTGATCTGCAGGCTGCCTGCTCCTTTATCACCTCAGCCAATATAAACCAATTGCTATCCACTACCGGTTTTAATAAAGAGCCGGGAATTTTAAGTATTGATATTGATGGTAATGATTTCTGGGTATGGAAAGCCATAACGGATATAAAACCAGCCATCATTATTTGCGAGTACAATTCACTGTATGGTTATAACCATCCCTATACTATTCCCTACCAGGAGAATTTTGTGAGGGGCACAAAATATCCCTTTAATTACTATGGCATTTCGCTGCTTTCGGCGTATAACCTGGCTGCTGAAAGGGGATACAGTTTTATTGGATGTAACAGTGCCGGTAACAATGCTTACTTTATTGACAACAACTACATGCCCCAATTGGGAATAAAGACAGTGTCACCCAGGGAAGGTTATGTTTTTCAAAAATTTACAGAGGCTTACAATGCTTCCACAGGTGATTGGCACCGGGGAAAAGATAAAGTAAAAACGATCGATGGTTTGCCTGTTTACAATACTGTAACCGGGCTAACGGAAACGGTTAAGGCGGATGAAATTATTAATGATCTGTTCGCTGCAAATAAATTAACCAGGCGGTGAGAATATTTATACTCGGTTCAGAAGGCTTTATCGGCAGCAACCTGGTAAAGTATTTTACCAGCAGGGGAGATACCGTAGATGGATGCGATCTTACAGAATACAGTACCCCTGGTTATTCTTATCACAAACACTCCATACTGTCGCCTGCATTTGATGACTTATTTGCTGAAAAAAAATTTGATGCCTGCATCAATGCATCTGGAAACGGTAATGTTGGTTTTTCCATGCTTCACCCCCTGAGCGATTTTGAAGCCAATACCTATGCAGTGGCAAAAACACTTGACTGCCTGCGCCGGTTTCAGCCAGCCTGTCGTTTTATTCATATTTCCAGTGCTGCTGTATATGGTAACCCAACAGAACTGCCTGTAAAAGAAACAGCCTTTACAAGCCCTGTATCTGCGTATGGATTTAATAAGCTGATGAGCGAACAATTATGCAGTGAGTACCACCGGCTGTACAATATACCGGTATGTATCATGCGGCCTTTTTCTATTTATGGAAGCGGATTAAAAAAACAGTTGTTGTGGGATATCTGCAACAAACTTCTTACAGCACCCGAAATTGAATTATTTGGAACGGGAAATGAGTCGAGAGACTTTTTACATATCAACGACCTTGTAACATTAACCCAACTGTTACTGGAAAAGGCAGATTTTAATATGGGAATTTATAACGCTGCAAGCGGAACTGAAGTCAGTATCCGGAAGGTGGCCAACCTGGTAGAAGCATGTTTTGGAAACGGGAAAAAGATCCACTTTAATGGTCAGCAAAAAAAGGGAGATCCGCTAAACTGGCAGGCTGATGTTTCAAAAACGGTTTCCCTTGCTTTTACAAACAGCATCACATTGCAGGATGGAATTGAATCTTACGTAAAATGGTTTCAAACGTATGCAGCAAACAGGTAAGCCAGAAATTGTTTTTACATTACCGGCCTGTATGGGTGGCGTGGCAAGTTTCAATTACAACATCGTCAACTACAGTAAGCTGATCGGAAATTTTCATTCAAAAGTAATTTTGATCCGGGCAAAAGAAGATAACCGGCCGCTTTTTAAAGACAGTTTTAAGGCAGATGAAGTGATCACTTTTAATTATTCATATAAAGAAAACCAATACCACGTACAAAAGCGGCTGAATGATTTATTAGGAAGCGGTGAAGGTGCTGTTATTACAGATAATGGACTTACTATCCAGGCAGCAAGGCGTTTCAATAATACCAAAACGGTGTTTCACCTGCTGCATGATTATTTTTATGTTTCACAAAATATACAGTATGGCAATCTGATCGATGTGGCTGTGGCGCACTCCTCCTTCTTTAGCGATGCGGTATATGCAGCCGACCCTCAGTCTTTTGCCGGCAGAAATTTTTACATTCCTTATGGAGTAAAACAGCTGCAGGCAATGCCAGAAAAAAACAATGTGCAACTACGGCTTGTTTTTCTTGGGCGGCTGGAACATTCAAAAGGAGTAATGCTCCTGCATGATGTTGAAACCCTTTTGAAAGCCCAAAACATCCAGGTACAATGGACCATTATTGGAAAGGGTCCGTTAAAGCAGCAGCTGCAGGAGCAGTGGGAGCAGGCAGATAATGTTTCATTTTTTGAACCAGACAGTACCGGTGAAGTATATACGCTGCTGGCACAACAGGATATTTTTGTTTTTCCTACATCTTTTGAGGGCACGCCTGTTTCAATACTGGAAAGCCTGGCCAATGCGGTTGTTACCATTGTAAACGACCTCCCGGGCGGCATCAGGGATATTGTGCAGGAAGGCATTGGCTACCGGGTACCATTAAACGATACAGAAGCTTTTGCCGGGAAGATAGCTTTGCTGCATCAAAACCGTTCCTTGTTGCAGCAAATGCAGAAAAATTGTTTTGAACTGGCACAAAAAAACTACGATATTTTGCAGAATGCTGATCATTATTTCAGCCTGTTCCTGGAATATACAAAATGGAGACGGGCGGAAAAGAAGGCTGTGATTTCTCTTGACAGGCTTGATAAAAAATATATGCCCAACAGGGTGGTTAAAATAGTAAGGCAATTAAAATAAATAAATACCGGTATTTCAAACGCCGGAACCTTTACTGTTATTGATATGGAAAAACCGTTGGTAAGTGTTTTAATGACCTGCTGGAACAGGGAAAAATATATCGGGGCTGCTATAGAAAGTGTATTGGCTTCCAGCTATACTCATTTTGAATTTATTATCTGTGATGATTGCTCCGCTGATGCAACTTTTGATATTGCGCAAAAATATGCCGCAGCAGACAGCAGGATACAATTGTACAGGAACGATCAGAACCTGGGCGATTACAACAACCGGAACAAAGCTGCTTCCTATGCAAAGGGAAAATACCTGAAGTACCTTGACTCTGACGACCTGATGTACCCGTTTACGTTAGACAATATGGTGCATTACCTGGAAAAAAATCCTGACACCGCATTGGCCTTTACTGCAGCAAATATCCACTACTCAAATCCTGATTTGCTTTTCCCATTGGAATTTACACCGGCGCAAAGCTATAAGGCACACTACCTGCAAGGTGGTTTTTTTTATTCAGGACCAGGTGGCATAATGGTGAAACGGTCCGTATTTGAAAAATTCAATGGATTTTCCGGCAGGCGTTTTATTGGTGATCTTGAGCTGCTGATGAAGATCAGCCTGGAATATCCTGTACTAATGGTGCAACCGGCAATGATCTGGTGGCGGCAGCACGATGAGCAGGAAGAGAAATATGAATTCAGGGATGCGACAATGATAGCACAGCGTTACCGGCTGATGTCGGAAATGCTGGAGCAATCTCCGCTAACTGTCACCGAAAAAAAGACAGCCCGGCTTTCTATTGATAAAATGATGGCACGGCATATTATCAGGCAGGCGCTGATGAAAAAAAATTATACAACTGCTGTGGAAATGAAAAAGATTGCAGGTTTTAACCTTTGGCAGCTTGCAAAAGCATTTAATATTTCCAATAAACTGCGGTCAATGATTACAGGACAGGGTTGATACAAAATATTTGAACCGATGCTGTCTTCTTATTTAAAACTTACCGTAAGGATACTACACAATGGGAATTGAAAGAATAGAACCAGGTACAATAGAATGGGATGCGTTTTATGCCAACCATATTGTACGCTACCAGTTTGCTGAAAAATACATCGCTGGAAAAAATATGACCAGGCTGCTCGATGCTGCCTGTGGTGTTGGGTATGGTGCCAATTATTTATCTGCTGTACTTGCTGCTGGTACGGTGGTTGCAGTAGACAGGTCTGCTCATGCATTGCAAATAGCCAACAAAAAATTCAGTAGTAAAAATCTGGAGTTTTTAGAAGATGACTGTCATACACTGGCAGCTGCTGCACAAAAGGGGCCTTATGGTTGTGTGGTAAGTTTTGAAACACTTGAGCATTTACCAAAGCCGGAAGCATTTTTAAAGGCCTGTTATCAGAATCTTTTGGATAAAGGCCTTATTATTATCAGTACACCCAATAAAATGGTATCCAGCCCGGATAGTCTTGAATGGGAATTTCATGAGAAAGAATATACTGCTGCCGAATTCTATGAATTGCTTGCATCATCAGGTTTTAGCAATATAAAATTATTTGGTCAGCAGTTGAATCTTAAAGGTAAGATCAAAAACGAAATAAGGTCTGATCTCAACCGCATCTTATCAAATCCTTTTGTAAGGGCGGGGGCATGGAT
>ENA-UOWO01003501-UOWO01003501.1-activated-sludge-metagenome-genome-assembly--contig:-NODE-3501-length-18146-cov-14.477586_pt1 | contig 18146 bp, 13 predicted proteins | sample MGYA00238148_ERZ761564 | MGnify/ENA primary metagenome ERZ761564 (study PRJEB28885, sample SAMN05720194) | activated sludge metagenome | isolation source: Anaerobic digester | place: USA...
TGTGGTTGAGCCAGTCGTTGACGCTCTTGTCGGTGGACTGGTAGAGGATGGTGCGGTTGCCGAGGGCGCGGGGACCGTACTCCATGCGGCCGTCGAAACGGGCGACAACAGAGCTCTTGTTGAGCAGGTCGGCGATCACCGGGGCGATATGGTCGTGCCAGGTGTACTGCAGTCCCGCCTTTTTCAGCTCGGCCTCGATCTCGGCGTCGGTGTAGGAGGGCCCCAGATAGACATCATCCAGCTTCGGCATGGTCTTGATCTCGGGCCAGCCCATGCTCTGGTAAAAAGTGTGCAGCGCCGCGCCGGCGGGGATGCCGTTGTCGCCCATGGCCGGGAAGATAAAGACCGATTGGGCGTTGGGCAGTTCGGCGACCGCCTGGTTGACGCGGACATTGGCGAAGACGCCGCCCGCCATCACCACATCGATGGGGCCGGTCTTTTGCAGATACTGGTCCACGTACCGGGCGACGACGCGCTCGGTCAGGACCTGCACCCCGGCGGCGACATCGGCCGGAGTGAAGGTTTCGAACTCTTTGGGCAGGGCCGCGCGGAATTTGTCGTAATTGGTGCGGTGGGGATAGGCGTGCTGATACTGCTCTTCGGCCAGGTAGTAGCGGAACTCGCCGTTCTCAAAACCGAACATCTTTTCAAACTGCTCCGCGACATGGTCATAGCGGCCGTGGGCGGCGAGGCCGGTGATCTTGCCCTCATGCCGCATCGGCTTGTAGCCCAGGTACCAGGTGATAAAATTGTAAAAGAGGCCGGGACTGTGGTAGCTGCTGATGCTCTTGAGATGGGTCAGCCTGCCCTCTTCACCGAGCCAGATCTGGCCGCACTGGCCGTCGCCCTGGCCGTCGAGGGTGACGATGAGGGCGCGGGTCCGGCCGGACGAATAATAGGCGGCCGCAGCGTGCGAGCGGTGGTGGTCGACGAATTCGACCGGCTTGTCCCCCAGGCCCACTTTGGCGAGCAGCTTCTTGACCCGGTTGATGCGGAACTGATTGTAAAAATAGGGATACCAGAGCCAGTACTTGTCCCAGGTGATGCTCTTGCTGAAAAGGCTGGCCATAATCCATTTACTATTCTTCTGCACCTTGAAGAGGTCATGATGAATATAAGACTGCATCTCGGCCGCCGGCATGATGCCGATCGCAATCTTGTCGATGTTTTCCGGCCTCGAGTTGGTCATTTTCAAAACCATTTCCAGGCTGAGGATCGGCTCGCCGTCCTCGTTGCCGTTATGGAGTTTGATTCGCGAAAGCCGCTCCTCCTCCACGGCAGCCAGTATCTTGCCGTCCTCGACAACGGCACTGCCTGCGTTGTGATCATCATAGATACCGAGAATGCGCATTCCTCTCTCCTTGTTACGCGTTGAATGGGACTCGATTAAATCCGCTTAAAAGGTGCCCTGCATGCCCGGCATCCGCCGCGCCGCAATGGCCGCCTGCTGTTCCTGAAGGGCTTTTTTGCGCGCGGCCAGCTGCGCCCGCACCCGCGGGTCCGCCAGCATCCGGTTGCGATAATGCTCCATCTTGGCCGCCACCAGGGTGATTGCGTAAACCATCCAGATATGGTTCTTTACATAAAGATTGCGATAGTCCGGTGAGGGCAGCATCGCGATCGCAAAAGCGATGATGCCCGTGACCGCAGCGGAAGAGATGTGGTAGATAAACTGATCCGTGCTCCGCCGGGTCTGAAAACCGATAAAAAGAAAGATGAGAATGAGGGCGATGAAGAGCAGGCCGCCCGGATAACCCAGTTCCGCCGCCACCAGCAGATAAGAGCAGTGCACGATCTGCAGACCGGCGGTCTCCTTGTTGACAAATTCCTTGTAGTTGTTCAGCCCCACCCCCGTGACGGGGTGATCGTTGATGATACGCCAGGCATCGAGGGCCAGACTCTTCCGGCTCGATGAATGGTCACCCATCATCGACTTTTCCGAATCGCTGAAGCGTTCGACGATGATCGTGCCGTAGCGCGCGGCGCCGATCAGGGCGACCACGGCGATCACCGCCAGCAGCCCGCGCGCCTTTTTGGTCAGGGCCTTGCCCCGGACAAAATCAAGTCCGAACATGATGATCATCGCCCCGGCGAATCCCAGCCAGTTGGCACGGTTCATGGTGGCGTAGAGAGCGATCACTCCGAAAAAAAAGGCCGCCACGTAGAGCGGATGAAACCTGGGCCGCAGGTAAACCGCCATACGGAAGATCACGACCGACATCAGCGAAAAATAGAAACCCGCCACACTGGGATGGACGAAAGTTCCGCGCGCCTGCCAGTCCCCCGGCTGCTCGCCCAGGAAGTAGAGCCCCACCGGACCGCGCAGCCACTGGTGAATGGCCACAGAGCCCTGAAAAAAGAGACCCAGGGCAAACCCCAGAAAGAGATACTGCAGATCCTCCTTGGTATTGACAAAGTTGATGATCGCCAGAAAGATCAGCAGGGTGCGCAGATTGGCCGCCAGCTCCTGGCTGACAAAGGGGACATTGGGCGCGAAAAAAAGCCCGACCGCCGACCAGGCGAAAAAAGCGTAGGTGAGCGCCATCGAGATCCCGGCCAGCGGCGCCGGACTGATCCGCTTGCGGCCCATGATGTAGAGCAGAAGCAGCGGAAAATCCATGACCAGAATAAGGTCGGGCCCGAAAATGATATCCTGAATGCTCTCGAAGGTGATCCCCTGCGCCACCGTCGCGCAAAAGGTGAAGAGGATCAGGACGTATTTAAAATTTTTCTGCACCGCGCCTCCCGCCAGAAATCAGGCCGCAGCCCTCCCACACAGCAAAAGCGGCAAAAAAGATCAGCAGGGGAAGCACCGGAATGCGGTAGCGCGGCACCACCAGCATCACGACATGCAGCGCCATGTAATAGCCCAGCACAAGGTGGATAAAGGCAAGCTCGCGCCATCTCCTGCGGCTCAGCCAGACCCCGGCGCAGAAAAGCAGCAGAATGGGGTAATAGCTGAGGGCGAGAACGAGCTGCACCAGCCCGCCGCCCTCGCGTTTCATCCCGCTGGGGGCGCCCTCGTAGACCCAGAACCAGAAGCGGAAGAATTTCTTGACCCCGAGTCCGGCCGCCGCCAGCAGGTCCGCCTTTATATGCTTCAATGCCTCTCCGGTCAGCAGCTCATCGCGGTCGACCTGGTTGAGGCCGGCCGTCATGCTGTCCATCACGGCCATGGTCTTATCGTAACTGTAGCGTCCGTCATGCGGCCGGTAGTTGCCGGTCCAGAGCACATCCCCCGACCCCACGGCGATCGGCACGGCAGCGCCGAAGGTGTGATAGTTGCGCATGGTCCAGGGCACGATCGGCAGCGCGAAGAAGAGGGCGTAGAGCAGCGTATGCCGGAGCGACGGCAGCACTCCCCGGCGGCGCAGCAGAAAAGCCAGCAGCAGGACAAGCGGCAGCAGCATGGTCACGCCCCGGGTCAGGGTCGCCAGACCGCCGGCCAGACCGGCAAGAGCCAGAGCACCCGCTGAAGGTTGTTCCAGAGCGCGCATCGCCAGCCAGATGGCGAGCAGAAAAAGAAAGATGAAGAAACTCTCGGTGTATAGATAGGTGTTGATGACCATCAGCTCCGGCAAGAAGAGCACAAGAACAAAGGCGATCAGACCGGGCATCCGGCCGAAACGGGCGCGGGTGATGAGCCAGGCCAGAAAGGCGGAGGCAACACCGAAGAGCACCTGCAGCAGCTCGACCAGCAGGGGATGAACCCCCGCCACCCGGTAGACCGCCGCGAGGAAAAAAGGATAGAGCGGCGCCACAAAAAGAGTCGGATTGATCCCGTCCTGGCTGAACCCCCTCCCCGCCAGCAGATTCGTCGCAATGCTGTGGTAGGTGCTGCTGTCCAGCGAGGCCACCCCGCCGATGTGCTGCGTCATCAGCACCAGCACCAGCCGCACGGCCAGCCCGGCCGCGCCGATGATCCAGAGCAGACGCGTGACCATCTCCGGACGCCCGATTTCTTCCAGCCATCGCTTCACGGAAGCGGCTTCTCCTCATTGACCCGGTAGAGTTCGACTACGGGACTGATCTGCAGATCGTTGCCGGGCTCCATGCGCACAATCAGTTCGCAGTTCTCCCGGACCCAGTTATAAAAAAGCTCGCGCTGCTCCACCCGCTCCGGATAACGCTGGCGCGAAAGAGGCCACTCATAGCGGGCCCGGGTGAAGCTGTCGAGCACAAGGTACTCGATCCCCTGCTCCTGAACATAGGCGCGCGCGTCGTGATCGCTGGTGCGCTGCTTGCCATGGGCGAACATCTTGGGGACCACACCGTAGAGCGTGTAGATCTTGCGGTAATCCGGCGAACGGCGGATGACCTCCAGGTTCAGGTCCAGGCTGCTCAGCAGCGGAGGGGCAAATTCTTCCGTGCCGATGCGGCTGCGCTCCGGCAGGTTGAGCTCGATCCACTCCTTCATCCGGGTTCTTGTATCAACTTGATACAGGGCGAGGTCGTAACGCAGGCTCTTGACGAGCTGGGGCGCGATCGCGATAGTAAAAATGATAATGTTAAATATCAATAAATTACGCTTCTCTTTAAGCCTGGCCGTGCAGGCGGCCAGGAGTTCAGCGGCTATCAGCAGCAAAAATGGCACCAAAGGCAGCAGATGGCGCATCGCTTTATAGTTCATCTGGCCGATCACGGCATACATCAGCAGCGGAAAGATGAGGATGAGGATATCCTCCCGCCGGCGGCGCCAGAGCAGATAGAGGATACCGAGGATGAAGAGCAGGGTCACGCCCCAGCCCAGGCTGGCGGGAAAGGTGTTGTCGTAGAAAAAGCCGTAGCCGGGCGAATGGTCGCCGGTGAAATAGGAGAAAAAGCTCCCGCCCGAACCGAGTTTGCCGGTCTGTTCGAACTCGGCGGTGCCGGCGACGCTCGCCCAGAAGCGGCCGGGATCGACGAGGGGCAGGGGGCAGGCGATCAGAAAGGCGGTGATGGTGGCGAGGCCGGTCAGCCAGATGCGGCGGTCGAGCAGCGCCTTGAGGAACCCGGGCCGGGCCGGGCCGCCCGCCGCGGCGCTCTCCTGACCGGGGGCGAGAAAGTGGGCGGCGACGATGGGCAGAAGGATGAGGCCGGCGTTATATTTGGTCGCCACCGCCAGACCGGCGAACAGGGCGGCGCCCATATAGTCGCGCAGCCTGCCGCCGCGGAAAATACGGATGCTGAAGTAAAAAGAGAGGGTCGTCAGCAAGGTGAGCAGGATATCGACGGTGCCGAAATGGGAATTCTTGACCGGCAGAAAAGTCACCGCCCAGAAAGCGGCGGCCCAGAGCCCGGTCCGGCGGCTGTAGAGGCGCTTGCCGGCCGCGTAGATGACGAAAATGGTCATCACCCCCGCCAGCAGCGAGAGCCAGCGCCCGACCATGTGAAAATGGAAAGGATGAAGATAGTAATAGACCTTGACGGCGGCCAGCGAGGTGGCCGTTCCGCTCACCATCAGCCAGAGAATATAGGGGAGAAAGGCGGCCGCCAGGACGAAAGCGTAGAGGGGTGGATAGCCCCGGAGCAGAAAGAAAGTCTCTCTGGACCAGGCGGTATAGTCGAGCAGATTGCCGGCATGGTAGACCAGCTTCATCTCGTCGGGATGGTAGCGGAAGGGGTCGCCGAAGCCGAGCCCGAGCAGGCGCAGGATGAATCCCGCTCCAGCCACGAGCAGCAGCAGGCGGTTTTCTTCCCACCATTTCCGCCGCTCCGTTTTGATCAAATTTTCCAAATCATCCTGCCACTTTTTTAAATAGCGCTTCATAATCTGAGGTCACCTTATCCCAGGAGTAGCGGTCGTGGACGCGCTCCCGGACGATCTGACGGTAACGGGCCACCTCGAGGGGATGATCGAGCAGGTACTGGAGCTGGCCGCGCAGCGAATCCCCCTCCCGGGTGGTGAAATAGCAGCCGGCCTTGCCCAGCACCTCGTGGTGTTCGGGCACGTCGTTGGCGAGGACGCAGTTGCCGTAGCCCATCCCCTCGAGCAGGGCGGGATGGGTGCCGCCCACCTCTGTGGCCTGTACATAGCAGTAGGCGTGCGATTGCAGCTCGCGGTAGCCCTGCCCGAAGACGTAGCCGGTGAAGATGATGCGCGGATCCTGCGTGGCGCGCAGGCCGGCGATATAGTCGCTGGCGTAGGGGGCATCGCCGACCATGACCAGTTTCTTGCTGGTTTTAACTTTTTCAAAGGCCTCAACCACGCGATGGGCGTTGTTCTCCGGTTCCATCCGGCTGACGTAGAGCACATACTCGCGCTCCTCCAGCCCGAAGCGGTCGAGGGTCTCCCGGCTCTTGACCGGCGTCTCCGGAGCCCCATAGGGGATATAGGTCGATTCTTTCTGAAACCGCTCCAGATAATAGCTTTGCACTTCGCGGGCGTCCGAGACCACGGCCGTGGGAGTGAAGGTGGCCAGATACTCGGAGATCCGGTAAAAGGCCTTGCCCGCCCGGTTCCATTTCTGCCGTTTCCACTCCAGGCCGTCGACGTTCAACACCACCGGTTTTCCCGTCAGCCGCGGCACGATACAAAAAGCCGCGTTGGCGCTGTTGCAGATAAAAACGACATCATAGGGAATGAAAAAACTGTAGAGGGTGCAGATCAGGGTATGGGCCACGGTATCGAGATATTTATGGCTGATGGTCGGCAGTATCCTGATCCTCACCCCCTTGTAAAAGGGTTCGCGATAGTCGATGATGTTGCTGCGGCCGTACACCGTGACCTCATGACCGCGCTCCGCCAGCCGCGGCGCCATCTGTTCGATAAAAGTCTCGAAGCCGCCATAGTTGGCCGGAATGCCGCGGATGCCCATGATGGCGATTTTCATGGCCGCACCTCCCGCGCGCCCGGCTCCGCAGCGCTCAGCAGCTGCCCCGGCCCGCCGCAGCCACTTTCGGCCAGCTCGGGGTCGGGAAGCGCAGGGTACTCCTGCAGCCGCCAGATCTCGACCGTCCACCGCGAGCCGCAGACCGTCCCCACCCGGTAATAGCGCTCCTGAACGACCGCCTCGATGGCGGGCCAGTAGCGGCTGAATTTCTTCTGCGTATAGCCGTCGAGGATGATAAAGGCGGGGGGATCAGCGCTGAGCCGCTCCTCCAGCCCGGAATCGTATTTCATGAAAAAAACCGTCGGATGCGAAACCCCCGCAAAAGGCTGCATCCCCGCGGCGTAGGTCCAGACCATCGCCCCGCTCAGAACCACATCCTCCGGCTTGCCCTCCTTGCGCAGAATGATCTCCACTTTTTCCAGGGTGCGCGGAGACCAGACGCACTCGTATTGGGGCGTGATCAGCCGGCCGGACCAGGCGGCGCTGATGAAGAGGGCCGCTGCGGCCAACAGCAAGGCCGGCTGGAGCCGCCCGCTGCCGCGCCACATGCTCCACCCCGCCATCAGGGCGGCGAAAAGCAACCCCGCGCAGATGACCAAATGCCAGTGGAGCGGGAGCTGCCAGGTGAAGCGAAAAAGGAGAAAGACCACGCCGTAAACCGCGGTCCAGAGCAGAAGAGGCCGGAAGCGGGCGGCGGACTCCTTCTCCGCCGGCAGCCAGGCGGCGCCGAGCAGCAGCAGGGCCGGCAGGGCCTCGAGAAAATACTGGGTGTAAAAGCCGCGCGAAGCCGACTGGAAGGCGTAGGCCAGCAGCAAAATTACCAGCCAGATCCAGAGGAAAAGCCGAAAGGGCTCCTTCACCCGGCCGCGCCGCCGCAGGCTCAACAGCGCCGCAGCGATGACCGGAAGCGCAAAGAGAATCGCATCGCGCCAGGCGCCCAGGGTGTAGGCCGGGTCCTGGTCGAGAATGCGAAAACCCGTGCTGTCGACCACCCGCTGCTGCGCGGGCAGGATGCCGAGGGTATGGGCGAGGCGGTTCCAGACCAGATTGAGGGGATTGATCTGCGAAAAGAGGAGCTCGCGCCCCCCGAGGGGACCCCAGTACCAGGCCGCCACCAGCAGGCAGAGGCCCAGATAACCGGCTGCATAGAGAGCCAGATTCCGCCAGCGCGACCCGGCCGCGGCTTCCCTCTGCAGGAGCAGGAAAATTCCGGTTGCGAGCGGCATATAGAGGGTCGACTGGCGCACATAGTAGGCCAGCGCCGCCATGATGCCGCTCAGGATGAAAAAGCTCCACATACCCTTCTCCTGCAGCGCACGCAGAAGGAACCAGGCGCTGAGCAGGCTCAGCAGCACGGCCGGCATCTCGGTCTTGACCACGGTCGACCAGATCAGGGAGAAGGGGAGAAAAAGATAGACCACCGCGGCCAGCCAGCCCCGCAGCGGATCGTAAAGCCGCGCTCCGATCCGGTAGATGAGCCAGCCGATGGCGAGGGAGGCCAGGAGCGGCATGAGCCGGCCTGCCGTGAGCGAAACGCCGAAGAGCTTGATGAAAAAGCCGAGCAGATAGGCATAGAAGGGCTGACGCGAGCCGTAATCGATGACCGGATGGAGCCCCTGCCAGATCAGCCGGCCGTCGAGCAGGTGGGCCCCCTCGTCCGGATTGATCCAGCGCACCGTCATCAGCAGGAGGCGCAGCGCGGCCGCGGCCGCGAGGGTGAGCAGCATGAGCAAAGCGGGCCGCTCCGCCAGCCCTCTCCAGAGTGTATGGAATGCACGTGTCATTCTGCCGGCCACCGCCTTCTCCTAATCCTGGAACTGGTTGATGGTTTCAGCGACATAGCGCACTTCTTCGTCGCTCAGCTCCGGATAGATCGGCAGCGAGAGCACCTCGGCGGCGCACTGTTCCGCGACCGGATAGCTTCCCGCGGGCACACCCGGATCCTTGTAGGCGTTCTGCAGATGACAGGGGACGGGGTAATGGATCTGCGTCCCGATCCCGTGGTCGGCCAGATGGCGGCGGAGGGCGTCGCGCGCCTGACAGCGCACCACATAGAGGTGAAAGACATGCCCGCTCCCCTCCTGCTGCCGGGGCAGGCGGACAGCGGGATGGCTGATGGCGTTGGAATAGAGCGCGGCGATCTCGCGGCGGCGCCGGTTCCAGCTCTCGAGATGGGGCAGCTGGGCCGAGAGGATGGCGGCCTGCATCTCGTCGAGGCGGCTGTTAAAGCCCTTGATCTCGTGATAGTAACGCTCAAGCTGGCCATAGTTGCGCAGCAGCACGATCTGCTCGGCCCGCTGGTCGTCATCGGTGACCACCATGCCGCCGTCGCCAAAGGCGCCGAGATTTTTACTCGGATAAAAACTGAAGCAGCCGTACGCGCCGAAAGTGCCCGTCCGCTTGCCCCGGTAAACCGCGCCGTGAGCCTGGCAGGCATCCTCGATCACCGCCAGGTTGTGGCGCCCGGCGACGGCCATCACCTCATCCATCCGGCAGCAGTTGCCGTAGAGATGGACCGGGATGATGGCCCGCGTGCGTGCGCTGATTTTTTGCTCGATGAGGTCCGGGTCGATGCAGAAAGAGTCGGGATCGACGTCGACCAGCACCGGCGTGGCTCCGGCGAAAGAGATCGCCGAGAGCGTCGGAACGGCGGTGTTGGGGACGGTGATCACCTCATCGCCCGGCTGCACTCCGCTGGCGACCAGGGCGAGGTGGATCGCCTCGGTGCCCGAGCCCACGCCGATGGCGTGACGCACACCGATATGCGCTGCAAAGGCCTCCTCAAAGGCGCGCAGCTCGCTGCCGAGGACAAACCAGCCGCTGGCCAGAACCCGGTTCACGGCGGCATCGATCTCACTTTTTATCGCCAGGTAATGCCTGGTCAGATCACCGAATGGTACCTGCATGGTCACTTCCATACTATTTATAGTCGTTGAGAACTCCGTAAATGGTGGCCCGGCGCGGGCCCGCCTCCAGTTTTTTGATCAGCACGAAACCGGGTGCGTTCCCCTCCTCACCGAGAAAATCGAGAGTGGTCAGTCGCCGGTTTTTAACCGCCCACTGGTGCCAGGCCCCCTTTTTTTCGGCCTTGAGGCTGTAGCTCATCCAGGCGGTATGGGTGATGCCCTGGCTGCGCATCCAGGCGTGCAGTTCCTGCGGCCCGAGTTCGGGCGCATCGGAGAGGCGGACGAAATCCCGCCGGGTGTCGAGGCGGGTGAAATAGGCGACGATATTGGGCTGGGAGACCAGCAGCCGGTCGCCCTTCTGATAACTCTGGTCGAACCACTCGCCGATAAGCCTGAATTCGGCCTTGGTATAATAGACATCGAAGAGACCGGCTCCCGAGGCCGAAAAGAGCCGGAAACCGAGAAAAAGGGCCACAGTCAGAATGGCGATGGTTTTGGCCGTCCCCGCCGCTGACCAGCGTTTCGGCCAGTAATAGATCGTCAGGGGAATCAGGGAGAGGACCACCCAGATCATGCGGGGCTGATACTGCGGATAGGCAAAGCGTGCGGTCAGCACCAGAGCGAGGGTGACGCCGGCCGCAGCGGCCGCAGCGAGGGCGAGCAGCCGGGGCCGTTTGCCGATCCGGCTGATAAGGCCGCACTCCCCGAGCCGGCGCCCCGCCGCCTTGAGGAGGGCAAAGAGGCCGGCGAAGATGAAGAGCAGGGCCGCCCAGGAGGCCATGACCAGATAGTCCGCGCCGGGAAAGGGCCAGATCACATGCAGGGCGGCGAAGCCGGCCAGATAGGTGCCGAGCGCCAGGGTTGCGCGCCGGTCACTCCGCCACAATTCGACCACACCGGCGAGGAAAAAGAGAGCGGCCGCCACCGCACCGATCCGATACCAGGCCAGCGGCAGAAACTCGAGCAGCTCGGACCAAAAGCCGGTGAAAAAGCTCAGATTCGGCCGCCAGTGGGCGAAATAATCGGCATAGCTGCCGCCGCCATCTCCGCCGGAGGAGAGCAGGCTCCAGATCACCAGAAAGGAGGCGGAGAGCACCGTCACCAGCACACTCTTGAGCCGCTGCTTGCCGAAGACGAAATCGGCCAGTCCGAATGCTCCGATCGCCATCGCCCCCTCGTAGCGGACGGCCGAAGAGAGAAAGCCGGCGCCGTAGGCCCGCCAGTCCCTGCGCACAAACCGGTCGAAAGCCCAGAGCAGCAGACAGGTGAAGAGAAATTCGCCCTTGGGCTTGATCGCCAGCTTGAGAGTCGAAGCGTGCAGCGCCCAGAACCAGACCACCCAGGGTGCGGAAGCGGGGTGCAGAAAGCGCGCGATGCGCCAGAGGAACCAGAGCGAAAAGAGCGCACTCGCCGCCGAGATGATCTCGGCGGCGTAGAGCTCGGCGAATTTGCCCGGGATCAGAGGCGAAATGAAAGCGATGAGCAGGGAGGTGAGCGGCGGCCGCTTGAAATTATCCGGCCATTCCAGATGACGAAGCTTGACCGCCTTTTCGGCATAGTCGAAAAAATCGCTTTCGGGGACGAGAAAATTATTGACGTGATCGAGGAGAAAGAGTGCGAAAAAAACAAGCAGGGCGGCGTAAAACCACCAGGCTCGTCTGCGCGACTCGATCCGGATCAAGCCATTTTCTTTGTGTTTGCTGGAGACCTTTTCCATCTCTACCTTTCCCGCCCCGTTCCCCTCAGTTCATTGGCTGCTCCCAGTAGTGCTGCCGGTGTTCGCGGTAATAGGCGATCGTCCTGGCTAGCCCCTCCTTCATCGGCGTCCGGTAGTGCCAGCCCAGCACGGCGCGGATCTTGCGGTAATCGGCGTAGAAATCACCGATATCGATGCGCTTCTTCTCTTCAGGAAAGGGCACCATCATGTACTCGCCCCCGCCCGCGGCCTCGAGCAGCAGCTTGACCAGGTCTTCGAGCATCATCGGCTCATCCCCGCCGAGATTGTAGATATTGCCGTTGCAGTCATCAAAAGCCGCCGCCAGGCAAAAAGCGTCGACCACGTCGTCGACATAGTTGAAATCGCGGATCTGCTTGCCGTCGCCGAAGATGCGGATCTTCTGGCCCTCGATCGCCTGGCGGAGGAAAACGCTGATGAATCCCTGCCGGCCGTGCTTCATCAGCTGGCGCGGCCCGTAGGTGTTGGTGAGGCGCAGCGAGGTGGCGCGGATGCCGTAGACATTGTTGTAGAGGATGTGATACCACTCTCCGGCCATCTTGTTGATGCCGTTGACGTCGGTCGGATGAATGGGGTGCTTTTCGTCGACCGGCAGATAGTCCGGCTTGCCATACTGCTGACGGGTCCCGGCGAAGACGATCTTGACCTCGGGGTTGTTGTGCCGGCACGCCTCAAGGATGGAGAGCTGGGAGCGGCAGTTGATGTCCAGATCGGTGAAGGGATCCTCCATGCTGTCGATGTGGCTGACCTGCCCGGCGAGATTGAAAATATAGTCCTGCCCCTTGACCAGATAATTCATGCCGTACTGGTCGCGGATATCGGCGATGTTGACCTGCACCCGCTTCTCCAGCCCGGCGATATTGAAGAGATTGCCGCCGTACTGCGGGATGAGCGAATCGACGATCAGCACATTGGCGCCGTACTCGACCAGACGGTGGGCGAGGGTGCTGCCGATAAAGCCGAGCCCACCGGTGATCATGCAGTTCTTGCCCTTGAACCTGGGCGGCAGCTGTTCACGCTTGGGCATGGACGCCCTCCTTGCGCACAACCAGCCGGAACCAGAGTTTGGAAAAATCGCGCGCCACATGGTAGAGCCGGACAAAATTGAAGAACTGCGACTTGCCGCTCGAACGGAAAAAGTGGTTGACCCCCACCTCCGCAAACCGGCAGCCACTGCGGCTCATCTTGTGGATCATCTCCACGCAGATCGTGCCGCTGTTCGAGGTCAGCTCGAAACGGTCGAATATGCTCCGGCGCATCAGCCGGAAATCGCAGTCCACATCCTCGATCGGCAGCGAGAAGAGAAACTTGGAGGTGTACTGGTAGATCTTGCCGAGCACGACACGGTAGTAGGGATCGTGGCGCTTGATCTTGAAGCCGTTGACCACATCCACTTCCTCATTCATCGCATCGGCCAGGAGCAAAAGCTGACGCACATCGTACTGGGCATCGCCGTCGGTATAAAAGACGAACTCCTTGCGCGCTTCGCGAAAACCGGTGCGCAGCGCGCCGCCGTAGCCGCGGTTCCGCTCATGATGGATGACGCGGATCTGCGGGAAGCGGCTCTCGAGAAAAGTGAGGATCTCCTGGGTCTTCTCCTCGCTGCCGTCATCGACGAGGATCACCTCATAATCGTCGGTGATCTTTTCGGCCGCTGTGATGGCCTGTGCGGCCATGGTAGTGATGGTGCCCCAGTCGTTGTAGACCGGGAAAAAGATCGAGAGGGAGGAGAGCTTTTTACGCCGTTCTTCTGTCATAGCTCAGGTTTCCGCATTTTCTGTTCAATGGTCATCAGTTCTATGCCGGCTTGTGCCAGGATTTGCCGCGTCACCGGCGAGCAGAGCAGGTCGCACTCGCGCTGCCGCCGCATTTCCGCGGCCGTCACCGGCGCGCCGGGGGCAAAATCGGCCGGATGGCACATCCATTCGCTGCACCCTTTTTCCAGGCGGGCAGCCCACTCCGTCAGCCTGGCCCCGGGGTCCGGGTGCAGATACCAGCTGAACCCGTAAAAATTGCCGGCACCGTCCAGCCCGCGGTAGAACCTCTCGCAGCGCCGGCCGGCGGCGGCCACGCTCCGGTGCTGCAGCCGGCCGAAAAAGGCGGCAGGACTCAAACCGGCGGCTTCGCCCTTTCCCCGCACCTGCCGGACAGCCCGGACTCCCCACTCCTTCATCACCGGCGCCGCGGCCGCGGCCACCGCAGGCAGGAGATGGACATGATGATGGCTGTCCAGATGACCCGCCTTGACGCCGAGTGCGGCGAGACGGCCGAACTGCGCATCGATCTCGGCGGTCAGCTCCCCGGCCGAGAGGCGCCCGCGCAGGGCGCGCCCCCAGAAAGCCCGCTTGCCCGGCAAGTTGCCCTCCGCGTCGGTCAGACTCGGCACCCGTTCGGCCGGCAGGAGCGGCCGGCCGCAGGTCAGATTGAGATGCAGGCCCAGCGCAAGTCCGCTCCCCGTGGCCAGGGCGCAGGCCTCGGCAACAGCGGGGCCGTTGGCCACCAGCGAAGCCGCGGTCAGGATTCCCTCCCGCCAGGCCCGCCAGATGCCGCGGTTGACCGCCGCGGAGAGGCCGAAATCGTCGCCGTGGACGATCAATCCCTTTACGGCGGCGAGGCCGCCTTGACCGTCCGCCATGATCATCCCGCTACGCTTCCCGCTCCCCGGCAGCTGTTTCATGCAGCCGGAGCTGGAAAAAATTGTAAAGCTCGTCCAGATTCCGCCGCGAGTCAAAAATTTCCGCCACCCGCTCGCGCGCGGCCTTGCCGAGGCGGCGCTCCATCTGCGGCGAGGCCAGCACCTCGGCCATCGTCTGCGCCAGCAGTTTGGGCTCGGCTTCGTCGAGCAGCAGCCCGCTCACCCCCTTTTCAACCAGCTCGGGGATGCCGCTGATGGCGGTCGAGATCACCGGGACCTCCATCGCCATCGCCTCGGCGATGACATTGGGGATGCCGTCGCGGTTACCATCCTCCTCCACCACACAGGGGAGGACGAACAGGCTGGCGCCGGCATAGGCCTCGATCACAGCGCTCGGCGCCATGTAGCCGGTGATCTCGATCTGCTCCATCAAATGGTTGAGCCGGATGAACATCTCCATCCGCGGCCGCTCGGGCCCGTCGCCGATGATGAGGCATTTATAGGCCACCCCCTGATCGTGGAGGATCTTGCAGGCGTGCAGGAGCACTCCCAGCCCCTTCTTCGGCACCAGCCGGCCGACCGAGAGGATGACGGGGAGTTCCCTTTTCGTCTTTGGACGCGGCTGCAGCTTGCTCAGATCGAGGCCGTGGTAATTGACCAGGATCTTGTCGCCCACCAGGTCGCCGTAATTCTGCTGCAGATAGTCCCGGTTGTAGCGCGTGCAGGTGACGATGAAGCGGGCCCGCTTGAGCTTCTCCTCAAAGATGACCTGGGGCGTAAAAATGTCGTAGGCGTGGGCCGTAAAGCTGAAAGGGAGATCCAGGATCATCGCGGCGAGCAGGGCCAGGCTCGAGGCCGAGTCGGCGTACTGGGCGTGGATGAGGCTGAATCCCTCCGCCCGCATCTGCCGGGTCACCGGCACGATGAGGTAAAAATTGAGCAGCACATTCTGCCGCTGCGCCTTGGTCAGTTCCTGCTTGCGGGCGGCCCGCCAGAGGCTGACCAGCAGGGACTCGCTGCGGGTGCGGTGGCGCCGGGCGAAGGACCAGCTTTTGAGATAACGGCCCGGATGGCGGAAGAGGCAGGCGAGATGAGCGCCGATCACCTTTCCGGCCTTCAGGGAGGAGAGGATATAAAAGGTCCGCTCCGCCAGCTCGGGCACCTCGCTGTTTTCCCGCCCCGCCGGCGGCCGGCTCAGGGCATAAGGCCGCAGATCCAGCCCCCGCTCCAGCAGTCCGGCCACTTCGTTGACGATGAAGCGTTCGGAGAGAGCGGGAAAATAGTTGAGAAAGAGCGCGACCCTGGCGCCGGGCTGCAGTGTCTGCAGCCGTTCAGTAGATGAATCGGTCTTCACTGCCTTTACTCCCCCTCTTTGATATACTCGTCATACCTTGCACGGTAGAAAGCGACGGTTTTGGCCACCCCCCCGGTCAGATCCACCCGCGGGCGCCAGCCGGTCGCCGCCGCCATCTTGTCATACGAAACCACGAATTTGCGGATGTCAATGCTCTCGCGCTCCGGCGGAAAGGGAATGTGGACATATTGCCCCTTTCCGACCGCGGCGATGACCGTTTTGACCATATCGAGAAAAAAGGTCTCCACACCCGAGCCGATCATGAAGATCTGACGGTCCGTCTCCCGAACCAGCGCGGCGCGGACAAAGGCGTCGACCACATCCTCGACGTAGACATAGTCCCGCGTCTGCAGGCCGTCTCCGTAGACCGTGATCGGCCGCCCCTCCATGGCATTGCGGATGAACCAGTTGAGGATGCCGTAATAGCCGTGCTGCATCTGGCAGCGGGGACCGTAGACGTTGTTAAGACGCAGGGAGACCGCCGCAAAACCGTAGATCTTGCCGTAGAGAAAGAGATACTTCTCCGCGGCCAGTTTGTTGATGCCGTAAACATCGGTCGGATGGTCCGGATGGTTCTCGTCCACCGGCAGATAGACCGGCTCGCCGATCTGGCCGCGGCTGCCGGCGTAGACGACCCTGGCGGCGGGATTTTTCTCAGCGACCGCCCGGCAGAGCGCGATCGTGCCGTTGCAGTTGATATCGACATCGAGGCCCGGATCGGCCATCGAGATCTCGCGGCCGACCTGCGCCGCCAGATGAAAGATATAGTCCTTGCCCTCCACCAGATGGTCCAGCAGCTCCCGGTCGCGGACGTCGCCCTTGACGAAGAGGAGCTGATTGTGGATCTCAGTGATGTTGGCGGGATTCCAGCCGTAGGGAGCGAGACAAGCGTCGAGCAGGGTCACCTCTGCCCCCTCGCGCACCAGGCGCTGGGCCAGATTGCTGCCGATAAAGCCAAGGCCGCCGGTGATCAGCACCTTCCTGCCGGCCAGTTGTGAGAAATCAACCTTCATGTGCAGTCATTTCCTCGATAATCGCCGCAAACTCTTCACCGAGCCGCGGCATGGTGCAGTGATTCTGAAAAACCCGGTATCCCCCCTCGCCGAGACGCTCCCTGAGCGCCGGATCGGCCCGGAGGGTGAGAATGGCATCGGCCAGGGCGCGGGGCTCCGCCCGCTCGACCAGCCAGGCGCTTTCGCCGTGCGTCAGCAGCTCCTGCACCGGTTCGTTCCGCGCTGTCACCAGCGGCCGGCCCATGGCGATCGCCTCAACCACCTTGTTGGTCGTCACCCGCAGCACCCGGTCGTTGTCGCCAAAGATGCCGAGACAGAGGTCCGCCCGGGCCATCATCTCCGCCAGCTCGGCGTAGGGGACGGTATCATAAAATCGCACATTCTCCAGGCCAAGCTCGCGCGCCAGAGCCCGGTCCTCGTCGTAGGTGATGCCTTTGCCGACGATCTGAAAAATGATATCGCGCTCCTCCCGCAGCAGGTGTGCAGCCCGGAGGATGTATTTAATGCCGTGAAAAGGGGCGTACTCGCCGTGAAAATGGACGAGAAAGCGCCCCTCCTCCCGGCGCGCCGGCCGGGGATGGATTTTGGTCTCGTCCACCGCCAGAAAAATGCGCCGCATCTTGCCGGCATGGACCTTGAATACCTCGCAAAACCAGTCGATGTGGGCCCTGGTCTCCAGCACAGTCAGGTCCGCCAGCTTGTAGGTGAGCCAGTCACTGAAACCGTAGAGCCGCGCCATCAGCGAACCCGGCCGCGCCTTGCCGCGGTCGTAGACCATGGTGTCCAGGGTGGTGATGTACATGTCGAAGAGCAGCGGCTTGCGCGTGAAGAGCCGGATGAAAGGCAGAATGATCTGGCCGTAAAAGCCCACCAGGACCAGATCGCAGCTTCGAGCCAGCCGGATCGCCCGCCAGATCAGCCGCGGATAGTGTTTGAAGGAGCGGTCCGGAGGGAAACAGCCCGCCACATCGTACCCCTGTCCGAGCAGGGCGTTGTAGACGATATGGGTGCGGGAATAGGAGAGCTCCCGTCCTGCCACGAAAAGGATACGCTTCTTCACTCGGCCTTGCCCTGGTCTTTTGCCGCCTCTCCCTGCCGGAGCTCGAGCCGGCGCACCCGGTAGAGGGCGCTTTCGATGAGACGGCGGTTGAAGCCGATGAGGTCCGCCACCAGGCCGATGATGAAGACCTGAAAACCGATCATCAGCAGGACGGCGGCCAGGATCAGGGACTGGATGTGGCCGGCCCCGCCGGTGGTGATGTAAAAATAGAGAAAACGGAGGCCGATGAGAAAGCCCGCCCCGAAGACCGTGCCGCCGATGTAGGAGAACATCTTGAGCGGCTCGTACATGGTGTAGATGCGCGTGATCGTGGCGATCGAGCGCTTGATATAGTTCCAGTTGCCCTTGAAGAGGCGCGACTCGCGCAGCTTGCTGTTGGTGCGCACCGGCACGTGGCTGACCGCCAGGTTCTTCTTGCCGGCCTGGATGATGGTCTCGAGGGTATAGGTGAAGCGCGAGATCACGTTCATCTGCAGGGCGGCCTCGCGCGAAAGGGCACGAAAGCCGCTGGTGGCGTCAGGGATCTCGGTGGCCGAGACCTGGCGCACCACCCAGCTGCCGAGATTCTGCAGCCGTTTTTTCATCCACGAAAAATGGTGGATCTCGTCGGTCTGGCGGTCGCCGATCACCA
>ENA-UOWO01003502-UOWO01003502.1-activated-sludge-metagenome-genome-assembly--contig:-NODE-3502-length-18145-cov-7.273245_pt1 | contig 18145 bp, 14 predicted proteins | sample MGYA00238148_ERZ761564 | MGnify/ENA primary metagenome ERZ761564 (study PRJEB28885, sample SAMN05720194) | activated sludge metagenome | isolation source: Anaerobic digester | place: USA...
GTCCGCGTTGGCCGGTGCGTATGCGGTCACCATGGCGCTGCTGCACAAGGAGCGGGGCGGCACCGGCCAGGTGATCGACCTGTCCCTGCTGGAGCCGCTGCTGCTCATCCTGGGTCCGTCGCCGTCGGTGTACGACCAGCTCGGCCAGGTGCCCGGCCGGCACGGCAACCGGTCCCCGAACAACGCCCCGCGCAACACCTACCTGACCAGGGACGGCCGCTGGGTGGCGGTCTCGACCAGCTCGCTGTCCGTGGCCGAGCGGGTGCTGACCCTGGTCGGTCACCCCGAGGTCACCACCGAGCCGTGGTTCAAATCGGCGGGTGAGCGGGTCGAGCACGCCGACGAACTGGACGGCTACGTGGCCGACTGGATCGCCGCCCGGGACGAGGCCGAGGTCATCAGCGAGTTCAACCGGGTCGGCGCCGCGCTGGCCTCCGTCTACACCGTGCACGACCTGATGACCGACCCGCACGTGATCGAGCGCGACATCATCACCACCGTCGAGGATGAGGACTTCGGACCGCTCAAGATGCAGAACGTGATGTTCCGGATGTCCGCCACCCCCGGCGGGATCGACTTCACCGGGCGGGATCTGGGCGCCGACAACGAGGAGGTCTACGTCAAGGAGCTGGGCCACAGCCTGGATCGCATCCGGGGCCTGAAAGACGCGGGTGTGCTGTGAGGACGCCGGTCAGCTACCTGTTCGTGCCCGGCCACCGCCCCGAGCTGATCGCCAAGTCGGCCCGCTCCGGCGCCGACGCGGTGGTCATCGACCTGGAGGACGCCGTCGCCCCGGGCGACCGCCCCGCCGCCCGGGCCACCGTCCGCGAGGCCCTGCTGGCCCGGCGGGAAGCGCCCACCGGACAGCAGTGTTGGGTCCGGATCAACCAACCGGGCACCGCGGACGCCGAGGCCGACCTGGCCGCCCTCGGCGACCTGCTCACCCACGCCCGGGTGCCCAAGGTGGACGACCCGGCGCAGATCGACTGGGTTGCCGCGCGGGCCCCGCACCTTCGCACCACCCTGCCGGCCATCGAGTCGGCGGCCGGGCTGCTCGCCGCGCCGGCGATCGCGGCCCATCCGCGGGTCTGCCGGCTGGGTCTGGGCGGCGTGGATCTGGCCAACGACCTGGGCTGCGACGGCAGTGCCGCGGCGCTGGCCTACCCCCGGTCGGTGCTGGTGGTCGCCTCGCGCGCGGCCGGCCTGCCCGGCCCGGTGAACAGCGTCTACGCCAAGCTCGATGATCCGGAGGGTCTGCTCGCGCACGCGCGGGCGGCCCGGGCGATCGGGTTCGGCGCCCAGTCGGCGCTCACCCCGCGGCAGCTGCCGGCGATCACCCAGGTGTTCGGTCTGGCCCCCGAGCGGATCACCTGGGCCCGGGAGGTGCTCGACGCGTTCCGCGCGGCCGGGGGCGCCGCCTGCCGCACCCCCTCCGGTGACTTCGTCGACCTGCCGGTGGCCCAGGAGGCGCAGCGGATCCTGGCCGCGGTCTGACCCCACCCCCACCCGGCCGTACCGTGCAGTTGATCATGGGAAGAAGCCCGTTCTGGCGCAGCCAGAACGGGCTTCTTCCCATGATCAACACGGGTGCGGGTGCGGGTGCGGGCGCGGGTGCGGGTCGGGTGCGGCGGGCGGGGGTGCGGGTCAGACCAGCCGGTACAGCCGCTCGGGGCGGCCGGTCTTGCCGTACTTGAGCCGCACCTGGGCCACCCCGGTCTGCTCCAGGTACTCCAGGTAGCGGCGGGAACTGACCCGCGAGATGCCCACCCGCTCGGCACATTCGGTGGCCGACAGGGCCTCGTCGGCGCTCAGCGAGCGGCGGACCAGATCGGCCGTTTCCCGGCTCAGGCCCTTGGGCAGGTCGGCCCGCGGCCGGGTGGTCGAGCCGCCGACGCCGAACAGCTGGTCGATCGCACCCTGGTCCACCTCGGCGGTGTCCAGCAGGGCCCGGGCCTTGCGGAAATGGGCCAGCTTCTCGGCCAACGCGGTGTACTCGAACGGCTTGACCAGGTAGGACATCGCGCCGCCCTGCCAGGCCTCGCGGACCGCGTCCAGATCGCGCTCCGCGGTGACCACGATGACGTCTACCCGGGGGTGCTCCTGCCGGGCGATCCGGAGCACCTCCAGACCACTCATGTCCGGCAGGTGCACGTCCAACAGCATCAGATCCGGGCTCAGCTCGGCCAGCTTGGCCAGCGCGTCGATTCCCGTGCTGGCCACCCCGTCCACCCGAAACCCGTTCTGGGTCTGCAGGAACCGGCAGTGGATGCGGGCCACCATGAAGTCGTCGTCGACGACCAGCACCCCGAACTCGGCCTGCTCGCTGCTCATGCCCGCTCCCGTTCCCGTTCCGATGCATCCGTCGCCGGGTCGGCGTCGGCGGCGTCGCCGGCCACCCGCCCCAGCACCGCGGTGAACACGGCGCCGACGGCGGTGGCCGCGTCCTGACCGCTGCGCACGCCGACCCAGCCGCCCCGGCGAAGGCAGATCATCCGCACCAGGGACAGCCCGACTCCGCGCCCGCCGGCGACCGTGGACGACTTGGTGGAAAAGCCCCGGGCGAAGACGAGATCGTCGGCGTTCTGGGGGATTCCGGGTCCGCTGTCGGCGACCACGATCCGCACCTGGGCCGGATCGGAGACGATCTCGACGGTCACCGTCGCCTCGGCCGAGTTGGCCACCGCGTCCAGCGCGTTGTCGACCAGGTTGCCCAGCACGGTGCCCACGTCGGTGGACAGGTCGGCGCCGAGCCGGTCGCAGTGCGAGTCGGGCGACAGGATCAGCTCCACCCGCGACTCGGCGGCCAGGCTGGACTTGGCGATCAACAGCGAGGCCACCGGCGGGTCCTTGATCAGGTCGCGGATGGTCGAGTCGACCTGGGCCCGCCGCGCGGTGATCGTCGCCAGGTACTCGCGCAGCTCCTCGTACTCTCCGAGCTGGGCCAGTCCGGAGATGATGTGCAGCTGGTTGTCGAACTCGTGCGTCTGGGCCCGCAGCGTCTCCCCGACACTGCGGGTGGCCCCCAACTGGCGCTGCAGGGCGATTAGGTCGGATCGGTCGCGCAGGGTGGTCACGGTGCCGATGGCCTGCCCGCTGCGCGGTCCCTCCCGGCCGGCGGTGCGGGCGGTCCGCCGGTTGGCCACCAGGAACCGGTCGCGGTGCAGCACGACCACATCGACCCCGGCGGCCCGCCCGGCCAGCACGTCGACCACGTCGTCCTCCAGGCCCAGCTCGTCCACCGGCCGGCCGACGCAGTTCTCCGGCAGGTCCAGCAGGTCGCGGGCGCCGTCGTTGGCGATGGTGATCCGCCCGCCCGGGTCGACGCCGATGACCCCCTCGCGGATGGAATGCAGCAGCGCCTCGCGCTGGTCGGTCAGGGTCGCGATCTCGGCCGGTTCCAGGCCGCGGGTCTGCTTCTTGATCCGCCGGGCCAGCAGGAACGAGCCGGTCAGGCCGGCCAGCGAGGCCAGGCCGAGCAGGAAGGCGACCTCGGGCACGTCGGAGACCAGCGACGACCAGGCGCTGGGGTAGGCCTCGCCGACCACGGCCAGCCCGACGGCCGCCGGGTCGCCCGAACTTGCGGTGGCGAACACCGGGGTGCCGGCCACGATCAGCTCGTCCCCGGCCAGGGCCAGGTCTCCGTCCCAGGCGCGCCCGCTCCAGGCGCTGTCGTCGGGCAGGGTCAACCGGGTGCCGACCAGGGTCGGGTCGGTGGCGGCGACGATGGTGCGGTCCAGGTCGGCGATCAGCACGACCGAGGTGCCCGACTGGATGCGGGTTGACTCCACCACGGGCGCGAGGTCGGCGGCCGCGGTGGCGCTGCCGATCCGGTCGCGCACGGTGGGATTGGCCGCCAGGCTCTCGGCCGCCCCCAGGATGCGGTCGGCCGCGTTGGTCCGGAACTGGGCCTGGGACTGCCGGGCGGACACGGCCGCGGCCACGATCAGCACCAGCGCGACGACGCCGAGTTGGAGCACCAGGAACTTGCCGGCCAGCGTGTGCGGCAGCCAGCGACGCATCAGGCGAGCCTCCTCGCTCGGACCTTTGGACCGGTCGGCTCCGTGGCCATCCCCGTGCCCTCACCTTAGGGTGAACCGCTCACCCAGGGTGCCGAGCGCGGGTTGACCACAACGATCATTACGACCTTTGCGAGCGCAAGGTCGATCGGCCTCGCCGCATGCCAGGCTGGTCCCGAGGAGGCGCACTGTGTCCAGGTCGGTCCGCGCGGGCATCGCGCTGCTGCTGGGCTGCCTGCTGGTCCTGAGCGGGTGCTCGATGGGGACCCTGGTCGAGCCGACCGGGGGCGGCACCGATCGATTGCGGATCATGGTGCCCAACGTCCCGGGCGGTGGCTACGACGTGACCGCGCGGACTGCGGTGTCGATCGCCGAACGGTCGGGCATCGCCGACGAGCGGATCGCCGTGTTCAACCTGGCCGGCGACCAGGGCCTGGTCGCGCTGTCCCGGCTGCTGGACGAGACGGGCAACGGGCGGTTGGCCATGTTGATGGGCCTGGGCGTGGTGGGGGCGACGATCGCCACCGGCAGCTCGCATCGGGTCACCGACGGCACCCCGATCGCCCGCCTGCTGCAGGAACCGGAGGCGGTGCTGGTGCCGGCGGATTCGCCGTACCGGGACCTGGCCGGCCTGATCGCCGCCTGGCGGGCCGATCCCACTGCCGTCGCGATCGGCGGCGGGTCGGCGGTGGGCGGGCCCGACCACCTGATGACGATGCAGCTCGCGCAGGCGCTCGGGCTGGACCCCCGGCAGGTGCACTACGGCACGTTCGACGGCGGGGGCGCCCTGCTGCCGGCCCTGCTCGACGACCGGATCGATGTGGCCGTGTCCAGCCTGGTCGAGTACACCGAGCAGATCCGCTCCGGCCAGCTACGGGTGCTCGCGGTGTCCGGTCCGGACCGGGTCACCGGGGTGGACGCGCCGACGCTGACCGAGGCCGGCGTCGACGTCGTGTTCACCAACTGGCGCGGCGTGATCGCCCCACCCGGGATTTCGGCGGCCGACCGGGCCGCGCTGACCGAGCTGTTCGCCGGCCTCGAGCAGACCCCGGAGTGGCAGCAGAAGCTGGCCGAGAACCACTGGACCGGGGCGTTCCTGGCCGGCGACGAGTTCGACGCGTTCCTGCACGCCGAGGATCAGCGGGTCCGGGACACCCTGGCCGAACTGGGCCTGGGCTGAAACCCGGAGACCGGCCGAGCCGCATCAGTCCAGTTAGGTCCAACTGGACCGATCTCGCGCGGCCAGCAGGTCGGCCCGGCCGCGGATCGCGTCCCGGTCGTCCAGCGCTGCGAGATCGCTAGGCTGCCAGAATCTCTCTGCCTTTCGGCGGGAAGACTCGCGGTAGTGGGACCAGCGTCGGCGTAATGAGTTCGTCGTCATGCCCTCCATCGTGTGGAGGACTGGCTATGAATGAAAGGGCCAGCCGCGGCATACTGGCCTGATGAGTACCCATCTGCTGTCGGCCGGCCGCCTGGCCCGGGACCTGGCCGACTGGCGCGACGACGGGCAGCGGCCGCGGCCGGCCTTCCGGGCGTTGGCCGAACGGATCAGCGTGCTGGCCCAGGACGGCCGGCTGCCCACCGGCAGCGGGTTGCCGGGGGAGCGCGAGCTGGCCACCGCCCTGCAGGTCAGCCGGACAACGGTGACCGCCGCCTACGCGCTGCTGCGGGAACGGGGCTACCTGGACTCCCGGCAGGGCGCGCGGAGCACCGTGATGCTGCCGGTCACGCAGGCGGCCGGCTCCGCGGTCGGGTACCGGTTCGGGGTGATGAACGATCCGGACGACGCCGTGATCGACCTGTCCTATGCGGCACCGCCCGCGTTGCCGGCGGTCGGCGTGGCCTACCGGGAGGCGCTGGCGTCGATGCCCGAGCAGCTGGCCGGGCACGGATTGGGCGTGTTCGGCATCCGGCGGTTGCGCCAGGCGGTCGCCGACCGCTACACCGCCCGCGGAGTGCCCACCCGTCCGGACCAGATCCTGATCACCCACGGCGCGCAGCAGGCGATGTCGTTGGTCGTCGCGGTGCTCACCGCCCCCGGCGACCGGGTGCTGATCGAACATCCGACCTACCCGCACGTGCTCGAATCGATCGCCGCGGCCGGCGGGCGGGCGGCCCCGGTGCCGCTGCTCACCGACGAGGGCGCCGCCGGGTGGGACCTGGAGGGGTTGCGCGCGGCCGTCCGGCAGTTGGCTCCGAGCCTGGCCTACCTGGTGGTCGACCACCACAACCCGACCGGGTTGACGCTGGGCGAGGCCGGGCGGCGCGAGCTGGCCGGGATCGCCCGGGCCGGCCGGATGACCCTGGTGGTGGACGAGTCGATGGCCGAGATCGTGCTCGACGGCGAGCGGATGCCGCCGATGGCCGCATTCGGGCCGGCGATCAGCATCGGCAGCGCCTCGAAGCTGTTCTGGGGCGGCCTGCGGGTCGGCTGGGTGCGGGCGGACGAGGCGACGATCACCCGGCTGGCCACCGCCCGCGCGCCCCTGGATCTGGGCGTGCCGCCGTTGGAGCAGCTGGCCGTCGCGCTGCTACTGGAGCAGGCCGACCCGCTGATCGCCGAACGCACCGCACAGCTCCGCGGCCGGCGGGCGGCGTTGACCGACGCGTTGCGCGCGCAGCTGCCGGACTGGCGCTGGCTGCCCGGCGTCGGGGGGATGTCGCTGTGGGTGCAACTGCCGCGCCCGGTGTCCTCCCGGCTCAGCGCGGTCGCGGTGGAGTTCGGGGTGGTGACCACCGCCGGCCCGCGGTTCGGCATCAACGGCGCGTTCGAACAGTGGGCCCGGCTGCCCTACGTGCACGAACCGGACCGGCTGCGGGCCGCCGTGGCCGGCCTGGCCGGCGCCTACCGGGCCGTCACCGCCGGCGCCGGCGTCCGGCCCGAGCCCTCGGTGATGGTCTGACCGGGCGGGCGGGGAGGATCAGCCGGAGGAGATGTAGTCCATCAGCTGATCGTGCTCGGTCTGCAACTCGTCGACCCGATGTTTGACCACATCGCCGATCGAGACGATGCCGGCCAGCTTTCCGTCCACCACCACCGGCATGTGCCGAAAGCGTTTGTCGGTCATGGTGATGGCCAGGGAACGCAATTCGTCCTCGGGTTCGCAGGTCAACACCTCCGCGGTCATGATCTGCCGGACGGTGGCGGTGAGCACCGCCGGCCCCATCGTGGCCAGCGCCCCGACCACGTCCCGCTCGCTCAGGATCCCGCTGATCGACGCATCGTCGGCGCTGACCACGACGGCCCCGATCCGGCGTTCGTGCAGCGTGGCGACGGCGTCGGCGACGCTGGCGTCCGGGTCGATCGTGGCGACCGCGCTGCCCTTTCGGTTCAGAATGTCCTTCACCCGCATGTGCGCTCCCGCAATTCTCGGTTTCAACGGCGGCGTGTCATCGAAATTCTGATGAGACCGCCGAGCTTAGTCCGTCGATCCGAATAATTGCCTGATCAACGGCTCATCGTGTATTCGAGCGCGCAGCGGGGGACAATTGCGCACAGGGCGCGGCAGAATTCAACAGAGTTCGACAATGCCGCGGCAGCGGACGGGGCGAGGGGCCGGAACGACGGTGGGCGGCGGGCCGTCGGCCCGGCGTTCGATCGCGGGGGCCCGATCCGTCATCCTGATCCGATGGAGCTGCGCAGCCTGGAGTACTTCGTCGCGGTGGCCGAGGAGCTCTCGTTCACCCGGGCCGCCCAGCGCTGCTACGTCACGCAGCCCACGATCAGCGCGCAGGTGCAGGCCCTGGAACGGGAGGTCGGCGAGTCGCTGTTCGACCGGACGCCCCGCGGCATCGTGCTCACCGACGGCGGACGCACCTTGCTGCCCTACGCCCGTCGTTGCCTGGCTGCCGTGGCGGACGCCAAGGCCGAGTTCTCGGCCCGGGCCGGCCTGCTGCGCGGTGCGCTGCACGTCGGGACCGGCGGCGGGATCGAGCACACCACGGTGCCGACCCTGCTCGGCCGGATGCGCCAGCGCCATCCGGGCATCGACATCCACGTGACCGAGGCGACCAGCGCGCCCCTGCTGGACATGGTGCTGCAGGGCCGCCTCAACGCCGCGGTGATCGCCCGCCCGGCGGAGCCGCTGCCGGCGGCCATCACCGCCTCGGCGATGTTCACCGACCGGCTGGTGGCGGTCTTCGACCCCGACGCGATACCGCTGCCCGGTGACCCGGTCCCGCTCGGCGCCCTGGCCGGCCAGCCGATCATCACCTACCCGCGGACCAGCGGGCTGCGCGCCCGGCTGGAGGACGTGGCGACCGAGATCGGCGTGACGCTGACGGTCAACTACGTCGCCAACGACGTCCGGCTGCAGCTGGCCTTCGCCCGGGAGGGGGTCGGGGTGGCGATCAGCGCCGGGTCGGACCCGGCGCTGAGCGACCTCGCCGGCCTGACCCGGCGGTCGATCTCGCCCTCGATCGGGTTCGACAAGATCCTCATCTGGCGCAACGACCTCACGCCGTGCGCGCCGCTCCGGGCGTTCCTGCAGCTGTGGCGGGAGTTTCGAGACGTCGACGAGGAGGGCGAGAAGACCGCCTGACCCGGGCCGCCGGTCAGGACCGGATGAACTCGAGCAGGTCGGCGTTGATCACGTCGGCGTGCGTGGTCGGCATGCCGTGCGGGTAGCCGGGATAGGTCTTGAGCGTTCCGTTCGGCAGCAGTGCGGCCGACAGCGGGCCGGAATCGGCGTAGGGCACGACCTGGTCGTCGTCACCGTGCATCACCAGCACCGGGATCTGCACCGCGCGCAGGTCCTCGGTGAAATCGGTCTGGGAGAACGCCACCACCCCGTCGTAGTGGGCCTTGGCCCCGCCCATCATGCCCTGCCGCCACCAGTTGGCGATGATGCCCGGATCCGGTTCGACCCCGTCCCGGTTGTAGCCGTAGAACGGGCCCGACGGGAACGACCAGAACAGGGACGCCCGGTTGGTCGCGACCTGCTCCTGCAGCCCGTCGAAGAACGACTTGGGCAGCCCGCCCGGGTTGCTCTCGGTCTGCACCATGATCGGCGGCACCGCGGCGATCAGCACGGCCTTGGCCGCCCGCTCGACGCCGTGCCGGGCCAGGTAGTGGATGACCTCGCCGCCGCCGGTGGAATGGCCGACGTGCACCGCGTCGTGCAGATCCAGATGATTGACCACCGCGGCGAGATCATCGGCGTAGTGGTCCATGTCGTGGCCGTCGGCGACCTGCTCGGAGCGGCCGTGACCGCGCCGGTCGTGGGCCACGACGCGGAAGCCGTGGCCCAGGAAGAACATCAGCTGGGTGTCCCAGTCGTCCGCGGACAGCGGCCAGCCGTGGCTGAACACGATGGGCTGGCCCGATCCCCAGTCCTTGTAGTAGATCTCGACACCGTCAGCGGTGAGCACAGTGGGCATGTCGCAGCTCCTTGGTCGGATGGCCGGCGGGTCGCCGAAAACCGTTCCCCGGCGCGAGATTACCGGCCGGCGGCGGCCCTGCCCAGGCCGTCGGGAACCGCGCCCGAGGATCCGGCATCGCAATCTCCGATGGGGGCATCGGGCCGGGCTATCGCCCCGGCCTACTGCATCATGATCAGCAGGACGATCAGCACGATCGCGACCAGCGCCATCACCCCGGCGACCACCCACCACCAGTCGAAGCCGGGCGCGGGCACCGGCTCGGGTTCGGGGTCCGGCTCGAAGACGATGATCGGCTCGGGTTCGGGCTGCGGCTCGGGCTCGGGAATGTCGACCGGATGCAGCGACAACGCGCAGCGCACGCAGATCTCGGCGGACGGCGCGTTCGGTTCCGCGCAGTGCGGGCAGATCAGCGACGCGGTGGCCGCGCGCCCGACCGTGCCGGGCAGCCGGCGCAACGACGCGCCGGACTCCTCGCCATCCGGGGCGATCACCGTGCCCTTGGCCCAGAACAGCGGGAAGTCGCAGGTGCGGCAGAAATCGTCGGCCGAGCGGCGGGCCATGTTCACCGTGGCCAGCTGCCCGCACTCCGGGCAGGTGACCACGTCGGTGGCGCCGGAGGTGCGGCGGTCGGGTAGTTCAGTGGCCGGCGGGGGCTGGTACCCGCGGACGAGTTGGGGCGACTCGTCGACGACGATGGGCCAGCCGCCCGCCCCCGCCGGGCCGGCGCCGGCCGGGACCGGCCCGGTCAGCACGGCGGTGCGCTCCGGATCGGCGGCCCCGGGGGGCTGCAGCCGCGGGGATGCCGGGCCCGGGGATGCCGGGCCCGGGGATGCCGGGCCCGGGGATGCCGGCCGGGGGGATGTCGGCCCCGGGGGTGTCGGCTCGGTCGTCATCGGTCGTCCTCCACGGTTGACAGGGCGCGCCGGCCGGCGACCCACAGCTCCACCCGCACGTGCGCGGGCACCTCGTCGCGCAGCAGGGCGATGAACTCCTGGTCGGTCAGGTGACCGGTGCTGCGCACCTCGATGCGCACCCAAGCCACGTCCCGCGGTGCGTCGCCCTCCCGCCACACCCCGCCGCCGTCGTCGATGGTGGCCGGCCCGCCGGAGAGCATCTGGACGAACTCGCGCAGCCCGTCGACGGTGCCGCGGCGGGCCAGCGAGCGGGCCGAGGAGCGCACGATCAGCCGTTGCAGGTCCTCGGGCAGCGAGGCGTCCACCGAATCGACGCCGATCCACCCGGCCAGCGCCTGCAGCATCGGCACCGGGGTGACCGTCGCGTCGGCGACGTGCTCGACCAGATCGGCGTCGTCCAGCAGCGTGGAGGCCAGCTCCTGGAAGATCCCCACGAAGCGCACGAAGAAGTCCTGCTCGGCCATGCCCACCGGGAGCTGGTCGACCAGCCACCGCGGGTGCCGCGGCGGGCGACCGACCCGCAGGCCCCGGCGCACCGGTGCCCCGGACGGGGCGGCGGGCACCCCGACCACCGGATGCACGTGCAGGGCCAGCGCCCCGCCGGTGGCCGCGGTGGTCACCGTGGGGGCGTCGGCCGGCACCGACGCCGGACCCGGGTCAGCCGGCGTCGTCGTCATTGCTGTCGGTGTTGCTGTCGGTGTCCCTTTCGGAGGTTCCGGCGGGTCGTGGTCGCCCTCGGCGACCGGTCCGGGGGTCTCGTCGGTCATCGCACGACGACCCGGTGGTTCCCGGACAGGAACAGCGAGTGCCGGTCCAGCCGGATGACGTCGCGGCCGGAGCCGACCCGCTGACGGGTGCGCAGGTCGAACTCGAACAGCTGCACCTCATCGACCCGCTCGACCCCCTCGACGGTCTCCAGTAGTTGGGCGATGGCGGCCGCGTTCAGGTCGACGTCGAACAACCAGCCGGCCCCGTCCGCGCCGCCGGTCAGCGGATTGATGTAGCGGGTCAGCTCGTCGATGGCCCGCTGGCGGACCAGGGCCAGCGGCCGTCCGGGCGGCGCGTGGACCAGCGCGGCCACCGACACCCCCTGGTAGTACGGGGTTCCCACCTCGATGGCGGTGCCGACGATGCGGTGCCGGTCCAGGTGATCGGTAATCGTGCGCATCAGCGGGGCGGCCAGCGCGTAGTCGTCGAGCTGCTGCGCCTTGGGATCGGTGCGCACGGCCGGCACCACCAGCAGCCGCACCGGGCCCCGCCCAGTCGCCGACGGCAGGCAGCGGGCCCGGGCCACCTCGACCGAGGACTCCAGCGCCAGCCGCTCGAAATCGCCGGCGGTGACGGCGCGTTGGCCGGTGCGCAGGGTCATCGGGCCGCGGGCCTTGGCCTCGGCCACGGTCTCCGCGTCGACCCCACCGGTGGCCGCCCGCAGGTTCACGCAGCCGGACACGAACGGCACCGACGTACGCATCGCGGTGAGCGTCCGGGCCCCCACGTTGCCGGCCGCCCCGCCGCCGAAACGGTAGCCGGTGACGGCGATCTCGGCACCGTCCCGGGGGATCATGCCGTGCTGGCGGACCGATCCGTCGGCGTACCGGATCCGCGGCCCGAACCGGACCTCGCCGGAGGCGGAATCCCAGACGAAGTGCCGGTCGCCCGGCCCGGACCGGGAGAAGTCCTCCACCTCGGTCCATTCCACCGACCCGCCGGTGTCGGTCACCCGCACGCCTTCGCCGGCGCGGCGGGGCAGGATCGGCGGGAAGCTGACCCGGTACTCCTGGCCCGGGCTGCCGTCGGAACGCCCGAGGACCTCCGCGGGCGATGGCGAGGCGTGCTCGGCCCGCACGGTCGCCCCGATGGCCTCCGCGCGCAGGTCGTCGATCCGCGGCGCCTCCTGGTAGGTGGGCTGGCCGGCCCGGGCCGGGATCAGCCGCACCCGCAACCAGTAGGAGCTGGTCTCGCCCAGGGTCAGCGACTCGTGCTCGCCGGGCACGAGCAGCACGATCTCGCCGGAGCGGTTGAGCCCGCCGGTGGTGTCGGTGAACACGTCCACCGCGATCCAGGCCTCGCCGTTCCACACCTCCCAGGCCAGCGGTGGACGCTGCGGGTCCACCCCGATGCCCTTGGCGACCGCCGAGACGAACAGCCGGATGGCCATCCCGGCCAGCGACCGGGCGAAACCGAGCAGCAGCGCGTCGCCCGGCACGAGGGCTCCGGTCCGGTCGACCGTGCTGAAGCAGGTCACCGACGAGCCCTCGTAGCGCAGATCGTCGATCACGTCGGTGAGCCGTTCGGTCCGCGCGTCGGTGGTGATCGCGGCGACCAGCTCGGGCGGCCGGATGTCCAGCCGGTCCACCGTGGTGAACACGATCGCCCGTTCGGCCATGGTGTCCCGGGCGGTGGTGATCTGGGTGCCCTCGGGCACGGTGACCACCGCGTCCTGGGCCGCGGACAGCCAGAACGTGACGTCCGCCCGGGCCACCGATGGCGGGAAGGGGTCGATCCCGACCAGGTTCAGAAAGTGCACGTACAGCCGGTCCGGCACCTGATTGACCCGGTACAGCACCATCTCGCTCATCCAGGCGAACAGCTCGATGAGGGCGACCCCGGGGTCGGACAGGTTGTGGTTGGTCCATTCCGGCGTGTACCGGGGGATCAGCCGTTTGGCCTCGTCGACGATGTCCTGGAAGGTACGGTCGTCCAGATTCGGTGCGGGCAGCGCCATCTCAGCCCTCCTCGTGCGGGATCACGTAGAACGGGAACACCAGGTTCCGTCGGTCGTTGGTCGCCTTGATCCGGTACCCGATGCTGATGGTGACCAGCGTCGGATCCCGCGGGTCGGGCACCGGGTCGACGCGTTCGACCTCGACCCGCGGTTCCCACTGCACCAGGGCGTCGCGCACCGCCTGGGCCATCAGGCCGAGCACGTTGGCGGTCACCGGTTCGAACAGCAGATCCCAGATGCGGCAGCCGAACTGCGATCTCATCACCCGCTCACCCGGGGCGGTGGTCAGCACCAGCCGCATCGCCGCGTCCAGGTCGGCGGCGCCGTCGGTCAGCCGGATCGATCCGGTGTGATCCACCTGCAGCGGCCAGAAGAAGCCGCGGCCGACGAAGGAGGCTTCGGGGCGGGCCGGTTCGCGGGACATGGCGCCGGCCGGGACGATGTCGGACATCAGTTCACCGCCACCATGGCGCCCTTGACCGACATCATGCCGCCGGAGGAGACCTCGCCGGTGGCCGAGGCCTTGATCGCGACCTGGGTCGCCGAGGTCTCGGCCTTCACGCTGGCCTTGGTGGTCACGTTCACCCCGGAGATCTCGACGTCGGTGTCGGCCTTGAGGGTGATCTTCTTGCCTTGGATGGTGATCGATCCGTCGGCGCCGATGGCGATGCTGGAGTTGCCGGACTTGATCGTCATCGGTTTGCCCGAGGGCACCGTCGCCTCGAACTTCTCCTTGCCCAGCACGATCTGGTGCTCCGCGCCGGCCAGGGTGAAGCTGATGTGCTGGTCGGCGGTCGCGTCGCCGTCCCCGAACTCCAGGAAATGCCCGGCCCGGGAGGTGATCCGGCGCTTGTTGACCTTGCTGTTGGCCACCCCGAACTCGACCGGCACGTCCTGACCGTTGTACACGCCGCCGAGCACGATCGGCCGGCGGCTGTCGCCGCCCTCGAACCCGACGATCACCTCGTCGTTGATCTCCGGGATGAACGTCGCGCCCCGGCCGTTCCCGGCGCCCACGGTGACCACCCGGGCCCAGTTCGACTCGACCTGGTCCCCGGCCGACTTGTAGGCGACCTTGACCTCGCCGGGGGAGCCGTTCGGGTTGCCGACCTTGGTGACCACCCCGATGACGATGCCCTGCCGGCGAAAGCTCGACGAGGCCTGGGTGGACAGCGCGTCGACCAGGGAGGACGGCCGGCGGTCGCCGGCGGTGAAGCGGGTGCTGAAACCCCGGCGGTTGTAGACGTGTTCGATCTCGGTGACGTGGTAATTGCCCGACGCCGGACCCGAACCGGTCACCGCCACCGTGGATCCCGGCACCACGGCTGGTTCGACCTGCACCGTGGTGCCGCGGGCGGTCACCGCCCCCGAGCTCCAGCGGCCGGCCAGCCGGTTGGCCAGCACCTCCGCGTCGGACTGGTCCAGCGGCACCTCGCTGGCCGTCACCGTCTTGGCCCGGCTGGAAAGGTCGCTGGCCTGGATGAACGGCTCGACCAGCGTCGGCACGCTGGACGTGCTGGCCGCCCGCCCCTGCGCGGTGACCGCCTGCTTGGTCTGCGGCCACCAGCCGTGCACCACCGGCTCGGCCGGGTGCAGGGCGCTGGCCCGGACGGTGAACGCGGTCAGCGTCGGGTCGTCGCCGAAGCCGAGGGAGGCGACCGGCTGCGCGTCCGTCGGCGCCGCCAGCACCAGCGTCGATTCCTCCACCCACCAGTCGTTGCCGGTCCGGTCGGCGATCTCGGTCAGGAAGCCGAAGTCGGTGTCGGACTGCATCAGGTAGTCCTGCTGCACGGTCAACGCGTCGGTGCCGCCGCGGTTCTCGAAGCTCAGGCCCTGCTCCCGGCAGATCTGGCCGATCACCTCGCCGTAGGTGATGGCGGCGAACGTGCGGATCTTGGCGCCCAGGGTGAGCTTGTAGGACAGGTCGTCGACGACGACGGTGAACTCGGGCTGCCCGTACTCGATACTCAGGTCGACCCCGGTGACCTCACCGGAGAGCAGCACCTGCCCGGAGCCGGCGGCGACCGAGACGGTGGCGCCGATGGCGAAAGTGCCGCCGGCGGCCAGGGCGTGGCCGGCATCGTCGAAGCGCAGCGTGGCCCGACCGGGCAAGCGCAGGCCCCGGGTGATGCGCAGCTCCATCAACGCGGCCAGCGCGCTCGCCGCCAGCGGCGCCCCGTTGACCTGCAGCACCGGGGCCGTTCGGTTGATGGACAGGGGATGGGCCATCGTCATTCGGTGCCTCCCGGGATGGACAGCAGGGAACCCGGCCGCAGCGCGAGCGGATCGGCAATGGCGTTGGCGCCGGCGATCTGCCGCCAGCGGGTGGAATCGCCGTAGTACTTGGCCGAGATCCGATCGAGGGTCTCGCCGGGTTGGACCCGGTGCACCCGGTGCGGGTTCGGGGTGCCGGAGGTCGGGTTCTGCGGACCGAACGCGTCCGACGGGGCGAACTGGCGCAGGCTCAGGTCGACCTCGGCGCGCAGCGGCACCCCGGTCGAGGAGAAGTAGGTGAACCGCAGCGTCAGGTCGGTGACGACCGCCTTGAACGAGTGCAGGTTGCCCCAGTGGAACACCACGTACGGCGGCCGGGCGTTGTTGCTCTGCGCGTCGGTGCCCGGCAGCGACGAGTCGACGTCCATCAGCTTGAGCACCTTGCCGGTGTGCTGGCCGACGGACTGGCCGGTGTCGGTGGTGTCGAAGTGCAGGGTCAACCGCATCTCGCCGGACTGCGCACCCAGGTAGCGGACCTGGCCGACACCCTGCCCGCCGATCGAGTCGGCGCGCCACGAGTTCGTCCGCGAGACCGTCAGTTCCGCCGGGTTGAACATGCACGGGATGGTGTCCGCGCGGCCCTCGATCTCCAGGAAAGCCTTTTCGGTCAATGGCATCTCAGAACACCCCCGGGGTGAAGCGTCGGCCGCGCCGGGCCAGCTCGTCGAGCACCCGGTCCTCCAACCGGTCGACGATGACGTCGACCAGCTCGTCCCATTCGCGGGCGGTGAGTGCCTCGGCGATCGGCTGGCGTCGCGGCACGGTCTCGTCGGCCGGTTGGCTCATCCGGGACACCTCCGAACTGGTGGGCGCGAAGCCCGATGGACTGACGGGAGACGGTTCGACCGCGCCGCCGGCCAGGCCCGATGCCGTCGCCAGGCCGGCGCGAGCCCGGTCGAACAGCGAGGGCGGGACCAGATCCAGCAGGCTGTTGCGCCGGTCCGCGACCGGCCGGGTGTCCGGCGGTACGGCCGGGCCGGCGAGGGTGACCGATCCGCCGGGCCGATTGCGGCTGCCGATCCGCAGATCGGACGCGCTGCGGTCGGGGCGGCCGCTGCCGGCGAACGACCAGCTCGGATCGGCGCTGGCCGGAACCTCCGGCCCCCGGGCCGGCGGGTTCTGCCGGTGCGTGCCCAGCCGGGGGGTCCCCACCGGCGGCGACGGCGGCATCCGGCGGATGGTGGTCTCGGCGGCCGGGGTGATCCCGGTGGCCGGTGGAATCGCCTGGCGCAGCAGCAGTCCCAACGTCCGCTCGACCGACTCGCGAGCCGGGTGCCCGGGGTGGGCGTCGCGACGGCGAAGGGACGCGGCGGTGGCCTCGAGCGGGGCGCCGGTCGACGGGGCGGGACCGGACGCCGGGGAGCGGCGCAGCCGGGTGGTCGCGCCGGGTGCGGACACGGTGGACCGGTTCGCCGCCGTCCGCGGCCCGACCGCGCCCGGTCCCGGGGCGGCGGCGGTGCGGGCGGCGTCGATCGTGCGGGCCGACCCGATCGACGGCAGCCGGTACGCGGCCGAGCCGGTCGGGATCAGCGACTGCAGCGAGTGCGGAACCTGGTACGCGGCCAGTGCTGTCGCGGTGGGCCCGGCCGAGGCTGGGGTGAACGCGGCAGGGGTGAACGCGGCTGGGGTGAAGGTGGCTCGGCTGGACGCGGCCGGGGCGGACGCGGCCGCCGGCGAGGCGCCCGTCCGGACGGTCCGGCGGACGGGTGGCGCGCTTGGGTTGGCGGCGGCCGCCGGGACCGCGCGACGATCCGCGCCGACCTGGGCGGCCACCGGTCCCCGAGCCGGGCCCCGGCGCGCCGGGGCCGCCGCCGGCCAGGCCCCTGCGGTCTCGCGTCGACGCAACAGCCCCGCGCTCATCCGGCTTCCGGTCGTCCCGGCGAGCCGGTGGTGGCCCGAGGTGGCCGCCGACGGGGCCGGCGCGATGGTGGTCGGGCCGGCGTGCGCGCCGACGACGCCGGTCAGGGCGCTGGGTAGCCCGGTCACGGCCAGCGGCGCGGCGCTCCGGTGGGCCGCGGCCATGGTTCGACGCAGCTCGACGGCGCCGCCGACCCGGCCGAGCACATCGCCTCGGTATTGCCCGGACCTGGCCGGGATGCCGGCGCCGATGGTGCCGCTGATCGCGCTGCCATCGCCTCGGAGTTGCCCGGTCCTCGCGGGAGTGCCCGCGCCGACGGTGCTGCTGGTCGCGGTGATCTCTCGGGTGATCTCGAGGGAGGTCTGGGCGGACCCGCCGAGCGGCCGGGTGAGGTGGCGGCGGATCAGCCGGTCGGGCATCCGGTTGCCGGTGGCCGTGGCGGTGAACCGATGGCCGGACGCGGCGGCGGCAGACGGGGCGGGGGCGATGCTGGTCAGCGGTCGGGCGCCGGTCAGGCCGGTGATCGCGCTGGGCAGCCCGGCCAGCACCATCGGCCCGGCCGAGGCGCCCGGGGCGGCGCCGGTTGTCGGGGTCGGGGTCGGGGCGAGCGAGCGGCGGATCGTGCCGATGGCGGGCGCGCTCCCGGTGAATCCGCCCGCCGGGCCGCGTTCCGGTGTCGCGGGGCCGAGGGTGCGGCTGGTCTGGCCGGTCTGGCCGGCCGGCGCGGTGAACCGGCGGCGCACCAGGCCGGCGCCGATCCGGGGTCCGGTGATCCCCGCCAGCCGATGGCCCGGCGCGGTGGCGGCGGACGGGGCGGGGGCGATGCTGGTCAGGGATCGGGCGCCGGCGAGGCCGGTGATCGCGCCGGGCAGCCCGGCCAGCACCATCGGCCCGGCCGAGGCGCCCGGGGCGGCGCCGGTTGTCGGGGTCGGGGCGAGCGAACGGCGAATCGTGCCGACGGCGGCGCTGATCGGTG
>ENA-UOWO01003506-UOWO01003506.1-activated-sludge-metagenome-genome-assembly--contig:-NODE-3506-length-18130-cov-5.329129_pt1 | contig 18130 bp, 13 predicted proteins | sample MGYA00238148_ERZ761564 | MGnify/ENA primary metagenome ERZ761564 (study PRJEB28885, sample SAMN05720194) | activated sludge metagenome | isolation source: Anaerobic digester | place: USA...
CGTAGGCTACCGGCCTGTACAGAATGCCCGATGAATTTACCGGGGATCCGTGTGAAAGATGTCCTCCATGTGCAAGGTTAAGGCCCATAAATGTATCTCCCGGTTTGAGAACGGTCATAAAAACAGCCATATTGGCCTGAGCTCCTGAATGAGGCTGCACATTTGCATATTCCGCATCAAAGAGCTGTTTGACCCTGTCTATGGCAATCTGTTCAGACTCATCAACAATTTCACATCCTCCGTAATATCTGTACCCCGGATAACCTTCTGCATATTTATTTGTAAGTACAGATCCCATGGATTCCAGAACCTGCTGACTTACAAAATTCTCCGATGCAATTAGCTCAATACCATTCAGCTGACGCTGGCGCTCTCTTTCAATAATGTCAAAAATCAATGTATCCCTGTTCATATTATAATGATTTAATGTCTATTCTCCTGAAAACTGAACCAGTAACTCCCTGTAAGTTGTTAATATCCGGGATTTTGATATGAATCCCACATAATATCCGTTATCCAGTACCGGGAGATTCCATGCCCCGGTCTTCCTGAAGGTTTCCATAACTGTCTCAATATTCTCCTCTTTATCTATATATGACGGAGGAATTGTCATTAGATCCTTTACAAAAGTAGTCTGGTACAGATCGGTATTGAACATAATCTCCCTCACATCATCGAGTGAGACTACTCCTTCAAGAATATTGTAATTATCAACAACAGGGAAAAGGTTACGTCTGGACTTTGAAATAGCCTGTACAAGATCACCCAGTGTGTCACCGGGCTTCACCTTGACAAGATCAAGTTCAATATCTTTCTTCCAGTCCATCATAGTCATCACCGCCTTATCCTTGTCGTGGGTTATCAGCTCTCCCCTTTCCGCAAGCTGGACATGGTAAATTGAGTGTGGTTCGAAGCTCCTGACCGTAATATACGAAACTGTGGATGTAATTATAAGAGGTATCAGGAGGTCATAACCTCCTGTAATTTCAGCTATAAGAAATATTGATGTAAGCGGAGCATGCATCACACCGGCCATCATACCTGCCATTCCCACCAGAACGAACCTGTTGTCAGCAAGGTCAACCTTAAAGAGCTTGTTCAGAATGTCGGAAATAAGGTACCCGTTTATACCCCCGATGAATAATGTCGGAGCAAAAATCCCCCCTACCCCGCCTCCGCCATTTGTAACACTCGAAGCGACGACCTTTAATAAAACCAGGCCTGCCATGAACAGGGCTATAATAAGATAATTATCCTGAAACGAGCTGATAATTGTATTACCAAACACTGCTCCGGTATCTCCGTTCAGGAAAAGCATTATTGTATCATAACCTTCTCCGTAAAACGGGGGGAAGATGAATATGAGTATCCCAAGTATTGCCCCTCCTATTATCATCCGGATGTAAATATTCCTGATCTTTTCGAATTTACTTTCAATAAACAGGGTCGTTCTTGAGAAGTAAAGGGATAAGATTCCTGACCCGACTCCCAGAAAAAGATACCAGGGGATATTTCTTATATTAAACGCCTCCGTTATTGTAAATGAAAATAAAACCTCATCTCCCATCAGAAAATATGTGGTAGTGGCTGCAGTTACCGAGGAAATCAGAAGGGGTACGATAGATGACATTGTAAGATCGAGCATCAGAATCTCGATCGTAAAAACTATCCCTGCAATCGGCGCATTGAAGATCCCTGCAATTGCTCCTGCAGCCCCGCATCCGATAAGAAGTGTAATGCTTTTGTAATTCAGTTTGAAGAATTTCCCGATCGCCGAACCTATTGAAGAGCCGGTAAGTACGACAGGTGCCTCTGCACCCACCGATCCGCCGAAACCGATGGTGATCGTTGAAGCTATTACAGATGTCCAGGTGTTATGAGGCTTTAGCAGACTTTTCTTCTTTGAAATTGCATATAGAACCCTGCTCACTCCATGTCCGATGTTATCTTTTACTATATATTTTACAAACAGGACGGTCAGGAACATTCCTGCCAGGGGAAGAGCCAGATAGAGATAACTCCCGGATTCCATATTAATACCTTTTGAAAGGAAGCGATGGAGGTAATGGATCCCGTTCTTAAGTATAATGGCAGCGACAGCACTCAGCAGACCTGTTGCCAGACTGAGTACGTAAATAAGATTTACCTGTTCTGTATCCTCGGCTTCAGGTTGAAATATCTTTCTTAAAAACCTGATCTTTGCCATAATTATGCAAATATAAAAACATTACCAGAGCTTTTCCGTTTTCAGTCATAAAACTCACCGGCTTTGAGAGGGTAAAAAAAGGATAGACAGTAAATTTCTTACTGCAGCTCTGAAAGAGCTTAATGTGAATAACCCCCAGTGCAACTGGGGGTAGCTAGCTAACCATCACTATTCAGCTCCTTCAGAGCTGAATAGTGAGCTTTTTGCAGTTATTTAACCCCTCCAGGGTTTGGGAACAAGTGTTAGTCATTAACCCCCAGTTTCGCTGGGGGTTATTCATATTCAACCGCTAAAGCGGTTTCCTGCTATAAAAATCTTGCCTATGAAAGTACTGTGCTCCGAAATGTATCAAAACAGAAAACATTACAAATGCTTTTCCGTTTTTTAAGTAAGTTTGTCTTCGAAGGTAAATACTTTTGCAGGTAAAGTTTTATGACCCTTGCCCTGAATATGACAAAACACTTTTATATATTAATCTTACTTCTTCTACTTTTTCAAGGTAATGTATTTGGCCAAGATGACCACAATTTGCCTGATTCTCCATTATTTAATCTCCTAGATATTAATCAATCTTCAAGAAATGTTGAATTATTCTGGTCTCCTTTACCAAATGTCTCAGGATACGTTATTTATCGTAAAAATGAAATAAGCGGTTTATATATTGCAATTGATTCTATGTTTAATCCTTTGGCATCCAGTTACATAATGCCGCTCACACAATCTGGATCTTCTTTTTACAGCGAATACTTTCGGATTGCATCCCGGGATACTACTGGAGGCAAGAACAGGACAAGCATTCTATCGAATATTCTGAATACTATTTACGCAACAGTGAGTATGGATACATGCAAAAACTTAATAAAAATAAAATGGAATCACTATCCATCATACCCTGATCCGGTTGTTCATTATACAGTATTACAGTCAATAAGCAACGGACCATTTTCTGAAATTTCTTCTTTAAGTCCGGATATTGATAGTCTTCAAATTAGTGATTTTGAGGCCAATACACCGTACTGCTTCGTTGTCAGAGCTCATCTTAAAAGTGGTAAATTATCGGGATCAAATAAATCCTGTATCCTTACAAAAATGCAGCGACCTCCCCAATGGATTAATGCTGATTATGCTACTGTGAATAATGATAAAAAAATTGAGCTTTCATTCCATATTGATCCGTTGTCTGAAATAAAGACATTCAGCCTCGAGAGAAAAACCGGTAACACCGGAAACTTCAGCCAGATCGCTCAATTTACAATTTCTGCTCCATCCGTTTCGTACGTTGATAATAAAGCAGACATCAGTGAGATCAATTATTACAGGCTGGCAGCGCTCAATAATTGCGGCATAACGGTAATCTGGTCGAATCCTGCCTCAAATATCGTGCTCGCCTGTGATCAGAACGGTGATGAAATAAGATTGGCATGGAATTCATACCGCGGATGGACTGGAGGCATCAGTTCTTACAAGTTATTTACAAATACAGGTGACGGGTTTAAAGAAATTGAAACCATATCTCCGGATGATACATTATTCATAATTAAATACTCGGATATAATGTATGATGTAACCGGTAATGAGGTCTGTTTTATTTTGAAGGCCCTCGAGGGATCAAATCCTTATTCGGATCCCGGGGAAAGCAGTTCTCCGGCAGTCTGTATCCCGGCCTCAGTTGTAATAACAGTTCCTGATATATTCACACCTGATGGTAACGGGATAAATGATCTGTTTTCACCTGTATTATCATTCACACCCGATGAATATTATCTTCTGATAACCGATCTGCGCCGCAGGAAAGTATTTGAATCAAGGAATTTTAATGATAAATGGGATGGCCGGATTAACGGATCTTCATTACCCGGAGGAGTTTATCTCTGGTTGCTTGAGACAAGGGCTCCGGGAGGAGAAAAAATGACGAGATCAGGAACGGTTACAATTGTATTCAACAGGTGAAAAACCCGGCTTTGACCTTCTCTTCGCTGAACTGAAAATTCAATGAATAAAGCTATATTTGCATCTTCAGGAGAAAGTACCGAATTGATTTATGGGGAACAAGGATTTTTTTGATGAAGAGGATAAAAACCGTATTCAGGCTGAATACGATTCTCTTGTTAATAATCTGCTGAGATGTAACAAGCCCGGAGACAGGGAGCTTATCGATAAGGCTTTCAGGATTGCCAATGAAGCACACTGGAACATGCGCCGTAAATCAGGCGTACCTTATATACTTCACCCTATCGCCGTTGCAAAGATAGTGAACCAGGAAATAGGACTCGGAGCCAGGTCGATAGCAACTTCCCTTTTGCATGATGTTGTTGAAGATACTGATTATACTCTCGACGATGTTAAAAGGGATTTCAATCCGAAGATAGCTTCACTTATCGACGGTCTTACAAAAATATCGGGTACATACAACAAGCAGGCATCATCTTCGATGCAGGCTGAGAACTTCAGAAAGATGCTCCTGACACTTTCTGATGATATGAGGGTAATACTCATTAAGATAGCCGACAGGCTTCACAATATGAGGACTCTCGATTCAATGCCGGAGCATAAGAAGATGAAAATCGCAGGAGAAACAATTTTCTTATATGCCCCGCTAGCGCAACGACTTGGCCTGTTTTCAATAAAAAGCGAGCTGGAGGATCTGAGCTTTAAATTCCGTCAGCCCCAGATCTATGAAGAAATAGCTTCCAAGCTGAAGCACAGTGAAAAGAAGTATTATGCACTCATAAATAAGTTCTCACTCCCAATTATTGAAAAGCTGACCTCTGCAGGTTATAAATTCGATATAAACGGACGCCCGAAATCCATATTCTCGATATGGAAGAAAATGCAATCGAAAAATGTGCCTTTTGAGGAGATATACGATGTTCTTGCTGTGAGAATTGTCTTTGATCCTGCACCTGAAATATCCGAAAAAACACAATGCTGGAATATATATTCAATAATAACCGATACTTACCTGCCGAAGCCTGACAGATTACGCGACTGGATAAGCAGGCCAAAACCGAATGGTTATGAAGCTCTTCACCTTACTGTTATGGGCCCTGAGGGGAAATGGGTCGAGGTCCAGATAAGAAGCAGAAGAATGGATGAGATTGCCGAAAGAGGATACGCAGCACACTGGAAATATAAGGGAGATACAGCTCAGGAAAGTGAGCTCGATAAATGGATAAAAAAGATCAGGATTATGCTTGAGAATCCCCTGGAAGATCCTATTGAGTTCCTTGATGAGTTCAAGATGAACCTGTTTTCATCGGAAATAATGGTATTTACCCCGAAAGGCACTCTTATCAGCCTTCCGAAGGGAGCATCAGCCCTGGATTTCGCATATGAAATACATTCGGAAATAGGCAACAAGGCAATAGGCGCAAAAATAAATTACAAGCTCAATCCGCTGAATACTACACTTATGAGCGGTGACCAGGTTGAGATCATCACTTCAGATATAGCAAAACCTGAAAAGGAATGGCTTTCATATGTAAGGACAGCAAGAGCCAAGGAAGCCATAAAAGGTGCCCTGAAAACCGAAACTGTCAGCAGGATCCAGAAAGGAATGGAAATACTCGAAACACGGCTGAGGGAACTGGAAGTATCCCCTAATGCAGAGATCCTGAAAAAACTGCTTCTCGCCTACGACGTGCCAAATAAGGATGAACTCTATTCCGGGATTGAACTTGGACTGATAAATCTGGATAATCTTAAAAAGATACTCCGGAAAAACGAATCAAAAAGTTTAATTAAATACTGGGACCTCAAGTTCATCGGCCTCAGGAAGGAACCAAAAGATGCTGAGGTTAAGACAGAGGCTGGCGCTGAGGCTAATACCGGGAAAAAGAAACAGGATGCCAGAACCCCGTTCCTTCTGCGCGAGGATGTCCGAAACGCTGAACAATCTTATGAGATCGCCGGCTGTTGCAAACCAATACCCGGAGATGATGTGACAGGCTACAGATCGCCTGAAGGCAAAATAATAATTCATAAACCTACCTGCCCCACAGCAATAAGACTAAGCTCCAATGAAGGAAACAGGATAATTGCTGTTAAATGGGCAATCCATAAGCTTATTTCATTTATCGCACGGATTAGTATTACAGGTATTGACAGGATCGGAATAGTAAATGAAATTACAAATATAATTTCTTCAGAGCTTAAGGTAAATATGACAAGTATTAATATCACTGTAAGCAATGGGATCTTTGAAGGGACAATCGACCTGTTCGTCCATCATACAAAAGACCTTAACAACCTTATACTGAAAATATCCAATATAAAGGGAGTAGAAAGCATTAAAAGAGTCGAAGATTTTTCCAGGTAATTTTCCCGCACCTTCCGATATTTTGTTTAAAGTTTAAAAATCAATACTTTTGCTATTTTAAATTAGACCAAATATGATTAGTGATGATATTAAAGCAACTGTAAAGAAGATCTTCACTGAATATCTTGAAAAGAAGGAGCACCGTAAAACCCCGGAAAGATTTGCCATTCTTGATGAGATATATTCAAGGGAAGGCCATTTCGATATAGAGACCCTTTATATTTCAATGAAGAACAAGAATTACAGGGTCAGCAGGGCTACATTATACAATACAATTGAACTGTTGCTTGACTGTAATCTTGTAGTCCGGCACCAGTTCGGGAAGAACATTGCCCAGTTTGAAAGAGCATATCAGTGTGGTCAGCATGATCATCTTATCGATACCGAGAGCGGGAAAGTTATTGAATTCTGTGATCCCCGGATCGATGAAATAATAAAAAGCGCCTGCGAGCTGAATAATTTCGAGCCCTTATATCATTCCCTGTATATTTACGGAAACCTTAAAAGGAAATAAAAGATTTTCTTTATCAGGTTAAGATACGGTATCAGAAAGCATAGCCGAAACTAAAGCCAAAAGGTACGCTTACACTGGCTTTGTCTTTGAAAGAATCTCTGTCCCAGTCAGTGCCGGTTATTTCCCATTTTCTTGAAACGAACCCGAGCCCCGTAAAGATGTCAAGGGTAAATCCTCCGGAAGTGATCATCTGATAACCAAATACCCCGTTTATATTAAGCTTCGTCGCAGCGATTTTCTGTGCTTCATCATTTTTATTCCTGATATTGGCAGAAGCATAAGAAACATGCGGGCCTACATAAAATCCTTCAGGAGCTGAAAGGTCGCGGCTCAGGAAGTATTTATACCATCCCTGGAACCTGAAACCGCTGGTTTTAATCCCTGAAATTTCAGCATCCTCTTCATCTGAGGTCAGATCATCAAGATTTACAAGAACGCTCGGACCGATAAATCCAACTCCAAGCTGTACTGAAGATTTTTCTGAAACAATCGTTTCGAAAAGCACTTTATATTCGCCTGTGAGAGGAAGTACGACCACCCAGAAGGGTCCTCCCAGCGCTGAAAGCGGATTTGTTTTAATCGTATACCTGAATTCCTTTTCAACAGGTTTGTTTTGTGAAAAAGCAGGATTTGTGACAAACAACATAGCTAAAGCAAGGATTGATAAATACTTGATTTTTTTCATTGACTGAGAATTGTTAATAATAAAATTTATCAGAACAGACGCATAAATTTAATGCAAAATCAACAATTTAACAAATATCCAGTTAAATACTTGATTTCTTTTAATGATTTCAACAAAAAAAGTTGATTCCGGTACCATTTATTAACATTAAATCAGTGAAAGGTAGCCGGTATAATTTTTTTTGTAACTTGTGATCAGTTTTACTGTAATTGATATTTATATAATATGAACATTGACATACTGTTAGGCCTTCAATGGGGCGATGAGGGCAAGGGGAAGATTGTGGACGCCATAAGTCCCGGTTATGATATAATTGCCAGGTTTCAGGGCGGTCCGAATGCCGGACATTCACTTGAATTCCATAATGTCAAACATGTTCTGCATCTGATTCCTTCGGGAATCTTTCATCGCAGTAAGATGAATATTATCGGCAATGGAGTGGTAATTGATCCTGCGGTTTTCAGGAAAGAGGTTGAAACACTTGGTTTATCAATCGAAGAACTGACGGAGAGGCTTGTAATTTCAACCCGCGCAAACCTTATTTTACCCGGTCACAGGATACTTGATGCTGCCTATGAACACAGAAAGGGAAATACAAAAATAGGATCAACTCTTAAAGGAATTGGTCCGGCTTATACCGATAAAGCGGGAAGGAACGGATTGCGTGCAGGGGAAATACTGAAAACAAGTTTCAGGGACATGTACAATGAAAGGCTTAAGGATCATCTGACAATACTCAGGTCTTATGATTTCAGCTTTGATATTTCGGAATATGAAGCCGGATGGTTTGAAGGGATTGAACTGATGAAAAAGTTCAGGATCGTGAATACCGAATATCTGATAAATAATCTTATATCTCACGGTAAAAGGATGCTTGCTGAAGGCGCCCAGGGGACAATGCTGGATATAGATTTCGGATCATATCCCTTTGTTACTTCATCTAATACGATCTCGGCAGGGGCATGTACCGGACTGGGAATATCTCCAAAGCAGGTGGGTGAAATCTTCGGAATTTTTAAGGCATACTGCACGAGGGTTGGAAGCGGACCTTTCCCTACCGAACTTAATGATCAGACAGGTAATATCTTAAGAGAGAGAGGGCATGAATTCGGTTCAACTACCGGACGCCCCAGGAGATGCGGATGGCTTGATCTTCCGGCTCTCAAATATGCTATAATGATAAATGGTGTTACAAAACTATTTATGACAAAAAGTGATGTTATGTCCGGTTTTGATAATGTAAAAGTTTGTACTTCATATATCTCAGGCGGGAAAAAATGCGAAGAGATCCCCTTCGGCAGCGATGATATTGAACCGGTTTATAAGGATTTGCCCGGATGGAAGGAGGACATTTCCCGGATCAGGGAATTCGATGATCTTCCTGTCAACCTCAGGAACTATATCAGAATTGTTGAGGAACAAACAGGAGTACCTGTTACAATAGTCTCCGTAGGCCCCGACCGTGAAGAAACCATTTTCAGGGAATAGAACCTGATTATTATCTTCTTACATATATCCAGGATTCCATTTCTACAGTATCCTGGAATTGAGTCACACGCGAAATGGCTCTCCTCACACTTTCATGCGATTCAGCCGACACAAGAGAAAACCTGCTGTTTTCTTTCTGAATTATCTTTGCATCATAACCCCTGTTCCGGTAATCCTCGGCACACGCTTCGGCATATTCGGGAGTAATGAAGCTTCCTACAATTATATTATACCGCGATTCAAGCTCCAACTGCCTCTCTTCTGCCATCCTCATTGAATCAAGTCGCACATTCTCTATAACAAGCAGGCTGTCATTCACATGTTTTATGGAATCTGCAACCCTTATACTGTCCTGTCTGGCCTGCCATTCTGCCATCATTCTGTCTTTTTTGCCAAACAGCTTCTTCTCTTTGAAAAATTTACATGAAGATGCCATTGCAATTATCATAATAAGAAAAATTGCCGTGAGATGTCTCATAATTTTAGAATAATGATTTAATAAATTGCCTTTCACTAATTTATGATCAAAGATAAAAATTATTGTTCAGCTAAACAAAAACTTATAAAATTGTTTTTACACATTAGTTATAATGTATTTTGTATATTAGACATCTCAAAAATGTTAATAATAAAAACAATTTGAAATGAAATCAATAATCCAGTTCTTCGAAGAGAGTGTTGAGAAATTTGACAGTAATGTATACTTATGGGAGAAGACCCATGATAAATATGAAGGCACGACTTATGGTGAGGCCAGGAAGCAGGTATATGAATTTGCCGCAGGACTTATCAATCTGGGTATCAAAAAAGGAGACAGGTTGAGCCTTCTATCTGAAGGCCGCAATGCATGGGTGGTCGGAGAACTCGGGATATTGTATGCGGGAGCGGTGAATGTTCCCCTTTCAACAAAACTCAATCCCGAGGAACTGAGGTTCCGCCTGGATCATTCGGAATCAAAGATTTTACTCGTTTCGGCAATACAATATGCAAAAATCAAACAGATATTAAAAGAATGCAAAAATCTTGAAAAAGTAATTCATTTCGATACCCAGGAGGAGTATGAACCAAATGAAATACACTTTAATGAGGTGAGGAAGCTGGGAAGGGAGTGGCTTGAGTCACCAATGAACATGCTCAAATTTGAGGAGATATATAAAAATATTAAACCATCCGATTTTGCCAATATCTGTTATACATCAGGCACCACTGCCGATCCTAAAGGCATTATTCTTACTCACGGGAATTACATCACAAATGTTTATCAGTCCTATAGTCTTATGGATATTCCCTCGTTTTACAAAACCCTTTTAATCCTTCCCTGGGATCATTCCTTCGGACATACATGCGGAATATTTGCTTTCATGGGAAGAGGAGCCAGTATTGCATCAGTCAAGACAGGAAGGACACAGATAGAAACACTCAGAAATGTTCCCATCTGCCTCAAAGAGATAAAACCGAACCTGCTGATGAGTGTACCGGCGATAGCGAAGAATTTCCGGAAGAACATAGAAAAAGGTATCAAGGAAAAGGGGAAGTTCACAGAAATGCTTTTTAATCATGCACTTAAATTCTCATATTCCTATAATAAGGAAGGCTGGAACAAAGGTCAGGGATTACAGAAGCTGAAGAAACCTCTTCTTGACCTGTATGATAAGATATTGTTCAGTAAGATCCGCGAGGCTTACGGCGGAGAGCTTGACTATTTCATCGGGGGCGGTGCTCTGCTGGAAATCGAGCTGCAAAGGTTCTTTTATGCACTCGGGATCCCCATGTACCAGGGTTACGGATTATCCGAAGCATCTCCTGTCATATCATCAAACTCCTCTTCACGTCATAAGCTTGGTTCGTCAGGGGTTCTGGTAAACAATATGGATCTGAAAATCTGTGATGAAGACGGGAAGGAGCTTCCCGTAGGTCAGTCCGGAGAAATAGTTATACGCGGAGGTAATGTAATGCATGGTTACTGGAAGAACGATGCGGCAACAAGGGAAACCATTAAAGACGGCTGGCTGTATACGGGTGATATGGGATATATGACTGAGGATGGTTTCCTGTATGTACTCGGACGTTTTAAAAGCCTGCTGATAGCAGACGACGGTGAAAAATTCAGTCCCGAAGGAATTGAGGAAGCTATCTCCGAGCAATCGAAATATATCGATCAATGCATGCTTTATAATAATCAGAAGCCTTATACTGTAGCACTGATAGTCCCGAACCAGCATACCCTTAAACTATACCTCGAGGAGAAAAATCTTACTGCTGACACTGAAGAAGGCAGGCGTGCGGTGCTGACACTGCTTGAAAATGAGGTAAATGAATACAGGTCGAACGGTAAATTCGGCAAAATGTTCCCCCAGAGATGGCTGCCGGTCGCTATTGCGATCCTCGAAGAAGGATTTACTGAAGAAAACGGATTGATGAACTCTACTATGAAGATTGTAAGAGGAAAGATAATGACAAGATATAATGAGCTCATTGAATTCCTTTACACACCTGAAGCCAAAGATGTCACAAATGAAAGGAATCTTGAGGAGGTTGAAAAGATGAAGCTCGGCTAAATACTTCTTTTATTCGTAATTAACATAAAGAGAACTTTTTGATGCTCATTAAAATTTATTATACATTTGCCGCGGATTCCGTGTCAAAAAAAATAACAAATGAGTGTTCTTAAAGGATTGAAGCCGGTTCCGGTATGGCATTACTTTGAAGAGATCTGCAGAATTCCGCGACTTTCGAAAAATGAATCACAAATAAGAGAGTATCTCCTCTCATTTGCCAGGGAAAATAAGCTTTCTGCAAAAGAAGATACTACAGGTAATATTCTTATTACAAGACCATCGCATCCTGATTTTAAGAACAGGAAGACTGTTGTCCTTCAAAGTCATATGGACATGGTTGGTGAAAAGAACGCCAATCATCCTCATGACTGGGTGAAAGATCCTATAATACCAACTGTTGACAATGGCTGGGTAAGAGCAAATGGTACAACCCTGGGGGCTGATGACGGTATAGGGATCGCATCACAGATGGCAATACTTAGTGACAAAGATCTCAGGGCAGGTGAAATAGAGTGCCTGTTTACAATCGATGAAGAATCAGGTATGACCGGTGCCAAAAACCTCGAACCCGGTTTTTTTAAAGGAAGGATCCTGCTGAATCTTGACTCGGAGGATGAAGGGATACTATTTATAGGTTGTGCAGGTGGACTTGATACTGTCGGAACGATGTCGTTCAGAAGAGAGAACCTGCCGGCAGGATCAGCTGCATTTGAAATTTCTGTAACCGGTCTGCGCGGAGGACATTCCGGTGATGAGATCCATAAAGGTTATGGCAATTCAATCAAGATACTTACAAGAATACTACGTGACCTGGGAGAAAAATATAACATCAGGCTGAGCAGCTTCGACGGAGGAAATATGCGTAATGCGATCCCCCGCGAAGCCTTTGCAACAATTGTCGTTAATGAATCTTTCTCGCTGAGAATTCAAAGCCGTATTTCTGAACTTCAGGATATATTCTCCGGGGAATTTGGGGATCTTGAAAGGAAGCTCCGAATAAGTTCGGTAAAAAGTACTCTTCCTGAATCCATTACAGACAGGAATAGTCAGGGAAACCTTCTTGAGATGCTGACCTGCTGTCCTCACGGAGTAATTGCCTGGTCGAAAGAAATGGAAGATCTCGTTGAGACATCAACTAATCTTGCATCCGTAAAATTCATTGAAGGAGAAAGAATCAGGATCGTAACAACACAAAGGAGTTCGGTGGATTCATCAAAAAAGAATGCCGCATCACTTGTGGCATCGTGCATGAAGCAGGCAGGTGCAGATGTTTTACATTCCGAGGGCTATCCGGGATGGACACCTGACATGAATTCGGAAATCCTCAGAATAACCCGTCAGTCCTACCGGAAACTTTTCGGGAAAGAACCGGCTGTGAAAGCAATACATGCCGGACTTGAATGCGGACTAATTTATGAAAAGTTCAGTGGAATAGATATGATCTCTTTCGGACCTACTATCAGGGGTGCCCATACTCCGGAAGAGAAGATAGAGATCATTACTGCCACAATGTTCTGGGATCTCCTTATCGACATTATAAACAATATACCTTCAGAAAACTGAGAAAGTGTCCTGTGATCCCCCTGCTTTCAGTCGAGACTGAAAAAATCGTCTTTGCCTGCTGCACAAACAGGACACAAATAATCTTCGGGAAGATCACTGAAAAGTGTTCCCGGTTTTATACCCGCATGGGGCTCTCCTTCTTCAGAATCATAAATATATCCGCAAATCTGACATTTGTATTTTTCCATGGATACTATTTCATGTTTTTTATCTTCACATATTTCAATTAAAACACCTCCTGAGGATTTGGGATGGAGAAAAGCGATATCCAGTCCCTCAGCACCTTTTCTCGGTACAGTATCGATCAGAGTCACTCCGTTATCTTCAGCATGTTTCAGCTGATCTTCAATCTTTTTATATGCAAAAGCCAGATGGTGGATCCCCTCACCCCTCTTTTCAATGAACCTGGCTATGGGTCCTTCCGGATCAGTTGATTCCAGTAACTCAATCTTTGTTGGTCCGACCATAAAAAACGCAGTTCTTACTTTCTGATCGGCAATCTCCTCAATCTTATAACATTTCAGACCAAATATCCTTTCGTAGAAATTAATTGCAGAATTGAGGTTTTTTACTGCAATACCAATATGTTCTATATGTGATGGAGTCATTGTTATTTTATTTAACAGAAAATAGTCATCCCTAGAAAGGGAATTCTACGGGAGTTTCAATATCAGATTTTTCCTCAGCAGGCTTTTCCGCGGCCTGGTGAACCGGGTTGCCATCGACGAAAATAGCTTTATATGGTTTGGTCGGGCATGCGAATTCGCAGTGACCGCATCCGATACAAATATTTACATTCGTTTCCGGGATAAGCAGATTCCCTTCATATGGTATCATATAAACCGCCTTGGTGGGGCAGGATTCCGAACATGCTCCACAGGCTGTCTTTTCGGTCTTTACGATACAGTTATCCTTTATAAAATTCACTTTCCCAAGCTGTGTAAGCTTCTTGGCTTCCAGCACAAGCGGGCGGAGAGCATATGTCGGGCATACTTCCGTACACCTTGTACAATTAAATGTACAAAAGCTTTTATGATAATCCATTACCGGAAGCATCATACCTTCAATACCATATTGAAGTATTGCCGGTATCAGTACTCCGTTGGGACAGGAAGTTATACAAAGCGAACACGCAGTACAGTCTTTCTTAAGATCTTCGATTGAACCGGCCCCTGGAGGACATACAGGAGTGGTCCTGTTCTCAGGCACCGTCGAGGCATTCTGGGGAACAGGTGTCTTTTTATCCTGACCCTTAGCCAGCCCCGGTAGTCCAAGGATCATTGCAAGCGCGCCGGCAACAAACTTCCGTTTGTCAGGATCAACTACATGCTCTTTCTTTTTCAGCCTTACAATTCCGTAAGAAAGTGCTTTATCCGGACAGATCTTAATACAATTGAAACAGTCGACACACCGGGAAACATCAACTTTCTGCTGAATGAAATCGATGCAGGATGATTTACAGCCCACAGAGCACCGGCCGCACTTGGTGCATTTACTCTCATCAAACTTTATTCTTAACAGCGATACCTTTGAGACCAGCCCAAGCAATGTGCCTACGGGACAAATCATATTACAATACAGACGACCTTTCATGAAAGAAAGTAAACCGAACAGCAACATAAAAGCTGCAGGAATTGCATACGAAAGGAGCCTGAAGCCGGATATTGTTATGTGACTGAGACTGTAATTGTCAAATTTTTCAAGGATCCATGCAAAGAAATTGTTGATTGTAATTACAACCGGCTTAATAAAATATGTCACACTGCGCCCGAATATGCTGTAGGGATCGAGAAGGGTCAGGAGCCATACTCCCCCAATAAGTGATATCGCTAATGTTAATGCCAGGATCGTATACCTTAATATAGTGAAAGGCCTTTTATAACCATACCTTCTGAATTTCTTTCTGATACGGCCGCCTATCCTGCTGGAAATATCCTGAACTATGCCGAGGGGACAGAGAAATGAACAATAGGTCCTTCCGGTAATGATTGTAAGAATAAGTACTGCTGAAAATCCTGCTGTTACAAGTGTACCAAGGTCATGAAACTTAAGAATGGATGGAACAAACTGAAGCGAAAGAAGTAAATTAATATATTTTGAAGGGATCAGATATTTAAAATCGGAAAATACAACTAAGAAACACAGGAAAATAAGGGCCGAAAAAAATATCCGGAAACTTCTCAGGAATGGAGATCTCATCAGGAATTACATTTTTATTCTCTTAATATTCAGCTGGTCTATTTCCATATTACCCAGACCCAGTTTATGAGCCATAGGTATATATTCAATTCTGGAGGTTTCAACGCCCAGCATTTTTGATGCTGCTGTATCTCCTGCCACCCAGTCGGTTGTTATGATTTGTGATTTCATCTGCACTACATCGGCTTTTGACACACCCTGGGGACCATGCTTTACCAAAACATTATAACAATCTATTATATTCAATGCAGGTTTTTTATGGAACAATGCATAATCGACTATGCACTGGTTCAGATTGTTTGCATGCCAGAAGCCCCTGTCCCATACAACTCCCATCATGTTCTTCAGACAACAGGTCATTCTTGTCGAATTATGATCCTTGAGTACTGGTACATTGATAAATACATCCGCTTCCAGTATCAGCTCGTGTACTTTGGTTTTCTTCAGTTTTATTCCTCCCGGAATTTCAACTTCCTGGAAATATTTCTCGGAGATTGCCGGTACGACTTTTGCCCCGGCGCTTTTTGCGGCTTTTTCTATACCTGAATTTTTATAACAGTTTACACCATTATCAATCGTATGATCAAAAACATAAACATCCTTTGTACCGGCTTTCAAACAATGTTCAATTATCCTTTTGACCAGCAACGGATTTGTATTTGCCGCCAGTTCCGGAATAACATCCCATCCGATATTGGGTTTGACAACCACAGTCTGGCCTTTCCGGACGAAAGTACCGATACCGCCTAATTCCTGGATACCAAGATCAAACATAGCATCAGGATTTCCGCCCATGACCGCAACCATGTCATATTTATCATTTTCTTTAACCGCCCGAAAGCTCTTAAATCCGCCAATACTGAATGCAGCTCCTGCAACCATTCCTGCACCGGCTGATTTCTTTATAAAGTCCCTTCTTCTCATTACCCTGAAAATTTTCCTGGTTTACTCTGACAATAAGAGGCCCAAATTACGATTTTTTTTGCTAATCTTTACCTGTTTGTTAAATCATACAGGTCTTTGGTATTTACGTGGCCTCCTTTTAACTTTATTAAATAAAAATTGTTAATTTATAAAAATATCAGATACGAATGAAAATCCTTTATTATGATTGTTTTTCAGGAATCAGCGGAGACATGAACCTGGGCGCCATGCTTGATCTTGGTGTTGATAAGGCTTTCCTGACAGGTGAGCTGGATAAGCTGGGGCTCTCCGGCTGGAAGCTGGATATCAGGGAAGACCAGAGACATGGTATTACAGGAACTAAAGTCACCGTGAAACTGACTCATCATGAACATGCTCACAGGCATCTTTCGGATATAGAAAAGATCATAGACAATTCATCTCTTGATTCAGAGACAAAGCAACTCAGTAAGAAGATCTTCATGAAAGTAGCAGAAGCCGAAGCTTCAGTTCATGGAGTTCCTCTGGATCATGTTCATTTTCACGAAGTAGGAGCAATGGACTCAATAATTGATACCGTGGGGGCCGCAGTATGTTTTAATGCCCTGAAGGTTGATGCAGTATTTGTCGGCCCTGTAGAACTGGGAAGCGGTTTTGTAAATTGCAGTCATGGCAGGCTGCCTGTTCCTGCTCCTGCCACAGCTGAAATTATTAAGGGCTTGCAGGTTAAAAAGGGAGGTACCGGTTTTGAAGCCACTACTCCGACAGGCGCTGCTATTCTCGCTACCCTCGGAACTCATTTTGACAGTCTCCCGGCATTTTCGATTACCGGAACCGGATATGGCGTCGGCCAGAAAGAGGATCCTGACGTACCAAATCTTCTCAGGGTTTTCCTCGGGGAAGCGGAAGAATCAAATACCGGACACGATGCACTGCTTATCCAATGCAATATAGACGACATGAATCCGGAATTTTATGACCACATCTGCGAGAGGCTTTTTACAAATGGTGCAGCTGATGTCTATATTACTGCTACTATAATGAAAAAGGGAAGACCCGGGAGCATACTTAATATTATATGTGAAAAGGGGAATGAAGAAACACTGAAAGAAATAATTTTTACTGAATCAACAACAGTTGGTGTGAGAACATTTCCGTTCAGAAAAGACACTCTGTCAAGAAGATTTGATCAGATCGACACTATTTACGGGAAAGTTACATTAAAACGATCGTTTTATAAAGATAAGGAAGTATCATGTAAACCTGAATACTCTGAATGCAAAACTATTGCCGAGGCAAAAGGGATCCCCGTCAAAGAAGTCTATAACAATATTATGGCTTCAGTTTTCGGCAGGTAACATTACTAACCTCGTTAAGAATGGTTTAGGGTTGGATTAACTGTTAAAAGAAGAAATAATGGAAGATGATAAGCTTTTAAAGCTGGATTCAATTCTCCGGGACCTGGGATCGTTTGTTATCGGATTTTCAGGAGGCCTTGACAGTTCTTTTCTGGTTCACAGGGCCTCTTTACAGAAAGACCTCAGGTTCGTCGCAGTAACGGTCCATACAACATATGTACCTGAACGGGAGATCAGAGAAGCAGTTGCATTTTCAAAAGAATTCAATATTGAACATGAAATGATTGAAGTGCCATTTCCCGGTGATATAAGGAATAATCCTGCCGGAAGATGTTATT
>ENA-UOWO01003508-UOWO01003508.1-activated-sludge-metagenome-genome-assembly--contig:-NODE-3508-length-18128-cov-15.043878_pt1 | contig 18128 bp, 9 predicted proteins | sample MGYA00238148_ERZ761564 | MGnify/ENA primary metagenome ERZ761564 (study PRJEB28885, sample SAMN05720194) | activated sludge metagenome | isolation source: Anaerobic digester | place: USA...
CCCCATTCGGCTCCCCAATATTTCACCAGCAGCGAAAGGCTTGTTTCATTATTGGTGGAGAGCTGGTAACTGAAATAACCTTCGTTATTGGCATCCCTCCAGAATTCATCCTGCTGGTTTCCTGTGTGGGAGTTTTCCTTTTGTATGAAGTGGTCGGCTTCAGGTTGTTGCTCACCGGGTGCTACAAAATCAATGGTGCGTTTTTCCAGTTCCAGTTTTTGTTTTTCTACACCTGCAACTGAATCAAGATAAGAAAGATAGCCCTTATTGCTCAATGCCATCCAGTACATCATATACCTGCTATCATGAATTTTATAAAAAGGTTCAAAGATTATTTTGGCGGGGTTAATCATTTTGAGATCGCTGGCAGAAAAGGTTAGATGTTTTCCTGCAACTGGTTTTAACTTATTTGTAATCGACGGAATATTGTCTTCAAGTATGATCGGCGCTTTATCCAGCGGAAGTTTTTTGCCACCTGCAATATGGCCCCAGCGGCTATCGTCTGCCACCAGGCCTTTTAAATTTTCCGTTTCAGTTTTTGCAGCCAGCAAAACAGGGCCATGCATGATGGCTATATAGTTAGATACATTTGGCAGGTACTCGATACTGTTATGCATTGGTAATATAACCGTAATAACATCTCCTTTTTTCCACAACCGCTTAACCGTTATATAAGAGGAAGGATGATTGGTAAATGAAACAGGTTTGCCATTTACTTTAATTTTTAACGCACCCTCTTTTACCCAGGATGGATAGCGGATCATCATCGAAAAAACAGAAGCTCCTTCAGTAATGGTTATGCTTGTTTTTTCTTGAGATGGGAAAAGGGTTTGCTGTGATAGTTTGATTTTCTTTTCTCTCCAGTTTAATTCCGATGCAACAAAAAGATTGATGTACAGGGAATCGTTGGACCGGGTGTAGATAAACTGGTTGTATTTGCCATGATTTTCCATGCCGCTTCCTACGCAGCACCACATGGCCGCATTAGGAGCCGAGTACACCCGGTAATGCCTGGGGCGGGCCGGTGTAAAATACACATAGCCACCATGCTCGGGGTGCTGCGTCGATAAAATATGATTGTACAAAGTTCTTTCATAGTAGTCTGCATATTTTGCCAGCGGATTCAGCCGGAAAAGATGTTCGGTTAATTTAAGCATGTTGTAGGAATTACAGGATTCCGGTCCTTCCACATCATTTACAAAATCGGATGCGGCAGTCACTGCAGGGAAAAATTCCCTTCTGCTGTTGCCACCAAAGGCGAGACTGCGTTTGGCAGTAACTGTTTCCCAGAAAAAATCACCCGCTGTTTTAAAACGCTCTTCGTTGGCCAGTTCTCCAATACGCTCAAAGCCCAGCACTTTTGGTACCTGTGTATTTGCATGTTTGTTATCGAGGTTATCGTTTTTCAAGGCCATTGCATCCAGCAGCATATGGTGTGAAAATCTTTTTGCAGCGGTTAAATATTTTTTATCACCCGTCATTTGATATGCATCTGCAAAAATTTCATTCATGCCGCCATGCTCCATATCCAGCATGGATTGCATTTGGGTATCTGTTAAGGATGCGGTGATGTTTATTCCCCAGTCGCAAAATTGCAGAAACATATCTTTTGCACTGTTATTGCCGGTATACAACCATGCATCCCTTAGGCCGGCATACATTTTATGTACATTGTACCAGGGTACCCAGGTTGAATTGTAGGCTGTGAAATGGCCTTGTTGAAAACTGCTCCATATTTTTTTTCCATTGGGTACAGCTCCCACATATCCTTTTGCCCATGCAGGATCATTCATTCCGTTTGCTTCCTGGCAGGCTTTGAGTTCTGCAAGCATGTAGTCCATACGCTTCTTACATTCAGCATTTTTTGTCGTGGCATAGTTCATAGCAAGCGCTGATAAATAATGGCCGCCGATATGCCCGTCTAATCCGTCCCAATTAGAAAAGGTCTTTGCTTTTACAGGTAATCCGGCTTCTTTTCTGTAGCCGGCTAACAAGCGGTCTGCATCATATTTCAATAGTACTTTGATGTTAAGGTCACGTGCCCGTTGAAAAGAGCTACTGAGCAGTTTTACGTCTGATAAGGGAAATTCATTGTTGTAGAGTTTGTCCTGTGCGTTTGTTGAGTTACCAAACAGGAAAATACAGAAAACTTGAATCAGAATTTGAGTTGTTCTTTTCATACTGATGATTGTGCAGATGCGGTTTAACTTCGGTTTTATTGCAAATGTATTATTCCAGAAGTAACTTCACCATTTTCAAATCTTTTGCAGCAGAACTGTTGCCATACCACAGTTCATATTCACCTGCCGTTACATCCATTTTCAACAATTTATCATTATAAAATTCAAAGGCAGAAGGCTGCAGGTCAATCACAGCGTTCACTGTTTTACCAGCTGCAACTGCTGTTCTTTTAAAACCTCTTAATGTTTTTATCGTTCCACTTGTGTCGTTTACTTTTTTCACATATACCTGTACTATCTCGGTTCCGTTTCTTTTCCCGGTATTTGTAACAGGAATAGTGATCACAAGACTTTCATCTTTTTTAATTTGTGTTTTATTCAACTGTGCATTTCCGATTGCAAAGTTGGTATAGCTTAAACCATGACCAAATGGAAAAAGAGGTTCGGCTGTCATGTAGCGGTAAGTCCTCCCTTTCATGGAGTAGTCTTCAAAGTCTGCCAACTGCGTTGTGTCTTTGTAAAAAGTGATGGGAAGTTTTCCGGAAGGATTGTAATCACCAAACAACACATCCGCAACAGCCTGCCCGCCGGATTCACCGCCATACCATGCTTGTAATATTGCATCGCAGCTTTCTGTTTCGGGAACCAATCCAATGGCAGAGCCGGAGCAGTTTACAAAAATTACTTTTTTCCCTGCGGCTTTCAACGCCTTTAAACAATTGCGTTGCACGAGTGGTAATTCAATATCGGTACGGTCGCCGCCCTTAAAACCGGGATAGCTCACCGGCATTTCTTCACCTTCCAGTAAGGTTGATAAGCCACCAACAAAAATTACTTCATCAATACCTTTTAATTTATTGACAAGGCTGGTAAAATCAATATCGAGCTCTTTACCAAAATCAAATTCAAGATTGGCCTGCCAGTTGTTTAACTGGGCATACCGGATCTTTATTTGATATGTTTTTCCTTTTTCAACCGCGTAAGCAATTCTTGAAGGGAGTGTACGCCAGTTGTTGTACCGTGCAAGCGAGGAGTCGTTTATAAATAGTTCAAAGTAGCCGGTGGCGCCGCACTTAAAAACGATCTCTTCTGTTTCAGGAGCCGTAAACGCTGTTTCGTATAAAGCAGAGAATTCTACCAGTTTAACGCCCGATGCAAATTCATGATCACCTGCGGTAGTCATCTTAATTGGATTGGCGATTTGATCTGTGGTAACAGGGTCGCCTGTACGCCCCCGGTTGTTCCAGTAACTTGCTTTGAATCCTCTTTTACCTGCTGCAGTTGCTTTTGAAAAATAGCTCTGTGTTACTTTGTTCTCCACCAGGTCGCAGGCTTTATCATACACTACGCTGTTGGCTGCTAATTTTGATTTGATACCGTTCAGGATGGAAATTGTTCTCACCGGTGTGCCATTATAATTTCCCCATAGCATGGGTTCATTGTCTGCGTTGGGGCCAACCACAGCTATTTTTTTTGCCGATTTTTTTAAAGGAAGGACATTACTATTATTCTGAAGCAATGTCATCGATTCCAGTGACATATCCAATGCCAGTTTTCTATGTTCCTCATTGTTGACAATTGACATAGGAATATTTGCCCAGGGCACGATCGCATTCTCATCAAAATCACCCAGGTCAAAACGGCCGGTTAATACTTTTAATAAATGACTATCTACTTCTTTTTCCTTTATCAAACCCCTGGCTACGGCTTCTGGTAATTTTTCATAGGCATAGCCCTGCCATACACATTCCACATCGGTACCGGCTAACACTCCTTTTGCAGAAGCATGCACTGCATCGGACGAAGTTTTATGACTGGTAAAAAAATCAGTGATGGCACCACAATCAGAAACTACTACATATTTAAAGCCCCATTCTTCCCGAAGGATGGTTTGCAATAAACGGGTGTTGCCACAACAGGGCTCATCATCCAGCCGTTGGTAAGCACACATCACCTGCCGAACATCGGCATCCTGCACCAATGATTTAAAAGCAGGCAAATAAGTTTCCCAAAGATCTCTTGGGTCTATATTGTTCAGGTTTAAAGTATGCCTGCTCCATTCGGGCCCGGAGTGTACGGCATAGTGTTTAGCACAGGCAAGCAATTTACGATACTTTGCATCGGCTGGTCCTTGTAATCCTTTTACAACCTGGATACCCATTCTTGAGGTGAGGTAGGGATCTTCTCCATAGGTTTCCTGTCCACGGCCCCAGCGAGGATCACGGAAAATATTTACATTGGGTGTCCATACAGAAAGACTTAAAAACCGCCTGTTCTCTTTTCCATTTCTCAATGCATCATGATACTTGGCCCTCACTTCATCAGAAGTTGCATTGAATATTTTAAATACCAATGAATCATCAAACGATGCCGCCATGCCAACGGGTTCTGGAAAAACAGTTACGTTATCATTGTTGGCCAATCCATGCAATGCTTCACTCCACCAGTTAAACTTTTTAATGCCCAGTCTTGGTATGGCAGGCGATTGATCAAACATCAGCGATGCTTTTTCTTCCAATGTTAATCTCGAAAGCAGGTCCTTTGCCCTGGCATCTGATGACAAAGCAGGATTTTGATAGGGGAGTTGCTGGGCAGATAAAATGACTGTCAGTAAACAAGCAACAACAGTAGAAGCGAAAAATTTCATTGGTGATTTTTAATTATGTTAGTTAAGCTCTTTAATTTCTTTTCCTTTTGTTACGCCATTTTCATTAAAGCAGTCGATGGTGAAAAAATACTGCTGTGAACTGTTCAGGCTTTTAATGGTGACAGAGTCTGTTCCCAATACCTGGTAGGTTTGATACAATTTATCTTTTGCAGTTCCATACCTGATATTGTATCCAACCGCTCCTGGGGTGGCTGTCCAATTTACCGTTGCCACACAACGGTCTTTTTCAGAACGGGTAAGGGTAAATTGTTCAATAGCGGCTGGAACTTTACCACCGGCATTACCAAAGACACGTAATCCTGCTAATGCAAAAGTTCCACTGGGTACATGGTGATTCGTAAGCCTGATGTAACGGGCTTTGATGGCTTTTTTAAATTCAATATAATCATGCGGAACGTCGGTTTTGTTTTGTGTTTTGTCTTCTGCTATTGTCCAGTTTTTATTGTCTGTGGAGTATTCCAATAAATACTGGTAATACATTTCATCGCTGCGGCCAAACAATGTTGTTTCGTTCTCTGCATAGTTTACCTGTACAGCGTTGACAGTACATTCCTGTTGCAGGTCCATTGTTATCCATTCACCTTTGTTGCCTGTTGTCGCACTCCAGTAGCTGCGTATTTCTTCATCGGCAGCAAAAGCTTTTGGATGACCAGGCAATTCAGATGAAACCTGAACGGGCTTCTTGTAAGAAAGCAACATCCATCCCGGGAAAATTTCATCAGCAGTAGTTATCTTTTTTGTTGGTATGGTATAAGGGAAGTCGCCAAAGCCGGTGTAAGTGTGTAGTTCGCCGTCCTTGTCAAAGAAGGCAGGAAATATTCCCAGCCGGCGTTCAAACATGTGTTTTTGGGAAATGGTCATGGTGGAAATGCGCAGGTAGTTGCCATACTTATCCTGGAAAGTGCTGCTATGTCCTGCGCTGGCAATAAAACCCTCAGGCCTGTACGAAAATGGATTGTTTACTGCAATAGTAAAAGGCCCCAGCGGCTGATCGGCAATATATACGCCATCGCTGTAACTTTTATATTCTGTACCCGGACCTGCATACTGCAGATAGTATTTTCCTTTGTATTTCGTCATCCACGCTCCTTCGATCCATGGCCTGCCGGGGGCATCATTATAGTCGCCTTTTCGTTCCCATCCATTTACTTCTTTATTGCTGTTCATAATTGCAATGGGTTTCCCGATAGGGTTTAATGTTATAGGATCTAATTCCACACCATACAACGGGTTGATGTCTGAACAACCATAATAGAAAAACAATTTGCCATCATCATCCACATACAGATCGGGGTCAATCATCCCAATTGGAAAAGCAGCATTGGCCACCTGCCAGTTACCGGATTTTGGATCGGCTGTCTTATAAATTTTTACTGGCGCTGGTGCCGAAGCCATAAAATACAATGTATCATTCATTACTACTGCCGTAGGTGCATAATGTTCCAGCGGCAGATCTTTGGTTGTGATCAGGTCCCAGTTAATCAGATCTGTCGAATGGAAATAACCACCAGACTTTGAAGCAAACAAATAATACTCCCCTTTAAAAACTACCATTGTAGGATCAGCAGCCTCTCTTCTGGAGGGGGTATCAAGACAAAACCGGTAACTCAAATTAACAGGGTTACATAGAGTTGTTTGCTTTGACATGCTTCCTGCTTTGTTTTGAGCAAAGGAAAAATTAGAGAGCATTGCCAAAGCAATCACTAAAAAAAATTTACATACAATTTTCATAGAAATTAATTTATTTAAACAGTACCTGTGCAAAATTGAAAAGATTATTTCTCCATACCGGCCAGGTGTGCCCGCCGGGATATTCGCTGTATTGGTATTTGATATTCATTTCATCAAACTTTGACATCATGATCTTGCAGTTGTTGTGTGCAATGTCTTCTTTGCCTCCCATAGCTATCCAAAAACTTTTAAGATTGCCGTTGATAGTGCTGGCGTTGGCTTTCATAAAATCGTACTGCGGATCGGATAGGGCAGGTTGATTGGCCCACCAGCCTGAACTGAAAACCCCGAGATAAGAAAATTTATCGGTGTTCTTAATGCCGGCGTATAAAGTTTGCAAACCACCCATTGATAAACCTGCCAAAGCCCGTTTATTTGGTTCGGTTGCAACACGGTAATTTGTTTCTATAAATGGAATGACAGACTGGAGTAATTCATTTTCAAACATGCGGAGTGATTGTTCACCAAAACCTGCAAAGCCTCCACTACCAAGATTGCCATCCATCATTACCACCAGCATCGGGGAAGTTTTTTTTGCTGCAATTAAATTATCAATTATCAGGTCCGTTTTGCCTTGTGTGGCCCAGCCTGTTTGGTCTTCGCCACCGCCATGTAAAATGTACAATACTGGATATTTTTCTTCCTGCCTTGCATCATAACCAGGTGGGGTATATAGATACAGTTGCCTCCAGGAGTTGGTTACTTTAGAAAAATATTTTTTAATCCGTATGTCACCATGCGGTACATCCTTTAATGCATAATAGTCGCCACCAGCGAATGGGATTTCTATGCCGCTGGCCATGCGGCCCATACCATAAAATGTTTGGCTGGCCGGATCAGCCACCGCCACATCATCTATCAGCAATGAATAATAGTGAAAGCCTTCGCTGATGGAGTCTGTCGTTACAGTCCATACACCAGCAGTATCTTTTACCATATCATATTTTTTGCCAAGGTCAACCTGTACCTTCTTTGCGTTGGGTGCTTTGGTGCTAAAGATGACACGGTTGTCAGTCAATATTTGAGGGTACGCTCCATTCCTGATATTGGTGGCAGCAGGTGCACCAGCAACAGGGTACTTTGAAAAAGCAGATTGATCAACCGGTTTAAAAATTAATTGGGAAAACATGTACAAGCCATTCTTCCATACTTTGAAATCATGTACACCGGGTTCTATAAAATAAATATGCGGAATATTATTTTGTTGCAGATAATCATGCGTTCTTTTACTAAAATCTATAAGCCAATCGCTGGCACCACAGGAAATGAACAATAGTTTTATTTTTTCTTTCGCTGCTGTAACATCAGGAATCAATTTAGCAGGTGGCTTTGTGTTAGGTGCAGACGAGAAGCCACCGATCCACGCAAATTTGTCGAGGTTGCCCAAACCAAAATTTAAAGACTGGCCGCCGCCCATGGAAAGCCCTGCAATAGCCCGATGCTCCCTGTCAGTTAACACTGCATATTTTTTTTCAACAAAAGGAACCAGGTCATTCAACAGGTCTTTTTCAAAGTTGGCAAAGGCCTGCACTTTATCGCTATCAAAAATATTCCCTGTGGCCCGGTCATCTTTCATCGCCCTGCCGTTGGGCATCACTACGATCATGGGTTGCAGTTTTCCATCTGCATACAGGTTGTCGAGAATTATTTGTGGTTGTGCGCCATTGAGCCATTCCTTTTCATCACCTCCAATGCCATGCAAAAGATACAGCACCGGGTATTTATTTTTTTTAGAATACCCCGGAGGCGTATACACTAAAGCTTTTCTTTTATTGCCAACTGTTTTTGATTGATAGGTTATACTATCAAGGTTGCCATGGGGAATGTTTTCACGAAGTACATCAAAACCCGGTGATGCAGGTTTAACCGCTTCTTGTGCATAGGAGGATACCTGTACAAGCAGTGAAGCAGCAATAGCAAAAAGTATTTTTTTCATATTAATGATTATTTACGCAGTAGTTTTTTAAGAATGTTCTTTCTTGTTTTATAAGCATGCATCATCCGAAAAAACACAGCTGGCTGAATAGATTTGTGACACTACCAGGCAACATGTTTTTATTTAAATAATAATGGCGCTAATTCTTTTAAACTTCTGCGCCAGGTAAGAAATTCGTGTGCTGTATTTTCAGAGATATAGGAAACAACATTGAACCCTTCTTTCTTTAAAGCAGCAGTGGCATCTTTTATTCTATCCGGACTTTCCTTACTGCCGCAACTAAGAAAGATCAGTTTAAGTTTAGAATGATTCTTTATCTCTTCAGGCGTGTAAATTCCGCCGCTTAGCAATGCATAGTAAGAAAACACGTCGGGTTTGTTGAGTGTGATGGTATGTGTTTCCATCCCGCCCATGGAAAGGCCCGCCATCGCACGGTGCGATTGTTTGGCAATGGTGCGGAAATTGGCATCTACATAAGGGATCAGTTCATCAGTCAGTACTGTTTGAAAAGTATCCATTTTAAATTCCCTGATCTTGCCCCATCTCGCCGTATTAGTCATACCATAAGTCATAACGATAATGAATGGCTCAATTTTTCCCTCAGCGATCATATTGTCCATAATCAGGTTCGCATGCCCCTGGTTGCTCCAGGCAGTTTCATCTTCGCCCCAACCATGTTGCAGGTAAAGAACAGGATAGTTTTTCTTATTGTCATTTTGATAGCCCGGTGGTGTATATACAAAAGCTCTACGGGATGTATTGGTACTGGGTGATGGAAACAATACCTGCTGCACATGGCCATGCGGCACATTTTTCAAAGCATAAAAATCCTGGTCATGAGCTGGTATCTCAATGCCACTTTCCCACCGGATAGAGCCATAAAAATTCAACGCACCCGGGTCATTAAATTTTCCGCCGTCCACATTTACATTGTAGTAGTGAAAACCTTCATCCATCGGGCCTTCGGTAGTACCCATCCAGCTGCTGTCTGCCTGTTGCTTCAGCCGGGTGCCGCCCCTGCCACCAAGACCAAGGCTCACTTTTACACTATCGGCCGAAGGCGCAATAATTTTAAATCTTGCATACCCCTGCGAATTAACCATCGGGTATAATTGCCCGGGTTGATTGAGTTCAGAAGGCTTAAAATCTTCTATGATGGCAGGCGCTGTGTTTTGGGCGCAGCAGGTAACGGAGGATACCAAAATTGCCATTGCCATTGCGAAAGGTTTAATATTCATTTTTATTGTTTTTATTAAATAGAGAAAATCAGATATATTGATTTTGCACAGCTTTGCTGATTGTTTATTATGAAAAGATGCTAAGCGGTACATAAATATTCATTTACTTTTTTGTGAAGCATTTTATAAATACAAAATCAATGCAGGCAGTTGAAGGGCTGTTTTGCAACCAGCATAAGCAGCGAGGCAGTTTATGATGGGGCAGGCAAGTTCTTTTCAAGGTTTACTGAATGTAAACCGTACAAGTTAAACCGGCCTTTCATCTTAAACTACCAAAAAACCACAGCGGAGGATATTACACAAGTCCGCCAGGATTTGCTTGTTGCTTATTTTGATCATAAAGAAATTCAATTCATTTTTCTATATAATGGTCATGTTTTATTTAAACAATTCCTGCAAGCTTGTTGCCAGGAACTTTTTACAATTCATCCAGGTATGGCCTCCATCAACAATGTACGGTTTCACCTTGATGTTTTTTTCTTTGAACATCGCCATGTTTTTTTGTACGCTTTCATACAAGAAATCTTCTGTGCCTACACTGATTGTAAACAGTTTTACTGCTTTATTTAGTTTCTCTGCATCAGGTGACCAGTTGGTAAAATTTGTTTTAAACTCTTCCGTAGCAGTATAAGGTGCATAAGAGCAGATGTACCCAAACTTGTCTGTATTGGTTAAGCCAATATTCAGTGTTTGGCCGCCTCCCACAGAAAAGCCTGCCACGGCACGGGATGCAGCCTTTTTTACTACAGGATAATTGTTTTCAATAAATGGGATAATATCGTTGATCACATCCTTTGTAAAATCGGGCATGGGCTTTGGCCGCACATTACCATAGGGCATCACAATGATCATGGGTACCGCTTTGCCTTGTGCAATCAAGTTATCAGCAATGAAATTGGCATGGCCCACTTTGGTCCATGTTTCTTCTGTGTCTGAGCCTCCATGAATTAAATACAACACTGGATATTTCCTTTTTTCGGTGTTTTTAAAACCTGGCGGAGTATACACAAGCAATTGTCGTGTGCTGCCCAATGTGGAGGATTGGTAGTAACGGTAATGAATAGCGCCGTGTGGGACATTTTGCATTGAATGAACTAATGGAATGTCACCGGGTATGTCAACAATACTTCGTTTAAAGCGTTCGTTGGCAAAAATATAGGTGTTATTGGGATCAGCCAGCGATACCGAGTCAACCATAAAACTATAGGGGTAAATATCCGGCTGTACCGGCGGAACAGTTACACTCCATATACCCGATGTATCCTTTACCAATGGTACCGGTGCTTGTAAAAATTCACCATTCAGCATTACCTGTTGAGCCGTACGGGAAAAATACCGGAACGTAATGCTGTGATCCGGATGTACATCAGGCGAACTGATAGCGGGTGGCCGTTGGGCATTTGCTGAAAATGATGCTGCCAGGAATAGTATAAGTGTATGGAAGGTTTGTTTCACGTTATTGTGTTTTTATTGAAAGAGTAATACCGCGGTACTGGCTACATAATTTTTTACATTCATCCAGGTATGTCCGCCGCCGGTGATCATACTTTTATACTGCACATTTTTCGCTTTCAGAAAATCGAGGAACTCAACCGTTTGTTTATATAAAAAATCTTCGTTGCCTACGCTAACCCAAAGCATTTTCAATTGCTGGTTTGTTTTTGCCGGATCCTCGTATATATGTTTAAAATTGCTCTCCATTTCAGGCGTGGACAGGTAAGCGCTGTAACAGCAGATCCAAGAAAATTTATCCATATTGCCAAAGGCAGTTCGCAATGTTTGTCCGCCTCCTCTTGAAAAACCCCCGATAGCACGGTTGTCACGGTTGTCGATAGTGCGGTATTTATTGTCAACAAAAGGAATTAATCTGGTTACCAGGTCGGTCTCAAATGCTTTAGCCCGGTTCATGGCGTCTGCCCCTTCACGTGAGATCAGGTCTGCCGGTTTACTGCCGCCGGTTTGTTCGGCAATTCTCGCCGCAATATTTCCATACGGCATCACAACGATCATGGGTTTGGCTTTGCCTGCTGCAATAAGGTTATCCATAATCAGGTTGGTACGGCCTACTTTAAAAAAAGTTTCTTCTGTGTCGGTGGTGCCGCTGATAAGATAAAATACAGGGTAGTTTTCTTTTCTGTTTTTGTCATAGCCCGGCGGTGTATAGATCACAGCGGTGCCTGTGGTGCCCTCCACGGAAGGATAGTATTCATACGTAACAGCACCGTGCGGCACATTTGTCATGGCATGCACCAGTGGTGTATCTGCTGGTACATCCACCAGGCTGGCTTTAAACCTTTCGTTTGGGAAAAAAGCAACATTTGCCGGGTCCATTACATTGATTCCATCTACCTGGAAACTGTAGGGGTAAATATCCGGTGGCACAGGGCCGGTGGTAACACTCCAGATCCCCTGGGTATCTTTTGCCATTACTACAGCTGCTTTTAAAAACTGCCCACTCAGTTTTACTTCTTTTGCTGTTGGTGCCAGGTAACGGAATGTTACTGTTTTATCTGCATTCACCTGTGGTGAAACAATAAATGGACCTCTCGGCGGCTGGGCAATACCGACGATAGCAATGCCTAGCATTGCAAAAAATAATACCGAAGCTGTAATTGGTTTCTTGATCATGATAATACAGTTTGACAGATCATCTTTATTTAAATAATTTTTGAGCAATCGTTGCCAGGTATAGTTTACAATTCATCCAGGTGTGTCCGCCATCAGAAATAAAAGTTTCGTGCCTGATCTTTTTATCATCCAGCAGTTTTAAGTAGTCGGCGATTACCGGGTATAAACCATCTTCCTTGCCTACGCCGATCCAGAAAAGTTTTAGCCGTTCATTTGTTTTGGATGCATCCTCGAATGCGACAGCATTATTGCGGTCAAATTCTTCTTTTAACATGCCAGGTGCAAAGCCGCATACCCAACTGAACTTGTCGGGATTATTCAGACCAAAATAAAGACTGGTACCGCCTCCGCCAGAGAAGCCTGCAATAGCCCGGTGTTCTTTGTCATTGATCGTTCTGTAATTCTTTTCAACAAAGGGCAACAGGTTATTAAAAAAATCTTTTTTAAACTCCTGGAGATTTTCCCAATTTCTTAAACTGCCTGAAGATTTGCTGATAACGGGATAGGCACGACCGTAAGGCATCACTATTATCATGGGAGTAGCCTTTGACTGTGCAACCAGGTTATCAAGAATGATATTGGCACGACCCACTTTTGTCCATGTTTCTTCCACATCGGTGGTTCCATGCAGCAGGTACAATACCGGGTATTTTTTTGCATTATCTTTTTCATAACCAGGTGGCGTGTAGATCATTACTGGTCTTGCGCCCAATTCAGGAGAATAATAGATATGAGAAGAAACGGTACCATGCGGAACGTTTTGCACCGTATGTATCAATGGGGTGCTGCCGGTTATCTCTACCAGGCTGTTTTGAAATCCTTCGTTGGGAAACAAGTACTGATTTTTTGGATCCGCTACGGTAATCCCATCGGCAATAAAAGCATAAGGATACATGTCCGGTTTAGCAGGTTCTGTTGTTATGCTCCACACACCGGCGCTGTCTTTTGACATGGGGGCTGGTGATTTAAGAAATTGTGCATTCAGCTTTACTTCCTTTGCTGCCGGTGCATACAACTTAAAGGTCACTGAATTATCAGGGTTCACTTTGGGTGACTCAAACTGTGGTTGCCTTGCAGGTTGAGCTTTCACTGCAGTTGATATTACCGGCAGCAACATTAACACTGTTATCATTCTAATAAACGTTGTTCTCATACGCCTGCAGTTTTTTATGGTGATAATTATTTTATTATGAATGAATAAACCTGCCCCGCTTTTGTTGGAACATCATATATAAATGTTTCTTTCAACCGGGGCAGACTGATCACTGCTTTTTCCGAGACCAGGGGTGCAGCCGTATTTTCAGTTTGATAAAAAGGATTACGGTTTTCACCTGTTGCTTTTTTCAATGAGGCCCCGTTCATTAATTTCATTTCATTGGGAATTCTCAACCGCAGGTTGCCGCCAATAGTAGATTTGAAAACAACTTTCACCACCTTGCCATCTTTCCATTCCATAGTAATTAACTCGAATCCGCCTCTTGCTCTCAGGCCTGAAACTTTGCCTGCTGTAAGCCAAACATCTGGTAATGCAGGTATCAAATGCACACTGCCATCTGCACTCTGCAACAGCATTTCTGTAATACCCGATGTACACCCAAAATTTCCATCTATCTGGAAGGGAGGATGGGCATCAAATAAATTATTATAACTGCCACCACCACTTTCCAGTGTACCCACCGGCGTTAGTTGATTTTGGATCAGTTTGTAGGCATGGTTGCCATCCAGCATTCTGGCCCACCAGTTTACTTTCCAGCCCATGCTCCAGCCGGTGGAAATATCCCCACGTTGCAGTAAGGTGTTTTTTGCCGCACTGTACAATTGCGGTGTACGGTAAGGTGATATTTGATTAGAAGGAAATAATCCATACAAATGAGAAATATGACGATGGTGATCATTGGGATCATCAATATCGTCTAACCATTCCTGTAATTGGCTGTGTTGGCCGATCTGCATCGGGGCCAGCCGGTTTCGTTTTTGTTTTAATGTATCAATCAATGAAGCATCTTTGTTCAGCATTTCAGCGGCTTTGATCGCTGTGCTGAACACATCAAAGATGATCTGGTTCGTCATCGTTACACCAACATCGATAGAAGAATTGTCATGTGCCTTTGGTGCATTTTCTGGTGATTCATCCGGCGATATAACCAGCCATTTATTTTCGGGATGCTCAATTAAAAAATCTAAATAGAATAAAGCTGCACCTTTCAATGCAGGATATACAGATGCTAAAAATTCTTTATCGCCATTATATAAATAGTGCTCCCATAAATGCTGGCTCATCCAGGCGCCACCATTAACCCATGCTCCCCAAAATGCAGGATCAACTGCACCGGTTGCCCTCCAGATATCCGTATTGTGATGTGCCATCCAGCCTCTTGCACCATACATTTCCCTGGCAGTTCTTTCACCGGTTACGGCTACTTCTTTTGCCATCTTCAAAAAAGGCTCATGCAGTTCTGCCAGGTTTGTTTTTTCCGCCGGCCAGTAATTCATTTGGGCATTGATGTTGATCGTATACTTAGCATCCCATGGAGGATAGAGTTGATGACTCCAGATGCCTTGCAGGTTTGCCGGCTGACCACCTGGTTGAGAAGAAGAAATAAGCAGGTAACGTCCATATTGAAAATACAAGGCAGCCAGGTGTGGATCGTTTGTTGTATTGAAATTTTTTATGCGTTCATCTGTTGGCTTTTTAGCAGCGTCAGTTGTTCCCAGGTCAAGTTGTACCCGGTTAAAATATTTTTGATAAGCAGCAATATGTGCTGTGCGTATCTCAGGAAAGGACTTTGCTGCAGCTTTGGATAAATAAGTTGCGGCCCTTGCATTTTCATTGCCATTGATGTCATGAAAATTATTAAAGTTGGTTGCAATGGAGATAAAGATGGTAACCGCATCCGCATTGGTAATAGTGATGCTGGTATCGGTGGATGAATAAGTGCCGCCTGCAGGTTTGAATTGGGTGATGCCCTTGTACCTCACCATTCCTTTCACCGTTTCATGATCAATGCTGGTACCCGAAACGGTTAACTGTTTTGCTGAAGTTGTTTTAATAGTAACGTTAGGTTGCGGTGTTTTGTAAGTAGCGGTGAAGGAAATACTCCTGGGTTTATTGGCAGTAAGCCGCATTACTATTACCCGGTCAGGAAAGGATGCCAGTACTTCCCTTGTATAAATAACGTTGCCCACTTTATATTTCGTGGTAGCGATGGCTTTTTCAATATCAAGTTCCCTGTAATAATCGGTGTACTGATCATGCCCTTTGAATGAAAGATTCAATTCACCGGCAGGTTCAAACATCTGACCATGGGATGTTTTGCTGATGATCACTCTATTGGCAAGTTGTTCTGCTTCTTTTTGTTTTCCTTCAAATATTAGTTTCCGTATTTGAGCCAAAGAATCCAGTACTAAAGGATTGTCGTTACGGTTCGGGCTGCCACTCCATAGAGTATGTTCATTTAACTGGATGATGTCTTTAGCCGGATTGCCATAGATCATGGCACCCAGTCTTCCATTGCCAATAGGCAGCGCATTTTCCCAGGTGTTGCCTGATGGAACTTCGTACCAGAGTTTTAATCCAGGTTGGTTTTGTGAAAAGCAACCGAACCAGGATAATGTCAAAAAAAATAGTAGTAACCGCTGTTTCATTATTATTTTTTAGTAACGATCCATTTTGAATTTTCCATCCACTCTAACAAAGGTTTCATCCAGTCTTTATGCCTGAATATAAATCCATGACCGCCTGTAGGATAGATATGCATTTCCGCAGGTATCCGATGATGTCTTAATGCCTGGTAAAATTGTATGCTGTTCTCCACATCAACCAAATTGTCGTCTCCAGCATGGGTGAGGTAGGAGGGTGGTGTTTGTTTAGTTACCTGGAGCTCGCTTGAAAAGAGATCGATGGTATCTTTTGTAGCATGTACACCTAATAAATTATTTCTTGAATCTGCATGTGTCAAACTATCCTGCATGCTAACGACCGGGTATACCAAGATTAAAAAATCCGGGCGGAGGCTGGTCCCTGAGTTATTTTCAATAAGCGGTTTAATAAAATGCGTTGCTGCAGTGGCAGCCAGGTGACCACCTGCTGAGAAGCCGATGATGCCAATTTTGTTTGGATATACAGCCCATTTTGCAGCATTCTCTCGTATCATTTTTATTGCCTGCTGTGCATCCTGTAAAGGCGCAATGGTTTTATTGATAACAAATGAATCTTCCGGCAGCCGGTAGCTGAGTACAAAGGCAGCAATGCCCTTTTTTGCAAATGCTTTTGCGGTAGCTACTCCTTCACCCTGGTACACCAACACTTTATAGCTTCCACCGGGGCAAATAATAATTGCTGTTCCGGAAGCATTGCTTTTTTCAGGCAGGTAAATTTCCAGTGTTGGTGTTATCACCCGGTGTACCAGCGGCGAAAATCTGTCAGCACTGTCTTCAACAGCACCCGTAACTTTTGAATTTGGTATGGCGCCGGGGTACAGGTTTACTACCTGTTGTGCTATCAAAGCAGCAGGTAATAAAAGCAATAAAGCCAAACTGTATGTAAGTTTTTTTATCAAGTGACTGAATTAGGTTGATTTTAAAAAGCGGATGTTTTTGATATAGATCTGCTGATTGTTGCCTTTTGGAAATTTAATGAACACATCATGGTGACCGCCAGTACTTTTGATTGATCTTTTGAATTTTGCCCAGGCTGTCTTAGTTCGTGTATTCGATACCGGTATGGTAGCAATTAATTTTCCGGTTGTTAAGTCATCCAGCCAGATTTCTATGCTGCCCGCTTTTGTTGCTGTTGCAGATATTTCCACCTGGTTGGCTGCAGTTAGTTTATTGCCAAGTTCAACACCCGCTATCATCAGCCATCCGCCGTTGTTAGAGTTGTTTGTTACAGCGTCTTTTACCTTTTCCACTCCGTAGTAATTGCTGTATCCAACAGCAGGCATATCAGAAAACCCATCCTTGCAAATAAAGAAATCAAAATCTGCCCCCTTGCCTTCAGTAAACAAACCAATACTGGTGCCTACCCACGAATTATAGTTGGGTTGTGTTTTGTCTAATGGAATGGCACTGATGGAACCACCAACGGGCAACCATTTTCTTCCATCAGCGCTATAGTATCCTTTTAATTCATGCATGTTTCTTTCCAGCTTCAGCCATACCGTATTGCCCAATTTATTTGGTACACTGTACAGCATAGAGTCCAATTGGAAGAAGATTTTTTTGCCATTGTTATAGCCTGCAAACAGCCGCACATTCACCGACTGATTGCCATTGCTTAGATAAAGCCCTGCACTTGTTCCAGTATCGGTTGCATTGAATTCAAGTTTTGTAACGGCAGCATAATAATGATCAGTTTCTTTTTGCAAAACGCTTGTTCTTCCACTGTCAGGCGTTAATCTTATCCATCCTTTCCTCGAACTAAATGAGTAATTTCCTGCATCTTTTTTATTTAAAAAATGCCAGGCCAGGTCAAGACTGTTTTTTTCAAAATGATCTGTCTGCACAGTCCGCCACAATGTTCCTGTATTGGCTAAGTTTGGTTTTTTAACGGGAGCTGTGGTTGGAGCCATTCCCCAGGGGCGGTCGCCTTCCCAAATTACCGGGAAGAGTAAGGTTTGCCGGCCTTTGCCCGACCAATCATCCCCTTCATACTTTTCATAACTCTGGCCAATGGTCCACCAGCTGCCATCCTTTAACTGTATAGGAGCGGAGATATGATTGGGCCGCTTAAAACCAGTGGAGGCATC
>ENA-UOWO01003509-UOWO01003509.1-activated-sludge-metagenome-genome-assembly--contig:-NODE-3509-length-18127-cov-12.403442_pt1 | contig 18127 bp, 16 predicted proteins | sample MGYA00238148_ERZ761564 | MGnify/ENA primary metagenome ERZ761564 (study PRJEB28885, sample SAMN05720194) | activated sludge metagenome | isolation source: Anaerobic digester | place: USA...
TTCTCCATCTGCATACTCCTCGATCCCTTTACTAAGATAGTGGTGTTAGTGAAGTGTTTTTCTTTTAACCATTTACCTGCTTCTGTTGAGGTTGCAAATGTTGTAAATGGATTGTTCACTTTAATGAAGTCTCCACCAACCAATACCACCTCTTTCCAGTCATACATATTGATAAGATCGACCAGCGCCTGGTGTTCTTTCAAACTCTCTTCACCCATTTCCATCATGCCACCCAGCATCAGTACTTTATCGCCGTTCATTTTTGCAATATTTTCTATGGCCGCTTTCATGCTGGTAGGGTTAGCATTGTAAGCATCCAGGATAATTTTATTACCATCTATTTCAACCAGCTGTGAACGGCTGTTGGATGGGCTGTAATTTTCCAATGCTGCTTTTATTTTTTCATCCGGCACATTAAAATATTTACCTACGGCCACAGCCACGAGTACATTCGGCAGGTTGTACTCACCCACCAGCTGTGTTTGGATTTTTTTTATGCCTGTTCCACTCAGCATACGTACTTCCAGCATTTCTTTGCTGCTGTCTGTTATGCCAGTGATCATAGCACCTGTTGTACCATAGGTGATGATATTTGAGATACCCTTACTCATTTCCACCAAATAATCATAATCTTTCATCAGGAATAAAGTGCCGTTGTTGGCCCTGATATGATCATACAGTTCACCTTTCCCTTTTCTCACACCTTCAATGCCGCCAAATCCTTCGAGATGTGCTTTGCCACAGTTGGTAATTATCCCGTGAGTTGGATTTGTATAAACACAATAACTTTCAATTTCTTTCTGATGATTGGCACCCATTTCTATTACCGCCATATCTGCATCCATTCCAACAGATAAAATGGTAAGCGGGATACCGATATGATTATTGAGATTTCCTTTGGTGGTGTAGGTAGTGAAGGTGCTGCTTAATACTTCATGCACCAGTTCTTTTGTGGTGGTTTTTCCATTGCTGCCGGTAATGGCAATAAAAGGAATTTCAAATTGCTCACGGTGGTATTTTGCCAGTTGCTGTAAAGTTTGCAAAACATCTTCGGTGGCGATCAATCTTTCGTCAGAAAAATTTACGGGTTCGTCCACCACTGCATAGGCCGCACCTGCATCCAGTGCCTGCCGGGCAAATTGGTTGCCATTATAACTCGGACCTTTTAGGGCAAAGTAAATATCGCCGGGTTTTAATTTCCTTGTGTCTGTTTGAACAGATGGATATTGTAAATAGATATCGTATAGATCAGGTAGCTGCATGTTTCAAAAATAAGCGAAAACCACAAATTATAGTTAGCCACGAATTACACGAATGGTCACGAATAACAACAGGCCGCAAATGGTACAGCTATTCACAGGAAATACATTCGTGTTTAATTAGTCTAATTCGTGGCGAGTCCTTTCTGTGTTCATCCGTGCAATCGTCCGACGCCAAAGGCATTAGCCGACGGTGTCTGTGGTAAATCCTTCGTGGCCCAAAACAAAAAACCCTCCGCAAGGGAGGGTTTCAATTTTATCAGGAGTTATTACCTTTTCTTTTTCTTGTTTTGCTTACGCTTACCAAAGATATTACCTTCTCTAAAGCCTGGTCCTTCCGGAGCACCCATATAAGTTTGAGCACACCTGAAACCTATAGTACTTGAAGACTGGTCCTGGTCTAAGAAACGGCGTGCGCCTGGAGATAACCAGTAAGCTCTGTCGTTCCAGCTGCCACCTTTAAATACTTTTGACTTATCACTGATCAGCGTTGTTGTACCTGACTCGTAAAATGCCTGGCTTGCAGAATCACCATCCAAATGGTTAATGGCATAATTGTGCTGGTAGTTACGGCGGTTTTTAACTTCTTCATCACTGATATCACTTTTCTTCAGGTGACCCATTGAATCCCTTTCATAATCTCCAGAACTGTTTTTATAAAACTTCTGGAATTTATTACCACGGAAATAGTTGAAATCCTCACCATCAGACGGCGTTAAAGCCCTGTAAGTATCCTGTACCCATTCGCTAACGTTACCGCTCATGTTATATAAACCAAAGGAGTTAGGATAAAATGCTTTGATGGCACCAGGTATAGCACTACGGTCATTCAAACCGCCTGCAACACCCATGTTATCACCAGCGCCACGCTTAAAGTTGGCCAGGAATTTACCCTGCCATGCACTGCGGCGGTTGTCACGAAGACCATTGGTGTTATTGCTCCAGGAATAGATTTGTTGGTTTGATATCAACTCTTCACCTGATTTGCTTTCTTTAGCTCTCGGATTAGGGTTCTGATCAAGTAAACCATAAGCCGCATATTCCCATTCTGCTTCTGTTGGCAGGCGATAGCCCATGTTAAGGATACCATCTTCCATCTTTACAATAGATCTTGGCTTGCCGCTAACATCTTTAAATTCAGACTTCTTTGGTTTTGCCCTGCCCTGGATCAGTTCAGGATTCATGATATAAGTTTCCGTGTTGAAAGTTGCATCAGCTCCGCCACCTTTCATTGATTTGGCAGTGAAATCTTTTTTAAGATATCCTTTGCTAACAAGCGCCAGTTCATTTACCCTGTCTGTTCTCCACATACAGAAATCGTGCGCCTGCTCCCAGTTAACACCTACCACAGGGTAGAAGTTATAGGCAGGGTAACGGAAATAATATTCCACGTAAGGCTCGTTGTAAGCAAGCTCTTCACGCCAGCAAAGCGTATCGGGCAGTGCCTTCCTCATGATATTTGTATCACCGCTAAAGGTATTTTCGAGCCAGTAGATATATTCACGGTAGTGAACATTGGCCACTTCGGTTTCATCTATAAAAAACGAAGGAACAGTAACACGGCGGGGAACATTGTTCCAGTCGCCCATTACATCTTCATCTTTTGCACCCATTACAAATGTACCACCCTGTACAAATACAAGACCTGGTCCTGCTTTGGGATATTTCATTTTGTTTACATGGTAGTTACCCATTTTCTTGTCGTCGTAGTTCCAGCCTGTAACGGAGCTTTTTCCGCTCTTATTACTTTTACAGGAGGCAACTGCTCCGGCAACCACCATCAGGAGCACCAGATTTTTCATGGAAATTGTGTTTTGCATTGTGCGTTCGTTTAGCAAATGTTTTAACGAAAGGTTTTCTTTTATATTGTGTGGGGACACACAGGTTGCGAATATAAATACTTTATGCGATAAACATCTTTCGCCGTTACGATTTTTAACAAAAACGCATAAATGTGAATTATTATTTTATATATATACGTTTTTTTGAAAATGAACAATGAGCGGGCGGCAACAATATCGATAAGGGGCAATAACCGGCCATCAGCAATCGTTCAATAAAGTGATTTGTAAATAATAAGTTTCTTGCTGGTAAAATAGCACCTTCAAGGCTCATAAAGGCATTATTTTTAGAAGAAATTGTCCTTTGGTTGTTGGTTTCAACAAAACCCTTATTTTTACAACCTTAACAAAAATTAAAAAGTTTATAGAGTAAGTCTACTTAACCAAGACAAAAACGCATGAAAAAAGTAACTGTTAAATTAACTGCTTTATTATTAATGATAGGGGGTACCGGGGGCTATGTAAAGGCCCAGTCAACCCAGGTAGATGAAATAAATGTGGTTACATCCGCTGTTCCGTTTTTACGGATTTCTCCTGATGCCCGTGGCGGTGCAATGGGTGACTTAGGTATTGCAACTTCTCCTGATGCAAGTTCTGCTTTTTGGAACCTGTCTAAATCTGCTTTCAGTACTACAAAAGGTGGTTTAGCGGTAACATATACCCCCTGGTTAAAAGATCTTGGTTTAAATGATGTTTACCTTGCTTCTTTAAGTGGCTTTTTTAAATTAAGCGATGAGGAAGCTCTTTCCGGTTCAATCCGTTATTTCAGCCTTGGTAATATTCAATTCACTGATGCATTGGGAAATGACCTGAGTTCTTTCCGTCCACGTGAATTTGCATTTGATGCAGGTTATGCAAGAAAACTCTCCAAAAAATTATCATTAGGTGTTGCGCTGCGTTATATCAATTCAAACCTTGCTAACGGCGCTATCAATGGCGTTTCTTACAAAGCAGGTTCATCTGTAGCAGGTGATATCAGCATGTTCCATACAAGCGGTAAAGCTGATGGTTCTGGATTTAATTGGGGTGTTGTTTTATCTAACCTTGGTGCTAAAATATCCTACACAAGTGATGCCAACCAGAAAGATTATATTCCTGCCAATTTAGGTATCGGGATGGCATACACAAAAGTTATAGACGAAGCGAACAAGCTTACTTTTGGTGTTGACCTTCACAAATTACTGGTACCAACTCCTCCAAGACTTTTTGATAGTGCTGGTTTATCTAACTACAGGAGCCAGGGTGTTGTGAACAGCTGGTTCAAATCATTTGGTGATGCACCAGGTGGTTTTTCTGAAGAAATCAAAGAGATTTCCGCTTCTTTAGGCGCAGAATACTGGTACAACGATCAGTTTGCGTTCAGGGCTGGTTATTTCTACGAAAATCCGGTAAAAGGCAACAGGAAATATTTCACTTTGGGAGCTGGTTTAAAGTATAACAACTTCGGTTTAAATTTCTCTTACCTGCTTCCTTCTGGTAATGGTACTAACCGTAACCCATTGTCAAATACCTTACGTTTTAGCTTATTCTTCGATTTTGATGGCACAGGAACAACCGCCACAAAATAAGACATACATTTTTCGAAAAACGTCCCGATAACATCGGGACGTTTTCATTTTATACATTTGCCAAAAAACTGACTATGAATTTACGGATCGGGTTTGGAGTTGATTATCATCAATTGGTGGAAGAACGGGATTTTTGGCTGGGCGGAATTAAAATTGAACACACGAAAGGAGCACTTGGCCATAGTGATGCAGATGTGCTGCTCCATGCGCTGTGCGATGCGATGCTGGGCGCTGCCTGCCTGGGTGATATTGGCGTGCATTTTCCGGATACAGATGCCTCCCTTAAAAATATTGATAGTAAGATACTGCTGGCAAAAACTGCTGCGCTGATAAAAGAGAATGGATATTCTTTGGTGAATGCTGATACAACGCTTTGTTTGCAAGCGCCCAAAATAAAGGACTATATACCCCAAATGCAGGAAGTAATTGCTGCTGTGCTTGCTGTTGACAAGAATGCCATCAGCATTAAAGCGACCACCACCGAAAAGATGGGTTTTGTTGGCAGAGAAGAGGGGCTGGTGGCTTATGCTACCGTGCTGCTGCAAAAAAATTAGCCATATTTTCACGTCATTCAAATAAACGCTGCCCCATTATTTTTTTCACATCATTACCTTTGCTGCCATGCATAAAATTGAGGTTAATATAGTTAACAATTCTTCTAACCCTTTACCGGCTTATGCAACAGCAGGTTCGGCAGGTATGGATCTCAGAGCAAATATTACAGCTCCGGTTACCCTTGAATCATTAGAAAGACAACTCGTTCCAACAGGCTTGTTTATCGAATTGCCAAAGGGATATGAAGCGCAAATAAGACCAAGAAGCGGAATGGCCATTAACCAGGGAATCACCTGTCTTAATTCTCCCGGAACGGTTGACAGTGATTACCGCGGAGAGATCAAAGTAATATTGATCAACCTTAGTAATGAAGCGCAGCAAATAAAGCATGGCGACCGGATAGCACAAATGGTTATTTGCAAAGTGGAACAGGCGGCGCTGCAATTGGTGCAGAATTTGAATGAAACAGAAAGGGGTGAAGGTGGATTCGGGCATACTGGTAAACGTTAAAGCAATCTGATGAAAAAAATAAGTGTTCAGCGCAATATATCCTGGGTGTTCATTACGGTCATCGGGTTTGCTGTATTATTCAGCAGTTGTAAATCAACAAAAACAATACAGGCTGCTATTGCAAAAAAAGATACCAGCGCAGTTGTTATTAAAGAAACCAGTAACGAAGATTCGCTGAATATAATCCGTGAGGCTGTTGCCACAATTCATAAAAAACATACAGACTTTAAAACCTTTTCGGCCAAAATAAAAGTTGACTACGAAGACAGCAAAGGCAAGCAGCCTGGTATAACAGCGTTCGTACGTATGGTAAAGGACAGTATTATCTGGATATCCGGTTATGCCACAGTTTTTAATATTGAAGCCTTCCGTACTAAGATTACTCCAGACAGTGTGATAGTGATCGATAAAATAAATAAGGAAGTACAGCGGCGCTCCATTGATTATTTACAGGAAGTAACCCAGATACCTTTTGATTTCAGTACACTCCAGGATCTTCTTATTGGTAACCCCATTTTTTTAACAGACAGCGTTGTTTCTTACAAGGAAACCGATGCACAAATTTTATTGGCCACACTGGATGTGAATTTTAAACACCTGCTTACTATCACTAAGCCACAAAACAATATCACACACAGTAAACTGGATGACCTTGATATAACAAGAAACCGGACTGCTGACATTACCTATGCTGATTTTGAAGAAACCAATGGACGGGTGTTTTCGAAAGAAAGAGAGATAACTGTTTCAGAAAAAAACAAACTGGATATACAGCTCAAGTATAAACAATATGAATTTGATAAAGAAGTACAGGTAAATTTTAACATTCCTAAGAACTATAAAAGCAGGTAAGTGTATATTTTTATAAAGTGGTTATTATTAATAATCCTTTAATTTACACACCTGGATAAAATTTTACCCTGAACCAGTTTACTAATCCCCAAAATTTTGGTACATGCACAGGATAATTGTAACCATTACGTGTTTATTTATATCAATGGCTTTATTTGCCCAGCCACAATCTTCTAAAGAACAGCAGGAGCTGGAGAAAGAGCGCCAGCAATTAAAAAAGGAACTGGAACAGGCGCAGAATCTTTTGAAGGCCAATCAAAAAGTTACCAAGGAAAATATGAGTATGCTGGGGATTATCAACCGCAAACTTAGTATCCAGGAAAATATTGTTTCTAATATAAACAGGGAAATAAACCTGGTGGACAATACGATCTATAAAAGCCAGCGGGATATCAATAAACTACAGTTACTGCTGGATACATTAAAACAGGAATACGCCAAGAGTATGGTGTATGCGTATAAGAACAGGAGCAATTCTGATTTCTTAAACTTTATTTTTTCAGCCTCCAGTTTCAATGATGCCATCAAGCGCATTAATTACCTGAAGAGTTACCGGAGTTACAGAGAGATGCAGGGCGATAATATTTTGCGGACACAGGTATTGCTTAAAACAAGGATAGGAGAGCTGGGACAAAGCAAGAAAAAAAAGAGCGAGGTATTGACTGTGAAGAGTAAAGAAGCAGAAGCCCTGCAGGCACAACAGGAAGAAAAAAACAAGATCGTATCCAAACTGAAAGCAGAAGGAAAAGAACTGAACAACCAGATAGCAGCCAAGAAAAAGCAGATGAAGAAGGTGAATGATGCGATTACAGCTGCTATTAAACGGGCAATAAAAGAAGCAAATGACCGGGCTAAAAAGGAAAAATCAGATCTTGCAGCAGCCGCTAAAAAGGAAAATCCAGGAAACCTTGGCGGCACAACCAAACCAAAAAAGGCGATAAAAGACAAAACAACAAAACCACAAGAAAGCGTATTACTTGCATCGCCGGACGATGTAACACTCAATGCCAATTTTGAACGCAACCGGGGCAGTTTGCCCTGGCCGGTTGGCAGCGGATATTTATTGTTACACTATGGAGAGAATAAATTGCCCAATGGGGTAGTGGTAAGTTCACAAGGTATTTCCATTGCAAGCAATGTGGGTACGCCTGTAAAAACAATTTTTGACGGAGAGGTATTGCTGGTAAATAACTATGATGACGTACAGATGGTGGTAATAAAGCACGGGCGTTATTTCACTGGCTATAGCAACCTGAGAGATGTTAGTGTTTCAAAAGGTCAAAATATTAAAAAAGGACACGTCATTGGAAAAGTGGCCGCCAACCTGGATGGTGTGGGTGCCGTGGATATGCAGATCAGCAACGATAAAAACCAGGACCTTAATCCTGAAGCATGGCTGTTGAGGCGGTAACCTTATTTAAAAGCCGCTCATACAACTTTTCATACACCGGAACAATTGTTTCAATGTCAAATTTTCTCGCCTGCTCCAGTGCGTTTGCTTTGAATTTATTATGTGTTTCTGTATCGCTTAAAATGGCGATGGCTTTCTCACACATATCTTCAATGTCACCCACGTTGCTCATGTAGCCGGTAACGCCATTGATATTGATTTCAGGAAGACCACCGGCATTAGTAGAGATCACGGGCACTTCTGCGGCCATGGCTTCTAATGCAGCTAATCCAAAACTTTCGTATTCGCTGGTCAGCAAAAACAAGTCTGCCAGTGGTAGTATATCTTCCATCTGTTCCTGCTTGCCTAAAAACTTAATGTTGTTGATGGCAATACAATCCCTGCAGATGGATTCAGCTGCAGGTCTTTCGGGACCATCACCCAACAGCAATAATTTTGATGGCAATTTTTCATTGATCAGCAAAAAAGCATTGATCACATCCTCCACTCTTTTCACCTTTCTGAAGTTGGAAGCATGAACAATAATTTTTTCTCCATTGGGTGCTATCAGTTTCCTGAAAGCATCCACCGGCTTTTTATTAAAACGGGTAACGTCCACAAAATTGTGAATCACTTCAATTTCTTTGTTGATGTCGAAATTTTTATAGGTTTCTTCTTTTAAATTTTCTGACACCGCAGTCAACACATCACTTTCCATCATAGAGAAAGTAACCACCGGTTTGTAGGTTTTATCTCTACCTACCAATGTGATATCTGTACCGTGTAAAGTGGTGATAACAGGAATGTACTTACCCTGTTTTAGCAAAATTTGTTTTGCCATATAGGCCGCAGCAGCATGCGGAATTGCATAGTGTACATGCAGTAGTTCAATGTTATTGTTAGTGATCACATCCACCATCGTGCTTGCCAAGGCAGTTTCGTAGGGGGGGAAATCAAATAAAGGATAGGTTGGCACCCGTACCTCATGGTAAAATATATTGGCATGAAAACCGCTAAGCCTTACCGGCTGCTGATACGTAATGAAATGAACGTTGTGGCCTTTATCTGCCAGGGCTTTACCTAATTCAGTTGCCAGCACTCCGCTGCCACCAAACGTAGGATAACAAACAATCGCAATGTTCATACACAATGAAATTTAGTACTGCAAGTTAGCATTTATTGATGCCTGCAAACCTGCCGCTTGTGTATTGTAGTTGTGAAATAAGGAATTACTGTCATTCAAGGATGACCAAATTGCCAGGTGGGAGGCTTATAATCCCAATACTTCCTTCATGCTGAAAATACCTTTTTTGCCCTTTAAAAATTCGGCTGCCAGTACAGCACCGGTTGCAAAACCGGTACGGCTGTGTGCGGTATGTGTTATCTCAATATCATCAATGGCAGAGGCGTATTTGATGCTGTGGGTGCCAGGGGCAGGGTCTATGCGTTTACTGATGATGGGTAATTCATCTGCCGACTGGGGTGTTTCATTCACCCAGCTTTTTTTAAGCTGGTTGCTGGCCAAAATCTGTTCGGCCAGTGTAATAGCTGTGCCGCTGGGAGCATCTTTTTTTTGAGTGTGATGAATCTCTTCCATACTGATATTGTATTCCGGATGTTTATTCATCAATGCTGCCACATATTTGTTTATCTCGAAAAATAAATTAACACCAACACTAAAATTACTTGCATAGAGCAGCGTGCCATTTACTTCTTCACATATTTTTTTTGCAGCAGACCATTGATCAAGCCATCCAGTGCTGCCGCATACTAAAGGAACGCCCAGTTGAAGGCATTTTATTACGTTGTCAAAGGCACTATGTGGACCTGTAAATTCAATGGCCACATCAGCCTTTTGCAGGTTTTCCTTTGTGAGATCCTGCAGGTTATCATAATCAATTTTTAATACAATGGAATGTCCTCTTTCAATAGCAATTTGTTCGATTGCTTTGCCCATTTTACCGTAACCAATCAATGCGATATTCATATAGTGTTCCTAAAAAATAATAAAGTTTTAAAATGTGTAATTTGTTCTGCCAGGGTACATTAATAATAAATAATTCAGTAATCAATAATCATTTACGCTTGCCAATGTTCAGCACCAAACTAATACCACTTGTATTTGACATTTGGCTGTAACCCGGTTTTAATTGCAAACTGAGGTCATCACTTACATCAAATGCTTTCAGGTGTGCATCCACTGTTGCATCCACCACATTCAACCCCCAAAATAAAATAAAAAACAATACAGAATAGTCAACACTCTGGCGAAAGCTGTTCCGGTAACTTCTGATTGATTCTGCAGAAAGGTTCCTGTATTCCTGGTCAACTAAAATATCATTGGTTGGATCGTTGTCTGACCGGTATATATATGCCTGTTTGAGGGAGCGGTAATATTTTACATTGTAAAAATAGATACCGGCCGTGGTTCCCAAAGCGCCCCATACCAATGGCAGTTTCCAGTATTTTTTATTGTAAATCTGGCCCCAACCCGGTGCAATAGCAGAGCGGATCGTTGCTTTACGGGGCTCAAATAGTGGTACTGTTTTTTTTGAAGAAGCGTCTTTTGCAGGCCGTATTGTTTTTGCCACGCTATCGGGCATTTGTGCCTTTGATATGGTAGAGCAAAAACAGCAAATAATAAGCAGCAGATGTTTCATCAACTCACGTTTACATTCAGTTTATCCAGCAGGCCGTTAAGTTCTTCCAGTGAATAATATTCAAACGTAACTGAGCCGGAACCTTTTTTACTGTGGTTCAGTTTTACCTTGGTATTAAACTGTGATGCTAAATTATCTTCTATCTTTTTAAAGGCGGGAGCCAGTTGTGCTTTTACAGAATGTTTAACAGCGCCGTCACTGGTGTACATTTTGCGTACAAGCTCTTCTGTTTGTCTTACAGAAAGACCCTTGCTTTTTATCTCTGCAAAAATAAACAGCTGCTTATCCACCACATCCACATTGATCAATGCCCTGGCATGGCCCATGCTGATCACGCCTGTTCTTACCGCTACCTGTATATCGGGTGGTAATTTCAATAAGCGGATATAGTTTGTTACAGTGGTTCTTTCTTTGCCCATTCTTTCGGCCACCTGTTCCTGGGTATAATCCAGTTCATCCATCAGGCGTTTATAGCTAAGGGCAACTTCTATTGCATTAAGATTTTCTCTTTGCAGATTTTCGAGCAAGGCCAGTTCCAGCAATTCAGCATCATTGGCCTGGCGTATATACACCGGCACATCTTTTAGGCCGGCTATTTTAGCGGCACGAAAACGTCTTTCGCCAGCAATGAGTCTGTATTTTCCGTTCGGTAGTTTGCTTACGGTAAGGGGCTGAATAATGTCATGCAGTTTTAAAGAAGCTGCCAGTTCGCTTAAAGCAGTTTCATCAAAATCCTTCCGGGGTTGTTTGGGATTTACTTCAATCTGGTCAAGGGCAACCCGGCTGGCGGCAGCGGTTTTTTCAACTACATCTGTTTTTAATGCACCCGATGTATTTTTCAGGTCTGCATCAATATTCTGCAACAGGCTGCGGATACCTTTTCCTAATGCGTCTTTTTTATTTGGAGCGTTCATAAATCAATTTGATAATTTGGAAATTTGGTGATTTGATGATGGTCAGAAAAAAAGAAATGCTTCATTTTCAAATCATCAAATCATCAAATCAATTCATCACTTTATCTTCCTGCTTAATTTTAGTCATGTTATTTTTCTGCAGCACTTCTTTCGCCAGGTTTAAATAGTTTACCGAACCCTTACTGTCTGCATCATATAATATTACCGGCTTGCCAAAGCTAGGTGCTTCACTCAGCCTTGTATTTCGATGGATCATACTGTTAAACACCAGTTCTTCAAAATGTCTTCTTACTTCAGCTACCACCTGGTTGCACAGGCGAAGGCGTCCATCATACATTGTCATCAATATGCCTTCTATCTGCAGCTCAGGATTCAACCTGCTCTGCACAATTTTTATCGTATTCAATAATTTACCCAGCCCTTCCAACGCAAAAAATTCTGTTTGAACCGGTACCACTACGCTATTGGAAGCCACAAGGGCATTTACTGTTATTAAGCCCAGCGATGGAGAGCAGTCGATAATTACAAAGTCATAGTCAGCTTCAATAGGTTCCAGTATTTTTTTCAGCACGGCTTCCCTGCTTGGGTAATTGATCATTTCAATTTCGGCTCCTACCAGGTCAATATGGGACGGTATGAGGTCGAGGTTGGGAACGTCTGTTTTTAACAACACATCTTTGGCAGGTGTTTCATTCACCATGCAGTCGTACAGGCTTTGGGTTACATTATGCAGGTCAAATCCCACACCCGTGGTGCTGTTGGCCTGGGGATCGGCATCTACCAGCAGGGTTTTAAATTCCAGCACGGCCAGGCTTGCGGCCAGGTTAATAGCCGTTGTCGTTTTGCCCACGCCCCCCTTCTGGTTAGCGATTCCTATTATTCTTGCCATTGTAAAGTCTAAAGTTTGACGTTGAAAGTTTAAGGTTCAAACGCCGCCAAAGGTACTGTTTGCCCCGCAACATTCATGTATAAAAAACCGATGATGTCCTGTAGGGGCAAATTTAGCCATTCAGCATAAAAATGGGAACAATCCAGCACCTTTGTTGTAATAGTATTAAACAAAACACCAATTCATGTACACAATTGTAGCCGGTACTAACCGTGCCGGCAGTAATACCCTTAAAGTGGCAAAAGAATACCAGCGGTTTCTGCAGGAAAAAGGAGTAGCAGCCAATATTTTATCCCTTGAAGGGCTTGATCTGTTAAACGATAAAAAAAGGATAGCTGAAATAGAACAGGATATTGTGATCCCCACTCAAAAATTTCTTTTTATTGTTCCGGAATATAACGGCAGTTATCCCGGGATTTTAAAACTGCTGTTTGATGGGGGAAAATCTCATTCTGTTTGGTGGTATAAAAAGGCACTGTTAGCAGGTGTATCCACTGGCCGGGGCGGCAATATCAGGGGCATGGAGCATTTCAACGGTGTGATGAATTACTTAAAGATCACTGTTTTTCCCGAACTACTGCCCATTTCAACGGTTGATAAGCTGATGGATACAAACGGGAGGTTTACAGATCCAGGCACTATAGCTGCCATTCATAAACAATTAGATAATTTCGTTGAATGGTACAATTGATAATTAACAAGGCTGCATCTTTGCGAAGTACTTAAACGGGTATCTTCATTCAATAATATTCCAAACTTCTTTATCGTATGCGTACACCATTTGGTGCTTTTATATTTGTTGCCATCCTGCTGCTGGTTGATCTGTATGCTTTCCAGGCATTCAGGGCAGTGAGCATCAACAGTTCCTCAAGAACAAAAACAATCATTAATATAATTTACTGGACTGTAACTGTTTTGGCTATTGCCACCTTTCTAACGCTGGCGTTTAGTCGCATGGATTTTATGCCAAAGCCTGTAAGGAACACTCTTTTCGCCATCATCATCGGTTTGTTCCTTGCAAAGCTGACCATGGTCTTTTTTGTTTTAATCGATGATATACGGAGGTTGTTTCAATGGATTATTTTAAAAATAATGTACAGCGCTAAGAATGTTGATACAGCGGAGACAGAAGGTATCACCCGCTCTGCATTTTTAAGTTGGTTTAGTTTGGCGGCCGGCACCACTTTATTTGGAAGTTTATTGTATGGTTTTTCTAATAAATACAAATACCACATTAATAAAGTGCAGCTTGCTTTTGACAACCTGCCAGCAGGATTTAAAGGACTAAAAATTGTACAGATCAGCGATGTTCATTCCGGCAGTTTTACAGATGCCAGAGCAGTGGAATTGGGGGTGGAGAAGATATTGAGGGAAAAACCTGATCTTATTTTGTTTACCGGCGACCTGGTGAATGATATGGCAATTGAGATGGATGATTACCACCAGATTTTTGGCAGGTTGAAAGCTCCTTTGGGCGTGTATTCTACATTAGGTAACCACGACTACGGCGATTATGTACGCTGGCCGCAAGACGGGCTAACCAAAGAGCAGAATTTGGAAAACCTGAAAGCGGTTCATGCCAATATGGGCTGGCGCCTGCTGATGAATGAGCATGTGCCACTAGAAAGAAATGGCGATAAAATTGCTTTGCTTGGTATTGAGAACTGGAGTGCCAAAGGCAGGTTTCCTAAGCATGGCCGGCTCGACCTGGCGCATAAAGACACCCATACTTATCCTTTTAAGATTTTAATGAGCCATGATCCCAGCCATTGGGAAGCACAGGTACAACCTCATTATAGTGATATTGATCTGATGCTGAGCGGCCATACACACGGCATGCAGTTTGGGATAGAAGTGCCCGGTTTTAAATGGAGCCCGGTGCAATATATGTACAAGCAATGGGCAGGTTTGTATGAAAACGAGAAGCAAAAACTATATGTGAACAGGGGGTTTGGTTTTATTGGTTACCCTGGCAGGGTGGGGATATTGCCGGAGATAACGGTGATTGAGCTGGTATAGGCGATTGATTTCTTATAAAGTAAAAATTTGATAGCTGGAGAAATGTGGTATATTTACCTACATTTCTCCAGCTATCGTTTTATGAAAAATACAGCCCGTCTTATTGGAAGAGAAGAAGAAATTGCCAAACTGGATGCTTTGCTGCAATCGCCGCAGGCAGAATTTTTAGCAGTGTACGGCAGGCGCAGGGTTGGTAAAACATACCTGGTAAGAGCGTACTTAAAAAATCACATCGTATTTGATATTACCGGTACACAAAATGGCAGCAGGGAGCTGCAGCTTCACCATTTTTTTGATGAATACAGGGGAAGGGTAAAAAATAGAAAGCGTGCAACCGTTCCTGTTAACTGGCACCAGGCATTTGAGTGTTTGGCAACCTACCTTAAAAGTCTGCAGCGGCTAAAAACAAAGCAAGTAGTATTCATTGATGAAATGCCCTGGATGGACACCCCCAAATCATCATTCATTACAGCGCTTGAATTTTTCTGGAACCAGCATGCTTCCAAAATGAACAATGTGCTGCTGATTGCATGCGGCTCTGCCTCTTCCTGGATAAAAAAGAAACTGATCAATGCAAGGGGCGGCCTGCACAACAGGGTAACGCAGCGTATAAAACTGCTGCCTTTCAACCTGCATGAAACAGCATTGTTTTTGAAGAAAAAAGGTCTTGATCTTCCGCACTATCAACTTTTGGAAATATATATGGCGATGGGCGGTATACCCTTTTACCTTAACCAGGCCACAAAAGGGAAAAGCGCCTCCCAAATAATAGATGCCATTTGTTTTTCAAAAACCGGGCTGCTGCACAGCGAATATGAACAACTGTATCATTCGCTTTTTAAGAATGCAGACCACCATGAAGCTATTATATCAGCTCTGGCTGCTCATCCACAGGGCATCATAAGGCAGGCGCTGGCAGCCAGGACAAAATTAAGTGAGGGTAGTTTATCAAGGGCGCTTGAAGAGCTGGTGGATTGTGATTTTATAACGGTGTACGATCCATACATTAACAAAAAGAAAGAGTCTGTTTATAAACTCACCGACTTGTATTCGCTGTTTTACCTGAAGTTTATAAAGCCAAATAAAATAAATGGAAAGGGAGCCTGGCAGCGCCTGTTACAAAGCAGCAGCTTTGCAGCATGGAGCGGCTATGCTTTTGAAAATATCTGTATGATGCATATACAACAGGTGAAAGCAGCATTAGGCATACAGGGTGTGCATACCATGACTAATTCGTGGGTATTCAGGGCCAGCAATGGATTGCCAGGTGCTCAAATTGATATGATCATTGACCGGGCTGATAATACCATTAACCTGTGCGAAGCAAAATTTACACAGGACAATTTTGTCATTACAAAAAAGTATGCAACACAATTAAAACTGAAGAAATCAATTTTCAGGCAGGTGAGCCAAACAAAGAAAGCCACCTTCACCACTTTGCTGACTACGTATCCGGCCATACAAAATAAATATTACCTGGATGAAGTGGAAAATGAAATAACCATGGACAAATTATTTGAGTATGTGATATAGTTTTCACTTTGCTTAAAGTCATCTTTGGAGAAATCTGGCTTTTAGACGCAGATTTCTCCAGCTATCGAAATGCGGTAAAATAATGTTTAACAACTTTTATTAGTATAATGCTGCTATTATTTTTTATGTTATCATTATATCATTAACTGTTCATTGATTTAAAACCCTCACGGGTACGGAAAACTTTCACCTAACTTGCACCAGCGAACATTTTAAAATTGACTTATGTTTTCCAAAGCATACAACCTTGCCAAATCATTCACCCATCCTTTAGTGGTGGCCATGCGTTACCATGATAAAACTGTTGAAAGCGGCCTCGGTGCTTTTGTGGTGCTGAATGAAGATGGCTGGCTGATGACGGCGGCACATAATTTTGGGGCCGCTTTTGCATTTGGCCAGCACCAGCAGGAACTGGCACAATTCAACGAAAAGGCAGAAAAAATAAATGCTAATACGCAAATAAAAGAACACCAAAGAAAGGTATTGGCGCAGGCATTAAAACCCAATCCAAAATGGATAACGGATTTTGCAGTAATGCTGGCCGGTCAGCGTATTGAAGTACTCGAGCATTTTTTTTACCAGGAAAATGATATCGCTTTTATGAGAGTAGATAAGAATTTCATAAAAGGGCAGCTTGTTTTTCCTAAGATCATCGACCCATCAAAAATAAATCCCGGAACCAGCTTGTGTAAGTTTGGTTATCCCTTTGTAGAAGTTAAAGCAAATTTTAATATCGCCAGCAACCAATTTGACCTACCGGCTAATTTGCTGCCCGTTCCTTTCTTTCCAATAGAGGGCATTTACACAAGAAATATGCTGATGGGTAAAACGCAGGACCAGCAGAGAGAAATTTTGTTTTTAGAAACCTCCTCACCAGGATTAAAAGGGCAAAGCGGCGGACCTATTTGTGATACAGAAGGAAATATATATGCTGTACAATCGCAGAACCTCACCATTCCTTTAGGCTTTTTAGGTACGGTGGAGATCAATAAAAAGAAGGTGGAAGAGAACCAGTTTTTTAATGTAGGTATTGGCGTGCATCCCAAAATTATTGTTGACCTGCTTGTAAAACACAATATAAAATTTGCACTTGCTTCTTAATAATGGAGTACGAACTTCCTGCTAATATAAAAACCGCTATCTTCATTTCCTAAAACTTTAAACAATGGAATTTTTAAAAGATTATTGGTGGCTTGTACCAATTGTATTGATTGTGTCAAGCGGCCTCTTCACCATCAACCAGGGCACCATTGGTGTTATTACACGACTGGGAAAATATGCCGGTGTAAAACGTGCCGGGTTAAACTGGAAGATCCCCTTTATTGACCAGATCTACAAAAGGGTAAGTATTCAAAACCGTTCGGTGGAACTGGAGTTCCAGGCTGTAACCATTGACCAGGCAAATGTGTATTTTAAAAGCATGCTGCTGTATGCAGTACAAAATGAAAATGAAGACACGATAAGAAAAGTGGCTTTCAAATTCATCAGTGATAAAGACCTGATGCAGGCGCTCGTAAGAACTATTGAAGGGAATATCCGTGCCTTTGTTGCTACCAAACGGCAAAGTGAAATTTTAGGTTTGAGAAGGGATATTGTTGAATTTGTAAAGGAACATGTGGATGCTTCCCTGGAAGAGTGGGGCTACCATTTATTGGATCTGCAAATAAATGATATCACTTTTGACCAGGCCATTATAGAAAGTATGAGCAAGGTGGTGGCCAGTACCAACTTAAAAGCCGCTGCAGAAAATGAAGGGCAGGCATTGCTGATCACCAAAACAAAAGCAGCTGAAGCAGAAGGTAACGCCATCAAAATTGCAGCAGAAGCAGAAAGACAGGCTGCTCAACTAAGAGGTCAGGGTGTGGCATTGTTCCGTGAAGAAGTGGCCAAGGGTATGAGCCAGGCTGCCGAACAAATGAAGCAGGCCAATCTGGATACCAATGTTATCCTGTTTAGTATGTGGACAGAAGCAATTAAGAATTTTGCAGAGTATGGAAAAGGCAATGTGATATTCCTGGATGGCAGCGCCACGGGAATGCAAAAGACAATGGAGCAATTGATGGCCATGACGCAGCTGGATAAAAAATAATGAGGTTAAACTATTAAAAAGCCACGCACAGACTGCGTGGCTTTTTTT
>ENA-UOWO01003512-UOWO01003512.1-activated-sludge-metagenome-genome-assembly--contig:-NODE-3512-length-18116-cov-4.633132_pt1 | contig 18116 bp, 16 predicted proteins | sample MGYA00238148_ERZ761564 | MGnify/ENA primary metagenome ERZ761564 (study PRJEB28885, sample SAMN05720194) | activated sludge metagenome | isolation source: Anaerobic digester | place: USA...
CCGCCAGTTCGACGCCCGCACAGCCGCCCAGGACGATCAGATCGGCCAGCGACACCTTCTTGCCGTCGGACTGCGACTTGTTGAACGCTTTTTGGATGCGCTCGAGAGTCCGAAGGACCTTGGCGAGCAGGGCCGGCTGGTTGACCTCCCAGTCCTTCTGCGGTGCGAGGCGAATGCGCGCGCCGTTGGCCCCGCCGCGTTTGTCGGAACCGCGGAACGTGGAAGCCGATGCCCAGGCGGTCGATACGAGCTCGGCCACCGACAAACCGGATGCCAGAATCTCGGCCCTGAGAGCGGCGGCGTCCCGCTTGGTGATCAGCCTGTGATTGACAGCCGGGATGGGATCCTGCCAGATGAGCTCTTCCGCGGGGACCTCCGGGCCGAGGTACCGGGAGCGGGGACCCATGTCGCGGTGGGTCAGTTTGAACCACGCCCGCGCAAAGGCATCCGCAAACTTCCTGGGATTCTCGAGATAACTCCGCGCGATCGGCTCGTAGATCGGGTCGAACTTCAGGGACAAGTCGGCGGTGGTCATCATGGGCCGGTGCTTTTTGGAGGGGTCGTGCGCATCGACGACCATGTCCTCTTCCGCGACGTCCTTGGCCAGCCACTGGTTCGCGCCGGCCGGACTCTTCACCAACTCCCAGTCGTACTTGAACAGCACCTTGAGATAGCCCATGTCCCATTTCGTCGGGTGCGGTTTCCACGCCCCTTCGATGCCGCTGGTGATCGTGTCGCCGCCTTTGCCGCTGCGGAAACTGCTCTTCCAGCCGAGGCCCTGCTCCGCGAGGCCGGCGGCCTCGGGCTCGGGCCCCACGTGCGAGGCCGGGCCCGCGCCGTGGCACTTGCCGAAGGTGTGCCCCCCGGCGACGAGCGCGACTGTCTCCTCATCGTTCATGGCCATGCGCGCAAAGGTCTCCCGGACGTCGCGCCCGGAAGCCACCGGGTCCGGGTTGCCGTTCGGACCTTCCGGGTTCACGTAGATCAGACCCATCTCGACCGCGGCGAGCGGATTCTCCAGCTCCCGGTCCCCCGAATAGCGCGTGCTGCCGCGCCACTCAGCCTCGGGGCCCCAGTAGATATCCTCCTCGGGCTCCCAGACATCGGTGCGGCCCCCGGCGAAACCGAACGTCTTCAGTCCCATCGATTCCAGCGCGCAGTTGCCGGCGAGGATCATGAGGTCCGCCCAGGAAATGGCCCTGCCGTATTTCTGCTTGATCGGCCAGAGCAGCCGCCGCGCCTTGTCGAGATTCACGTTGTCCGGCCAGCTGTTGAGAGGGGCCAGACGCTGGTTCCCCGTCCCTCCGCCCCCGCGGCCGTCGGCGACACGGTAGGTCCCCGCGCTGTGCCACGCCATGCGGATAAAGAGCGGACCGTAGTGGCCGTAGTCGGCCGGCCACCAGTCCTGAGAGTCGGTCATCAGCGCGTAGAGGTCCTGCTTCAGCGCCGCGTAGTCGAGTTTCTTGAACTCTGCGGCGTAGTTGAAATCCTCACCCATCGGATTGGATACGGGGGGGTGCTGGTGCAGAATCTTCAGGTTCAGCTGATTCGGCCACCATTCCCGGTTGGAGGTGCCGCCGCCCGCTGTCGGGCTGCCGCCCCGCCCCGTCACCGGACACTTCCCCGCGCCGTCCTTGTTCTGGTTGCTCATAACATCTCCTCTATTTCAAGCCATACTCCTGAGTCCGTTCTCACGTGCGGAGGGCCGCATCGCCCGCGGGCCCAAAAAAGGAATCACCCTCTCTTCCGCCGTCCCCGCAGGATCACCTGGCACTCGACGATCTCGAATTCCCTGAGTCGCTCCGTCCCTCTGACCTCGAGCTGTTCCCACGGGATGTCATAGATTTCCCCCGTGTCGTTGTCAACAAAGTGATGGTGCCGCTCCACGTTGGGGTCAAAAACAACCGCGCCTTCCCTGATCGTCTGCATGCCGAGAAGCCCCTTCTCGACCAGCAGGTGGAGCGTGTTGTAGACCGTCGCCCGCGAGACCGTCGGGCACTTCTTCCGCGCATAGCTCAGGACATCCTCCGCCGATGGGTGTGTTCTGCACTTCAGTACGTATTCCACCACGGCAATTCTCTGGGGGGTGGGTTGGATATCGCACTCCCGCAAAATGACGAGGGCGTCCTTCATGGAATTAGATTATGTATCGTTTTAGACAGTGTCAAGAACAAAGTGCGGGGCCCAGCCGAAATATGCCCGTTCCGAACCCAGGGACGAGAAGATCGCGACTCGAGCTCCGAAAAATCGGGGTGCCGTCCCGGCCCGGCTTGCGCGTTGGAATGGATTGGCGGCCAGCGACTTTCAGTCGATTGGACGCGGCCCGTGGGAACACTGCGAGAGGTAGGCAGCACCGGGTATGGGAGTGTGAAGTCCGGGCCGGGGTCGGCGCCGCCTCCCGACAAATGTTGCCAGCGAGAGGCAGCCGGGAGTCGCGTCGTATTACACTGCAGATGACCGACGACTGTGGCCTCGCTCCCCGCCGACATCATCCCCCGCCGAGTGCCGGGCCTCGTGCGATTATCCAGGACTGCCGGAACGTGATCGGAGGCATTCCTCCGCCAGGGCCACCAGCTCCGCGCATCCCCACTCACCCTGGTCGTGCAGCAAGACGGCGAGGCGGCGCGGAAGGGCCTCGATTCCGAGGTAGGCCCCGCTGATCGCTCGCCTCCCCCGCGCACTCTGGCGCTCGTCCTCGCCCGCAGTCGCAGCTCTCAGCCAACAGCTCGTCGTCGCCGGCCGCAAGATCAAGCTTGCCGGAGCCCGGCGCTTTGGTCGTTATTTCCGAAGTGAGGAGGTCACAACATGTCCGAATTCCGACAGAACAAAGCCACCAAAGAGTGGGTGGTCGTCGCTCCGGGACGGGGACGGCGGCCCTCCGACTTCGCCAAAGAAACCGCCGCGCCGCGGCCGCTTCCGGAATATAGGGATGATTGCCCGTTCTGCCCCGGGCACGAGGATCAGACTCCGGCCACCGTTCTGCAATTGCCGCCGCATGGTCCATGGCGCGTACGGGTCGCCCCCAACAAGTTCGCCGCGCTCTCCCCGTCGCTGCCGGCCGCTCGGACGGCGGTGGGCTCGTTTCTTTCGGCCAACGGCTTCGGCATCGCGGAGGTGATCGTCGAGAGCCCCCGCCACAACCAGACGCTGGCCACGATGTCGGTGGCGGAGGTGACCGAAGTGCTCACCGCGTATCGCGAGCGCCAGCGCGCCGCCTCGCGCAATCCCCACGTCAACCTGGTGACCGTCTTCCGCAATCACGGCCGGCGGGCCGGCACTTCGCTGGAACATCCCCACTCCCAGCTCATCGCCACGCCCATTGTCCCCCCCCACGTCCGCGATCCTCTTCGCCAGGCTGTCCTCCACTACGACAGCTACGGCACGTGCGTCTACTGCGACATGGTTGCCGAAGAGATCCGGCAGGAAGAACGCCTCCTTGACCAGACCCCCGGCTTTGTCGCCTTCTGCCCCTTCGCCGCCCGCTCCCCCTTTGAGGCGCGCATTTACCCGAAGGGCCACGCCGCCAGCTTCACGGCCATCGGCGACGACGCCATCGCGGAGCTTGCCGCTGTGCTGCGGTCCACCCTCCGCCGGCTCTACTTCCTGCTCGGAAACCCCGACTACAATTACATCATCCGCTCCTCCCCGGTCGGCGATGAGGACACCCGCCACCTGCACTGGTACATTGTCATTATCCCGAAAATCTCCACGCCGGCGGGATTCGAGATCGGCTCCGGCATCTACATCAATTCGGTCGCCCCCGAGAGCGCCGCCCGGGCGCTGCGCGAGGTAGACATCGACGGCGCGCGGGAGGAGCCGGCGTGAGCGCCGCCCCCGCCGGGCCGCCCGAGAGCGCCGCGCCCTACCGCCGGACAGCCGAAGAGGTGCTGGCCGAGCTCGGTGTGGACGCGCGGAGCGGACTGGCCGAGAGCGAGGCGGGCGCGCGATTGGCGCGCTGGGGCCGCAACGAACTGGCCGCCGAAGGACCCGTGCCCGGGTGGCGGAAGTTCTTCGCCCAGTTCCAGGATCCCCTGGTCATCCTCCTGCTCATCGCCACCGCCGTCTCGGCCGCCCTGTGGCTCTCGGAGGGGGATACCGCGCTGCCGTACGAAGCGATTGCGATCTTCGCGGTCGTCCTGCTCAACGCCGTCATGGGCTACGTCCAGCAGGCGCGCGCGGAAAACGCCGTCGCCGCCCTCCGCCGGATGGCGGCGGCCCGGGCGACCGTGGTGCGCGGCGGCGAACGCCGCATCATCCCGGTCGAGGAACTCGTCCCGGGCGACATCATCATCCTCGAGGAGGGGGACACGGTGCCCGCCGACGCCCGGCTGATCCAGGAGGCCGCGCTGCAGACGGCCGAGGCAGCGCTCACCGGCGAGAGCCTCCCGGTCGCCAAAGACGTCCTCCCTCTCGCGCAGGACGTCGGTCTCGGCGATCGCACGAACATGGTCTTCAGCGGCACCGCCGTCGCCTCCGGGCACGGTCGGGCGGTCGTCGTCGCCACCGGCATGCAGACGCAGATGGGCCGTATCGCCGGCCTCCTCCGAGCCGCTCCCGCCGAGACCACCCCCTTCCAGCGCGAGCTCGACCGCATCGGGCGGCTGCTCGGTCTGATCGTCCTCGCCATTGCCGTCATCATGGTCGCCACCATTGTCATCGTCGAGGACGTGCGCAGACTCTCCGCCCTGTTTGACGTCCTCATCCTGGGCGTCGCGCTCGCCGTGGCCGCGGTGCCGGAAGGCCTGCCCGCCGTCATGACCGCCGTTCTTTCGCTCGGCGTCCAGCGCATGGCGGCGCGCAATGCCGTCGTCCGCCGTCTCGCCGCCGTCGAAACACTCGGCTCGGCCGATGTCATCGCGTCCGACAAGACCGGCACGCTCACCCGGAACGAAATGACCGTGCGGGTCGTGGTGACCGCCAGCGGCCGGGCGCACTTCGACGGCACCGGGTACGCGCCCGAGGGCGAACTGCGGCTGGAACCAACCGCGCCGTCCGACTCCGGGGCGCCCGCGGCCGCTTTGCGCTCCGAACTGGTGCGCGCACTCGCTGCCGCCGACCGCGCCAACAACGCCGTGCTGCTCGAGCGCGCGGGGCGCTGGACTGTGCAGGGCGACCCAACCGAGGGCGCCCTCATCGTCGCCGCCCGCAAGGCCGGCCTCGAAGACGAGGTTCTCGATGCCCGGCTGGAGCGCATCGGCGAAGTCCCGTTCTCCTCCGAACGCAAACTGATGTCCACCATCCACACCGACGCTGAACAGCGGGACTTCCTGCTCGTCTTCACCAAGGGTGCGCCGGATGTGCTCCTCGCCCGCTGTCTGAGCGAACTGGCCGGCGACATGCCCCGGCCCCTCACCCCCGAGCGGCGCGCCGGAATCACCGCCGCCAACGAGGAACTCGCGGGCGGCGCGCTCCGCACTCTCGGGGTGGCCGTGCGGACGCTGCCCAAGGACGCCCTCCTGCAGGACGAGCCCGATGAGCGCCTGGAGCGGGAACTCATTTTCCTCGGCCTCATCGGGATGATCGACCCGCCGCGCGCGGAGGCGCAGGAGGCGGTCGCGCGGGCCGTGGGCGCCGGCATCCGCCCCATCATGATCACCGGCGACCACCCCAGAACCGCCGCCGTGATCGCCCGCGAGCTCGGCATCGCGTGCGACGGCCGCGCCGTCACGGGCGCCGAAATCGAGAGCACCGAGGACGCGGCTTTCGACCGCCTCGTTCAGGAAGTCTCCGTCTATGCCCGCGTCAACCCCGAACACAAGCTGCGCATTGTCCGGGCCCTCCAGCGCGGCGGCGCCACCGTGGCCATGACCGGCGACGGCGTCAACGATGCCCCCGCTCTCAAAACCGCCGACATCGGCGTCGCCATGGGCATTACCGGCACCGACGTCTCGAAAGAAGCCGCCGACATGGTGCTGGCCGACGACAACTTCGCCACCATCGTCGCCGCGGTCGAGGAGGGCCGCGCCATCTTCTCCAACATCCGCAAATTCCTCCGCTACCTCCTGTCGTCGAATATCGGCGAAGTCATGACCATGTTCCTCGGCGTGGTGGGCGCCGACCTCCTCGGCCTCAGGTCGGACGGCGGCGGCGCGATCGTGCTGCCCCTGCTGGCCACGCAGATCCTGTGGGTCAACCTGGTTACCGACGGCGCGCCCGCTCTCGCCCTCGGCGTCGATCCGGCGAGCCGCGGCCTCATGAACCGTCCGCCCCGCCCCCGCCGCGAGCGGGTCATCACCCGCCGCATGTGGTCAGGGATCCTCTTCGTTGGCGCCGTCATCGCCGTCGGCACGCTCTTCGCCGTCGACGCCTGCCTCCCCGGCGGGCTGGTCGAAGGCGCCGGCAGTCTCCGCTACGCTCAGACCATGGCCTTCACCACCCTCGTCCTCTTCTCGCTGTTCAACGTCTTCAACGCCCGGTCGGACGAGCGCAGCGCCTTCCGCGGGCTGTTTGCCAACCGCTGGCTCTGGGGGTCGGTCCTGCTGTCGCTCGCCCTGCAGGCAGCCGTTATCTACCTGCCTTTTCTGCAGCAGACCTTCTCGACCGTGCCGTTGTCGCTGGGCGACTGGCTCTTCTGCGCCGCGGTCGCCAGTTCCGTGCTGTGGCTGCGCGAACTGACCAAGGCTGCCGTGCGCGGCCGCCGGCGGCCTGCGAATCGCCCTTGACACCGCGTCCGCCCGGCCCTACTCTGGACGGAGACAAATCACTCTTTGTTCGGACACCGGAACCATGCTGATGGACACCCTTCGCTTAACCGCCCGCTGGGCGTTGCCGGCGCTCGCCGTGATCGTCGCCGGCTGCAGCAAATCTGTCGACGTTGAAGACGAGGAAACAGACGGCACGCCGCCGCTCGCCGTGGCCAATTTGGCCGTGATGGCGTCGACCTCCCAGAGCGCCGTGCTCCGCTGGACGACGCCGGCGGACCGCCGCGACGATCAGTCGCCCGGCGCTATCGCCGCGTACGATCTCCGCTTCTCTTTCGACAGCATCACCGACGAGAACTTCGCGGCCGCGGTTCCGGTCGAGCCGGTGCCGGCGCCGCTCCCGGCCGGACACGTTCAGCAGTGGACTGTCTTCGGCCTGACCCCCGACAGCGGCCATTATTTCGCCCTGAAGTCGCGCGACCGCCGCGGCAACTGGAGCGCCGTGTCCAACTGCCCGTGGGTGCACTGCGCCGCTGTCCGCCCGGCGGCCTTCGCCGATGGCGCGCTCGAGCAGGCGGTCCGCTCCCACATCCACAAACCTTCCGGCGATATCCTGACGTCCGACATCGATACCATCGGCCAGCTCGTCGTCCGGGACGCCGGCATCGCCTCGCTCGCGGGTCTGGAGGACTGCCGGTCTCTGGCGGCCGTGGACTTCGCCCGCAATGATATCACCAGCCTGGCGCCGCTCTCCGGCCTTCCTCTGCTGAGCGGCCTCTATCTCGCCGAAAACAACGTCAGCGATCTCAACCCCCTGGCGGGTATGGCAAGCCTCCGCCAGATTCAGCTTCAGGATAACCCCGTCAGCGACCTGGGCCCGCTGGCGACCATTGACTCCCTCCAGCAGCTCATCCTCTGGGGGACCCCGGTGACTGATTTCTCCGCTCTCTACGAACTCCGTTTTCTCAGCGACGTCGGCTTCGACCGCATGAACCTTGCCGACATCAGCTTCATGAGCCACCTGAAGCGGCCGCAGATCTGCGGGCTCGCTTTCAACAACATCACCTCCCTCGAACCGCTCCGCCCGCTGTACATGCTCGAGTCGCTGAACCTCATGCAGAATCACATCACCGATCTCGCCGGGTTGACGCCCCTGACCGGCCTGCGGGAACTCAATCTCGCCAATAACCAGATCGTTGATCTGTTGCCCCTGATCTACAACACCGGCCTTGATTCGGGCGACGTCATCCGGCTGGAGGGAAACCCGCTCTCCGACTATGCGCGAGCGATCCAGATACCGACCCTCCGGTTGCGGAAAGTGACTGTCATTTTCTGAATCGTGCGGTCGGCCTTTCGGAGCGGATCGCGGCCGGCAAACACTCCAAAAAAATACCGGCCGGGCTGCAGCCCGGCCGGCATCATTGTCATACCGACCGCCCTTGCGGCCAAGGTCACGCCCGCGGCATGCCGAGCTTCACCTGCGCATCGTGCAGCTTGATCCGCCGCGCGACAATGTCTTTCTGGCGGGAAGCCAGCTTCTGCGTCACGCCCGCCTGTTCCTGCTGCAGCTTCAGCAGCTTCACTTCAATTTCTCCGAGCACCTGTTGCGCCGCCGTCTGCGAAAGCGGGCTGGCGCCTGCCGTGCTCAGCGAATCGTACTCGATCCGTTTCCGCTGGAGCTCGGCCTCCAGTTGGAGGACGCCGATACGGCGCTCCGCCAACTCCCCCTCCACCTGCGCCTGCTCGATCTCCGCCTTCCGCAAATCCTTCAGCCGCTTGAGCAGGTCGATCGCCTGCTGTTCGACTTTTTTCTCGATATCGAGGGCAATCACCTCGGACTGCCGCTGCCCCTTCTTGGCCTCTCCCTTGCGCCGGTCGACGTCCTTGAGCGCCGTCTGTTTCTGCTCGATCGTGAGCTCGATCTCTTTCAGACGCCCTTCGGCCTGCGCCTTCTGGGCGGCCGCCATTTCCTTCACCATCGTGGCGTTGTCGATGTCGGCCGTCACTTCCGCCACACTGCGCATGGGAATGACGACCATGCGCGAATCCACTGCGCCCGACCGAGCCGGCTCCTGCGCGGAGCCGGTGGCCGCCGCCAGGATCACCACACCCAGTGCGAGAAGTCCCTTCTTCAGCTTCATGTAAACAACCTCCGGCCGGCCTCGACCGGCCCGTTTGAGAACATACCTCCGGGGCCGCCGTAACATAAGGCCCGCGCCGCCGGTGTCAACGGCCTTTATACCGAATTCCTGTCTTCGCGGACGGCCTGGTCCGACGGCGGCTGTCAGCGGGGGATTTTTCTTTGTCGATCCCCGGCAGCATTGTATACTGCCGTGCGAGGCGAAGGAGGTACGCATGGATGCTCTTTTGATTGCGAAAGCCGGCCGCGATCTGCACCTGTTGCCGCGCATGGCGAATCGCCACGGCATGATCGCGGGCGCCACCGGGACCGGCAAGACCGTCACCCTCCAAGTCATGGCCGAGCAGTTCAGCCGCCTCGGCGTGCCCGTTTTTCTCGCCGATGTCAAGGGGGACCTCGCCGGTCTCAGTCAGCCCGGCGGAGGCAACGCCCGGGTCGACGAACGCCTGAAGGCGCTCGGCGTCAACGACTGGATCTGGCAGGGTTGCCCGGTGCGATTCTGGGATGTCTACGGCGAGCAGGGCCATCCCGTCCGCACTACCGTCTCCGACATGGGCCCTCTGTTGCTGAGCCGCCTCCTCGACCTCAACGACACCCAGGCCGGGGTGCTCAGCCTCGTGTTTCGCCTCGCCGACGACAACGGCCTGCTGCTCGTGGACATGAAGGATCTCCGCGCCATGCTCCAGTACGCCGCCGACAATAGCCGGCGCATTCAGACTGCGTACGGCAACATCTCCCCCGCCTCGGTCGGCGCCATTCAGCGCGCTCTGCTCGCGCTGGAGGAGCAGGGAGGCGACCGGCTTCTGGGCGAACCGGCGCTCGACATCGATGATCTCCGGCAGACCGACGGCGACGGCCGCGGGGTGGTCAACATCCTCGCCGCCGACCGGCTCCTGCAGACCCCCCGCGTCTATACCACCTTTCTCCTTTGGCTGCTCTCCGAGTTGTTCGAGCAGCTCCCCGAGGCCGGCGACCTGGACAAGCCGAAACTGGTCTTCTTCTTCGACGAGGCGCACTTGCTCTTCGACGAAGCGCCCAAAGTGCTGGTGGAGAAAATCGAGCAGGTCGTGCGGCTCATCCGCTCCCGGGGGGTGGGCGTCTACTTCATCAGCCAGAACCCGCTGGATGTGCCGGACGACGTCCTCGGACAGCTCGGCAACCGGGTCCAGCACGCGCTGCGCGCCTTCACCCCCAAAGACCAGAAAGCGGTGCGCTCGGCCGCCGAGACTTTCCGCGCCAACCCGGCCCTGGATGTAGAGCGAGCGATCACCGAACTGGCCACGGGCGAGGCGCTCGTGTCGCTGCTGGACGCCCAGGGCAGCCCATCGCCGGTCGAGCGGGCGCTGATCTATCCGCCCCACAGCCGCATCGGCGCCATCGCGCCGGAGACCCGCCGCGACCTCATCGGGCAATCGCCGCTGCGGGGCCGCTACGAGACCCTCCTCGACCGCGAGTCTGCTTACGAAATGCTCAGAGCGCGCGCCGATCGGGCGGCCGCGGACGGCGCCTCTCCCTCCCCGCGGCCGGGCCGGCCGTCGTCCGGGGCGTCGGGCAACGCCGCCAAAATCGCCACTTCCATCGCGCGCTCGGCCGGCAGCCAGCTCGGTCGCGAATTGGTGCGCGGGGTGCTCGGGTCGCTCTTCGGCCGCCGCCGACGCTAGTAGAGCGCGGGTGGACTCCGCCCTCCGTAGCCGGGGCGCGCCCTCCTCGCCGCCCGCTCAGCCGGAGAACCGCACTTCGCGGTACGCGTCCAATCTTTTAACTTGCCCCATCATCGACAGGTGGGTTCATTATTCAGTAGGGGCGACTTTCATTTACCGCGTCTGTGCCGGAGTGGAGCACAGATGCACTCACTGCCCGAGCCCCAACTGTGGTCGAAGTGAAAGGAGCAACGACATGGGAAACCTCTTATCAATCATTATCCAGCTCATCTGCGGCGCCGTCGGCGGCAACGTCGCCGGGTCGCTGATGAAAAAATCTTCGTTGGGCACGATCGGAAATTCCATCGCCGGCATTCTGGGCGGCGGCATCGGCGGCCAGATTCTCGGCGCGCTCGGCGTCGGCGCGGCAGGGGGCGGGACGGATGTCGGGAGCATTGTCGGCAGCATCCTCGGCGGCGGTGTCGGCGGCGGCCTGCTCATGGCCATCGTCGGTGTGATCAAGAAAGCGATGTCGGGCCAGAAATCCTAAACACGCGCCCGCCGGCCGGGCCCTGACGCTCGGAGACTTCCTGCACCACGGCAGCCCCGCTAACGGCTGCCGTTGTGCGTATTGAAGACTGGCAGCCGGGGGCGCCTCTCCTCCGCTCTGCGCTCGATCGCATTCCTGCAAGCTGCCCCTCGTGACCCATGCATTCCATCTCGCACCCGGTGTACGCCTGACCCTGCCTGCGTGCGCCGCCGTTGCCGTTGGCACGATCTCTTCAACTCTCCGTCTTCAGCTAAAGAAACGCCGCGCTCCGACTGCCCCCTCCCCCTTAACCCTATGTTGCGCCTTAAGATAGACTGTTTGCGCCTTCGGCTGACTTGACTGCTTGCCGTTCAGCCAGGATTCAATAATACTATCACCAGCGGCAAAAACCTGCGAACGAAGGTGATAACCCCGATGAGCGAGCTGATCGACAACGCCAAGGCCCGTCAGGCGGTCCTCAAACACCTGATCCTCCAACTCCACGAGGGAAAAGCCCCGCAGGAGGTCAAACCTCAATTGCTCCGGCTCCTCGGCCGGGTCCCTTACCACGAAGTCGTCGCCGTCGAACAGGAACTCATCAAGGACGGCGTCCCGGTGGAGGACATCCTGCGGCTGTGCGACCTGCACTCGGCCGCCATGAAGGGAGCGCTCGATTCATCGGGACCGCCCGAGCTTCCGCCCGGCCATCCGGTCGACACTTTCCGGAAGGAGAACCAGGCCCTCATCGGCGAGCTGGAACTCGCGGACAGGCTCTTCGCCGAAATCGAGGCGCTCCCCGAGGAGGCCGATGCGGAGGAACCTCTCGGGCACCTCCGGGTCCGTTTCAGCCGTCTGGCCGATGTCGGCAAGCACTATAGCCGCAAGGAAAACCTCGTCTTCCCCTATCTCGAACAGAAAGGCATCACCGGACCGCCGACCGTGATGTGGGGGAAGGACGACGAGGTCCGCGCCGCCGTGAAGGGCGCTCTCGAAGCGCTCGCCTACTCCGGCCGGGTGTCCGTCGGCGACGCGAAAGGGGTGATCGATCTGGTCCTCCGTCCGGCGGTCGAGGCGATCAGGGAGATGATCTTCAAGGAAGAGGAGATCCTCTTTCCCATGTGCCTGGAGAAACTCACCGATGCCGAGTGGTACGCCATCGCCCGCCAGAGCCCCGCGATCGGCTTCTGCATCTATGATCCGGTCGAGGACTGGCAGCCGGAGGGTCCGGCCGCGGAAACCGAGACGGCGTCTCCGGCCGCGCCCGACCGCCTCCAGTTCCCCAGCGGCAGCCTGAGCCCGGTCGAGATCCAAACCATCCTCAACACCATCCCCTTCGATCTCACCTTCGTCGGCGCCGATGACACGGTCAGGTATTTCACCCAAGGTCGGGAACGCATCTTCGAGCGCAACCGCGCGATCATCGGCCGGAAAGTGCAGATGTGCCACCCGCCGGGCAGCGTGCATATCGTGCAGAGGATCATCGACGACTTCAAAGCCGGCCGCGCCGATCGCGCGCCCTTCTGGATCGAGCTCCACGGCAAGTTCATTCACATTGAATACTTCGCCGTCCGCGACGAGCACGGAACCTACCTCGGCACGCTCGAGGTGAGCCAGGACCTGACCGGCAAGCGCGCCCTGACCGGCCAGAAACGGCTCCTCTCCTACGAGTAGGCGGGCGCCATGGCCGAGACGCCCCGACCGCTCATCACGCCGCAGACCAAAGTCGGCGATTTGCTCGATGCTTACCCGGAGCTGGAACCGCTGCTGATCGAAATCGCGCTACCTTTCCGGAAGCTCCGCAACCCGGTCCTGCGCCGCACGGTCGCGCGGGTGACCAGCCTCGCGCAGGCCGCCCGCGTCGGTAACGTCTCTGTCGTCGAATTGGTGCGCCGCCTGCGCCGGGCCGCCGGCCAACCCGATTTCGTCGCCGACGTCTCCACCGCTCCGGCGGCTTCTCCCGGCTCCGCGCCGCCGTTCTGGATGGATCCGTCGGCGGTCATCGAGACGCTCGATGCGCGGCCGATGATTGACGCCGGCGAGCAGCCGCTGGGCGCGGTGATGCGGGCCCTCGCCCGGCTCCAAGCCGGACAGATCTGCGAGGTGATCACCCCCTTCGAACCGGCGCCGCTGATCGACAAAGCTGCCGCCCGCGGCTACCGGGTGTGGACCGCCGCGCCCGCCGCCGGCGAATTCCGCACCTATTTCACCCCCGAATGACCGCACCGAGGCCGCGGCCGGTCAGTGCGCCGCCCGGCTCCCGTCGGCCCGGCCGAGCGCGGCCGGCGTCTCCGCGGTTTCCCTGGGCCGCGCGCCGCGCCGCAGATGGATCGCCAGTCCCGCCAGCGAGACGATGAGGACCGCCCCGCCCGCGGCCGCGATCAGGTGCGCCGGCTGCGTCCCGCGGGCGTACTCGTGAAACGCCCGCGGCGCCCCCTGCGCTCCGACGACGGCCAGCGGGAGGAAAGTCAGGAGCAGCCCCGCTGTCATGCCGTAGATCCACCGCGCCGCCGCCCGCCCGGCGCACCGCGGGTCGCCGCTCCGGCTGCGCGCGTGAATCGTCCCGGCGACAAACGCCATCACCCCGATCCCCAGCGCGCCGAAATGGAGGTGCCCCACGGTCGCATATGTGTCCTGCAGATGCACGCCGAGTCCCGGCGCCGCCAGCGCGCTCCCGCTCGCCGCCAGCGCCGCAAAAGCGGCCGCCTGTCCGAACAGCGCGGCGTTGAGCGCCGGTTCCGCGAGCCTCGCCCTCAGCCACGCCCGCAGGAGGAGCCCGAATATCACCGTGGCCGGCACGATCGCCAGAAGGCCGTAGAGACTCCCGGCCGCCGCCATCCGCGAACCCTCGGCCGCCGTGAGCAGGTGCTGCCCCCACGAGACGAGACTGAGCAGCGCCACCGCCATGCCGGCCGTGATCAGGGTGCGCCGGGGCAGACGCACCGGCCGGCCGGCGCCGCCGAGTAGATCGAGAGCAATCCCGGCCGCCGGCAGCACCACCGCGAGGATCGCCGGGTTCGCGTACATCCAGAACAGCGTCTGCTGAAACGACACCGGGTCCGCCGCCCCGAACCACGCGGCGGCCGATTCCGCCAGTCCGGCGCTGCTTTGAAGGAGAAGAAAGAACAGCCGAATCGGAACCACCGCCGTCTGGACCAGCGACCCCAACAGAAAGAACCAGGCCAAAAGCGGCATCTCCGCCATTGGCACGGTCCGGTGCCGCCGGCTGAGAATCGTCCACGCCAGCGCCACATTCACCAGCGTGGTCGCTATCGCCGCCGCGGCCAGCCCGGCCGCCAGCACACCGTAAGCTCGCTCGGTCCCCACTTCCGGCGGCAGGATCATTCTCCATCCCCCCTGGTACCCGCTCAGTTCCGCTCCCGCAATCACTCCCGCCGCCCCCAGCACATATGCACCCCACCCGGCCAGAGTCAGGCGGGGCAGCGCCGTCTGCGCCGCTCCCACGGCCTGCGGCACGAGCAGATTGCCGATCACGGCGGGCAGCATCGGGATCAGCACGAGAAACACCATCACCGTCCCGTGCAGCGTGAGGACCGCTCCGAACCGCGTGTTGTCGAGCAGATCGGGCCGCGGCGTGGCCAGCTCCGCCAGCAGCGCCGCCGCCGCCGCCAGCCCGATCGCAAACGCGATGCCGATGCCGGCGGCGTAGAGGCGGGCAATCCCCGCCGCCCGCGCCGCCGCGTAGACCCGGCGCGGGCGCAGGCGATCGATTCTCCCGCGAAAGACCTCACGCATGCTCAAAAATCCTTCCGGGCGAAGCGGCGGATTCCATACCACACGGGCGCCGCCGCCCAGAGCGTCAGCACCGCCGCCGCCAGCCCCAGCCCGCTCGCGCGGTCGAAAAAGCGCATGAACACCGCCCCCGTGTACCCCATCAGCGCCGCCATATCCGAATGAATGAGCAGCAGCACGCGGGCGAGATCGACCGGGTTGCCCAGCGCGGCCGCCAAAAGAGGCGTCTCCAGCGGATAGGCCGCGAAAGCAGTCGCCGCCGCCAGCACCGCTCCGTCGTAGCCGATCGCCGCCGTCAGCCAGATTCCCAGGACCACCGCCAGCCCCTTGCCGCGGTCGTCGAAGCGCACGGCCGCCACCAGCGCCAGCCCCGTGAAGATCGCGCCGAGCGCCGTGCCGACCAACAGCACCGCCGCCAGCGCTGTCATCCCCGCCGCGTTCACACCCCCCAGGACGAGGTAGGGCACGCCGATCCCCAGGGCGAACCCGAGCCAGAGCGAGGCGAATATCCCGGCGAACAGCCCGAGATACACCGCGCGCCGGCCCACCGGCTGGGTGAGGATCAGCTCCACGAACTCCCGCGCGCTGTAGTAGTACATCGCCGGGTAGAGCAGACTGATCAGCGGCACAAACACCAGACAGAGACTGCTCAGACTTACGGCCGCTTTCCCGGCGTCCGCCTGGAGATAGAACAGCCCCGCCGTGGCCGCGGCGAAAAAGAGCGTGTTCACAAGGCTCCAGCGGCTCCGGACAATATCTTTCACCACGAACCAGGTGACGTTCCGCAGCGCCGTCATGCCGCCCCCCGCGCCAGCATCTGCGCCACCGCCGCCTCCAGGTACGGACTCCCCGTGGCCAGCTTCAACTCCCGCACCGATCCGGCAAACTGCACCGCGCCGTCGAGCAGCAGCACCACGTCGTCCGCAAGTTCCTCGAGGTCGCCGATGATGTGGGTCGTCAGCAGCACCGCCCGGCCCTCCCCTTTTCGCTCGAGGACATGCTCCTTGAGCACCCGGCTGGCTCCCGGATCGAGACCGGCCGTCGGTTCATCCAGAATGAGCACCGCCGGATCATACAGGGCGGCCACCGCCGCGCTCAGCTTCTGCCGGGTCCCGCCCGAGAGCGTCCGCACCCGCTTGTCGAGGTGGGCGTGCAGGCCGAACCGCTCGAGGAGCGCGCCGCCGGATGCCGGCCGCTCCCCGCGGAGGCGCACCACCAGGTCAATCACCTCGCGCCCCGTCAGATCCTGGGGAAAGGTCGCCGCCTGCGGCATGTACCCGATCCGCCTCCGGTACTGCCCGGCCGCGTCCGGCAGCCGTCCGTCGTAGAGAATCACTCCCTCGCTCGGCCGCGCCAGTCCGACCAGGCACTTGATCAGCGTCGACTTCCCCGACCCGTTCGGCCCGATCACCCCCGTGATCCGGCCGGGAGTTACGTCGAACGACACGTCGCGCAGCGCGACAAAGCGGCGGAATCGTTTGGTCAACCCGCGCGTTTCAATCATAGGTTCGGCCTCATTCGCGGGCGGCGGTCCACGAGCGTTTCCGGCGTCAGCGTCGGCATCGCCCGCTCCGCCAGGTCGAGGACTTCCACCAGCAGACTGCGCAGGAGCACCAACGTCGGCGGATGCGACTCCACCAGGAGCGAAAACAGGCTCACCGGACGAAAGGGCAGATCGCCGTAACCGTCGCGATCCAAATCCACCCCCCGGTAGCCGCTCCAGTAGTTCCCCTCGAAACGGCTGTTGTTCTGACGGCTGTTGGTGGCTACGGCGAACGAATTGTCGACAAAGTCATTCGCGCTCACCGTATTGTCGAGGCAGTTCGCCATCAGCTTGAGCGCCCAGCCGTTGCCGGCAAAGAGATTCCCCGCGACATACACGCGGTCCGATCCCTCCATGTGTACGCCGGTCGAGTTGTCGCAGAACCGGTTCCCCGTCACCCGGCTGTCGCGGATATCCTTTAGCAGCACGCCGTAGGACGCCCCGCCCCAGCTTTGCTCGAACGTATTGTTCTCCATCAAAACATTGCTCGTGTACATCACCGCCACCCCGGCGCCGTTCCGGCGAAACAGGTTGTCGGCGTACTGACAGCTGTCGGAGAACATGAAATGCAGCCCGTAGCGGAGGTTCTCCTCGCAGCGGTTGCGGTCGACCGTGCCGGCGCGCACGAACTCCATGTAGATCCCGTCCCGATGCCCCGCGATCGTGTTCTCCAGAATCGTGATATCGCGGCAGTACCAGAGGTGGATGCCGTTCCCCGATGAGGTCAGGCGCGTCTGCGCTCCCCGGATGATGTTGCCCTGCAGCCGGCAGGTGTGGGAGTTCGCCGCGTAAATGCCGAAAAAGCACGCCTCGATCGAGTTGTTCTCGATCGTCGCCCGTACCGCCCCTTCCAGCTGGATCGCCGCGTGCTCGGCCGTGAAACTCGTCGGCACCCCGCGCAGCCGGAGATTCCGGATCTCCACGTCCGGCGCGGTGACCGTGAATATGCCCCCCGCCCCGTCCGCATCGACCACCGCGCCCTCCCCGCCGGCCAGCGTGAGCGGACGATCGATCGTGATCCCGTGCTCGCGGTAGACCCCTGCTTTCACCGCCACCGTATCGTGCGCGCGTGCCGCGGCCACGCCCGCAGCGACCGTGGCGTGCTCGCCGCCGGGCTGCACCGTGACCACCCGCGCCGACGCCAGGCCCGTCACAGTCAGCGCGGCGCCCAGCGCCGCCGCGAGCTTTCGGCCGAATCTCCGCCCGCCCGCGGGCCACCCGCGCCGCCGCTACTTGATATCCCACGCATCCGCCACATACGCCCGCACCTCTTCCCAGGTGACTGTCCGTCCGCCACTCTCGGCGGCGAGCCGTTGGCCGGCCTCCTCCGACGCGGTGGCCGCCAGTCCCAGTCCCATCGGACTGCGCAGCCGCTCCCCCGCCACCACGACCGCTTTCGCCCCGGCCAGAAAAGTCCCCGGATCGTTGACGTCGGCCAGCCAGCGCGCCGAGGCGTCGATGTCCGCCTGGTGGGCCAACTCGTAGGCCGCCAGGCATTCGATCGAATCGAACCGGAACACCTTTCCTTTCCCGGAGATGAGCTGGGTCCCGAACGCGGGATCGGCGATGTTCATCCGGCAGTAGTCGCACCGGTCCTCGCCGTAGTGCATGGCGGCGGGACCCTTTCCGCCGCATCCGGCCAGCGCCACCGCGGCGGCTACCGCTGCCGCCGGAATCAGCCTAACCCGCATCGCCCGCCTCCCCGGAGATTCCCTTTCGACGCGCGCGAATCACCTCCGCGCCGTAGACCGCGGTGCCGACCGCGAACACACCGAGCGCCACCCACCCGGCCGGTCCCGGCCACGAGTGCGCCTCGAAATTGAGCAGCCGCTTCGACCCGATCAGCGGCGGCTGGTAGGTCATCCCCGGCACC
>ENA-UOWO01003513-UOWO01003513.1-activated-sludge-metagenome-genome-assembly--contig:-NODE-3513-length-18110-cov-6.314927_pt1 | contig 18110 bp, 13 predicted proteins | sample MGYA00238148_ERZ761564 | MGnify/ENA primary metagenome ERZ761564 (study PRJEB28885, sample SAMN05720194) | activated sludge metagenome | isolation source: Anaerobic digester | place: USA...
CGTGCCCAGGTTCGCAGCGAAGCCTGGCAAACGCAGTTCCTGTCGCAAACTCTGGCTACCCGCCTTGCCTTTGCGGAACAGGCCAGGGCTGCCAGCAAGCAACATCAAAGCGGCCTGATGAACGAGCAACAGGAAAACATCATGGATGTGACGCAAGCGAGCGTATTGGCATTGATGAAACGATTCGGCGTTACACGATTGATTCACGGGCACACACACCGCCCGGCCATCCATCATTTTTACAATGAAGATGCAGCTTCACAGCGCATCGTGCTTGGCGATTGGTACAGTCAGGGTTCAGTGCTGCAAGTCGATGCTGACGGTGATTTTCTGAGCGTCATCTAAAGCCGTACCGCAGACTCCGGGGAGGGAAATATGCGAGTTTATCTTGTTGTCTTTTTGCTGCTGTCCAATATCGCAATTGCGGATGATGACTTGCCGCCGCTTTCGCCACTGGATAAAGCGCGCACGCAGTTGCATGAAGCACTTGAAGACGGTAATCCCGATACCCGCAAACAGGCGGTACAGGCCCTGGGCCTGATCGGGCCGCGTCAACCTTATCTGGGCCAGTTGATCGACATGGCAACGGACAAGGATGTCGAGGTTCGCATTGCCGCCATCAGCAGCATGGTCGACATCAAGGCACCCGAAGTCATTGCCCCGCTCAGGAAAGCTCTCGAGGACGATGTCCCGGAAGTCAGTTTCTCCGCAGCAAAAGCATTGTGGGTGCTGAACGATCCTGCCGGTCGCGAGGCATTGCTGCTGGTACTCGAGGGCGAATCAAAAACATCTTCCAGTTACCTGAGTGAAAAAACCCGTCAATCACTGCGCCTGTTTCGTACGCCGAAAAAACTCATGATGTTCATACTCCGAAAAGGTGTCGGTACTGCGGGTGTTCCCGGTCTCGGAAGAGGGGTTTCTTCCATGGAAGGCATGTTGATCGACGGCGAGCTGTCCAGTCGTGCCGGCACTGCCTTGTTGCTCAGCAGCGATGATGACCCCAGGGTACTGGCCGCTTTTCGCGAGGGCCTGACGGACAAGGTCTGGTCGGTGCGCGCAGCATCCGCACATGCGATCGCGATGCAGAACAATACCAGTATGCAGCTCGACCTCGTTCCGCTGCTGGATGACAAGAAAGAAGCCGTACGAGTGCGTGCATCGGCAGCCTATATCCGGCTGGAGCAAATCAAATCGGAAAAATTGAAACCCGCCAAGGCAAAAAAGACCAACGAACGGAAATTGGAGAAGCGGCGCTACTGATCCGATGTGGTTGCAAGCGTTTACGGTGGTTAACGAATCACGAACGACCAGGATGTTTTGTAACTGTCATTAATCACGATTATTTCTTTTTATCCAAGAAATCCGCGCCCAGTTTTGCGGCATCGTAAGAAGCCACTTCGTATTCCAGATCAGGAACACCCTTCACTTTTATCTTGATATTCTTCGCCGTCTGCAAGGCCTTGTAGAAAGCCTTTTCGTTTTCAATGAAGAGTGCCGGACCATTTCCGGTGTCGGCTTGAAGGCCAGGAAATGTTTTATAGGCGCCGTCATCAAATGAAATCTGCATGGTGCAAGGCGAGCCGCAACGGAACTGGCTCTGTGCAAGCACCAGATAAATGCTGTTACCCCATTCGGGATGGATCCGGATAATCATCCTAGCGGCAGGTGGCAAATCGGAAGGCTCACCGGCGAACATTTCCGGCTTGCTGTAGATGCCTGCCGAGAACTGGGTTTTCTTGCCCACCGGAACTTGCTGGTAATCCCATAAAGTCGCCAATCGTCGTTCTTCCTGCATGGCCTGTGCCTGCTTGCCAATCTCCTCGTAACGCGGCTTCAGCGCCTTGGCTTCGGCACTATCGGGGAATCGGGCCAGCAACACATCGGCATTTTGCAAAGCCTGCAACCAGTTTTTGTTCTGTACGGCGACATCGAGGTCTTTCATCAATGCGGCAGCTTGCCCGTCATTTTGTGTTTCGGGTGTCTTTTCGGCATTGCAGGCCGCCAATAGCAGGATCAAAAACAGGAAGAGAATTTTTTTCATGATGCGCCCTTAGTTGAATACGGCCTGGGTACTGAGTTCTTCGAGCATCGCCATTTCCCTGTCACCGAAACCGGCAGCATTTCTGGCGGGCAAATTATAAGGCCCGCGAATGGACGCTTTGGCCAAACCGGTGATCAGGTCGCTGAAGGTTTGCAGGGGTTCCTTTTTCTCTTGCTCGCAACACCACAAGAACCAGCGCGTACCGGCAGCCACGTGTGGAATTTCTTCCTGCAGGATGATTTCAAGGATATCGGCCGAAACATGGTCGCCGACACTGCGAAGCCGCGCCATCATGCCCGGTGTTACATCGAGGCCACGCGCTTCCAACACTCTCGGCACCAAGGCCATTCTGGCAAGACAGGAGTGCGCAGTTTTTTCGGCCATTTCCCACAGGCCGTTATGCGCTTCAAAATCACCGTATTGCATTCCCATTTCGCGCAGGCGGCCCGACAACATCATGAAATGTCGTGATTCATCCGATGCAACCCTGATGAAATCGGCATAAAACTCCTGCGGCATGTCGCGAAAACGATAGACCGCATCCCAGGCAAGATTCATCGCATTGAATTCGATATGCGTAATGGCATGCAGGAAACAGGCACGGCCTTCGGTGGTACCCATGCCGCGTTTTGGCAGGTTTTTCGGCGGCACCAGAACCGGCTTGTCGGGGCGACCCGGAGCTTTTATCGGCTCAACGATGTCGTCTGCTTCCAGGCTGAGTTCACCGCGAAAAAAACGTGCGGCAAGCTCTTGCGTCAATGCCGCTTTTTCAAGCGGATCGCTGGTCGCCAGACAGGCCTTGGCTGCTTGATAAAGCGACATCATTGCCTGAATTACGCGGTCCGTTTTTTCTTTTTCGAATCGTCGCTGCGGGCTTGCTGCAAACGTTCAAAATAGCCAGGCTCGATGCCGGTCACGTATTCGCCGTTAAAACACGAGGAATCGAAATTATCGAGCTTGTGCTTCGGCCCCGATACCGCATCTTCAAGATCCTTGATGTCCTGGTAGATCAACCAATCGCAACCCAGGATTTCCTGGATTTCGGCATCACTGCGGCCATGCGCAACCAACTCGCTGACCGCTGGCATGTCGATGCCGTACACGTTCGGAAAACGCACCGCCGGAGCGGCCGATGCCAGATACACTTTCTTGGCGCCGGCATCGCGTGCCATCTGCACGATTTGCTGCGAGGTCGTTCCGCGAACGATGGAATCATCCACCAGCAAAACAACGCGATCCTTGAATTCGAGTGGAATCGCATTCAATTTGCGACGCACGGATTTCACGCGTTCGCCCTGCCCCGGCATGATGAAAGTGCGTCCGATGTAACGATTCTTGATGAAACCTTCGCGGTATTTCACGCCGAGCGTATTCGCGATTTCCAGTGCGGCGTCGCGCGAGGTATCGGGAATCGGAATCACCGTGTCGATATCGTGGTCCGGACGCAGGCGCAGGATTTTTTCGCCGAGCTTCACGCCCATCCGCATGCGTGCCTTGTGCACGGAAACATCGTCCATCATGGAATCGGGACGCGCAAAATAGACGTATTCAAAAATGCAGGGAGTATGTTTTTCCGGTGGCGCACAAATTTCGCTGAACAGTTCGCCACGTGCGGTAATCACCACCGCCTCGCCTGGTGCCACATCGCGCAAACGCTGGAAGCCGAGAATATCGAGCGCTACCGATTCGGAAGCGACCGCATATTCATTGCCCTGTTCGGTCTCGCGTTTGCCCAATACCAATGGACGAATACCGTGCGGATCACGGAAAGCGACCAGGCCCAGTCCCAATACCGCACTGACAATGGCATAACCGCCCTTGCAACGGCGGTGCACGCCGGCAACGGCCCGGATGGCATCTTGCGGAGTCAAACTTTTTTGCGCCTGCAATTCATGCGCGAACACGTTCAACAACACTTCCGAATCGGATTCGGTATTGATATTGCGCTTGTCGAGTTCGAACATTTCCTTGCGCAAGGAATCGGTATTGATGAGGTTACCGTTATGTGCCAATGCAATGCCGTAAGGCGAATTCACATAGAACGGCTGCGCTTCATCTGATCCTTCTGAACCAGCAGTCGGATAACGGCAATGTCCGATACCCACGCGGCCATGCAGCAATTCCATCTGCGGCGAGTCGAAGACATCACGCACAAGACCATTGCCTTTATGAAGACGAATCTTGTTGCCGTCGACGGTTGCAATGCCGGCAGCATCCTGTCCGCGATGCTGCAATACAGTCAAGCCATCGTACAAAGCCGAGGCAACTTCACTTACACCCACAATTCCGATAATGCCGCACATGTTTTTCTCTTGATCCTAGGGGTGTGTTTTGACGATGCCGGTTTTACCCAGTTTTTGGGTGGCTTCGTCCCGCAGTTTGTTGGCAGCTTCGCGATCGGCAACCGGGCCGAGACGAACGCTGTATAAAACGCCCTTCTCGGTTTCGACGCGTTTGACGAAGGCATTGAAACCCATGCTGCGCGCACGATTACGCATTTCTTCAGCCTTGGCATTGTCACTCAGGGCTTCAAGCTGCACCGAGAAGCCACTGCTGACGGCAGTGGCAGTTGCCGGCTTGCTGCTGGTAGCGGGCTTCTTGTTCTCGCTCGCAGCGGATGGAGAGGCATCCTGCACATTCACCTTGCTGGCGCCTCCGGCAATTTCATCCACTTTCAAACGAGCGGTTTCTGCATTTGCGCGATCGGTGTAAGGGCCAATGCGAATCTTCAATGCAGGCTTTCCATCAATCGAAATTTTCTCGGTCAATACCGGTAACTTCTGTGCTTTCAGGCGAGCCACCAGGGCATTCGCGCTCTCCATATTGCTATAGCTGCCGACGGCAATCGTGAAGTTGCCGGCTGCAATGTTGGCAGGTTTGACGTCTGCCGGTTTCGATTCAGCGGGTTTTACCGCTACAACAGGTTTTGGCGGCGTGACAATGGGTTTTGCTTCGACGGGCTTCGGAGCTTCGACCGGAAGAGATTCCGCCGGAATGGCAGTATTCGCCAGTGGCACTACCGCCGGTGCAATCATTTGCGGGTTCGCGACGGCCTGATCGTTGGTTGGGGTTTCAACCGTGGTGTCTACCGGCGCTTTGGGAACACCGAGCACGCCACCTTCGGGAGTTTTGCCTGCGGGTACATTCAGTGGCAGGTCACGTGTTTCAAATTCGGATTCCGGCGCCTTCGGCATATCCAGAGGCACTTCGGAAACATCGGGGGCTTTGACATCGGGCTTCAGCAACATCGGCAAAAACAGGATCGCTACCAGGGCCAAAACCAAAGCACCAATCAGGCGCTGCTTAACCGGCGTTTCCATAGGTTGAACACTCGTTGAAAACCAGAGGCAATTATAACGTGACGGGCCTGATTTTGAGTGCCATGAGTGCAGCCGCCACGGTATGGAAGGAACCGAAAACCAGTATGCGTTCATCAGGCTTAGCCCGCTGCTGCGCCGCCTGCAGGGCTTCGGCGACACCGGCATGCTGGCTTAGCGCAGGTTCAGCCACTGTCGCCCCCACGCGTTTTTTCAATTCCGCTGCCGTTAAATTGCGCGAGCCGGCATCATCGATCCCGGCCAGAAACCAGTGGTCGATGGACGGCCTCAGTACGGAAACAATCGCTTCAATCTCTTTGTCCGCCAGTGCCGCGAATACCGCATAAGTCGTTTTCGGATGTTCGAGCAACCATTGCGATAATTGCGCGGCTGCCTGCGGGTTGTGTGCGACATCCAGCACGATCTCGGGTTGCCCGGATATTTTTTGCAAGCGTCCCGGAACCCTGGCACTCCTGACACCTTCGATTATCGCGGCATCGTCAATCTCGTCGCTCAAGGCGCGCAAGGCGGCAATCGCCGCAGCAGCATTCTCAAGCTGCACCGGGGCCGCCAGGCCGGGCATCGGCAATTCAATCTCGTAACCGGGTTCGCGCCAACGCCATTTGTTTTCGAGACGATCAATCAGATAATCCGAATGACCGCGAATGGCGGTCGCGCCGAGTTCGTAAGCACGGCGCAGTGCGGAAGATGGCGGATCTTTTTCGCCGAAGACGACTGGTTTCCAGGCACGGATAATACCGGCCTTTTCGAAGCCGATGCTTTCCCGGTCCGTGCCAAGATAATCCTGATGATCCAGATCAACCGTCGTGATGACTGCCACATCCGGTTCGACAATTTGCGTGGCATCCAGGCGTCCACCCAATCCGACTTCCAGAATCACCAGATCGAGATCGTGTTCGGCAAAAATAATCACTGCCGCCAGAGTGCCGAACTCGAAATAGGTGAGTGGAATTTCGGGCGTTATTTTTCTCGCCGCTTCGATTTTTTCGAATGCCGAGATGAATTCTTCGTCTTCGGCATCCCTGGCATTGACGCGTACGCGTTCGTTATAGAAAAGAATATGAGGGGACGTATAGGCACCGACTTTCCAACCAGCGGCGCTTGCGATAGCTTCGATGAACGCGACGGTCGAACCCTTGCCATTGGTGCCACCGACTGTGATGACGCGTGCAGCAGGCTTTTTTATGTCGAGACGCCTTGCCACTTCGGAAACTCTATCCAGCCCCATGTCGATGGATTTTGGATGAATTTGCAATTGGTAATCGAGCCAGTCGTTGAGTGTGCGAGTCATCTGCACATTATCGCGCATTTCAATATCGGACGGTGTGTGAAAAAGCGCACCGCCCGAAAAATCACAATGCCCGGTGAACGGCTTCGCCGAATAATGCCGTGTGGTGGTTGCAGTCATTCAGGCGAACCACTTCCAACTTCTCGGCTGAGGGCCCTTCGAGCAGATTCAATGTCGTCGGTGCCTGGCGAAACGACCACAGTTTGGCGAATGGCAAGCCCAGAATTTTGCAAAGCAAAACTCGATTCACTGCGTCATGTGCAACGACCAGCAAGGTGTCATCTTCCTGCAAGCCTTCGCAGGCACGTGCAAACGCCGGCCATGCACGATCAAACACCATTTGCAAATTTTCACCACCGGTTCCGGGCATCAAGACCGATTCCGGTTCTTCCCGCCAGGCCAGTAAACGGCTTGGATCACGTTCGCGAATTTCGCTGGCCAACAAACCCTCCCAATCACCATGCGCGATCTCCTTTAGGCCTGCCTCGAATTGCAACATCGCAATGCGTTCATCACCCAATGCAAATTCAGCTGTTGCCTTCGCACGCACCAAAGGCGAAGCCACCGCTTTGGTGATTGACACACCAGTCAAACGTTCACCGAGTAACTTTGCCTGTCTGATGCCGTTGTCGGACAGCGGAATATCGATTTGACCCTGATAGCGACCTTCGGCATTCCAGGGAGTTTCGCCATGTCGCGCCAATAATATTTTCATGCTTCAAATCTCAAAAATAATGTTCTCTACTCCCGGGTCAGATGGAGCCATGACCCGGGCTACGAATCGATTTCTTAAATCATTTCCAGCGACAGAATGCCCGGAATCGCCCGCAGTGAGACCAACTCTGCTTCAGGCACGGTTTTGCTCACGGTAATCGCAGCGACCGCTTCGCCATTGCCTTTCGCTCCGAGCGAGAAGTTGATGATGTTGATGCCGGCCGCGCCGAGATGCGAACCGACCGAACCAATCACGCCCGGTACGTCTTCGTTTTGCATCAGGAGGATGTGCGCACCCGGATCAAAATCGAGTTCGACGCCATCAAGACGAACAACGCGCGGACCACGATGCAGGGTCGCTTCGATTTCACGCACTTCGTTCGCACCTTCGATGCGCAAACGCAGCAATCGATCGAAACCATCGCCATCGCCACCGACGGTTTCCGCCACTTCCAGGCCGCGCAATGCAGCTTCATGCAAGGCATTTACGGGCGTCACGCGACCGGATGCCGTGCCCATCTGCGCGGCCACCAGCAAGCGTGTCAACGGCCTTGTATCGAGCGCTTCGGTACGGCCGGCATAGGTGATTTGCAGTTTGTCCGGGGCCGGAACAAGACGTGTCGCGAGCTTGCCAAGCGCGGTCATCAAAGGCATCCACGGGCCGACTTCTTTTGCTGCCTCGGCAGTCAGCGGCGGTAAATTGACGCAACCTGCAACCGCACCGGTCTGCAGAAAATCGATCATCTGCTTTGCCAGAATGGTGCTGACGGCTTGTTGTGCTTCGCTGGTCGAAGCACCGAGATGCGGCGTCAAAATCAATTTTGCGTTCTCGCGTAATTTCGAATCCGCCGGCAATGGCTCGGTCACGAAAGTATCCAGGGCAGCACCTGCCAGATGACCATCTTCGAGACATTTCAGCAAGGCGTCTTCATCGACCAGACCGCCACGCGCGGCATTGATCACATAGGAACCTTTTTTCATCATTCGCAAATGCGCTTCATCGAGAATATTGGTCGTCTCTTTCGTACGCGGGATATGCAGGGTGATGATGTCGGCTTTCGCCAACAATTCATCGAGTGACTTCATCGGCACACTGCTGCGGCCTGCAGCTGCGGCTGGCAGGAAGGGATCATACGCAGCAACATCCATGCCGATACCTTGTGCCTTGCGGGCCACCGTGGCACCGATGCGACCCAGTCCGATAACGCCAAGTTTTTTTCCTTCGAGTTCGAAACCGGTCAAACCGTTTTTCGGCCAGCCGCCGGCTTTCATGCCCGCATCGGCTTTGGGGATATGGCGCGCCAGAGCGAATAAAAGTGAAATCGCATGTTCTGCAGCGGCAAGCGTATTGCCGTCCGGTGCGTTCATTACCGCAATGCCGCGGGCAGTTGCCGCTTCGACATCGATGGTATCGACACCGGCACCTGCACGACCGATTACCTTGAGTTGGGTGGCATTGGCGATCGACTCCGCCGTTACCGCGGTGGCCGACCTGACCAATAAAGCATCAACGCCCTCGAGTTTTTTTGCCAGCACTGCCGGGTCCTTGATCGGATCGGAAACTTCCACTTCCCATCCTGCTTCCCGCATCAGGATCAAGCCATCTTCATGAATACCATCGCAAGCCAATACACGCATTGTCGTTCTCCATAGTTGAAAAAAAACCACACACGGCAAATACGCCGCGCATTAAATCGATTCTTTGGAAACAGACGTCCGTGCCACGATTTTCACCGCAGCAGTTTCAAGACAAATGGAGTGTGCCGTCGCCTGCGCCAAGAAATGGCTCCGGTATGACCGGGAGGCTAGATGCGCCATCAAAGTGGCGAAATGTATAAGACCTGAGAACCTGCCGGCAGACAGTGCTGCTGGCATTCTTCGGGTCTGGAGACGGGGCTTCATAAGCATGGGAGTCCAGAACCAACGCACCGAACATAGCATTGATTTTTCGCGCTTACAAACCCCGCACAATAAAAATTTAACTTTTTTGCGCGCCCGTAAACGAAGACGGTGCTGATCAGTGATTGCTAAGTGATTGATTAAAATGGATGCAACCCAGGTAAATCCGGGCATGACCTTCGGCCCATCGCATGTGAACACTTAGTGCAGTACATTCCCGCGCCTGTGCGCTGTTTCCCAACAGCATGGTCTAAACCAACTGCCCTGCGGGGCCCGGAGTCTATGTGTCCTCACGTATTTTGAAACCCCTCTCTTTTGCCGTTGCCATCGCCATCGGCCTTTCGGCTTGTGCCAAGAAAGAAGAAGCCGCTCCTGTTGCCGTTGAAGCAGCAAAACCCTTGAGCATCGATTTTTCGAAACTCCCGCAACTGCCTGCCTTCAATGCAGCGGATCTGGATCAAAGCTCTCCGATTTGCGTCGACCTGAACAAGCACGTAAACGGAAAATGGCTGGCAGCGAATCCGGTGCCGAGCGACAGAACCACCTGGGGTAGCTTTGAAATGCTGGGCGAGCGCTCGCTTGCCGTGCAAAAACAGATTGTCGAAGCCGCATCCACGTCGAAACCGGCACTTGGCAGCAATGAGCAAAAGATCGGCGACCTCTACGGCGCAGGCATGAACGAAGCCAAATTGAATGCCGATGGTGCAGCACCATTGAAACCTTATCTGGCGGAAGTCGACGGACTGAAAGACGCTGCCGGCATTGCAGACTACATGATCCGGAATTTTGGCAAGGGCCAGCAATCGGTATTCTCTTTTGGCCCGGGCGAAGATTTCAAGGACGCCAAGAACGTTATCGCCTACGCTTTTCAGGGCGGCATTTCGCTACCTGAAAAAGCCTATTACAGCGATGCCAAATATCAGGAAAAACGCGATGCTTTCGTCGCACACATTGAAAAAATGCTGGTACTGGGCGGTGTAGATGCCGCGGCTGCAAAAGCACAGGCACAGACAGTATTGAAATTCGAAACCCGTCTGGCGGCTGCATCACTGGCGCCGATCGAATTGCGTGATCCCGCAAATCAATACCATTTCGTCAGCCTGGCAGATGCCGACAAATTGACGCCGAATTTTTCATGGTCGAAATTATTCGCTGCGGAAAATATCCAGGGCGTGAAAGGTTTCTCGCTCTCGCAGCCGAAATTCTTCGCCGAAATGGACAAAATGCTGACCGACACCCCTGTCAGCGATTGGCAAGCTTATTTCCGTTACCACACGATTGCCGACTCGGCCCCCTATCTGTCCGATGCACTGTCGAACGAACGTTTTGCTTTTTACGGCACCACCATGCGTGGCCAGAAAGAGCAAAAACCACGCTGGAAACGTGTTCTGGATAGCGTAAACGGTACCGCCGGCGAAGCACTCGGCGAAGTTTACGTGAAGCAGGTTTTCTCCGAAGAAGCCAAGGCGCAAATGCTGCAACTGGTGACCAATCTGCGCGAAGCCCTGAAGGCTCGCCTGGAAAAACTGGAATGGATGAGCGCCGAAACCAAGGCCAAAGCCATCGCAAAATGGAATACCTTCGACCCGAAAATCGGTTATCCCGACAAATGGCGCGATTACTCAGGCTTGACGATTGACGCCAGCAAGAGCTATTTCGACAATCTGGTGGCAGCCACCGCGTTTGAAAACGCCTATCAAATGTCGAAAGTCGGCAACCCGGCTGATCGCAAGGAATGGGGCATGACACCGCAAACCGTCAATGCCTATTACAACCCGCTGAAAAACGAAATCGTTTTCCCGGCGGCCATCCTGCAATCGCCTTTCTTCGATGCGAAAGCGGATCCTGCACTCAATTACGGTGGCATCGGTGCCGTCATCGGCCATGAAATGCTGCACGGTTACGACGATCAGGGCAGCCAGTTCGATGCCGAAGGCAATAACAACAATTGGTGGACGCCGGCCGACCTGAAAGCATTCCAGGCCCGTACCGGCAAATTGGTGGCACAGTTTGATGACTATGTTGCAATCAATGATCCAAAAGAAGGTGCCCTGCATGTCAAAGGCCAGCTGACACTGGGCGAAAACATTGCCGATCTCGGCGGCCTGACGGTGGCCTACGACGCACTGCAACGTGATTTGACGAACAAGAAAATGGCGGCGATCGATGGCTTCACGCAAGACCAGCGCTTCTTCATGAACTGGGCCACGGTATGGCGTCGCAACTTCACGCCGGACGAATTGAAAGTGCGCTTGAATACCGATCCACATTCGCCTGCTGCATTCCGGGCCAATGGTGCACCGTCGAATCTTCCTGCATTTGCCGCTGCGTTTTCGTGCAAAGTCGGTGATGGCATGGTGCGTGCCGACGACAAGCGCGTGACGATTTGGTAATGCTTGTTTCTGAACCACCGCTTTAGGAAAAAGGCCCCGTTCGGGGCCTTTTTTGTTGTTGCCTGCCGATAGGTTTATCATGCACGTCCGATTTGATGATTGTGCATGGAGCCGTAATGACACTGACTTTTCGCCCTTTGATAGCGGCAATCATGATCACCTTGCTCGTCAGTCCGGCAGACGCAAAAAAAATGGCCAGCGCCCCGCCGCCACCTGCCGCCTGTGCCGACTTTTACGGCAACGTCAATACCGCCTGGTTGCGCTCGAATCCGCTCCCACCAGGTTATGCAAGTCGCAGTCTCTGGGATGAAATGCGGGAACTCTCCGCACGTCAACGCGAATTATTGTTCACCTCTCCGCTAAGTGGTGGCGGCCCGGCGCAGGAAAAACTCAATGCCCTGATGCAGAGTGCTGATGAAAGCCGCATTCAGGCCGACAGCACGAAAATCCTGACACCCCTGCTTTCCGATATCGAAAAGATCAAGAAACCGAAAGACATTGCGTCTGTGATCGCGAACATGCACGCGCGCGGCATTCCGCTGGTTTTTGATTTTGACGATGATGGCAACAAATTTTCTGCCAATGCCATCGGCCTGCCCGAACTGGGTTTTTATTCGGGGCAAGATGCAGCCATCATTGCAGCCCAGGGTCGCTACCGTACTTACGTCCAGAATATTCTTGCAGCCAGCGGCGTGCCAGCCGACAAACTCGAAACACAGTCAGGCCAGGTTCTCGGACTTGAAATGCAACTCGCCAGTGTTTCCGGCGAGTCGCCATCGCAGGTGGTCTCGCTGAAAGATGCCGCCAAGCAATACGGCAACCTGCAACTCTCCGATTTCATGCGCAGCCAAAAAGCCGGTGGCGACAAAGCCATGCTGGCGCAACCGGTTTTCTTCAAGACCGTTAACGGCCTGATCAATCCGAAAATGATCGAACATTGGAAAAGCTACCTGCGTTTCCATGCCGTCAACCAGCTCGCCCCCTATTTGAACGAGCCTTATTTTTCGAGTTACGGGCAGTTTTATGAAGTGTATCTTGAAGGTCGCCCGGCGCCGAAATCGCGCAAGCAGAACCTGCGTGAACTGATCGAATCCAGCGCGCCCGGATTGATTGATGCCGCCTACGCCGAACGCTTCGTGACCGACAACCAGCGTGAGCGCGCCCGTGCCATCACCAATTCGATCATGGATGCGGCAGAAAAAGCCGTGGTCCGCAGCACCTGGGTGGTCAATCAAGGCGAAGAACGCGACCTGAAAATCCTGAAGAGCCTGAAAATCGACATCGGTCGCGATACAAAAAATATTGCTTCGATAGAAGTCAGCGACAGTCTCGCCAATTCTGCATTGAAGTTGTTGCGCCGCGGACAAAAAATCCGGAGCGTGCAAAATACCGCAGCCTGGCCTGAAGACCTCACCGATACCGCTCCTCTGCTTGTCTATCTGCCGACCGACAATCGCATCATTATCAGTAACGCCTTGCTTCAGGCTCCGGTATTCAGCGCAAAAGATGATGCCGTTGATTACGGTGCTTTCGGCGCCTTGTTCGCGCAGCAGTTAAGCCTCGCGCTCTATCAGGCAGCATTCAAGAACGTGACTGCGCTCAACTCGCAGCGCAGCTCTTTGATCGCTCAATACAATGCTTACCCCTTGAGCGGCGGCAAGAAAGTAAACGGCACACTGACATCAACGCAGAATCTCGCCGACCTGTCCGGTCTTGAATTCGCATTGCAGGCGTATTTGGCCAGCGGAACGCGTGACAAAAAAGCGCAGCAGGATTTTTTCAGGGCCTGGGCAACCATCTGGGCACGCGTAGACCGTGACAGTGCGCTGCTTGCGTCCTATGACAAGGCAAATCACGCGCCGGCAAAATGGCGCGTCAACGGTCCGCTGTCGAATATGTCCGCCTTCGGAACGGCTTTCGCCTGCAAGGCCGGCTCCATGCAACGTCCATACAAAGATCAACTGCGCTTGTGGCCATAAGTTAATGTCTTTCATTCCCGGTCAACGCTGGTATTCAAGTACCGAACCCGAATTAGGCCTTGGCACCGTCCTGCGTTTATCGGGACGTCAGGTGCAATTGGTATTCACCGGCAGCGGCATGTTGCGGCATTACGCCATTGGTACTGCACCGCTATTGCGCGCGGCATTCCGCCCGGGTGACCGCGTGCGTGTCAGCGGCACCGAACTCATTATCGAATCGGCCGAAGAAAACGACGGACTGATTCACTATCGTGCCAACCAGCAAAGCTTTTTTGAAGGCGAACTCGATGCCGAGCAACCGGTATCGCAGGCCGACACCCGCCTGCTCGCCGGACACGTGGATCGCAATGACCAATTCGAATTTCGCCGCGAGTGTTTGATGCGCAGCGCTGAAGCCCGCGCACACGCAGGTTGGGGAATTCTCGGCGCCAGAATCGATTTGATTCCGCACCAATTGCGAGTTGCCGAAATTGCATCGAAAAGACGCCCGCCGCGCCTGTTGCTGGCCGATGAAGTCGGCCTGGGAAAAACCATCCAGGCCTGTCTCATCGTGGCCCAGATGCTGGCCTCGGGGCGCGCATCACGTGTCTGCGTCTTGTTGCCGGAAAGTCTGGTAAACCAATGGTTCGTCGAACTGCTGCGCCGCTTCAACCTGAGTTTCGCGATCTACGACGAAGAACGTTGCGAAGCGATCGAACTCAATAATAGCGGCCACAATCCCTTCGAGGACGAGCAATGCATCATTGCTTCGGTCGATTGGCTTGCCAGTCATGGCAAGCGCGCAAAACAGTGTCTCGATGCAGGCTGGGATCTGCTGCTTGTCGATGAGGCGCATCACCTGATCTGGACTGAAGAGTTTTCCAGCCCCTCCTACCAATTCGTCGAAGCATTGTCGAAACAGACGCCAGGCTTGCTGCTGCTGACTGCAACGCCGGAACAACTCGGCCTTGGTGGTCATTTCGCGCGACTGCGCTTGCTGGATCCTGCGCGTTATACCGACTTGAAGAGTTTTGTTGCAGAACAATCGCGCTATATCGCGCTTTCAAGTTTGGCCGATCGTCTGATGAACCATCAGGCTTTGACGACCGGCGATATGGAAGCACTGGCATCGTTCATGCCGGGAGAAAAAGACGGACTTGCCAATCGTCTTGCGAAAATTGCCGAAGGCGATGACCACGAGCGTCAGGAATTGCTGAACGATCTTGTGGATCGGCACGGCACCGGTCGTGTGATGATTCGCAATCGGCGTGCCTTGGTGGGTGGCTTTCCGCAACGCATCACCCACATCCGCGCACTCGAAGAAAGCGATGATGATAACTGGCGTGGACGCCTGCACGCGGAGTTCGTGCACGATATCGGCGACAGCGATGACGAACCTGCTCACGATTACATCCGAGATCCGCGCACTGACTGGCTGATGGAAATTCTAGATAGCATCGCGCCGGCAAAGGCATTGTTGCTGTGCCGTTCAAGAGCAAAGGTGCAAGCGCTGGATGAAGCGATTCGGCTTCGCAGTGGCATTCCGATTGCGCGTTTTCATGAAGACATGAGCTTGCTGCAGCGTGACCGCAATGCCGCCTATTTTGCCGAGCCGGATGGCGCACGTTGCCTGATCGCTTCCGAAATCGGCGCAGAGGGACGTAACTTTCAGTTTGCGCAGCATCTGATTTTCTGGGACTTGCCCTTGCATCCCGATATGCTGGAACAACGCATCGGACGACTGGATCGCATCGGCCAGCAGGGCGATGTGCATCTGCATTGCGCTGCCCTGCCCGGCAGCCCGCAGGAAGCATTGCTACGCTGGTATCACGAAGGGCTCGATGCCTTCACGAACGTGATTGCCGATGGTCGCGAATGCCTGCGCTTGCATGGTGACGAATTGGTTGCATTGGCGGAACAGGATGGCGTGAGCCGCGAACCCGCTCTAACGCAATTAATCGAAAAAACAAAAATTACGCACCATGAACTGGCGGAAAAAATAGCGTCGGGTCGAGATCGCCTGCTTGAACTTGGTAGCCAGCAAGGCGCCAATGACGGCGAACTGATGCTTGCCTGCAGGCAGGACGATGACTTGATTGCACACGATGACTACGCCCTGCGACTGCTCGAACAATTCGGGATTCACAACGAGGCCCTGAGTCCGAAAATCTGGTTGCTCGACCCCGAAATGCTCACGATGGATGGCTTCGAGGAATTGAAAGCCGGGCCGCGTCCGATCACCTTCGATCGCAGTACGGCATTGGCAAGGGATGACGTGCTTTACCTGCGCAATGATCATCCGATGATTCTGTCGGCGCAGGAATTTTTGCTGTCCAGCGACAAGGGTAATACCGCGTTGCTGATTGATGATTCGCTACCGCAACGCACCGTCATTCTGGAAGCCGTTTACGTACTCGAATGCATTGCGCAGAAGGGCCTGAATATCGAACGCTTCCTTCCGCCAAAACCGCTAACTATCGCAGTCGATACCCGTCTGCAGATACGTCCGGATTTCGCGCCGAACGAACGCGCTGCGCACCGAGCCGGTGATCGCGCCTTTGATTTGAGTTCGATGCGGAAAATCCTCAATATGCTGGTCCCGCCGATGCTGGAAAAAACCCGTGCCCAGGCCCAGGTGCTCGCTCAGGACGAAATTGATCTCGCGCTTGGCAAAGCCGACGGCTTATTGCGACATGAAATCGAAAGATTGCAGGCACTGGCATCGAAAAACCCGGCAGTGCGACCGGAAGAAATCGAGGCACTGGAACGTGAGCATCAACTATTGCTGAAAGCGCTTCCGCAATCGCGTCCGCGACTGGATTCACTGAGACTCGTGACCAGTCCGGATTTTTTATCGATGCGTCGCTAGGTGGTTCACATAGGGGCATTCATGAATTGCCCCTACCGCACCAATCGCGGTCCGCGCTTCCTGAAAGGCGGCTGGCCACGCCAGTAACGAATCATCAACCAGCCGAACAACATGCCGCCCAGGTGGGCGAAATGGGCGATACCGGCCGCTGTGCCCGTTACTCCCATCAAAAGGGAAATGGCGCCGAAAATAATCACCATGGTGCGGGCTTTCATCGGAATCGGCGGAAGGATCAGCATCATCTGCTGATTCGGAAACAGCATTCCATAAGCAAGCAGCAATCCGAAGATTCCGCCCGACGCTCCGAGTGTGGGAAAAACATCGCTTCCAAGAATACCGCTGCTTACCAGCAACAACTGGATCAAGCCCGCACCGATCGTGCAGACCAGCAAATACTGGATGTATTTTTTCGGGCCCCAGGTTTGTTCAAGTACGGCACCAAATTGAAACAGTGCAATGGCGTTGAAAAACAGATGGGTAAAACTGCCATGCATGAACCCGTAGCTCAATAACTGCCATGGATAAAATGCCGCCGTTACCACCGTGCCGTCACTGGCGGTTCCCAAAGCATGCTGGCCCCATGGCCAAAGTGCGAATAGCAGCAGCATTTCATCGGAAAATACCTGCTGCAACAAGAACACTCCCGCCAGTATGAACAGCAGATACTTGGTAATACGGGGCAAATGCACGATATCTTCTCCTGGCTAGAGCCGTATGATAGCCAATATGAGAGCAGAATCATCGGACATCAAGGTCATCAGTGAAAATATCAGCCGGCTGGGCTGGATGGATAGCAGCGATTTATTCGCAGCGGATCTTCTCGACGAATTATTCCTCGAAGCCTGCGACCACGATGCCTCGCGCTCGTTGAGTATGGCTGCGGTCGGCAATAACGCCGTGAGGGAGATTTCCTCCATTCGCGGCGACTCTACCTTGTGGCTTGATGATCCACGTTGCGGCACCGCTTCAAAAAACTTTCTTGCTGCACTGGATGTATTGCGAAAGCAATTGAATCAATCCCTGATGCTCGGGCTTGAATCGGTCGAGGCGCATTTCGCGATTTATCCTGCAGGCATGGGCTACGGCAGGCATCGCGATCGCTTTCGCGATGATGATGCACGGGTACTTTCCATGATTTGCTATCTGAATACCGATTGGCCTGCCGATGCCGGAGGCGAGCTGCGTCTTTATCTGACTGATGGCGATCATGATATTGCCCCCAGAATCGGCACGAGCGTGATTTTCCTGAGTGCGGAAATCGAGCACGAAGTTTTACTCGCATCGCGAACACGTTACAGCATTGCGGTCTGGTTTCGCCGTCAGGAAATGCAGGTACGCTAGGATTTCGCTTTTTTCACGCCTTCTTTTTTCGAGGCTTTTGTTTCTTCCGGCGGCGCCCACAAAATTTCATCCATGGTTGCCGCCGTTTTTCTGCCGCGCACCTTGCCGTTCACAACATTGACGCCTTCGGCCCGCAGACGCTGGATTTGTTCGGAGTAATAGGCCGAATCCTTTGGAAAAGCGATGCTGCCATCCGATCGAAGTATGCGATGCCAGGGCAATTGTTTGTCTTCGTTGCTTGTCTAAATCTTGGCGACCGTCGGCTCCCG
>ENA-UOWO01003515-UOWO01003515.1-activated-sludge-metagenome-genome-assembly--contig:-NODE-3515-length-18099-cov-9.763356_pt1 | contig 18099 bp, 16 predicted proteins | sample MGYA00238148_ERZ761564 | MGnify/ENA primary metagenome ERZ761564 (study PRJEB28885, sample SAMN05720194) | activated sludge metagenome | isolation source: Anaerobic digester | place: USA...
ATTGACGATATGCCCTGGCATATTAAAATATGGAACCAGGTATTCAATGAGTATGGCGCCAACCATAGCCTGGAACAAAGCAAAGAGGAATTGTATGGCAAGAACGGCGAGATACTTGAGCGGATATTCCCCGGCAAGTTTACGGGTGCAGAAAAAGACGCTTTAGAAGTGGAGAAAGAAAAACGTTACCAGCAATTGTACCGGAATGAGATGAAACTCATCAATGGGCTTGACAAATTTTTCGCAAAAGCACGGGAGCATAATATTGATATTGGCCTTGGCACGGCTGCCATACGTTTTAATGTGGATTTTATTCTGGATGGCCTGGATATACGCCGTTATTTCAAAGCTATTGTTGCTGCAGAAGATGTTAGCATCAGTAAACCGCATCCAGAAACATTTTTAAAATGTGCGTCACTGATGAACATTCCTCCTCAGAATTGTATCGTATTTGAAGATTCACCCAAAGGTGTGGAAACAGCTGCCAATGCAGGAATGCAATGTGTGGTGATCACAACTATGCATCATAAAGAAGAGTTTGCCCAATACAATAACATACTTTTTGTAATGGAGGACTATACAGATGAACGATTGGATGATTTATTTGCCGGTGCAACTGCAAGATAAGATCAGTAGGTTTTTCCTTTAATACTGTACTCACAAAAACAGGCATTGCAAATAAGAGTAGAGTAACAAGTTACATCAAGCAGTTATCTGATTGCGAAGCAACGCTGCGGTCTCTGCGGCTCTGCGTGCCAATAGTCCCACGCAGCACTGTCTGTATCTACAAAAATTCCTTGAAAATATTTTCCTTCACCCCGGGCCATTCGTCATCTAAAAAGCTAAAGTACACGGAGTCTCTCACAGAGCCATCATCGTTGATGAAATGTTTTCTGAGGGTGCCTTCCTTTACTGCACCAATTTTAAGCATGGCTTTTTGCGAACGGATATTGAGTGAACTTGTTTTCAATTCTACCCTTATCAGTTGTATTTCTTCAAAACAAAAACGAAGGAGTAAAAATTTACAATGCTTATTAAAACCTGTGCCATGCAGTTGGGGATGCAGCCATGTCCACCCAATTTCCAGTTTCCTGTTTTTAAGATCCACATTTCCAAAACGGGTGCAACCAAGGTATTCGTTTTGCTTTTTGTCGAAGATGGCAAAGGGATGGGAGCGCTGTTGTTTCTTTTCTTCTAAAGCGGTATCAAAATATCTTCTGAAATCTTCAGCTGTATTAATTTTAGCCATGGTGAATTCCCATATCATTGTTTGCATGGCAGTGGGAAGCAGCAGGTCAAAATGTTTTTCTTCCAGGGATTCTATCCTCACCCGTTCATCTTCTAAAAGAATGGGGGTAGTAAAAAATTGTTCGGCATTCATGGCTATGATAATTGTTTTTTTACAATACCGGCGGCTATCTTATCTAATGGTAAGGTCATGGCCTCGCTTGAAAAATCAGTCCAGTTGATAAAGCGGAATGTTTCAATTTGCTTTGTTGATTCGTATATTTTTAACTGTTGCTCATCAAAGTCAAATATTTTGTTGCGTAAAGGAACTTTTATTTCCTCTATGGCTTTTGCAAAATAATAGATAGATAATATCTGGTGAGCCGCATTAAAGGCGCTTTGCTGGTAGATATCCGTTGTGTAAATATGATCTCCTACCGTTACACTTAAATTCATTTCTTCCATAAACTCCCTCGCCAGGCAATCTTTTGTGCCTTCCCCAACTTCAAGACCCCCGCCGGGAAATTTTGTAAAGTAGTTGCCACGAATATATTCGTCGCTCACCAGCACCTGCTTCTGTTCATTGATTAAGATTCCGTAAACCCTTATGGAGATCATAGACAATTTAATATTGAAGATTTAATATTTATTTTAGGCTTTTTCATGAGCAATTTTTGCCTCAATAGTATGATTAATGTTAGCAACCTGCGATAGCATCACCAAATCAGCACATCACCAAATCAGCACATCACCAAATCAGCACATTTCCTTAAAACCACTTCTTCTTCATAAAATAAAAACTGATCAGCATAGACAGCCCAACTGAAATAATGATCGGGATATAAAACGAATGCGGCAATTCAGCACCTGGTATCGGCACATTCATTCCATAGATACTGCTGATCAATGTTGGCAGTGAGATAATGATCGTAATGGAAGTGAGCCGCTTCATCACGTTATTCAGGTTATTGCTGATGATGCTGGCAAAGGCATCCATGGTACTGCTGAGAATATTGGTATAGGTGTTGGCCATTTCAAGTGCCTGGCTGGTTTCTACTACCAGGTCTTCTAAAAATTCTTTTTCATCATCGTTCAGTTGCAAAAAATTAGTTCTTAGCATTTTTATCATCAGCAGTTCGTTGCTGCGTAAGGCCGTAACAAAATAAACCAGGCTTTTTTGTATCCGCATCAGCTCCAGTAATTCTGCATTCCGGTTGCTGTCGTACAATCTTTGTTCAAGCAAATTTCTCCGCTGGTTTATTTCTTTCAAAAACTCCTGGAAGTTGGTCACCACTTTTTCAAAGATCTTCAGCACCATCATATTCTTTTTATCCGGACTTCGGTTTTGAAAAGTGTTCAGGAATTTTTTGATGGCTTCGTTTTCAAAAGAATTGACGGTTACAATTTGCGTATGCGTAAGAATAATACAAATAGGAATGGTTATATAGAAAGCATCACTTTCATTAAAGGAATTGTTTTCTGTAGGCGTTTTTATCACAATGAGTTTTACATTGTCCTCGATCTCATAGCGGCTGCGTTCGTCAATATCCAGTGAGTCTTTTAAAAAGTCGATCGGTATATCCAGTGTTTCGCTCAATTCAGAAAACTCTTCCTGTTTAAGAGGAGGCAGCACATTTACCCAGGCACCGGCTTCAGGCTTATCTATCGAGATGGTTTTATGCGCTGCATTCTTGAAATACTGGATCATGTTGTTGCTTACGGTTTAGGGTAACTGGTTTGAAGGATGATATTCTTATGATGTTCCGTATGGTAAATGGTGAAATAACAAAGTTCTCTCAAAGTGATCCTCCCCAATAACGGATGCCTTGCAAGATAGTTATCCAGTTTACTTTCATTGCTGGTATTTTTCAATGCGCTGATGAATTTCGCTGCTGCTTTTTTCCAGTTTTGTACCAGTTTTTCTTTGCTGATGTTTTGCTTCATTTTTTTGGGCACAAACCTGCCGCTCGCTTTGCCACCGGCGGCTAATTTTTGCAGGTATCTTTCAACCAATGCTTCGTAGCTTCTGCCGGGCCTGTTTGGTATGCCGCCAACCCATCTTACAATAAAGGCGGGTAGGGTATAAGCCAGCGTAGTGGTGTTGGTGGAAACAATCAGATGCTGTACCTGCTCAGCCACCGACCATTTTTCTATGGCAGGTCTTTCAAAGAATACTGATTCCTCTATCGCTTCAATACTCACAGTAAATCCATCAAAGGATTTGGTTGCGGCGTAGATGATCTCTTCTTTGTTCATGTATTGCGAAGAAAAAAAGTGCTGATGTAAATTGCTTAAATTTAAACTAACTTAAACCTGGGTTCACTTATTTGTAACCTGCAGCTCCTGTACAATTTATATTTCTATCTCACCCTTAAATACAAATACTGCCGGTCCACAAAGCCATATATCTGTAAAATTTTCATCGTCTACCTTATTAAACTCCACACTTAAATTACCACCGGGCGTTTTTACATTCACTGTATTAAAACCGTTTTCATTATGAGCACTCATCAGGGCTGCCGCAGTAACACCGGTACCACAACTCAGCGTTTCATCTTCCACGCCGCGTTCGTAAGTGCGCACATAAATTTTATCCTCGTCAAGGCTTTCTACAAAGTTTACATTGATCCCTTCTTTTTCAAATTCGCTGCTGTACCGTATGCCACTGCCGGATTCCACCACATCAATATTTTCTACATTGGCAGCAAACTTTACAAAATGCGGGGAGCCGGTATTTAACAAGGCATAACTGCCATATTGTTTCACATCATGTACATCCTGCATTTTTAAATATACCTGGCCGTTTGTTTCAATCTCCGCTTCATGTTCACCATCAACCGCGGTAAAATGATATTCACTTTTGTGAATACCGCTGTTGTAGGCAAATTTCACAAGGCACCTCCCGCCATTGCCACACATGCTGCTTTCGTTGCCATCCGCATTGTAATACAGCATGTCAAAATCGTACCCTGCTTTTTTGTTTAAGAACATCAGGCCATCTGCACCAATACCAAAATGCCGGTTACAGAGCTTTTTTATTTGTTCTGTAGAAAGTGAGGTGGGTTCGTTGTGGTAATTGTCGATGATGATAAAGTCGTTTCCGGTGCCCTGGTATTTGTGAAATTGTACTTTCATTAAGCGCTTTATTTGAATGATTGCGGTATAAAAGATTTTGCAAGCCCGAATTTCGTACTTCTTAAATAAAAATTCCCTTATTTTTGCCGGGCTTTAAAATAAAAGCTCAGTTATTACGTAATAGTAATTGAAATGTGGTCCTGTGGCCGAGTGGCTAGGCAGAGCTCTGCAAAAGCTCGTACAGCAGTTCGAATCTGCTCGGGACCTCTAAAATAAAATCCCTCTCCGCCTGGAGAGGGATATTTTTTAAATATGTTCCCGAAAATTTTACAACGTGTAGGTTTGGTTGCCTGTCTTGTACTGGTAATAGCCTGCTTTATGCCCTGGACCTACCACGAAGACCTGAAAGAAGCCTTTACCGGTTATTATTCTCATGAAAACTTTTACGGAAAGCCGGGCAGGTTTTTAACCATCATCGCCGTGATCGCTTTTGCATTAATGTACCTGCCAAAAATCTGGGCCAAGCGTACTAACCTTTTCGTGTGTGCGTTGGGGGTGGGGTATGCTATTAAAAGTTATATACTGTTTACTTCCTGCTACAATGCCTATTGCCCCGAAAAGAAAGCGGGTATTTACCTCATGCTGGTGGCAAGCGTTGTGATGTTAGTGGCATCCGCTTTCCCGGATCTGAAGTTAAAGGATAAAAAAAGTACTGAGAAACTGGTGTAAGCATTGTTACGGGTTGCGTGTTACGGGTTTTTTAATGTTAGCGAAGTGGACCACAATTATTTGAAGCGTTTTTAAAACCCAAAACCCTCCAACCTGAAACCTTAAACTTTAAACCTTAAACTTTAAACCCTAAACCCTAAACCCTAAACCTCTCTCTCACCACCCCCTCAACTCCCCCTTCCTGAACACATACTCCGGACTCACGATCTCTTCTTCAATTTGATACCAGGGTGATAAATTTTCATCCTGGGGATTCACCAGTACATGTATGTCCTGCGCAGGCATATAACTCTGTGCCAGCATAAATATTTTCTTTCCTTCTTTATTAACCGCCACATCCATTACAATGGCAGCATGGCCGGGAAAGCCACCCCGGATCAACACATCACCAGGTTCAATGTTATTGATGTTTTTTTTATGTAATTGTTTTTCTAATGAGGCAGAGCCGCACATGCCAAAAACGGTTTCAAGATAGCGGAGTAAATGGTCTTTTGTATACGGCGATGTAAATTGATAGCGGGTATTGGCGTTGTCTGTAAAAAACACCTGGTCAAATTTTTTCATCTCAAATAAATACTCTGCCCTTAATCTCATAACAGCATCGGCACATTGCTGCAGGTCTTTATTGCCAACAGAAATATCCATCACGGCAAATTGCGCCCGTTGGTTTTGTTTTTCAGCACCATTGTACAGGTAAACAGTTTTATTCTTTTTCAAATTTCTTTTCCGTAGCCAGTTACCAAAGGAGTTGCTGTCTGTTGCCTGTCTGGTAAAATTTTCTGGCAGTGGAATTGCAGCAATGGATCGATAGGGATTGGCGTTTTCTGCAATAACAGGAGTTGTATCGCTTTGGTGTTTGTTGGGGTGGATAGAATTGCCCTGTTGACAGGATATAACAATCATACAAAGGACGGCCGGTAAGTTTTTGCTGTACATAAATCATTACTTTTGGTGCTGAAGGGATGTGTTTTTCCATGCGGTATAATGCAAGATGGCAGCATCTCCATAAAAAACATTGTTAAAAACATTATGGCGAATATTTTAATTATTGACGACGAAAAAGCGATCCGTAAAACCCTGGGCGAGATATTGAGTTACGAAGGATACAAAATTGATGAAGCTGCCGACGGCGAAGAGGGATTAAAAAAATTCAGCTCCGCCACTTATGATGTGGTGCTTTGCGATATCAAAATGCCCAAGATGGATGGCATTGAATTTTTAGAAAAGGCAAGGGAGATAAACAGCGATGTACCCATCATTGTTATTAGCGGTCATGGTAATATTGAAACAGCTGTGGAAGCGGTAAAGAAAGGTGCTTTTGATTATATCGCCAAGCCACCGGATCTTAACCGCCTGCTGATCACCCTGCGGAATGCCATGGATAAGCAGACCCTGGTAACAGAGACCAAAGTATTGAAGAGAAAAGTAAGCAGGGTGCAGGAAATGGTAGGTAACAGTGCGCCCATTAAAAAGATCAAGGAAACAATTGAAAAAGTAGCACCAACGGATGCCAGGGTTTTAATAACGGGTGAAAACGGTGTAGGTAAAGAGTTGGTGGCAAGATGGATACATGAGAAGAGCAACCGCAATACGGGCCCGGTGGTAGAGGTGAACTGTGCAGCGATACCTGGTGAATTGATAGAAAGTGAATTGTTTGGTCATGAAAAAGGCTCCTTTACTTCTGCCATCAAGCAACGAATTGGCAAATTTGAACAGGCCAATGGCGGAACCTTATTCCTGGATGAAATTGGGGATATGAGTTTGGGTGCCCAGGCAAAAGTGCTACGGGCGCTGCAGGAAGGAAAGATCACCAGGGTGGGAGCTGATAAAGATATTAATGTGGATGTAAGGGTGGTGGCAGCCACCAACAAAGACCTGCTGAAAGAAGTAGAAGAAAAGAATTTCCGGTTGGATCTGTATCACCGGCTTGGGGTGATCATCATTCATGTGCCGTCTTTAAATGAGAGAAGGGAAGATGTGCCTGAACTGGTGGATTTTTACCTTGATAAAATTGCCATTGAATACGGCCAGCCCAAAAAGAATATTGATAAAGATGCGATGGACCTGCTCACCAATTATAACTGGACGGGTAATATCCGTGAATTGAGAAATGTGGTGGAAAGGCTGATCATCTTGTCGGGTAAAAATATTACAAAGGAAGATGTGAGTACGTATGTGATGCCGAGGTAGTAATTTGAAAATTTGAAGATTTGAAAATTTGAAGATTTGAAAATGGGAGAAATGAAGGTTTGAAAATTTGAAAATGGCAAAGGCAACAGGCATCAAGTATTTGAAATAAGCAGGTCTCAAATAGAAAACTGGTAGTAGTCCAAATGACTGTCAAGATAGAAAAATCATATCCATCTTACCAATCCATCTATAATCATCATTAAACAATTGTCATCATTAAAACCATCTATTGCATAAGTGGCCTTGGAGCTGATGAAAAGGCATTTGCAAGAATTAGTGTGCCGGGTTATGAGTTAAAGCATTTGCATTGGCTTACCCCCATCAAAAATGAGCCCATTGCAGTGTATGCAAAAAGAATGGCGGAGCAAATTGACGAATCCAATCCTGTGTTGATGGGGCTTTCCTTTGGTGGTATCATGTGTATTGAAATAGCCAAATTGATCACGGTTGAAAAAGTGATCCTGGTATCCAGTATTCCCACCGACAAACAACTGCCGATGTGGATGAAGGCGGCAGGTAAATTAAGACTTCATAAAATAGTTCCCCTTAATCCGCATACAAAACTGCTACAGCCCGTGCAGGATTTTTTTATTGGGGCCAAAGGAAACTCCGAAAAGGAAATTGTGCGCCGCTACCGCCTGCAGGTACAGCAGGATTACCTGGAATGGGCCATCAACGCCATCCTGAAATGGAAAAACGACTGGACCCCGCCCCACCTGTACCATATTCATGGAGATGCAGACAGGATCTTCCCCCTAAAAAAAGTAAAGCCTGATTGCATTGTAAAAGGCGGCACCCATTTTATGATCTTCAGTAAGGCAAAAGAAGTAAGTGATTTCTTATCGGCACTGCCTGTAACAACTGCATGATTCTTGCTAATATGGGCTGCCGGCGCAACGCTGATACACTTCTTTTCGTTATTTTTACAAACTGTCTTTTTTGTATCAAATTGTTTATATGAAATTGTTTTTTACCAGGCTTGCCTTTTTTTCCATTGCACTTATCCCGTTTTCCTTTGCCTCCGCCCAGCAGAATTTTTTCACTGATGTACCCGAAGCGGCTGCTGTAAAATCAGGCGAAAAAAGAGTGATCATTCCTCAAAAATACCGTGTATTGCAACTGGATACAGCATCTATGCTGCCTTTTCTTCGCAGTCTGCCTTTTGAAACCAATATTGGCGACAGGAATAACACACCTGTGATCGCATTACCCATGCCAGATGGCTCAGTAGCACGGTTTAATGTGTGGGAAACGCCCATGTTTGAAAGGCCTTTGCCAGCAGGCTATCCTGAAATAAAAACTTTTACAGGGCAGGGAATTGATGACCGTACTGCCACCATAAAGCTGGATTGGACAGCCCTGGGTTTTCATGCCATGGTATATTCCTCCGCAACGGGCAATATTTTTATCGATCCATATGCACAGGGCAGTATGCTCCATTATATTTCTTATTACAGAAAGGATCATCAGAAGAAATTTAGGTTTGAAGAAAAAGTCTTGGAAAATGAATTGCCCGGATTTGAATCAACCAGGGATCCTAACCAAATACTCGCCGGGCCCTGTGTTGGAACTCAGTTGCGTACTTTCCGGTTAGCAATTGCCTGTACTGGTGAGTACGCCGATGCAGTGTCACCAGGAGCTATAACAGTTCCTGTGGTTCTTTCCGCAATGACAACAACAATGAACCGGGTAAATGGTGTGTATGAAACAGAACTTTCTGTTCGAATGGTGTTTGTTGCCAACCAAACTAAAGTAATTTTTACTAATGCAGCCACCGACCGTTTTACAGCCAATAATGATGGTTTTACCTTATTAGATGAAAGCCAACTGGTAATAGGAGATAGTATCGGCGTAGCCAACTATGATATCGGGCACACTTTCAGTACTGGTGGTGGTGGAGTTGCTGCTTTGGAGAGTGTATGTGTGCACCAGGGTGGTACTGTGAGGGGAGATCTTGGATGGAATTATAAAGCCAGGGGAATAACAGGTTCAGATACGCCCACCGGTGATGCATATGATATTGATTTTGTGGCGCATGAAATGGGACACCAGTTTGGTGCAAACCATAGTTTTAATAATGGCGGCAGCTGCGGCACCACCGCATCGGATCAAAATGGAGAGCCGGGAAGTGGGGTGAGCATTATGGGTTATGCAGGAGTTTGTGCCAACGATAATATTGCTTTTAACAGCATTGCATTTTTCCATCCGGTAAGTTTTGATAAAATATCACCTTTTGTTGCCAATGGTAATGGAAGCAGTTGTGATGTTGCTACCCCAACTGGTAACAGTATACCAGTTGTAAATGCAGGAGCAGATTATACTATTCCACGGTCAACTCCATTTATTTTAACCGGCTCTGCAACTGATGCAAATGGTGACCTAATTACTTACGGATGGGAACAAGTTGATGTTGGAGGGCCCAATGGTGCCTCCACTTCACCCTCTGGCAATGCACCATTGTTCCGCTCTTTTAGTCCAGATACGGGGAATGCAGGTAGAATAAGATTCTTTCCAAAAATCAGTGATGTTAACAATAACACCACTACGCTGGGCGAGCGTCTACCTTCTTATGCACGTACAATGAAATTCAGGCTCACAGCAGGGATAACCGTGCTGGCGGTGGCGGCGTTTGTTTTGACGAGACGAATCTTACCGTTACTTCAGATTCATTTTACGTTACCTTTCCAACAGCGTCTGGTATAACCTGGCTGGCAAATGAATTCAGGACCATTACCTGGAATCCCCAGGGTACTGCTGGCGCTCCCATCAACTGTGCCAATGTAATGATACAGTTATCCACCAATGGCGGTACTTCTTACCCCATTACTTTATCGGCCAGTACAGCAAATGATGGAAGCGAAGAGATACAGGTACCGGGTAATTTGACCTCAACGGCGCGGATAAGGATTATGGCAGTGGGCAATGTGTTCTATGATATTTCCAATAATAATTTCAGGATACAAAATTCAAGCTCCAACACCTTTGTGTTTAATGATCCGCAACCAGTTGTTGTTTGTGGCAATAGCGGAGTGGCTACTCTTAAAACCGCAGCTTTAGGTACTTTTCTTACTTCCATCAATCTGTCAGCCACGGGCGTTCCTGCTGGCGCCACGGTAAGTTTTGGTGCCAATTCTCTATCACCTGGCGGTAGTACCACTGTTACATTAAATAATGCCGGCAGTTTGGCACCGGGTTCGTATACCATTACGGTTACAGGTATTGCAGGAGCTGTTACCAAAACAAAAAATATCCAGTTTATTGTTGGCAACTTAGCGGCTCCATCATTGGCAACACCCGCAGCAGAAGCCACCGGTATAGCCGTTCAGCCTTCCTTTAACTGGTCGGCGCTTTCAGGCAGTTTATCCTACACACTGGAGATTTCAACAGCCAGTGATTTTTCTGCTAACCTTCAATCTTTGACTAGTATTACATCTCTGCCTTACGCACTCAGCAGTACACTAACAGAAAATACAACTTACTACTGGCGTGTAAGGGGCTTAGGTAATTGCGGGCCAGGTGCTATCAGTGCTGTAAACCGTTTTAAAACTGGTATATCATCCTGCCAGGCCAGCACAAATGTGCCCAGGACCATTACTGCCATTGGTACGCCTACTGTGACTTCAACCCTGGTGATACCGGCTGAAAAAGGAGTGATCATAACAGACCTGAATGTAATAAATCTTACCGGTAGTCATACTTATGTAGGTGATCTTACTTTCAGTCTGCGGGGACCTAATAATGTAACCATTACCTTATTGGATGGCGCATGTTCAGGTGGATTTGAAGACTTTAATATTAACCTTGACGACGCTGGTGGTGCTGGTGTTAACTGTCCTATGACCACCGGGCAAGTGACACAGCCGGTAGGTTTGCTCTCAACTTTCAATGGCATCAACAGTGCCGGTACATGGACGTTGTCGATTCGTGATAATGCAACGGATGATGGCGGTTCACTTACTGGATGGGGACTCAATATCAATGGAGCAACTGCTACAGGCTGTAGTTTCGTTGCCACACCGCTAGCTACCGTTTACACCTTCACCGGCACAGGCAACTGGAATGTACCTGCCAACTGGAGCGGCGGTACGGTGCCGCCCAACCCATTGCCTTCAGGTGCTGCTATTATCATTAACCATTCTAATGGCGGCAATTGTACGTTAAATATATCTCAAACCATATCTGCAGGAGCAACATTGACTGTGAATACAGGTAAGAATTTAATTGTACCGGGTTCGCTGACAATTCAGTAATAAACAATACCTGCAAAATGAAAAGGGGCCGATTGGGCCCCTTTTTTATTTTTATACGTTAAAATGTTATTAATCGATCATCTTACCTCTTTCAATATTTGTATTGATAACACGGTAATTCTTTTCCCTTGAAGCAGTAAGGATAAACCCTAATGAAGGCACTACCGTACGGATCCTTTCATCCTGCAATTCAACTTCTTCTTCAGCAGTTTCGTCAAAAGCGGCGGCTGCAAGAACTGCGTTCTTGATAATGGCAGTCTTTTGTACTGTTACATTAGGATAGCGGGTGGTAAACTGTTCGATGGTTTTGATGTCGGCATCATTTACCACCGCAGGTTTACCCATCCAATACATAAAGCTCATCACATCATTGGTGCGGAGAACAGTATTGAATTGGGCTTCAGTTATATGTACAAATACAAAAGAAGGGAAAACTGGATTCCAGGTTAATTTCTTCCTGAAACCATTGCTTACCAGCATTTTCCTGGTAAGTGGACATAGGTTTTCGATTCCTTTCTTAGTTAATGCTGCTGATACTTTCAACTCCTGTTGAGGTCGGGTGCATACAGCGTACCATTGTGTGGTCATGTAAAACTGGTTATAATTCGTTATCAATCCAGTTTTTACAGGGTCGGCGGACGGAACGGAGGAAAGACAAATTTAGGACAAATAGAGTTGCATACGGTGGAAAACTAATTTTTTTAACTCCTTCCAGCTCAAAAATGTACCTTTTATGTGAGGCAGAATACTATAAAAGGGCATTGCCTTTCGGAATCTGGAGACAATTCATCCAGGCCCGGGTTCCAGCTTTCTCTTTTTATAAAGATTTTTTTAACCCTGGTGCCATCTTTCATCAAAGCTAACAACCCTTAACAATCTTTAGCTATTTTCGCCGCAGAAAAAATAAGTATGCAAAAAATTTCCCTCGCCATACATGGAGGTGCAGGTACCATCCTGAAAGAACTGATGACCCCGGAACTGGAGCAGGAATATACAAGGGCATTAAATGAATCACTGCAGGCAGGTTATGTTATATTAGAAAAGGGGGGCCGTGCTGTAGATGCGGTGCAGGCAGCAGTGATGTCGATGGAGGATAACCTGCTGTTCAATGCCGGCAGGGGAAGTGTGTTTACCAACAAAGGTTCACATGAAATGGATGCAGCTGTGATGGATGGATATAACTTAAGCGCTGGTGCTGTTGCGGGCGTGAAAAACATTCGCAACCCCGTGGAGTTGGCTACGGCCATAATGCAACATAGTAACCATGTTTTTTTGTGCGGAACAGGTGCCAATGAGTTTGCCCTCAACCAAAAGATAAAAATGGAACCGGATGAATATTTTTTCAGCCAGTTCAGGTATGATCAATGGAAGGCGATGAGGGATGGGGATAGTTATGCACTTGACCATTCTAATGCCAAAGTAGAAGCGCTGATGAAGGATAAAAAATTTGGAACCGTGGGTGCAGTGGCCTGTGATAAGAACGGTCATATTGCAGCAGCTACCAGCACCGGGGGCATGACGAATAAAAAGTACGGCCGCATTGGAGACAGCCCGGTAATTGGGGCCGGTAATTATGCCAATAACAAAACCTGCGCCATCAGCTGCACCGGTCATGGCGAGCCGTTTATTAAAGCGGTAGCCGCATATGATGTAAGCTGTATGATGGAATACAAAAAACTTAGCCTGTATGATGCGATGTATGAAGTGGTGAATAAAAAGCTCGTTGCAATAGAAGGAGAGGGCGGCATGATCGGCGTAGATGCAGCAGGTAATATTGCCATGCTGTTTAATACAGTGGGCATGTACCGTGCCGCCAGGAACAGCCATGGGCTGGAGGTAGTAAAGATTTACGGAGACTGAGTTTTGGGGTTCAGTGATAAGTGATCAGTCGTGTGTACGAAAAGCTTTTAAAAACCACTGTTGAAGAAAACAAAATATTTACAATTAAAGATTCTAAAATTCCCCTTTAGGGGGTAGGGGTGTATGAAAAAAACAGCAGTTATAGTAGCCGGGGGCAGCGGCGCCAGGATGAACGCAGCAATACCAAAGCAATTTATGTTGCTTAACGGTAAGCCGGTTTTATATTATACCATCGATACTTTTTTAAAGGCATACAGTGATCTGTCCATCATCCTTGTATTGCCGGAAGACAATATTGCCGCAGGCAAGGAGATCATTGATGCGTATTTTGACAGCAGCCGTATTACCATTACAGAAGGCGGCAGGACCCGTTTTCATTCTGTTCAAAATGGCTTACAGCTGATCAAGGAAGAGTGTATGGTTTTTGTGCATGATGGGGTACGTTGCCTGCTGAGCAAAACGCTCATTCACCGTTGCTATACCGCTGCATTGCAAAACGGCTCCGCCATTCCGGTGATCGATTGTAAAGACAGCGTGCGTATTGTAAAGGGAGAAAACAATGAAGCGGCGGAACGAAGTAATATCAAACTGGTGCAAACACCGCAGACCTTTCACAGTAAAATCATATTACCAGCTTTTAAGATAGATTTTAAGGATAAGTTCACCGATGAAGCTACGGTAGTGGAAGCATTTGGTTTAAAAGTACACCTGGTGGAAGGGGAGGAGAACAATATTAAGATCACCAAACCGGCAGACCTGCTGATTGCAGAAAAATTGCTGGAAGGATAAACAAACAATAACTATTTACTTGCTGGCGCCGGCTTTTGATGATTGATATAATAGATGACAAACCTGGCTGAAGAACCCGGGTGTGCCTGCATCCATTGACGTTGTATTTGTTCATAAACCCTTATCTCCGGAAGCGGAAGTACCTCCATTTCCTTTACAGCCCAGTTTTGCAGGTTTATCATCGCTTTGCCATTACACCTGTTATAAATGTCGGTGGAGTTGATGTAGGGCTGTAGTTCTTCTATTTCTCCTTGGTCTTTAAGGCAAATAGCCATCTGTGGCAATCCACCGGAATACAGGCGACACGAAAAATAATTATCCCATAATCCAACATAGTTCAATGCAGGTAAAATACCCCATGCAATCAGCACCGCTTTGTTAAGACCAGGCCAAAGTGCTTTGATATGGATTGGCGACCCCGGTACTTTAATAAATACAACAAACAAAAGAATAGCCATTAAAATATTCCAGGGCCATATCACCGGGTTATAATTAATACCAAGCGGCCCTAAAGCGTATAAAATAAGCAGGTGCATACAGATCATTCCCCAGGCAGCAGCTTTTTTTGTTTTGGAAAAGAAGAGGCCGATGGCAAATAGTACTTCTGCTAACGCGGTGGCATAGCCCAAATAATGAAGACTGTTTTGGCGATAGGCTTCTTCGCTCAATTTAAATATGTTTTTCAGGAATATATTATCCCATACCAGTACAAGGTAGCCTTCATTGAATTTTCCGATTCCACTGTAGAAGTAGGTAGAAGCCATGATAAATGCAATGCAGGCAATAAAATTTTTCGTGTTTTTGAAATTTATGATAAAGGCTGCTATTGTAAAAAAGTATTGATATTGCCAGGGTTGCCATCTGTTTTGGTCTGCCAAGCAGCTAAGGGTTTCACTGCACAGAAGTGTTACAATAATTATTTTATTGAACGGTTTAAATACAAGTGAGATGATCAGTGAAAGTGACAATACAAAAAGGATGTATTGCATCAGCGAAGGCCAGTTAAGCCATCCGGCCACCGGTGCCAGCGGAAACTGCCTGTCTTTTATCCATACTTTCCAGCCAATCAGTTTTGCCATCAGCCAACAGATACAAACGAGCCGCATCACCCATGCGGCAGTCTTCTGATGATCTGCTGTATGTTCGTTGCTGCTGACCGTTTGCATGTAGTTGGTAAAATATTTTATCGAATTGCTTTAAGCCTGGCGATGGTAGCTGCCGGATCAGCAGACCTGAAAACAGTATTGCCTGCTACCAGCACATCGGCGCCTGCATCAATAATATCTTTTGCATTTTCTACTGTAACGCCACCATCTATTTCTATCAATACCTCTGCATGCTGTTGGGCTATTAGTTGCCGTAAGTCTCTTATTTTATTAAGCGTGTTGGGGATGAAATGCTGTCCGCCAAAGCCCGGGTTCACACTCATGATCAGTGCAAGGTCAATCTCTTTCAATACGTCTTTCAGTACATCGATTGAAGTGTGTGGGTTAATGGCTACACCTGCTTTCATACCAAGCGATTTTATCTGCTGGATGTTGCGGTGCAGGTGCGGACAGGCTTCGTAGTGTACGGTTAAAATATCAGCGCCTGCTTTTTTAAATGCTTCCGCATAATGGCCGGGTTCTTCTATCATCAAATGCACATCACATACTTTGGTGGTTGCCTTACTTATAAATTCAATGATCATTGGGCCAAAAGAAATATTGGGTACAAACCTGCCGTCCATCACATCCAGGTGGTACCAGTCTGCTTCGCTGGCATTCAGCATATCGCAGTCTTTTTGCAGTTGCAGGAAATTTGCAGAGAGGAGTGATGGTGCGATGATTGGCATGTGATGAATGGATAATTTGTTAATTGATAATGGATAGTTAGATAATTGATAATGGACGCTTTTACTTTTTACACCATTGCAAGTAACAAGTATCCTTATACCTCTTTCCTTTTTTGTCCCTTGCCAGTTGTCTGTTGCTTATTGCTTATTGCTTACTGCACAATCCCCATTCTTCCCAGCGCATCTTTTGCCTCTGGGTAGTCGTTGCCTTCTGCAAACTGGATCGCCATCTGGTAATTCTCAGCAGCCTCTTTGTTTTTGCCTAGTTTTTCATAACAGCGGCCTGTCCAGTAATACGCCTCGTCATAGGTTTGCTTTACAGCTAAAGAGAGTTCCAGTGTTTTCAAGGCATCCACATACCTTCCCAGTTCATATTCCGCTATGGCTTTTTCACGATAGGCCATCAGGTCTTTATAATTCAGTCTAAGGCATTCATTAAAAAAAGCTATTGCATTTTCCTTTTCTCCAATTTTACCGAAATAGATTCCTTTGATAAAAAGAGCCTCTGGCGGAGAAACTCTCATCATCAGGTCGCTCATAGCAATGGCCATATTGTCTTTGGTAATGGCGTATAAAAACCCCAGGGTTTTAATATACTCCGGGCGTGGGTTTATTTTGATGATCTTTTCCCATGCTGTAATAGCTTTAGTGGTGTCTTCATTTTCAAACAGCATCAGTGCCTTCATGTACCACAGTTTTTCATTCAAACTGTCTCTTTGCAGCGCTTTTTCTGTTTCTGCAATGGCTTCACTGTAGTTGTTATTATCCCTGAAGTATTGAACCAGGTTTTCTACCAGCATAAGGGAATCAGGATGTGCCTTGATGGCTTCTCTTAATTTCTTTTCCTCTTCAGGTAAATCCGCAGACATGGTTTTCTTTTCACTGCTGTTGCTGCCAGTACAAGAAAAAAATAATAAAGCGGTTGCAAAAAAGATGATCTTGATCATGTATGGTAATAAAAACGCAAAAATAAGCCCTTGCCCTGTAAACTGCTGACAATATTTTGACAATAGTACTATAGCCGTGCTTTACTTTTGCGGCCTAAATTATCCAGATGAAAAAAACGTTTTATATTTTGTTGGTTTTATTGCCCGTAATCCGGGTAGCTGCACAGGGAACAGCAGCAGGCAAACCGGTTGTTTCAGACAGTACTCACTATGCCCTTGAAAAACATTTTGCCAACGTGCAGCAACTTACTTTCGGCGGTGATAATGCGGAAGCTTATTTCAGCTTCGACGGACAATGGCTGATTTTTCAGAAAACAAGCAGTAAAGAAGGTATTCCCTGCGACCAGATGTTTATAGGAAAAGTGCCGGTAAAAGAAGGTGAAAAATTCGAACCCAGACTGGTAAGTACGGGCAAAGGAAGATCAACCTGCGGTGCTTTTACAAAAGATGGTAAACATGTGATATATGCCAGCACACATTTGGGAGCAGATACCTGTCCACCTGTACCCGACAGAAAAAAATATGGCAACAAATACATCTGGCCTTTATATGAAAGTTTCGACATTTTTTTAGCAGACCTGGATGGCAAGATCATCAAACAGCTTACTAACGGTAAGGGTTACGATGCAGAAGCTACTATTTCGCCTGATGGAAAAAAAATGATCTATACCAGCACCAAGGATGGAGATATTGATCTGTACATAATGGATTTGAAAAGCGGTAAGGAAAAAAGAATTACCACTGCATTAGGTTATGATGGTGGAGCCTGGTTCAGTCCTGATGGAAAGAAGATCATCTGGAGAGCAAGTCGACCTAAAACCGATGCTGAGATAAAAGAATACAAAGACCTGCTGGCAGAAAACCTGGTGGCACCTACTAATATGGAAGTATACATAGCTAATGCAGATGGAAGCAATGTGCAGCAGGTAACGGCTCTGGGTAATGCCAATTGGGCGCCGGCTTATTTACCGGATAGTAAAAAAATAATTTTTGCCAGCAATCACCAGAGTAAACGGGGTTTTCCTTTCAATTTATTTTTGGTAAATGAAGATGGCAGTGGGCTGGAAAAAATTTCGGCAGAAAAATCATTCGATGCTTTTCCGATGTTCAGCCCCGATGGAAAGAAAATTGTTTTTTGCAGCAACCGCAACAATGGCGGCACCAGGGACACCAATATTTTTATTGCAGACTGGATTGA
>ENA-UOWO01003518-UOWO01003518.1-activated-sludge-metagenome-genome-assembly--contig:-NODE-3518-length-18086-cov-5.509900_pt1 | contig 18086 bp, 8 predicted proteins | sample MGYA00238148_ERZ761564 | MGnify/ENA primary metagenome ERZ761564 (study PRJEB28885, sample SAMN05720194) | activated sludge metagenome | isolation source: Anaerobic digester | place: USA...
GAATTCAATGTAATTCTGATTAACCACCGGCAGATTGCTGTTATCGTAGGGCAGAAGAGCCTTGAGTTCAAGAATTCTCTTCAGGTCGGTGTTAGCCTGTTCAGTGGCAAGGCGTGCCGGAGTGAGAGCCGAAATCAGATTTTCGAGTTCAACCTTTTCTGCAATACCAGTGAGACCGCTAAGCATCTGGCGGTATCTGGCCGCTTCTTCGGTATTTCTGAATTCATTCTGATGCAGGTAGATCAGGTCGACAAGCGCTTTGAAGCGTTCTTCGGGAGCCGCTTCAGGGAAGTTGGCAACGATCTTTTCGAGTCTGGCGAGTCTTATCTGCGGCGATGCGCCGTGCCTGACAACTCTTTCAAGACCGCACCATTCAGTGATTATTGAGTTGAAATAAGGTGCCTGACTGTCTTTGATGGCAATTACATTCAGGGCAGCTTCGGGAGCGCGCTTAGCGAACCAGGCGCGGTTGACCGCATCTTCGAGCATGACTACTGCCTTGTCGCTGGTAATTTTACCATCACGGTAGCGGTTGAGCAGGCCTTCAACCAGGCGGTTGCCAGCATGAAACCTCTTAAGATCACGGGTAAGGCGGGCAGATGGCCTGTTTATTCTCTGGCCTTCAATGAATTTTTCGGCAGTGCGGTGACGGTTGTCGGCAAGATAGCCGGTCATTATCATCGACTGCTCGGGGTAAGAAAGGCGGCCGATGGCGGCGGCATCGTTGAGGGCCTGCTGAGCTCTCTCAGAATCCTTTACCGCCCATGCTGCCATGGCACGATAGAGATAAACTTTTTTGAGATATCTGCCTTTGGGGAAAACTTTTTCGTAAGTATCTGCGGCGACGGTTACTTCATCGACAAGTTCAGGACTGAGGCAGGTTATTGCGGTAAAAAAGCCCTGTTCACGAATATTTTCGACATACTCGGCTCTGGTCCAGTTGATGGCTTCGGTAAAAGCTTCTTTCAGCAGACTCTGCGCCTTCTGAGCATCTGAATCCCAGAGTTTTTCTGCACTGGCAATTTTTTTCTGAATTTTTTCAAGAGACGGTGCAGCATTCAGATTGCTGCATGCAAAAGCCAGGGCAAGACAGAGCAAAATTCGCAGATACTTCATTGGTTTTCCTCCACTCAAATTCAATCGTTCTTCGGGGGTTCCTGCCGGGGCTCAGACCCCGGTTTTCTGTTTTTCCAGCGTCGGCGACGATTATTGTTGCCGCCGGTATTGCTGCCAGCCTGATTACCTTGATTGCCACTCTGATTCTGCCGTTGCTGTGGCTGCGACTGTGGGCGTCGTGGTGCGGGTCTGTTTGCCGGTTGCTGGTTTTCAGGTGTTGTGTCGGGGCTTTTTACCGGAGCCGCGTCGGTTTTTTCAGTGGTTTCACCAGCGTCAGCCTTTTCGACTCTCTGACTTCCCTGCCCTTTTTCCTGGGCGGGGCGTTCCTGTCTCTGCGGGCGTGGTGGGCGGTTTTTCTGGCGATCATTCTGTCGTTCATCACTGCGCGGGTGTTTCTTATGTCTGCCTTCGTTCGACTTGAATTCAAGGCCGGCAATTACCTTTTCTATGGCATCGAGGAAGTCATCTTTGCCATTGAAAGTTTTGGCCGAAAAGAAAATCGAATAGGCCCCTTTTATGTCACGCGTAATCGAAGTCCGCATTTTCATTGCCTGCTGATTGCTCAGCTTATCAGCTTTGGTCAGGACCGCAAAATGATTGAATTTCTGGTCTCTGATCCAGTCGTGCATTTGAACGTCGAGTGGCGACGGCTTGTGTCTTATATCTAGAACCTGCACTACAGCCTTAAGGTTTTTACATTCGGCAAAGAATTCGTTCATCATTGCCTGAATACGAGCCCGGGTGACTTTTGAGGCTTTTGCATAGCCATAGCCAGGCAGGTCAACAATGTAGAAGGCTTCGTTGATGCAGTAGAAATTTATGGTCAGCGTTTTGCCGGGCAAAGAACTGGTTCTTGCCAGTTCTTTGCGGCCGGTTATCGCATTGATCAACGATGACTTGCCGACATTGCTTCTGCCAACCAGAGCGATTATCGGCAGTTCATCGGCCGGCAAACCTGAACTGCTGGTGATGCAGGCACTGAAAGTTGCCGAGGTGATCTTGATGGTCATGCTTCGCTCCGTTTTTTCTTTTTGCCGGTTCTCTTCTGTTTGGCGGCAGTGCCGAGTGCCCTACTGCTGAAAACCAGCGGTGTCTTTTTAGGTTCGCCCCTGAGTGCCAGTTTGAGAACTTCTGAAGCATGCCCGACTTTGTGAATTGTCAGATTCTTGAGAATCTGCGGCGGAACTTCTTCGAGCTCTTTTTCATTGTCATTCGAGAGGATGATGTTGGTGATGTTCTGGCGGTGAGCGGCCAGAAGCTTTTCTTTAATACCTCCGACCGGCAGAACCCGGCCGCGCAGAGTAATTTCACCGGTCATGGCGAAATCATTGCGCACCGGAACTTCATTCAGTGCTGAATAGATTGCGGTTGCAATTGCAATACCGGCCGATGGACCGTCTTTGGGCACCGCGCCTTCAGGGAAATGAATATGCAGATCGATTGAATCGTAGTCGATCGGTCGCATATTGATTTCGTCTGCGTGGCTGCGCAGATACGAAAGACTGGCGTGCGCCGATTCCTTCATGACTTCGCCGAGAGAACCAGTGAGAATGATTTTGCCACGGCCCGGCATCACGACAACTTCGATTGGCAGAGTGGTGCCGCCGACTTCGGTCCAGGCAAGGCCATTCACCAGGCCAATGTCGTCTTTGCCCTCGCGTTTGTCATTGTGAAATTTCGGTATGCCAAGGTAAGTTTCGACGCTTGCATCGGTGACGTCCAGACTGATCTTGTTCTTGCCCTGTTCTTCAAGGGTTGTAAGCTTGCCAAGAACGATGTCGCGGGCGATCTTGCGGCAGATCGAGGCCAGTTCGCGCTCAAGGCTGCGCACTCCTGATTCGCGGGTAAACTTGCGAATAACGTCGACGATCGCCGATTCCTGGATCCTGATGTCGTGCTTGTCGATACCGTTGGCTTCTTTTTGTTTCGGAACCAGGTATTTCTGAGAGATCTGCACCTTTTCTTCTTCGGTGTAGCCTGGCAGATAGACAACTTCGAGACGATCGCGCAACGGCCCTGGAATTGTGTGCGGCACATTGGCGGTGGTCAGGAAAAGAACCTTCGACAGATCGAACGGTGTCGAAATGTAATGATCAGAGAATGTGAAGTTCTGTTCTGGATCAAGAGCTTCGAGCAGTGCTGAACTCGGGTCGCCTCTGAAGTCCATGCCCATTTTGTCGATTTCGTCGAGCAGAATGACGGGGTTGCGGGTGCCGGTATCGCGCAGAGCCTGAATTATACGGCCGGGCATCGCACCGATATAGGTGCGGCGATGACCGCGAATTTCGGCTTCATCACGCATGCCGCCGAGCGAAATGCGGGCAAATTTGCGACCGAGCGCGCGCGCGATCGACTTGCCGAGCGAGGTTTTGCCAACGCCCGGGGGGCCGATCAGACAAAGGATCGGGCCTTTGATCGACTTTTTCAGGCGACAGACGGCGAGGTATTCAAGAATTCTTTCTTTGACTTTCTTGAGGCCAAAATGGTCTTCGTCAAGGATTTCCTGGCATTTTTCGAGGTCAATGCGGTCTTTGCTCTGTTTTTTCCAGGGAAGTGCAACCAGCCAGTCGATATAGTTGCGCGAGACGGTAGCTTCGGCCGAGCCAGGCGGCATCTTGGTCAGTTTTGCCAGTTCTTTTTCAGCCTTTTCACGGGCTTCTTCGGGCATGCCGGCCTTGGCAATCGCAGCCTTCAGTTCTTCGACCTCTTCGGTGCGCTCATCGGCATCGCCGAGCTCTTTCTGAATCGCCTTCATCTGTTCGCGCAGATAGTATTCTTTCTGAATCTGTTCCATCTGTTTGCGAACCTGACCGCGAATTTTCTTTTCGACCATCATGATCTCGAGTTCACGGTTGAGAATGCTGGCAATCTTCTCGAGCCTTTCGCGTGGTTCAAAAGCTTCGAGGATTTCCTGTTTTTCTTCGACCTTCAGATTGAGGTGAGCGGTGATGATGTCGGCAAGCCGGCCCGGCTCTTCGACATTGTTGGCAACCATGATGACTTCGAGCGGAATCTTCTTGTTGAGCTTGACATACTGCTCAAACAAAGTGATGACGTTGCGCATCAGTGCCTGCAGCTCGATTGATTTGCGGTCTTCGGTGATAATGCGTTCGCCTTCGACTTCAAAATACTCATCAAGCTTGGTGAACTTTTTAATTCTGACGCGGGTGGTGCCTTCGACGAGAATTTTAAGAATGCCGTCGGGAAGCTTCAGAAGCTGAAGAATTTCGGCAATAGTACCGGTTTCGAACAATTCGGCTGCTTCCGGGTCGTCGGTTTTGGCCTGCTTTTGTGAGCAGAGAATGATCTTGCGATTTTTCAGCATCGCTTCTTCGATTGCTCTGATTGATTTTTTGCGGCCAACAAAAAGCGGTACTACCATGTAAGGAAATACCACCACATCTCTTAACGGCAGCAGAGGATAGGTTTCCGTGCCTGTCTGCAGGTCGGAATTGTCGTCGTTGTTGCCTTGATTGCTGCTGCGATCTTCAGTTGCCATTGAAATACCCTCCTACCGGGAATGTGTTGATTCTACTGCAGAAATGAAAAAATATAAAGTTTTCGTAATTCATCTGGTGGATTTGTCCTTGCGGATGAAAGAAAGTCTGCCAAGCTGCCGGTTGAGCCGCTGAAGAAGAGCAATGCGGGGCATCTGGGCTGGAGCGTTTTCGTCGAGAACGGCCGGCAGATTCAATAGACAGGCTTCTATATTGACCCTTTCATTTTTGAAAAAATTAAAAATAGCCAGATAATCAATGCCCTCGAGTTTTTCTATTACTTCCAGGCGTCCGGAAATCTCACTTTCAAGTTCGCAGCAGGGTTTTTCAATGATCAGGTTTTCAACCCGGTCGATTTTGCTGCGAATACGGTTAAAAAGAGCCGAAAAAGCTTCGATTTCGAGAGCGGTCGGGTCTTTCCATTCCCTTGCCGCCTCATTGAATGAGCATGGATCAAATTCGATGGCATTGTGGTAAGAATCGCCCAGCAGAGCCAGCTGGTTGTCGCGCAGAATTTCGTCGGCAATCTGTTCGAGCCAGATTTTCCGGTCGAGATCAAAGTCAGGGAAAATGTCAGCGAAGGCCTGAAAGATATCAATCCTGATGCCGCCCGCCTTTAGTAGCTCAAAAATACGGCGCGGCGAAACCATCATTCGCCCATAAAGCCTGGCATGGGCACACATCAGTATCGACAGGCTGGCAAGCTGGGCAAGTTGTGACTGCGGTGATGGTATGCGTCGAGCGAAATAGCTGCACATTTCCTGAAGAACGGGAACGAGAGCTTTGAATGCCTCGAATTTTGGCAGACAGCTCATGACCATGGCAAAGGCAGTATTTGGCAGATTGCGGGCAATTTCGGTCGATTCGCCTTCATTGAGCAGGGCCAGCAAATGATTTATCTGGGCTGAATCGCTGTTAAGCTTGAATTTTGGGGCCAGCCAGACGGCGCAGCGCGCCAGCGGGTTGTTAACTTCAGTTCCAATGCCTCTGCCGGCGCTGAGTTTTTCAGCAATGTGCCCTATCCGCTCGGGCAGGGTCATCAGGTCCTGGCGATATATTTCGCAGAGCCTTGCAAGCTTTTCATTGAGATCGTAAGCGCGCCTGGATATCTCAAACTGATTGCCTTTTTCAAGTGGTGACAAGGCAACAACCGCCGGCATCAGTTTACCGACCGCATCTTCGCACGGAATATATTCAGTATTCATCATGAGAAATCTACTGATAACGGCTTCAGGCATTTCAAGATGCTCAGGGTTGAAGCGCACCAGTATCGGGTGCAATGATTCTGAAAACATATAGAGTCGTTGCAGTCGGTGGCTTTCAGAGCGCAGACGATATCCTTCCGGTAAAACCGACCTGATTCTTGCTTCGAGAATTTTTTTGCGTTCGGTCTGTTCACTCATCAGATTTATGTCAGACATCAGCTTCTGATAACTGCAAATACTGTCAATCTGATGAAAGGCCGGGGAAAAGGATGCATGCAATGCAGTTCTGCCTGCGCTTGCCAGCCCCTCGACTTCGAGTTTCAACGGCTGATCATCGAGAAAAGCCGTGAAATAAAGTGGCGGTTGCGGAAAAATACTGCCGCTGCGCCATTTGTTGCCGGTAAAGGGAATCGCCGACATCAATGAATTTTTCAGCTTTTCAAGCTTGCTTTCAAGAGTCTGCCCGGGAAGAGTCTTTACGGCAAAAAGAAACTTTTCGCCATCAACTTCACGGGTTATCAGATCTTTAAGCTCAAGACCCTGAGCAGCAGCAAAGCCCTTGGCTGCCGGCAGAGCCTGATTATTGTAATCGAATGCGGCACTGACCTTCGGACCTCTGATCTCTTTGACGACACTTGCCTGTGAGTCAGAAAGCCCCTCGACAAGAATACCGATGCGGTATTGTGAGATCCAGCAGCGCACCCCGGTAAAATCGAAGTTTTCCTGCCGCACCGCTTCAGTGAACCTGGCGCGGAAATCGGGAAGGTCGAAGCCGAAAGCATCGTCGGGCAGGCCGATAAAACCGGTTTCCAGAAGCAGATTTCGTGGCAAATTAAACTCCAGTAAAGATAAAATTGCAGGCTCGAATTATAGCCGCACCCCACAATAAATTCAAGTCAATGCTGCAGAGCGGGCAGAATGGTGAAACTGGCGACTTCGACCGCTGCCGGCATTACCGGTTGTTTCCAGATAGAGCCGAACAGTTCGGATACCGGCATTTTGGCAAGCAGCAGTCGACCCGACAGACCGTATTTAAGTCTGAAAATTTCGTTGAATCCGTCATGATTAAAACGGGTTACACCTTCCGGGAGAGCATCATGCCATGGCTGAAATTCGCCTTCACGCGTCAAAAAAGCCTGCAGCATGACCCGGTAACTTCCAGGGGCCAGGCCGGCGGGAATCACAAGTGAACGATTAAAGTTGAACCTGCCCTGTTCGGGTTTTCCCTGGCGGCAGACATAGTCGCCGGCAATGTGAATGTCATGCCCCAGAAGCAGGCCATTGCGGCTTAGTGGCATTCCTGATGCATCTAGAATTGTGGTTACCACCGCCAGGCTGTCGAGAAAACCGGTTTTGCCGGTAAAGCTGTAAGAATAACCGATACTGTTACCGGGCGACAGGATTCTGGCCGGACCATCTGCTGTCGCCGATTCTTCACCTGCTGCCGCCGCCTTTGCAAGGTCAACGCTGATTGCCGAATCAAGTTTCGGCAGCTGTTCGTCTTCGACCGGCTCCCAGTTGTTTCTGGTGCTGACCCGGTGCAGATAGCCATCTGGCTCGATCGAATACGAAGCCGTAAGTTGATAAAAACTGTCTTGCGGGTAAACCAGCGAGCCAAAAAGCATGCCGGCAGCAGCAGCGGGCTGCAGTGCCTGCAGCTCGTCTGTCGCAAATTTGTCGACAAGCTGAACTGCGAGATCCTGGCGGAACTTTTTAAACAGGCGCAGATACCAGTAAGGCCTGAATTCAGCGTCGTTACTCATCAAAACCATCGCTTTGGCCGGCAGGTTGCCGAGTATGTTTCGCATGTAGATTTCGGGGTCATCGTTTTCGGAAGGGTGCAGCGAAAGTGAGAATACTGCGGTTGACATCAGGGCAACGCATGCCAGAGTCTTGATTTTGTCTGACCTGATCAGATCGAGGGCAATGGCGGCCAGCCCGGCGAGAGCCATAAACGAGGGCAACAGCATTGTGTGCGCTTCGAAAGCATTGTAGTTGAGCACAAACGTGAGGTTTATTGCAAGAATGACAGCCAATGCAGCCGGCAGAGCCCCTGCCGATTTCGGGCGAAGCGCCAGCAGCGCAGCCGGGCCGATCAACATCCAGATGCCATTCTCGAATATACAGAGGCGAAGAAATTCGAGCAGACGCTGCCATAGTTCGAGCGGGTGAAAAACCATAAAGCCGCCGCTGTAGACGGTGCCGGTGAAGACCTGCAGGAAACCGTCGATCCCCTGCCCTGTCAGCGGGTCAAGCAGCACCCGTGCCGGGTTCTGCAGGCGCAGATAAAGATCGAAAGATGGCAGAAACCCTATGAGCACGCCAATGACCATTGCGGCCCAGAAGCGGCCTGCAGGCGCTTTAACCTGCCGTCGGGCCGCTTCTCTGATAAAAAGCAGCAGGGTCAGGGCAAAAAGACCAAAAGTCGGGCGGTGCCCAACCCCGAGAGTGCCAACCAGTCCGCAGGCAAAACCAGAAAAGGCCCCGGTGTGACCTTTTTCGAGCATCAGTCCGCACAGCAGTCCGGCGACTATAAAACAGATTTCGAGGGCATAAACTTCCGCAAGTATGGCCTGGTCGCGGTAGATTACGCCAGACAACAGAAAAACTCCGCCGGCAAGCGCTGCTGGCAGCGACAGGCCATGCAAAAGCAGCAGCACCGACAGCATGCTTCCCCCAATAATGGCAGTTAATGCGGTCAGCAGATTGATGCGGGCGGCCGGCGTCGAACCCGGCAGGTAACGCAAGGCAAGGTTGCCGAGGCGGGTAAAAAGCGGGTAACCGGGTGCGTGTGGCACATCGAGTGTGGCAGCGGCGATCGAAAATTCGGCAGAATTGTACCAACCGGTCGAATCTTTTACCTGCGGCAGGTAAAGAAACGTGCCGAGGGTTGCAGTGACGATAACGACGACCAGCAGGCGGATTATCAGGTTTGCCTGCATGTCAGACGGTCTCGAAGGACTTAACGACAGTCTCGGCGCTGTCGGCATCTTCCGGGAAGATCAGGGTGCGGAATTCAATATCTGAATACAGCCGCCGGCCGGTTTCGAAGTCGATAAGAACGCGGTTGAGGTCATCAGTTATGCGGGCCTGGAACATCAGCGTGCTCTTGGCATTGAATTCAGGGATCATCAGCAGAATGCTGCTGTCATCGAAGCGACACAGCATGTCGGATTCGCGAATAAAACTTTCGAGGCGCAGGCCCAGTTCGCGGATAAGATCGGTGCGAAACTTCTCGAGCTCGCCCTGCAGACCGTCGCCTTCGTTGAAATGCACCTTTTTCAGGCGGATCATCAGAAAGCCGACCGTGGCCTTTTCGTTGCGGGCACGGTTCAGCATCGACTTCATACAGTCGAGAAAGTATTCACGCGAATAAAGTCGACTTGAGCTGTCGACAATGTTTTTTTCGATGATGTTGAGCTTTTTGTTGGTGGCGCGAATACGGTTATTTAGCTCTTTCATGATGCCGAGCGCAACCATCGGAAATTCGCTGATCAGATCGCAGAACTCGCCCTTGCGCAGCACCAGGGTTCGTGCATGAACGTCGGCGATTGCCGAGGCGGCACGTGGTTTGTCGTCGTAAAGGCCCATTTCGCCAAAGAAATTGCCCTTGTCAAAGCTGGCGAGGACTTTGATTGCTGGAGGTTTGCCGGTAAAAATCGAAATTTTGCCTTCGACGACGAGATACATGCTTTCGCCAAATTCACCCTCTGAGAAGATTATTTCTCCAGGTTCGAAATCTTCTTCGGCTATTACTTCGGCGATTTTGCGAAGTTCATAGCTTGAAAGGCTCGAAAAAATCGAGATCCTTTTGAGAAACAGAATTCTTTCAATGATTATCATAGGCTTCTTTCAATTGTATTGCAGAGTAATTCCGCGGTTTTTCAGGGTTTCAAGCGCCCATTTGCAGGTAACCGCGACTTTTTCACCGAGATGAGCATCGCTTTCGATCTTTTTCAGAACCGGTATCAGCTCGTGAATCTCGGCAATGCAGACCGTATAGATTGCCGCTTCCTTGAGCTCGTTGTCTGAAGAGTTGAGATACTTGCCGAGAATGACGCGCATGTCTTTTTCGCGCAAGGAGAAGACTTTCATACCATAGGCAGCGATCTGTTCGAGAGAAATGTTTTCAAGCACAGGAATGATGTGATAGACGAGCTGACGCTCACCCATGTTCTGCAACACTTCAATGGCGTTGTTAACGAGTTCTTCATTGCTTGAATACAGACTTTTAAAAAGGTCACGGGCTTCGCGGTTCTGTTCTGGCGCAATCAGGCAGACGATCAGGCGGGTCAGAGCCCAGGCCCGTTCTTTTAAGAGCATCTTCAGATAGACAGAATGCTCGCGGCGCAGTTCGCGGTTGATGACAAATTCTTCGAGCTTGTATTCATAGAGCTGCAGAATGACCTTGTGCCCGAAATGGTGCAGATAATCGCGCACGCCGGCGTTCTGCGAGGCAGCAAGAATACCGGCTACCGCTGCCCTTGCGTGCAGAGAACTGTCGCTGCTTTCGAGAACCATTATCAGTTCACTGAACTTGTCGTCATAGTGCGAAATGAGAATTTCTTCGGCGAGTTTACGGTTACGCGGGCTTGAATCGGAGAGGCCCTCAACCACATGATAGAACCATTTCTGATCGCTGAGCCTGGTCAGCATTTTGAGAGCGAGAAACCTGATCTCACGAGAATCATCCTTGATGAGGCGGCCGATAATTTCGTAATGCTCGTCAGAGTCGCCGGTTGTCAGAATCTTTTCGAGCGCGGCTGCAGCTGCGTGACGGACTTTAATTTCATCGCTGCGCAAAAATGGCCGCAGGTTGACCCAGAACCTTTCGTCGCCGGTGAGGCCCAGCATTTCGATCCCTTTCAGGACCTGTGGCTCATTACCGCTTGAAATACAGCCCTGAATGACACTTAACGACTGCATCATCTGGTCGAGATCACCGATTTTGACAAAAACGATCGATGCGAGCCGGCGCAGGTCTTCCGATTCACTGTGCAGGAACGGCAAAACGCGGTCGCGAAGGCGTGCTGAGGCAGGAAACCCTGTCAGGGCACGCAATGCATGGCGCCTCAGATCGTCGTTGCGCGATTCAAGGCAGCCAAAGAGAAATTCTGCAACAAAATGATCGACCGGCAGATTTATCTGCCGCAGAATATCGAGTTTGCGCTCATCGCTGAAATGATTCAGCCTTGCGGTCATCTGCTCGCGACTGCTGCGATCGCCGTGACTGACGATCAGCTGAATTACCAGGGCGGTGGTATCTTCGTCCGCTGTGTCGAGGCTGTTAAGAAGCAGATTCAGGGTATTGGTGTCGAGGTTGAGTTTCTGCAGCTCACCTTTTCTGAAAAAGTCGAGGCTCGAACTGCGTAAAAGCTTGAGCAGGCTCTCGCGATATGGCTGTCTGATCATGAAGCCTACCAGAACCCATAAAAATGCAGCGACCAGAGGGAAAAACCTGACAAGGACCCCGGTTTTGTCGGCATAAAAAAGCAGGGCCCCTGAAAAAATCGTGCCCAGAGGCTGCAGAATTCCTTCGTTGACGGTAATGATTCTGGCCTTTTCGCGTGGCGGTAGAGCGTTGTAGAAAAGGCTGTTGACTGGCTGATACAAAGCGTTCTGCAGGCCGACCTGCACAAATTTTAGGGCAGTGCCGGGCATCAACGTGTAAGAAACTGCCGTTCCGGCAAAGCTGGTCAGAACCAGCCCGGGGTAAAGCAGATTGGTATTGCTGATGCCGAAGCGCTGAATCAGGTTCCCTGTGATGACACCCTGAAAAATAAAAGCAAAGATGCTGGCAAAAATTACGAAAAGCCCGTAGAATCGGGCTAGTTCGTTTTCTGAGGTAAAATGGCTGTTAAAAATTGAAGCGGCCTGGAATTCGGCAAAATAGAAGGTCAGATTCGAAAAAATAGCCGAAAGAACGAGAAAAAGAACCAGTTTCGACTCGGTCAGACTGCGCACAAAAATGCGCAGTTTTTCTGTCAGGCGCACTCTTTTGCGCTCACTCGGCTGAGTGAGAAAAGCCTGAATCTGTGGTTTGATAAAGCTGCCACTGCCGATAATGAAAAAGACAAATGCCGAAATATGAATGATCAGCCAGGCTCTGAGAATATCAGGTACCGGATAAATTGCCGCCAGCCAGTTAAGGCAGAGACCGGCAGCGATTCTGCCGGCAATCACACCGCTGAATATTATTGGCAGCAGCCGTTTTGCCTTGAGGGCGTTGAATTGTGTACTCATCAGCACCGACAGCACAACCGGTATGACGAACATCAGAATATTGGTGATAAAATAAAGAACGTAGCAACCGGTAGTTGTCTGCTGGTCGCTTGTATGAATGACCTGCACGGCACCGGCAATCGCCAGGGCTGAGACAATGCCTGATGCAAAAGTCAGGGTGCGCTTTTCCACACGACCATGCATCAGGGTCAGCAGCACACTTACCGGAATCGCGAAAATCGAACAGATCATGAACATTGCCGGCAGGTTTTCAACCCCTGCCCTTTTGATGAACAGGGTGTCAGAAATTGAGTCGCCGAGTGCGAGAGAAAACCAGCAGAGAAAAGTGAACAGCCAGAAAAAGCCGGTTTCGCGCCACTCGTTGGCTCTCACGTTCAACAGAGATTCGATTTTTTCAAGAATCATTCATTGTACCCGTTCGAATTTTACCAGAATTTCCAGCCGTAGCGTACCCCGATGCGCTGTTCTTTGATTGGTTCCTTAAATTCGATATTTACCACGAAACCTTTGGGAAGTCTGTATTCGAAAATGTAGCTTTCATCCTGCCCCTGTTCCATGGTGCCCTCGTAGGCCATGAAGATATTTTTGCCAATGTATTTGCCGACCCGGATGAATGCCCGTGATTTACCCGAAGTGCGGTCGAAAAGCGAAGAAAGAAAAAGTTCATCGAGGTTCAGGGCGGTCGAGATCGTGCTGCCGATCAGGGCAGAAATATAAGAATTCTTGAGACCCTCAAGGATTTCGGTTTCGAAAAGCTCTTTTGAATCGCTGTGCATAGCGGTGTTGAGGTCACGGCCGAGGGTGAGCAGCGCCAGCAGGTCGCCTTCAGACATGGGTGGTGTCGAGTAAATCTGTGGCGTAAATGAGGAAACCTGCCCCTGCAGCGTCAGAAACACCTTGGTGCTCTGAATCTGCCCTTCAGATTTGACAAAGATATGTGGGTCGAGACTGTTGTCAACGCCTCCGAACCTGATTTCGCCGGTTTCTATCTGAAACTGGCGCTGTTTGAAGTAGAGTTTGCCCTGAACGCAGCTGATGCCGCCATCGAGTCTGAAGTTGTTCAGGTCGCCGGCAATCGAGAATTTGCCGCGCATCTCTGAGTTGAGAAACGAGCTTTTCAGCCAGAAATTGCGCGGCACTTCGATATCGAAGTGGTAGTTCAGCGAATCGAAGAAAAAGTCGATCGGTTTGCGCTTTGCAAGCAGATCAGTTGTGATATTGAATTTGCCGCGAGGAACAAATACTTTGCCGGCAACAACCGGGTTGTAGAGATCACCAGCGATGGTCATCGCAGCGCTGGCATTGCTTACTTCAAGGTTCATGAAGCTCAGGTCAAGTTTCTGGCCCGTGATATTGGCCGTTATTGAGCCAAGCGAGTCACGAAAGTTAACCTGCCCGGTGCCAAGCAGTTTGCCACGGCCAAGGTTTGCCTCAAGTCGGTCGATGTTGATTATGCGGTCGTTGGTTGATATGGCAAAATCGACCTTTGTCAGAGGTTTGCGCATGTTGCTTAGAGCGAGCTGATCGGCAGTCATCTGCAGATCCCCTGAAATTTCGGGGTTGGTCGGTCGGCCGGTAAGATGCAGGTCAGCCTTGACCGTGCCGCTGGCCTCACGAAAAACCTGTGGCAGATAAACTGTCAGATCTGAAATAGGACCCTCGGGTATAAACAGGTGCAGGTCGATGTTGGCAGGTCTGACGTCTTCATCGAGGTCGACGCGTCCTTTAAGGTTGAAAGAACTGGCATTGAGCCTGACAAAGGCTTTAGCGATATCGATGCCTGCACGATTGCCTTCAATCTCAGCCCTTACTTCGGGAATTTTCCTTCCGGCCGCAGTCAGTTCATCTATTTTTGCGGTCGCTTTGATCTGCATATCATCGAGATTGCCGAAAAGGCGGGCTTCTGCTGAGAGACTGCCGTCGTAATCCCAGTTGGGCAGGTCAAAAAGCCTGCCGAGGGCTTTGACCGAAAAGTTTTTGCCGTTGATCATCAGGGCAACGCTTTTGCCCGGATCAAAAAGGCCTTCTACGCCGAGTATCCCCTGGCGGTATTTAAGTTCCAGAGATCTTACTTCAACGCTGCCATTCTGATAAAGCACCTGCATTGGCCGGTTAGAAACGATTATGTCATTTTCTTTCTGAATCTTCAGGGTATCAACCTGCATATTTACCAGGTCGGGGGTCAGCGAAGCGAGATCGCCCTGCACCTGGCATTTGCCGGTGGCGACGAGCCCACCGTAATCAAACGACTGAATTCCCCACATCTGAGGTAGAAATGACAGATCGACATTGTTCATTTCGAGGGCGGCTGAATAAGGTTGTCGGCCATCCCAGCCCATTTCGCCGCTGATTTTAACGCCAAGCTTGTCGAATTCTCCGCTTGAAATGCGCAACCCGGCGTTGTCAATGTCAATTTCACCGCCAAAATTGCCAAGATCGCGGTCGCCAGACTTCATATCGCGTGTAAAGACAGTAAAAGAACCTTGTCTGACCTTGTCATCGACTTCGAAGCCGCCCTGAATGTTTATTTCTCCGCGCAGTTCAGGATTCAGTTTTTGCAGAAAGGCTATTTTTGCGAACTGAAGATTCTCTGCTTCAATTGAGCCCGAGAATTTTCCGGTATTGATAATCTGTCCTGATATATTCAGATTTCCACCGAACGCTCTGGCAAAAAGACTTTTTAGCTCGGTCTGCTTGCCCTGGGTTGCCCCTTCAAGATATAGTGTGTCGATTTTTTCATCGTGCAGAACCAGCTGGTGCCCTTCGATAATGAAATTCCAGACATTCTGGCCTTTGTGGTGGCTGTAATTGACATTGCCTGCAATGATGCCAGCCTGTATTTTCTCTGCAGCTGCAGGCTGAACAAACTTTTTGAGGATCTCGACCGGCAGCTTTTGAAAGCTGAGTCTGAAGGCCCGCAGCGAACCATGCAGCAGATCGATTGAGAAGAAACCGTCGAGGTAAGCATCATCTGAGTGTCTTATTACCAGGGGGGCCAGGGTGAGAACCGTGCCTTTGACGCTGGCCTGTGACCTGAACGAGCTGACAGGAACTCCCATCAGTTCAAGATTTTCGCCATAGAGATCGCCTTTGACGATGGGTTGCAGAAGTGCTCCGCCAATACTTGCCTTTAGAGAAGCTACTCCACTGGCGATAGTACCAGGAACCCCGAAGGTTTTCAGGTTAACCTTGTCGACCAGCACATTGGCAGCGAATTTTTCGCTCGATATGAGGCCGTCAACCGCTATTTTACCGCCGCCAGCAAACAGGGCCAGCGGATTGGAAAGATACCAGCGGGCACCGGTGCCATATACTCTTGCTGTGAGTTTTTCGGGCGAGAAGGTAAAAAAAGTGCCTTCATGCAGTTCAAGGCGCATGTCATAGGTCGTGCTGGCCGGGGCGTTCAGATCGAAAGCAACCTTGAACGGGCCACTGCATTTGCCGGCCACCGGGCTGTCGATAAATGGCTTGAGCTTCTGCAGGTCGATCTCGTTCATAAGCCCCTGTACCTGTCCAATGCCTTTGCTTTTGCCATTCAAAGTGATGCTGGCGCTTGCCGAAAGTTTGCCTATTTCTGTGGCCAGGTCGCCAGAAAGTTCGATTACAGAGTTTTTATCAAGCTGCCAGCTGAGGTCAGCACTGTCGATTTTTTTGTTCTGGTATTTCCAGTTGCGGGCTAAAGCTTTGCCAGAGCCGGCCAGATTGTTCAGGTCGCCATTCATAGTGCCTTCAAACCAGAGTTTTCCCGGTTCGGTGTTGCGCAGATTCAATCCCAGGCTCTCAATCAGAGGTCTGTTGACAAGAATGTTTTCGGCGCTGATATCGGCTGAAAAACTGCCCATTGTCTTATCAGTGCCAGACCAGACACCGTTGACTGCCAGCTTACCGTCGCCGAGCTCACTGCTCAGACTGCCTTGCCATGGCTTTTCATCTTCGCGGGCTATTTTAAGGTTAATCTTGCCGTTCAGACCTGACCAGCTGAAGGCGCAGTCATCGATGCTGACCGTGCCGGTAAGTTCGTTATTTATAAGCTGCGGCAACGACTCTGACGGTTGCTGAAGACGCTTTGCCAGATTTCCACGATAGTTGAGGCTGAGCGCTGCGCCGCCCGAGAGAATATTCAGGCCGAAACGATGTGAAAGAAAAATCAGCGGAATGAAAGTTGAAAAATTCTTTTCCTGCCAGCTGAGATTGATCGTTGATTCGCCGCTGTCAAGGCCGAGCATTGCCACAAGACGAGCGTTACCGCCGATCGGGCCCTTTTCGAAAGAAACTTCCAGACTGGCGTTGCGGCGGGTTCTGATAAAGCTGGCCTTGAAATCGGGAATAAAAAAGGCGCTGACCGAGGTGTTGAGATTCAGACCGTTTACGGTTATTTCTCTGGCAGGGATTCTGGGAAGGGCCGTCCCGGAGGCTTTTTCAGGCCGCGGGGCCGTAGCATCGTATTTAAGGCTGTTGAGCTGAATTTTTTCGATAGCGGCCCGGCTGAAATAGAGGTCGAGCGGCCCGGTACCCGATGCCAGAAAGATTGTTGCCTCTTCGGCTTCAAGAAACGGTTTTTCACCGGGCAGCATCACTTTGAGATTGCTGGCTTTTATCGTATGTTCCGGAAAATTGATCTTGAGACTTTCGGCATCGAAATCGATGTCATGAAAGCTGCGGGCGAAACTGCGAACCTGATTGATCAGCTGGGCCGGCAGCTTGAAGGTTTGCCGCCAGGCAAAGAAAACCAGACCTGCCGCCAGAATCAGCAACAGGAGCATAAAGTAGAAAAGTTTTCGGGCTCTGATCATTAAAAATTTCGCCGGGTTTTGTTGTGCCGGGATTGTACCACAGCCGAAAGGCAATAGCAAATCGGCGTATGTAAAAAGAGCCCTGCTCGTTTGAGCAGGGCTCTTGAAAGTCTTTAATTACTTGGCTTTGGCGATAAGATCTTTGAGGTCTTTGCCGGGTTTGAATTTTACAACTTTTTTAGCCGGAATGCTGATGGCTTTTTTGGTCTGGGGGTTAACGCCCTTGCGAGCTGCGCGTTTGGCAACTTCAAAAGAACCAAAACCGATCAGCTGGATTTTGTCGCCTTTTTTGAGGCTGTCTTTGAAAGTGTCGAGCATTGATTCGAGAGCTTTCTGAGCAGTTGCCTGGTTGATGGCGGCTTTCTGAGAGATTTCTTTTACGAGATCAGCTTTATTCATCGCGAGTTCTCCTTAGTAGGTTGGAAATTGATGAGCTGATTATAATTACCCGTTTCGCTTATTGTCAATACCCTTTTTAAAAAAAGTTTGCCCGTCAGTGCCATTAATAAAGGTTTTTTTTCTTCAGTCTAAAGTGCACCCCTAGTCAGATGCGAAATGTTCCCCCCATGGAGTAAGAGAATACCGGTCAAAAGAGCATCCTATATTTGGGTATTGCAAAAAACTGATTCAGATGCTAAGTATATAAAATACACATCATAAAATCAGAGGTTACGTATGCTTGAAACGGGGTTACTCATTGTTCTGTGCGGCATTCTGTTTGCCGGTGGCGTTTATCTGTTGCGCCTTCTTTTTCCGCCCGATGACCAGAGTCAGACCGGGCCGGTTAAAATTGCCGAAACAGCCCCCGAACAGCCTCCGGCAGGTTGTGATTTTGATGGTTTTGTCGAACGCAGGCCAGTTGCTCCGCGTAAAACCGGCAAAATCTGCCAGCATCTGCTTTCTCTCACGGTTCTTTGCTTTTGCGGTTATTTTATTTACCAGAACCGACCAGACTCTCTGCCTGGCTTTGCCCTGCCCGTAAGCGGTGAAGAGTCGGTTCAGGCGCGTAAAACCATCACTCCCGCCGAAGTCGAGGGCCACGTGGTTGTCGACGGCGTAAACTGGTTCCAGATTGTCGCTACCAGCACCGAAGGCGTGCCATTTGAAGGCTGGGTCTCTGAGCTGGCAATTCTAAACAAGCCGCCCAAAGAAAACAAAATGGCCGACGAAATGCTGAAGAAACTCGGCCTTCCCACCAACCGCGAACGTATCGAATCAGTAAAGCAGATCCG